>Ga0105239_10007853_pt1 | contig 12198 bp, 6 predicted proteins | sample KBSC44metaG_FD_92761 | JGI IMG/M metagenome (GOLD analysis project Ga0105239, IMG submission 92761) | Corn rhizosphere microbial communities from Kellogg Biological Station, Michigan, USA - KBS C4-4 metaG | ecosystem: Host-associated > Plants > Roots > Rhizosphere > Soil | place: Michigan, USA...
ACTGCCAAAACGCGACATTAACTCCGCAGCATTTGGGTAAGGCGCCTGTACAGGGATCACTTTTTCAATCGCGTAAGTGATCATCCCTAAAAAGATATAGTACGCCAGGTAATTGCAGAACCAAAAATAGAGGCGGTTATCATTACTCCTGGCCTTGTCGAAAAAAGTCCCGGGCAGGGTGATTAATACCGAAATTATCAGGATGGTTAAAGTTATGATTACCCCGAAGTGGTTATCGCTAAAATACAAACTATGGGAAGCCGGTAAATAGCCCAAATGAAAAACGTGGTTATCAAGGAAGGTCGCCAGGCCCTGCAAATGGGCAAAAAAGGCGTTTTGGTTTGCCCAGCTGATATCAAGGGCCATGATAAAGGGGTTATAGGCGATAAGTGATAAAAGCGACAGGACCACAAAGCCATATCTGAACAAAACTTTTTGCCACCCCTGCCAGTTCGTTTCCGGCTTTAAGGTATTCTTCATACTTGGTTTGATGTTGAGGATAGGTACATGTTAACGCTAACTATACGCTGCACTTTGGCAAAGGGTTGCTCAATGGTCTTCTAGAAATATCCGTTAAATTCAGAAAATGAAATGATTATATTTAGGCTTTAAATCAACATATCATGAAAAAATTAATCCTCGCGTTATTTTTGCTGGTTGCATTTCTGCTGGGTTATGGTTTCAGGAGCATAACTTCTCCGCCAAACACCGGCCCGCGGGTAACCGGCATCGGCGGCATCTTTTTTAAAGCCAAAGATCCGGCCGCGTTAAAAGCATGGTATGAGAAAAACCTGGGCATGCGCATGGTGCAAAGCGGCACCAATTTTGAATGGCACCAGGGGACCGACAGCACAAAAAAGGGGTTCACGTTATGGGCGCCATTTAAGGAAACCACCAAATACTTCCAGCCCTCCGAAAAACAATTCATGATCAATTACCGGGTTGAAGGACTTGACCAACTGTTGGTGAAGCTGAAAGCCGCAGGCATAATGACCACCGACTCGGTGGAAAAAGCCAGTTACGGCAGTTTTGTACACCTGATGGATCCGGAAGGTAACAAGATAGAGTTATGGGAACCCAACGACGTGGAATACGCCAAAATGGGGACGATCACGAGCAAGTAGTTAACCAGCTACTGCTATAACCCCTTCACCCTATTTTAGTTGACCGGTCAATACTTATCAGTTTGTCCGAACAACTGTACGACTACGCAGTAAATTTCATTCGTGAAGCGCCCTGTTTATTGATAAATCACACAACAATTTTTATCTTCATTGCTGCTATGAAACGTTACCTTATCGTCCTGTTCCTTTTTTGCAGCTTGTTTAACAGCGGGTACGGACAATCGCGTAAGGCAGCTATTGATAGCCTCGTTAAATTTGGTGTTATAACTACTAAACAGCGCCCGGCAATACAACGCGAGTTTAAATACGCCGGTCACTATTCTGATCATATTGCTATCCTTGGGGGATTGGAAAACATCCTGATACAAAAGACATTTCATATAAATCCTCATAAAACAGGCCTTATGTTTTCTTATTCTTTTAGTGACAATTATAAGAATAAGAAAAGACAGGATAGCACGAACAGGTCCTTGCGGTCTTTGTTGGAGAAAATTAAAAACGCGGGGCTGCTTACCGATCGGGTTTATACCTACACGTTAAAAGGCATCGATAGTGGCCAATATGTGGCTGATGTGCAAATGATCGGTCGTTTAACAGAAATGAGCGCCCGCCTGGAATGGCTGTCGCCGGACAAATTGCTGCCGTTTGCGCAGGATTTGCACAAAAGCGGGATTGTTGGTGATTCATCTTTCACGCGGTTGGAGAATGATATTAACAATGGCAAAATTGAGTCTGCGTTTCAATTGAATGACTATTGCAAGTTTGACCGGGTATTTGATCTGTCGAAATATCCCGACGACCCGGATATTTGGCTGGAACAAATACACCGGGACATTGCATCGACAGTGCCGGGCCTTGATTTTACCAACTTTAGCTATACTGAAATTCCAGACACTTCATTTTCTTTACCTGGGGTACGGTTCAAAGTACGTTTAGTTTGTAATGGAAAGATTTATAAACATACCAGCCTTTCGTTTAATACTTTCAAAAATAAACAGGCAAAAATCAGCCCGAAGGAGATTTTTGTGGAAGACTTTTACCGCATCTTTAATAAGGTATTAACAGATCAGCAATCCCCGCTCCGGCTACACAGTATCATGTTTAGCCCCGGCAGCGGTACCAAGGACCATTTTCGCTACTTCGCCCTTATTGCTTTAACCGCAGAACAAGCTGAAATATTCATGAAGGAGGCTAATTATTCTTTTATGTCTGTAAGCCTTGATCGATATGATACCACGCTAACATCAGCAAAGGTAGATAGCACTATAACCCAATGGCGAAAGATTGGCCTTTTTGCACATCTTTCAGATGAACAAATCAGCAAAGCAATTGATAATGCCGAAGCTGATGATCTATATTCGATAGATAAATTGCTGGTCAATTTTCCCGGAGTAGTTTATCCTTTAGATTCCTCATTCATGAGTCCGCATCATCCGTATGTTAATTTACTAAACCACCTGGCCAAGATCACGCATGGCGCATTTGCTCCAACAAAAATCAGCCAACGAAAAATAAATGGCAGGGTAAAATTGCAATATCTATTTAATGGTAAAATTCATTCACATATCTTCCGTACAGCAAACGGATGGTTCGATCCCGGCTTTCCGGCGTTCATGAAAAGTTTAGGCGATGAAAATAGTTTACAGGGAAAATTCTACCAACTGCGATATAGCAACGACGTAATTTACCTAACCAAACAACAGCATGACTATACAGTGAGCCATAATTTGTTAAATTTGGGACAGCAGTAAACCAAAATGCTATCCTTTTAAATCTCCAAAAAAGGTCGCACTCTCCCCAGGCTATCAACTCTGCTTCTCCGGTATTTTAAACCCAAGATAAGTTCCAGCCGTAATTCCCTGCATGGTTAGTAACGTCGCCGAAAAATCGGGCATGGTGAGGGTAGCATAAGCAGTGTAAACGAATACAAACCCCAACACGGTTGTAAAAACCACCATCTGCAGGCGGTGAAAGCTAACGCCGTTTTCGTCGGTAAGTATATCGCTGATAAAATTATCCTTACCGGCCTTCAGGGTATCTATCAATTTGTTGATGTTTGATGTTAGCTGGCAATCCAGGAAATTATTGTAGCCTATCTTTGCCTCTATTCCGGCAGCGGGCAGCGCTGCTTTCAACAAGTCCGTCGCTTGCCTTAAGTCGGCCTGTTGTGCCTGCAAATCCTGTACTTGCTTTATCGTCTTATCGGCCTTGTTATTGTTAATGCTGATTGCACCCAGCCCGGTACCTGCGCCTATCCCAATCAGCACCAGGGTGCCTGGGGTTATCAGCTCATAATTGTCAGTTATCAGCCAGATAAAAATATAAGAGGCCAAAACGATGGAAAACCAAAAGGCCATCTGCACCTTCCCAAGGCTGTAAGGTGCATTGCCGGCAGATAAGCCCGGAATGCCCAGCGGGGTAAGGTCTGCAGGTGTATCACGCAGCATGGGGGTTGAGGTTGCAAATCTTAACAGCACCCCAAAATAGATGAGGACTACAGCCAGGCATGTCCAAAACCAGCCCCGGTCGATGCGCACAAACTGAAAAGAGTCGATTTTTGTCGCCTGGGCGCTTTGCCCGGTCAGGCCTATACTGATACTTAATGGCAGCCTGAAAAACTCCTTGCCGATAGCAGGATAACCGAGCAACATATTCCAAGTCTTATTATTCACATCGGTGCGCTTAAGCAAAAATTTAAGCTCGGCGCCATCCCCGTGCAAATACCATCCAACAGGCACCGATCCTTCTATCTCGATGCTATTGATAAAAAGTCTCACTTGTTTTACACCATTTTGGGTGGCTAGCAGCCCGTTTACATGCGCAATGCTCACAACAAGGATATCACTTATTGCAGCAGATTTTTCTTTTTTGTTGCCATCAAGGTAAGCATCAACAACGGTATCGGGTTTTATTGCAGGCGTTTGTGCTATCAAATTTAAACAGAACAGCGCCAGGAGCGGGATAAGGACTAGTTTTTTCACGACAAGGTTTATTTGAAATAAATTTAGCCAAATTGTTTTAAAAAACAAGCGCTTTAATCGCCTTCCGTGCACATAAAAAAACCAGCCCGGAAAAATTCCCTGGCTGGTTTTTCATTTAATTAATACCGAAAAAATTGACAGATGAAAATGTCAACCTATTACGGATTTCTTATTTCGCTATCCAAACTTTGGTGCTGATCAGGTCGCTGCCGCCTGTTGCCGCCTGCCAGTTAGCAAAATTATAGGTTTGCTCACTGCTGGGGTATTGGTACCGGTTATAACTGCCATAGGTGGTCGTATATCCTGCGGCGTTATTAGGATCGGCAGGTGTTTGTCCGGTCCTTTTCATCAGTGTCCAAGCCTCCCATGGCTGGCGGAACATATCGATCCACTCCTGGGCGTAAATCTGTTTTAGCGCGTGGGCTGAGTTTGCTGCATCAAAAGCCACTGTGGGATTGGCAAGAAAAGCAGCCGCATTTGGCAAACCTGTAGGTTTGTTTTGTACCCACACAGTTGAGTTCATTGCCTGTGTAGTCCAAAAGTTAATGGAGGCTGTTGCACCTGCATTATATTCGGCTTGCGCGGTTACCGGGTTTGCGGCAGTCCCTATTCCCCGCAGGTAAGCTTCTGCTTTCAAAAAATGCACTTCGGCGGCTGTCATAAACAATTCCGGAATGTTTACATCCCTGGCCCAGTAGTAGTTAAAGTTTGCATACAGGTTGGTAGTTGGCGGGTTGCCATTTTTATTCGACCAATCATTATCCCGCAATGAATTATAAGGCGATCCAAATTCAGCCGGAGTGGCAGCAGTGGGATTTTGAGGGAACGGGTTCCATTGTCCGGCATTGTTCGGCTCAAAAAATATGCTGCACCTTGGGTCAAATATACCGCTGCCGTCGGTGGCGTTAGTGCTGCTCATTAATTGCCACATGGTGGTGCCCATACGCAGCCTGCATTCTGTACCAAATGAATACTGCCTGGCCTCAAGGTTCATATTAGGTACGTTGGTACCCGGATATAAACCAACGTTGGTATTATCGACATCAAGCAAAGGTTTACCTAACGCTTCAGTAACCTGCGAGGCGGCATCAGCCTGGTCTTTATCATACATGGTAAGCGCCACGCGCAGGCGCAGGGAATTTGCAAATTCAATCCATTGGGTTATATTGTTCAGCAACAATACATCAGCATTTCCCATATTATACTGGGTCGCGTCTGTGGTGCTTAAATGATCAACAGCCCACTTAAGATCGGCAAGGCAGGAAAGATATACTGCTTGCTGGCTGTCATATTTAGGCTTCAATACCCCCTGGTTACTTGCGCTGTAATTAACGCCCTTCGCTGCTTCCGAATAAGGAATAGCGCCAAACATGTTTGACAATTTAATTGCCTGGTATGCTCTCAGCACTTTTACCATTGCGGTTACATTGGTATAAATAGCAGGGTCTTTACTGGCAGCTATGACGCCCATCATGGCGTTGTAATTCGACAGGTTGTTATAAAACGAAACCCAGTTTTCATTGCCGTCGGTGCCATATACATAATCGGCTTTGGTATATACAATACCTTGTTGAGTAATAGGATATACCCAGCTGTTATAGCTAACCTGGGGATCGCCCAGTTGCATATTCGATTCGAAGCCGGTAAATAGCTGCTGCACGTTGGCAGTTGGTGAGCCAAATGGCGGCGTATTGATGGTATCAAATTTTTTGGTACAGGAACTAACTGCAACAAGCATCATGATAAAACCCATCGTTTTCAATATATTTCTTTTACGATTCATATCAATTATTATTAAGTTGATAAGTAAATTCCTTTATTAAAAATTAGATTTTATAGAGAAGGCGAAAGACCTTACACCGGGCAATTGATTCCATTGAATACCCTGTACGTTACCCGTACCGGTTAAACTTTCAGGATTCATGTTGTCGGGCAGCTTTGTGAAGATGTAAAACAAATCACGGCCTATTAATGAGAGCGTTAAGCCCTGCAATATTTTGGTGTGTTTGATGACACTTTCAGGCACCCTGTAGGACAGGTTCACCTCGCGCATTTTAGCCCAGCTGTTGGTGAATATACCATTGCTTCTAACCATGGGTATGTTGCTCCACGACTGATAATTACCGGCATATTTCCACCACGAATTTACTACAGCAGTGTTGGGTTGGCCATTAGGGGTAACACCTGGCAATATTACGCCATTATTCCCTTTGGTTCCGTCAGGGTAGGTGATTGGCAAGCCGCCGCCGTTACGCTCCACAAGGGTTTCCGGCGCCTGGCCCTGGCCCATAAAAGAGGAATAATCTGCCGACCATATCTGTCCGCCAATTTTAAAATCGGCCAGCACATAAAGGCTGAAGTTTTTATATTGGAAAGTATTGGATAAGCCACCGGTAAGTGTAGGAGTTGCGTTACCTATTTTTACATAGTTTGGCGTGGTTGCATATTGTGCACCAATTACAGGGCCATTCCCTGTATTCATACCATCACCATAAATCAAATTAACTACTTTTTGTCCGTTTAAATATTTATAGTCGTAACCATAAATGGTACCATATTGATCACCAACGTGGGCGTTCATGTTAACGCCATTACCTCCGAACCAGGTACCCAGCGGAATCTGGTCAACACCAGGAGAAAGTGAAACCACTTTATTGCTGTTGTGTGCGCCGTTTAAGCCGATATCCCAGCTAAAGTTTTTTGAAGCTATTGCTTTAGCGTTTATGGTAAACTCGATACCCCTGTTTTGCAGCGATCCTGTATTGATGGTGATGTTTGGAGCACCCGAAGAATTGGCAACGTTAATTGGCAATATCTGGTTATAGGAGTTGATATTGTAATAACTTACGTTTACGTCTATCCTGTTATCAAAAAAGCCAAGCTCTGTTCCAATTTCAATTGAATGGGATGTTTGCGGGTTAACGTGTGTTGGCAATACAGTTGGAAAAGTAAGTGCCGATTGTCCGCCAAATGTAGATTGGTTATAGTTAAAGCTGGTTTGGTAAGGTACTGTGCCGTTTGCGCTTGATGCATCTGCAACACGTATCTTTCCGAAGCTCAGCCAGTTTTTTACGGCATCCATTTTAAATGCATCGGTAAATACAAAGCTCAAACTTGCCGAAGGATACGAAAAAGATCTGTTAGATGCAGGCAAGGTAGATGACCAGTCGTTTCTTTCGGTAACCTCTAAAAACAAGTATTTTTTATACGACAGGTTCACGAGGCCGTACACCGAATTGATTTCGCTCTCCAGCCTGTTTTCGTTTGGTTTGTAAATATTATTACCGGTATAGTTAAGCAGGTTATACAAAAACGGTACTGCAAACGGACCATTGTTATAGGCCGATATGTCATACAGCTGATTGTGGTAATTACTCGCGCCCACACTGATGCTGCCATCTATATCTTTAAACAGATCTTTCTTATGCGCTGTCAGCAATGCATCCGTGTTTATCGTTTTTACGGTCGACAAATCGTTTGAATACTTACCCTTTAAACCTGTTACATCGGTTGGAGTATTTTTGGTTTCAAACTGGTTGGTATAATAATTAATACCTGTATGTGCAGTAGCATTTAACCACGGAAGGATGTCGGCAATTAACCTTACCGAACCTATTAATTGATTTTGGGTGAATGTGGTGTTATTTTCAAGTGTGTTCCACCAATAATTTTGCACGCCCTGGCTTGGGTATGGAGCATTGTTAAGCACCATCTGGTTTTGCGATCCATCCGGGTTAAAGGTTAATCCTCTTTCCAGCGGCTTGTAGTCGGCAGGCAATCCATAGGTGGTAATGTAGCCCACGCCATTAGGCTCACCATAAATATTGGGTGCATTTAACCGGCTCACATTTGTATAGCTTACCGTTGCCTCAACTTTCACTTTGTTGCTTACATTAATTGATGATCCGATGTTAAATGCATTTTGAGCTGAATTGCTGTTATAAGTTATCGCATCATTATCAGTACGTGTGTAAGAAACGCGCAACGTACCTATATCACCACCACCCGAAAAAGACAAATTGTGTGTTCTTGTTTGGCCGGTTTTATAATAGCTTTTAAAAATATTGGGGTTGCCGACATAAGGCCTTGTAACGCCATCCCACCAAACCAATGGCTGGCCCGACATTTTAGGGCCCCACGAAGCGCCATCACCCGGGAAGCCGATATAGTTATAAAAAGCACCACCACCGGGAATATTACCATAATCCTGACCGTATTGGTCGTTTTCGTTAAACTGCCTGTTGTTGCCATTAGCGTCTTTCAAAAACGGGGCATCGGCCGAATATAGGGCCTGTGTCATACCGCTGCCGTATTCGTCTTGCAATTTCACAAAGCGGTACGGATCGTTCCAGCGGTCGGTAAAATTATATGATAAGCCCAGACCTTTTTGTTTTGAGCCTTTTTTTGTAGTGATCAAAACCACACCGTTAGCGCCTCTTGCACCATATAAAGCTGCTGCTGTTGGGCCTTTCAACACGTTAATACTCTCTAAATCGTTTGGATTTACCGTGTTCAAAAAAGAACCATAATCTACGGGTTGGTTTTGACTAACATCATTGTTTTGTCCCAACAGGTTTTGTGTACTCAGGTTAACACCACCGGGTAAAATAGTTTCATTATCAATCATTACTCCATCTACCACAATTAATGGCTGGTTGTTGCCCAGCAAATTGTTATTACCACGGATGACGATACGGCTTGAACTACCTTCAACTCCATTTGGAATCGAAATATTTAAACCTGAAACCTTTCCCATAAGGCCTTCGGAAATATTTGGCGGATCAGCCTTGATGATATCTGCTCCGGAAACTTTTTGATCCGAATATCCTAACGACCTGGCTTCGCGTTTGATGCCTAGTGCTGTTACTACTACTTCACTCAGTCCGTCTGCAGGTGTAAGCGTAATAGTTAGTGAAGTATTGCCTGTTATAGCTACTTCTTTGGTTTTATATCCAATGTAACTTACAACCAAAATACTGTTATCCTGTACATCGATGTTAAATACACCTTTTACATCGGTAACAGTACCGGCGTTTGTTCCTTTTACCTTTACTGAGGCTCCCGGTAACGGCATACCTTTTTCGTCAACCACCGTCCCGGTGATTTTTGCCGGCGCCACCTGCTCCGTGACAGCGACAAGATTATTGACCTGCTTTGCCTTAATCACAATTGTGTTCTGAACAATTGCGTAGGTTAATGGCAGGTTTTTAAGGCACAACGTTAAGGCTTGGTCTAACGTAGCATTTTTTACGTCCAGGGAAATTTTGGGCGACTTTTTGATCAGTTCGGTGTTATACCAAAAAGTATAGCCGCTTTGTTTCTCAATTTGATTCAGGACTTTCTCGAGCTTCGTGTTTTTCTCGGCTATCGTTATGTTCTGGCCGAAAGTACTTGCACTTAGATGAAGACACGCTGCAATAATTAGGGTAATAGTTAGTTTCATAACCAACATGAGCTTTTTAAGCCGTGGGTAGTTACACCGCAACGGATAAATAGTAGAAATTTCCATACATTTGTTTGGTTTTGGGTTAGATAATGAGTAGCAAAATATCATTTAAATTTCCCAGCCGGTCTGCCGGAAGTGCTCGAACACTTTCGGCTTTTTTGCTGGCAAAAGCTACTGGACCTGGCCACTAGCTTTATGTTTTACCAGTTATGATTTTACGGTAATCTTCCTCCCTTCTATAGTAAAATTAATTCCGCTCAATTCAAGAATTTTTAGCACCTGCGACACATTTGAATTGCGCGATATTTTTCCGTGATAGGTGTTTGCAGGTATAGTTCCTTTAAATTCAACATCAATATTATACCACCGCGCAATCTGCCGCATAATAGTTTGTATGTCGGCTTCGTTAAACTGAAACACGCCATTTTTCCAGGCCACTATTTCGTCGGTATCCAAATCTTTGTCTATCACAAACAACCCGTTTTTGCCAAGGGCCGATTGCTGGCCAGGGCTGATCATCACATTCCCGGTAGCCGACGAAACTTTAACACTGCCCTCCAGCAGGGTAGTTTTAACAGCCTTTTCGTCGCTATACGCATTTACATTGAAATGTGTGCCTAATACCTGTACAGTCTGCGTGGCTGTTTTTACATTAAACGGCTGATTCTTATTTTTAGCTACTTCAAAATAGGCTTCACCGGTCAGCTCCACACTCCTGTCTTTACCTGTAAATGAAGTGGGGTATCTTAAAGATGAGGCTGCGTTTAGCCAAACTTTTGTTCCATCGGCAAGTACCAGTTGGTATTGGCCGCCGTAAGGGGTAGTGATGGTATTATAAGAGGCCTGGCTATTATTCCCCGCCGTTGCTTTGTATGAAAGCGTACTATCCTGTTTAACTATCTGTATGCCAGACTGTGTTGCAAGGGCGCCATTCTTACTATTATTTAATACCAGTTTTGACCCGTCTGCAAGTGTTAAGATTGCTTTATTGCCACCTGGGGCTATGTCATTCTTGTATACCTTATTATTTACTATCGGCTGCAGGCGTTCGGGATGGTGATTATATAATAAATACAATCCGACAGACGCAAAAACCAGTATTGCGGCGGCACGTGTTAAAGTTCGTTTATAAAATGGTATTGAAGGCCTGGCGCTCGCTGCGATACGATAGGTGATGCCTTCTTTCAAAGACTCTTCCAGCCTTGCTATTTCCGGTTCGGTTAGTTGGCTGGTAGCTTCTTCTTCATTGGCAAAGAGCTCATAATATTGCTCAAGCAATTCAATTTCAGCAGGCGAGGCCGTTCCGTTCAGAAACTTCTTTTTTAATTTCAGGAATTCTTTTGTCAGGTGTGAAGACATAGTTTATCAACTCTATACAATACAGTATATAAATACCGGAAAATATCCCAAGCCCAAAAAAATATTATCAAACTGTTAAGCTAACTTTAATATAAAGTCATTTGAAACAAACAAGGGGCCGCATAAGCAGCCCCTTGTATTAATCAATCAACTAAACCTCCAATATATCTCACGTATTGAGGTACAAATTTGAAGTTAGGTGTTTTGCCTAATAGCTGTTGCTGTATACCGGAAACACTAACTATATATAACAGTATATAAAACCGGTACAATATCCCATGTCGGGAAAACTTTATTTAATAAATAAGGATCGTTGTTTATTGCATAGTCGTTGATGTCATAGCTTTTATAGTAAATCATGTAACGGCTCAATAAGAATCACATCCAACTAACCATGCAAATTAAATATTAAATGTTAAATTTGCATGGATGATTGAACGAAGAATAGAACAACAGGTCGGCGATGCTCTTAGACGAAGCGCCTCAGTAGCATTAATGGGACCGCGGCAAGTAGGCAAAACAACCATTGCTCTCAACATCAGCGAGTCAAGTGCCGCTGTTTATCTTGATTTAGAGGATAGGCTTGATCTTCAAAAAATACAGGATATAAACGCCTTCCACATGGAAAATCGTGATAGGCTCATCATTATGGATGAGGTACAGCGTGTCCCTCAAATTTTTTCGTCACTTCGTGGCATCATTGATAAAGAACGAAGAAGAGGCCATAAATACGGGCAATTTTTATTCCTGGGCTCTGCCTCTATGGACTTGCTACAACAGTCCGGCGAATCTCTGGCTGGCAGGATTGCTTATCTGGAACTAAAAGGAATTGATATATTAGAATACGGCGCAGAAACGTCTGAAAAGCTAAACCAGCTTTGGCTGAGAGGGGGATTTCCTGAAAGTTTGCTTGCCAAAGACGATAAGGACAGCTTAGCTTGGAGAAGAGATTTTATTAGGACTTATCTTGAACGCGATATCCCGTTTTTGGGGCCGCGTATACCGGCAGTTACCCTAGACCGTTTCTGGACCATGCTCGCACATGTTCAAGGCGGAATAATCAACGCGTCGCAATTGGCAAAAAGCCTCGAAGTTAGCTCCACCACAGTCAGCAGGTACCTGGATCTGCTGGTTGACCTGTTACTGGTACGTCGCTTGCAGCCCTGGACCTCAAATATTGGAAAACGGCTCGTAAAAAGCCCAAAAGTATACGTACGGGACAGTGGCATTACTCATGCCCTGCTAAACATCCAAAGGTACAATGACCTCCTCGGGCATCCTGTAGCCG
>Ga0105239_10007854_pt1 | contig 12196 bp, 12 predicted proteins | sample KBSC44metaG_FD_92761 | JGI IMG/M metagenome (GOLD analysis project Ga0105239, IMG submission 92761) | Corn rhizosphere microbial communities from Kellogg Biological Station, Michigan, USA - KBS C4-4 metaG | ecosystem: Host-associated > Plants > Roots > Rhizosphere > Soil | place: Michigan, USA...
AGCCCTCGGCCTCGCTGCGATTGATGGTTCTGACAGGTCCAATGGCCGGTTGGCTGCATTTGCCGCGTTCGATGAACAACCCTCTTAGTGGCGGAGCTGCAATGCGTATTATACTTAGTACAAGCTACAGGCTACAAGGACTACAACAGGGACTCACCTGGCCGAAGGGTAACCTCCCGTACCTTGTGTCACTCAGACATGCAGCTGCCAGTGCCCCATGAAGAAATCCATCAATCGTCAATTATCCACCTGTCTTGAAAGAGCCCTCACCTGTTGCATTACTCGCACACACATACATACATGGGCTGGAGAGTCGGTCCTCTTCTCTTATGCCCATGCCATGCCATGCCATGCCATGCCACTGGTGCAGCCTCCCGTGCCGCCGTCCACCACCATTGACAGCGACTACTGCTTCCACCCGGCTCTTCATTCCCATTCCCATTCCCATTCCATATTTCCTATTCCCTATTCTCAAGGCCAGCAATTGAAAGATAGTCAGCCTGCAGGAACGGTCTCAGATATACCCAGGCCCCCTGTCCCCTGTCCCCCGTCCCCGTCAACTCTCAACCTTCTCATCCCTATTGACCTGCCTGATCCGTGTTATCCTCCAGCATCCCCGACGGCCTCCTTACCTGGATCAGTTTAGTCGCGGCACGACCTCCCCTGGAGGTGCTGCCGCTGTTGCGACGGCTTTGAACCATCCTGGCTAGTTGCGGGAAGAAAAAACGTGCTTTTCTCACACCCGACACAAAGAACTTCTATTTTTTTTTTTCGCTGCCGGTACAAACATCACTAGTAACTAGTTAATGCAAGTCTGTCCGGAGCACGCTAACGGCACTGCAGTGCAGTGCAGACAGGCAGACCACTGGCACTTCCTCCCATCACCTGCAAGGAGCAGTTGCAGTGGCATACTCCGTACCTCGGGACAAATCTATTCAGAGCTCCGTATCAAAAACTTCCTGCTTCCTCCTAGCGAGCTCTGGATGTGTCAAGATAAAGACCAATAACGCAAGGTTTGAAGGCCACTACTCGATTTCGTCACCTGTCAATATCGACCTCAGTGGACATCACCACAGTGCCCGATCCGGCGTCACGAGAGCAGAAATTCGGGTGGCTGGCACAATCGCTCCCTCGGCTCCGCAACTCCTCGACTCGCAGACTTGTAGTAGACCCTTTGGAGCGTTGAGAACTGCATGCCAGAGTTTTTGACCCATCAGCCACCCGTTCGCTGAAAAGCCCTACCTGCAACCACTTCCACCAACTTCCAACTGCTTCCCATGCTGGCCCGAAAACCCTGTTTGCGCCTCCATGAACTCTCAAACCCTGGACGAAAACTTCTCGGCAGGAACAGGTATGACCGAGTGCTGGCTTGGTACCCGCTTGCAACCCAGTACTGAATATCCATGCTATGCTCCGGGCATTCTTCATCTGCAAGCTTCGTAAACTCTACTTGGTTAGAGTATCGCCGTCGCCTATCGCCAATCGTGGTCGATTCGTCATTGCTTGGTTTGCGCCACTTGTTGGGACAACCCCTTAGCACGAGACCAGGATACCCAGTACCTGGATGCCAGTTGCCTGTCGATCCTTTTCGGAGACATTTTCCAAGGCCATTGGGACCTCACTGTAAGTGACTTCATGACTCTTCGAGAAATGACAGGTGCCCGTCCAGCTATCCGCACCGAAATCTCTCGACACATCCGATAGTGGCAGCATCTGGCACTAGCCGTGTCTGTCCGCTGTCACCGCTGACTATGACCGCGGATCGGGTAAAGCCAGAAGAGAAGATAATAATGCTCGGCCACTAAGCGTTCGGAAAACCCTACCTAGTTAATGTATTCGGTAGTCAGTGCAAGAGAGGTACCGTGAGCAACCGAGCTATCAGCACCAAACTTCCACTTAACACTCGCTCAGGTCTCCAGGGGCTTAATCCCCAACCCACTATTCAAGCTTCTCAGAAATGCTATTGCCTTTCCAAGTTTCCCTGGGCTGTATGATAACGAAACAATCGGCACTGGGGAACGCTGGGGCAAGGGCACCATGGCGTTCCAAGTCGAAGTCTGTTGGGTCATGCCCTCACCGTGCCAATCTGCCATTTTTGCCGAGCTGGGACATGCTCGTGCGACTGCCTCTCACCATCACCTTCTGTAGTTGCAAAACCCAATCCATCCCATTTCCTGGGTCGCATCAACCGGTACACCTTGGCCCCGGGGAGATCGGGAATCCTGGTTCATAAGCGAGAGGCACGTGCACCACTCTCGTGTCGTGGTAGCCGTCTGGCACGCGAACATCAAGCAGAATTAGAGCCTCGCATCCAGTTTGATCGGGTCTGGTAGTAATGTCAGTTCCATGGCGATCATTGAACACAAAATCGGTCCCGATGATGCAGCTAAGGAGCGCCAGCGATCTTGTGGCAATTGAGTCAGAGCGTGCCTTCACGATGGCGCTCAGACAGCTATACAACCAATGCGCCTCGGATTCCCACTCTCACGTGGCCATGCAAGAGCCAAAATATCGATATTACTCCCGAAAGTCTGGATCGCAGCTCCATATTTGATCGTTCCAGCTGAATGAGAACATCCGTTCATCATCGCTTCCACACATGGTATTGCTTTCAGCTCGGATGAAGCACCTACCACCACTGGTACCATATAACTGGCACTGCACCTCGATTTTCCCTGCACCTCGATTGTCCCTGCGCCCGCACAAACCACACAGACAGTGTCTTGGGTTCCAATCCATCTTCGTCGGTGCGTCGAATCTTCTCACCCCGTCTGTGAATGGCCCTTGAAGTGCACGTTCATGCAGCTGAACCATACATCTGGGCCTAGTGACGTGGCCATGCACTACCACTGGCACGGAACCAGAATCGTAAAGAGTTAGGAAGGAGTTCCAACTCCTCGGGGCTCTCAAGAACCCAGGGCCATGGCCCCGATGCCATCTGCTGCCACCACGTGTTGTCGCCGCACAGACCCGACAAAGCGAGCAGAACACCAGCGTCAGCTGGCTGATGATCCGGGGTATCCCATCGACCTTCAATGGAAATCTCACCATGAGTTCTTCCCACAATTGCATCAGCTCTACGACCAAAGTAAGAAGTGAGACAAGTGGGTCGCCAGTGGGGGGCCCATGCGAGGCCCATGCGACTTGTTGGCCATTCCAGCTGGAACAGTCGGTGGAAAAGAGGAAACGGGAATTGCCCCCAGTGCCCACCACAGCCATGAGCCATCACATTGGGAATTATGCTGTAAGCTCATTATCCTGATCTTAATAAGCAAAAAATTTGAAGGGAAATGTGGTAGGTAGTGTAATGGTGACCAATAATCTATTCGGGAAGGATGGGGGTTGCATCATTAAGGAACATGCTGACATGGATAATTATTGAACCTTTATCCACGATTCCTTCCTACTGATCTGATACCGCCAGAGCCGCAACGAAACCACTGCCTAGGAATCTTCAAAATTCATCAGTATTGATGATTCTAGGTCCGCCGATCAGAAGGATGAGGATCTTGACATCTTGGTATCAAAGTTCTTGCTCTGGACGACAACATGCCCTTGGCATGCAAGCAAGTGACTCCTTTGTGGTGGCTCGTTCTTCTCTATGTCGAGAACTTGCTGACCCAGTATCGACTCCAGAGCTTCTTCTGTTCATCTGTACCTTTGAACTGTGAAACGGCCATAAATATTAGCAGGGTGAATGTGCGTACATGACACCTTGGGGGGTAGCTGACCTCAAAGTTGACATCGTAAATATCTTCAAACCCCTCTTCCAACGTTGGCCCTTGGAATCGCTGCACAAAGCTACGGAATGCTATGCCCGGGAGCATTGTCCGCGCTTCAGGGTTCATCTGCTCGATGAAAAGGCGTCAGATCGGACTATGTGATTCTTTGTGCGATGCAGGGACGATGCATCTACCATATGGCTGAGGCGACTACCAGATGAATGAAGTTGAGGCAGGTGTACATACCGTGTCTGGATTCAAAGCTCTCACAGCGTCGTTATGCTCGGCCAGGCGTGTTGATGCAGTGAAACGTACACAGCGGATGGGCACATTGAACTCCTTGGCAACTCTAACCCAATGTGCCCGGGTTTCGATGTCCGCGTTGGTGTTATCTGTCATGTGTATGTGTCTCACGGTCAGCTCTCGTGTAACAGGATTGAGTGTAGCACGTCTCGAAGCGGCAGAAAGGGGAAGGTTTGGGGAGGACTGGTAACTCTTGACAAGTTTGGCTTGAAGATGGATGTGATGCGTCAGGCAAGATGCATCGTGTCAATGGGGAGGGGCAACTGTGTGACATAACCTGCATGCAAGTCTTGTGAAAAGGATACTGCAGCTGGGGAATCAATGGACATGCAAACGACAGCATGGGGTGCAGAATCTTGTGCAGCTCCTCCGCTGGCCGGAGAGGATAGACGGCGCAGATGCAGTCTCTGGTCTAACACCATGTACAGGGATGTGGATGACAAGTGAAACACTGTCGACATGTAGAAACACAGAAATTGCGGGTTGGACTAAAAGTTTGATAAGAGACATTGTAGTACATACCAACAGCCACAGATGAGCCAGCAGCAAGCAATTCTCTTGCCTTTCGGATGCACTTGTCACGCTATAAGTGAATGTATGTCTCAGCTTGAAACTCTCATGTTGAAAAACAGTATATGCAGGGGATAAGTTCTAGGATAGCATGGAGGAATTTTGAAGGTCATGGTGGTGAAAAGACTCTGGGAGAGGGTATACATGCTGTTTTGAGGATGTCTTGATTGACTCGCTCATATCCTAATGGCTGTAGCACATTCCAAAAGAATGTGCTCTTCCCAGCACCAGGAGAGCCGCAGAATATCACAAGTTCTTGCTGACTTTTCTTTATGAAAGGAGGTGCAGCCAAGGATTCTGTCGTGCCGTTCGTCTCTGTCTTTGAGAATGGGAGTCGCTCTAGATGCAATGCAGGTTCGAAGATATGCTCATAGGCTTCCGGTTGAGCTTTCAAGAAAAACTCTTCTGGGGTGTGAAAAGGAATACCGATGTTTGCTGCTAGATCCCTGCAAGCAAGTATCAGGATTTGTCCTCAACTTCAAGACCATCAAACTTCAAGACCATCAAGCAATCTGTGGGTTTGAGATCCTTACCTATCGCTGCTTGAATGATCCTTCTTCCTTTTGTCGGTCTTTTCTCTGCCCGCAGCATCGCCAACATAGAAGGAGTTTATCAAGTCAACCATTCCTTCCTGCTGTAGATCATAATCATTCAACACCTCGTCCCACATACCTGCTCGAGGCTTCCGATGTCGATCTTGGCCAGTGGCACCGTAGAAATGGACTGGGAAGTCAAGCTGTTGAACGATTGTAGTGAGCTGATTCTTTAGGTTGGTCAAACTTGGGGAATCCTTTTGCAAAGCCTTGGGGTTATCTTTCAAACTGATGTTGCCTTGATTGCTGATGATTACAACGAGATAGCCGTCCTTGTACAGTTGCTTCAATCTCGTGGGCACAGAAGCGTCCCACCACTTCCAACTGGTTGCGGAACGAGCCCATTTACTCCCCGTGTTGGCGACGATAAGTGTGTCATCAAGATCGAAGGCAGCCACTCTAACAGGAAGATTCCTGGGTAGAGCTGGAGATTCTGAAGGATCGTACTTCCCAGTGACCAGGCTGTTGTCGATTATTCGCCAAACCAGCTTATCTGGAGGTTTCTGCGAGGCTGGCTTGAAAAACGTAGCTACTGCTTTATCTAGGGGAACTTCAGTCGAGGTTAAATCTGCATGGCATCATCACATACTTACTGGTGGTAGTTGATTCTATCTTTCTTCTCACCGAGGGGGGCGAGACTGAGCCCGAAGGGGGTGGGGCTGATCGTTTCATGGTGAAGGGTCGATCAAGAGAGGAGTGATTAACGCGATGACGGCAAAATGTGACACACGAAACCAAATTCCGTGGTCTCGATGGCAGCCATGAGAGGAAAGCCAGGGTCTGAGATGTATTTTAATATCAGCAGCAGGTTACAAGAGGGAGTGGTGATGTTGACGATGCCTAAAGTGGTTGCATGTGCTGCCTAAAAGTGAAACGAAAATTGTGAAGTGAAGGAGACGCGACGCGTTGGGATGACGTAATTCGGCTTGCTGGTGTCTTGCGCCTCGTTCTTTGAAATGGTTCATTGAATAATGAGATTGGTCCGACGCAAGAAGCTCAGAGGCCGAAATTCGACTTCATTATGATCCTTCTAGGCAACCCCTCCCCAAAAGTATCTTTGTAGAGATTGTCTGTCAAACTAAAGTGATAGCCCAATCCCCTTCTCGCCTAGTCGTGCCACAGCCTGGCGAGATGGGGAAGGCGCAAGGCTGACATCAACCCCAAATTCAAGGGTGAAGCACAAATGCATGAACAGCAATCCTGGGTTTCTGTCCTCAGGGAACTCCGCCAATACATCATGTTATTATCAAGTCGAGGTCTAGATCGAGATCTAACTCGCTGACACTATGCTCACAATATCAGTCGAAAATGGGAAAGGTTGGTAATTGCAATTGAGCGGACGAAAATTAACACGTCTCAGACCGGAACTAATGGCATAATGAAGCTAGAAGAAAGAGCGAAAAGTAGCAGCATGCCTGCATTAATCGGATCAACGAAACCCATGATTCTTCTCTCCGTCAATGACCGCCTGGTCATGAAAGAGGAAGCATCATGTTTCAGTCGGAACCGACAAGCGGGTGGGACGTCGCTTTCTTAGAGGAAATACGACGACCAGGATACCGAAAGATTATGAAATCTTTGTTGCCTCGCTCATTGGGCGCCAATCGCACGGAATTCCACTGAAGAGGCAAGACAAGTGGCCCAGGACCGACTCACGTTGAAAGGCCATGTCGTTAGAAAAATATGGCGCCAGACCTCGAAGTCGGCAAAGACGACTGGGAAAGGCTTTTTCATGACCAGGGGTATGAAAAGTCATTACCGACATATCTACCGAATTCCTTGTTGAGATGGGCATAGCCGAAGCTCAAGCAACCCTTCTCATAGCTGAAGCTCCAGAACCAATTCTTTTTGAGCCCGGGATTACACTCAAGCGACTTTGCCCTCAACGTGGACTGAATACCTAGGTACCATCGCCAGCTGGAAGGTACATCTCACGACAGCTTCTCCGCACTTGAGTTGTCGGCTACTCGGCTCGCTTGAATGACAAGTCAGAGGCTGCAAAATAGAGCATCTGATTATCAAAATCGGAGTGCAGACCACGTTCGGTGCATCGTGACTCTTTTTGCGGTGTTCGCTTATATGATCCGGTGGAGGGAGCGCACCAATTAGGCCAAGTTCGAATTCACGCACCATCTTTTCAGACTCCTCATTTTAGAAAGCAGTGTATAGGCCTCCGGTGGAAACGACGTACCAGCCATGCATTTTCTAGAATCTGGGTGGCCTCGCATTTTGCGGGGATCCCACACACTCTCCACATCACAATGCTCACCGTCGAATTGAAACATATAATATGCCTTGGGTAAACCGACCAAAGCTGCTCTCAGGCACTTGTCACGCTTTCAAATCATGGAATGCTCAAAGCTTCTGGTCGGTCTCTGCCTTCTCACAAGACTGTTTGCTCAGTCTCTGCCAGAGGTAGATCTTGGTTATGAGATACATCGGGCACTAGAGTATGACGTACGTTCTTATACATGACCCAGTTATCCTGCCCGCTAGGCTGAACGAATTAGGACGTCGACGAGACTTATTTGTTTAAGAATGTGAGATATGCTGAACCACCAGTTGGCAATCTTCGCTTTGCGGCACCTATACCCCCCAGAGGACGGAACCCCGATGTCCAGACTGGGGCCAAACCGGTGATATGTCCTCAAGGTGTTCCAGCATGGAATTTGGTGCAAACTCCATGGCTCCAATGGTACCTTGCTGGGAATGAATCCTTGTTCAATTTCACACAAGCAGAAACCAATGCGGATGCCGTTGTTGCTGCCAGGGGTGGTGTTGTGGCAAATAACACGCTTGCTTCTGAGGATTGCCTCGTTCTCGATGTCATGGTGGACCGGGATGTGTTTGAGAATGCGGGAAATGTGACGAGTGGTAAAAGTGCCGGTGTACCTGTGGTTTTATGGTGAGTCTTTTAAGTTCGTGTTCATTTCATTATATACTTACTCGCAAAGGATTCACGGAGGAGGATATGTTTTCGGCTATAAAGACGCCTCAGGAACAGGCGCTGGACTTCTCCGTGCCGCCCGGTCTGCTGGTAACCGACTAATATTTGTTCCCCTTAATTATCGCCTGGGTGCGTTTGGATTCTCTTCAGGACCAACGTTCCAGGATGCAGGAGGTGTTGCTAACGCTGGACTTTACGATCAACGACGAGCCATTGACTGGGTTGCCGAGAACATCCATCTCTTCGGTGGTGACAAGAATCAAATCACCATTCTAGGAGAGTCTGCCGGAGGAGGCTCCGTCGCTCATCAGCTGGCCGCCTTTGGTGGTCAAAAGCCTGCTCCTATTAAGCGCGCTATTGCTCAGTCACCGGGGTACCATGCAGTGCCTTCCTTCTCTACCCAGGAAGGCATCTGGCAATCGTTCCTGACCTACTTGAACGTGAGCAGCTTCGAGGAAGCTCGAGCCGCGCCCACTGAGGCCATCATCGCCGCCAATGAGAAACAAGTCGCCGACTCAGGTTGGTCTAAATACACATATAACCCTGTCGTGGACGGGATCTTCGCTCCAAACCTACCCGCAAGAGCATTCGCCATCGGTGCATACAACAAAAATGTGACGGTTCTAGCGGGGCATAATACCAGAGAAGGCGCATATTTCACAATCCCCACCATCGATACGGATGACGATCTCGGTGCCTGGTTGAAGACTTTATTCCATACAATTACCAACGATACACTGGCAGATCTTTATGCCAATGTGTACCCAGCTAAGTACGATGGAAGCCTTCCATATACTAATGGTCTCGACCGTGCTATCCTCGTTTCTGCTGAATATATCTTCCACTCAAATAAGAATTTCCTGGCCCAAGCCTACCGCGATAAATACTACAGCTATATGTTCCAAGTTGAGCCGGCATTGCACGGTGCTGATGTTCTGTACACGTTCTATGACGGCGCAGATGGCAGGAACACCACGCCACTCGCTGACAACGTGGCACTCACGCTTCAGTCGTACATCGCAAACTTCGTCACTACTGGTGATCCAAATGGCAATGGAAATGTACCATTCTTCCCTGCCCATGGGAATAATGGAAGCATGAACGGACTGAACGTGACGGGAGTCACCATCTCAACGGATCCCACAGACAACAACAGAACCCGCTGGTGGGGAAAGGCTCTGTATGTTTAAGATATGTGGGAAGCAGCTGTGTGTGATTGTTGGCCTTGAGCTGGCATTCACAAGCTTCTGCGGACAATGACACGTATAGCTAAGAACATAAGGGTATATATGTAATTAATGGTATGCATCGCACAAATCCATACTGAACAAAAGGAGTATAATCTCCGTTGCCCACAATTTTTTTATTGAGCGTGCGACCTAAGCAAACAGTAAATTCGATCAATTGTCAATTGGGGGGCTAGTGTTTGATGCTTGCGTGAAGCTACATTCATAAGCAGGTCCTTACCTAAACTACTTGTGTAATGTAGGTAGTTCTTGAACATGCATTAACGGGCATCTGCTTTATACAGGTCCTCCCCTGTCCTGTCGGCTCACTCTAAAGGGGTCCCTCAAAAAAGCATTCGATGGCCGTCAGACAGGCGTAAGTATCAGAGCAAACGGCTGTGGCTACCTAGATGCGTCTTTAATACGTCACCTACGGGCGTCCAAGGACCCTACCTACCCCGGGAGTTTAAATAAGTAGGTACTATCAATACCATGATGTTGTCGTAATTACAAAAGCTTGGCACGGTGCCCTCATGGGCGCCTCATGCCCCGCCCATCCCCTCGATTGCTGCCTGTCACACATTTGAACTTCCATCATTGTCTCGATGTTTGATTGTGAACATCATCCCTTACACACTCTGAGTTGACAACCATCCGATAACTTCACTTATCTTGATTGTCTGCAAAGCTTCACTTATCTTGATTGCCTGCAAGAGTCACACCTTCTCAACTGATGAATGATTAGCGGGGTTTGACCACTGCAAGGCTGCGCCTTCACGAGGGCGTCAACACCGCGGAGTACGCTGTGATTGATGCTTGCCATGGGTTTCCCATTGGCCTGATTACGATGAACTTCATCCCTAATCTTGGGTCGTGATCTTGAGTATTCCTCCCGCATGTCGGTACCTCCTGCTTTCACATTGATCCCAGCTTTACGGGCATTAGATGTCCGTGATGGAAGTGATTGCCCCCCCCCACCAGCCCCAAAGCATCCAGCGCTCACACAGGAGAATCGTCTTCTTCTTCAGGCACTCCTCAGCCCTCACAGAGAAACCCCTAACCTTGCAAGTCGTCTCTCATCCAGGCCCATCCGAACCCGTTCCACCGCTGATATGACTTCGATTACCACTCTTCCGACCGAGATCCTATCTCAGATCCTCTCGCCCAGGCTCCTACCAGAATCAGATATCAAAAGCTGCGCCCTCGTATGCAAAGATTTCAACACTATTGCCACAGCTAACTTGTATCGAGACATATACTTTGACCTACCAAACTTTGCGTACACCGAGGACGCCCGTGTGGAACGTTGCAAGAAATTGCACTCAATCCAGCTTCTTTTGACCCAGCTTGCGGTTAATGATGGCCTCGCCGACCACGTCCACAGCCTAGTCCTCCACGGATTTTCGAACGACGTACGTGACGCATTCACCAGAGCCAGACGGTTTGAGACCGGGTTTCTCTTCAGGAACCGGCTAGTTAGCGATGTGCAGCTCAGCATCCCTGCTCCCTTGACATTCTCGCAACTCACCGCGAAGATGTCCCAGCTCAAGGTCTTGAATCTAGATGTCGGCTTCACAGCATTACTGTTACAGGATTCGGTTGTTCTTCCAAATCTGGAGGTCGCTGTGCTCTGGAGCTTGAACGCACGGTTCCCCTACGTACAGTTTTTGATGAGCCAACCACGGATTAGCGAAATTCGGTTCAATCACGGGATGTTCAAGACGAACATGACGGCTCCTTCTCATAGCTCGACAGCCACCAGGATTGTACTGAACTCCCAGCGTGGATTCTTGACTGCTGTTCCCCAACTCGTTGCAATGTCACAGTCGCTACGATCCTTGAAATGGTGTCTTTACTACAATCATTACTCTCGCGGAGATAGGAGAAGAGCCTCGTCGATATGCGCCGCGGCGCGGGAATCCGTCAATCTCGCCTTGGACAAAGTTAGCCACTCGCTTCAAGAATTCGTCCTCACTCATTGTCAGAATCCGTTCGAACAGGTACCGCCCCACAGTGATCTTGGAATCATTCTCATCCCATCGCTGCGCCTCTTCGAGTGCCTGAGAGAGCTTAAAGTTGAGGCATCCATGCTCCTTGGAATACGGAGATGCCCATCACGCCCAAACAAATTCCCCGCTCAGGTACGTCCTGGCCACGAACTCGCCACTCTCCTCCCGGCTAGTCTGAGGATGTTGCATTTGGAAGTTGAACGAGAGCAAATAGATCGTGACAGAAAGTATTTTCGAGATATCATTAAAGGCATTGTACAACAGCAAAACAACCGCTTTCTTCACCTGAAGCACATTGTCATAGAGGAAATCAATCCTGATTATCGAGGCAGCTGCTTGTGCAACGGCGGAGAGGCCTGGGGCACTTGCTTCTCCATGTCCGAGGATTTGTTGCTTAAGGAGAGAATAGATGTCAAAAAACACTGGAATCTGCAAGACATCTGTGCAATGGTGAAAGAGTGCGACGCTGTCGGCATTCAATTGACTTACGTCTGGCGATGTGGAAAACTTCAGGGCCATACCCGAGCGATTCTCGGACCTGGCGGTTCTCTACGAACGACTAGGCCACCGTATGATTGGACGAAAATCGGCGTCTAACTCTCCTTAATCCTGAGGATTAATGATGCCAAGGACAAATAGAAGGAATACAGAAAAATTGACTGTGTTCCCATTGTGGATTTGAGCAGCGAAATGCACCATGGCCAAAGGATACAAGTTCACGTCAGCCTATGTCTCTTACGCACTACGGAGTTTAGATGGATAGAAACTATTCTAGAGAGAAGTCAAATGCAGGGGCTTTAGGAACTAGGCCTATGAGTTTCCCTTC
>Ga0105239_10007856_pt1 | contig 12196 bp, 20 predicted proteins | sample KBSC44metaG_FD_92761 | JGI IMG/M metagenome (GOLD analysis project Ga0105239, IMG submission 92761) | Corn rhizosphere microbial communities from Kellogg Biological Station, Michigan, USA - KBS C4-4 metaG | ecosystem: Host-associated > Plants > Roots > Rhizosphere > Soil | place: Michigan, USA...
AGACCGGGGCCTCTCACGCCGGAAACAGGGGTTCGAAACCCCTACGGGGCGCCAATGATTTCAGGGACTAAGCTTCGAGCTGCGATTTTGCGGGGCAAACCGAACAAATATCGGAACAAATATTTTCCATAGAAGACGCTTGAATGAGGCGCTCCCCTCGCTGCCAATTATCTATAAAGCCGCGTCAATCTTGGGCCGATTACCGAGGCCGAGAATGACGGCCCATCGCGGGCCGAAACTAAGGCATTGATGGCAACGCGACTGGGGGCGGGCACAGGGGCACTATGAGTTCGGCGGCACGAATTAATTTCGAAGCTCGTCTAGAAGCTGTTGATCGACTAAGTGAGGCACGTAAGGAACTAAGCCGACGTTTTCGCGAGCCGCTTATCAACGCGAGCGTAGTGTTTCTGGCCGCCGCGACTGAAGCATTCCTTGAGGATCTCTATGAGGAGGCGGCCGCGCTAATTTTTTCAGGAATGACGGCGGGGGAGTACAAGAACCTGTTCGAAGAAACGAGCAAGAGATTTCATACGGCCAGCGTGGCCAAGACAGAGTTTTTGTATTTCCATCTAGGCATGGAGTGGGCGTTCAAAGGATTGAATTGGCTAGGGGCGATGCCAGCATGTGAGCCGCCGGCAGCTGGCAGCACTTCTTTTGCATTGCTGAAAATTTTTGAAGAGCAGTGGTGCACAACCAAACGGTAGGGTGCAGTCTAATAATGTTAAGTTCGGAAAATCGAGAGATGCTTGAACGTCTGGCCATGGACCTCAAGGCCAACTCAAAAGATGGGTGGTCCTTTGTCGAAACCGAAGGCACCGTCACATTCGGTTTTTGCCGGTGGGTTGAAGAAGAAGAATGGGACGGCGACGTTGAAACCGTGCGCTCACTCTGGCGTCCCGAACGTCTTACGCTGATTGAACGAGGCGAAGCAGAACCTGACGAGGAAGAATTACTTCAATGGCAAAAAGCGCATTGTCGCACCTTGGCCGACAACGAAGATTTCACCTCGTCTGCATTTGTCGTACCGCTAAGGGTTGATTCAAACATAGCTGGCTACGCGCTATTCACGGGCAATCATGGCCTGCCTGACGTCGTCCTGGTGCTAGAAGGCGTCTTTGAAAGCGTCGAAGCAGCAAAGTTGAAATTAGCCTCAGAAGGTGCAGCGGTTGAAGTCTGATCGATTGTCCGCGCCGCATAGGCAGGCGAACCGACGCTAGGCAACGGCCGCAAAGTTCCGACTAGCTGATGTGATGATCCGCTTACCCAACCAAAAGACATTAGCTGAGATCTTGCCCAACCTGGCGCGCAGTGACAAGGCGCTCGCGAGCCTTGCGAGTGTCATTGGGCACGATCACATGGATGCAGCGACCGAAATGATGTGCAAAGCCGAATTAGTCGGCACTCTAGACGACGTCCTCCATGACCACTTCGCTGAGAACATCAACGACAAAGCTGACGAGGTCTGGGGTGGCTCGCTCACCCGAAGCTATTATGGCGACGAAGAGGCGTCCTCCGTGATAATCAGAGAGTACGAGGGTGTTTTCTTCATCGAAGCTTGGGATGACGACCCTATCCAGTACTTCTCGAGCCATAACACCTGCGTTGACGCTCATCTTTGCCTGGACGACGAGAGCCCCCTTCCGCAAGACCTTCCACGGTGTCACCGATGAGGGGTTCAATGAGCTCGCAGACGAACAGCGCCTGCCCGAGCCGATCCTCCGGACCATCGCGCACTACGAGCGCGACTACATCGAAGGCAATCATAATGTTCGTTGGGAGGCTTTTGTCCGAACCTACCTACCACGGTTTCTTTATCGATTTCTTTGTTGACCAGTCACGGGGTGGTCCTAATGCTCAAAAGCGGCGGACCACATCGGCGCGAGTGTCACTTAGATTGCCCGACCTGTAACTGCTTGCAAACACGCGAGGCATTTTTGTCTGAATATTTGTTCGGTTGGCGCGATCCCAAGCAGCCGGAGAAAAAAACAAGTTTATATCAATGACTTCTTTCTGGTTTCCGGTGGGCGTTTCCGCCCTAGAAAGGCGGCGTCGTCATTTTTGTGGCCGAGGCTCGTTCCGCCGATCGCTTTAGGCTTCCTCCCGAAATGCAATTTTCACCAGCCCTGGACCAGCCCTAGGCTGCAGGCGCACCAATCAATTTTTACAGTCCACGGCCCGGAGCTGATGGTCTTTGGTTTTTGGATTTAGAGCGCTTCGCCTTTCCGGGCTGAACTTCCTTCCTGAGACTATGAAATGTCGCTATGAATTTTTGCTCTGATTGTCTCGGGAACCAAATCCTTGAGGCCCCGCAAAGACAAACTGGGTCTCTAGCTCCGGCTTTTTTTCGTCACGCACGCGCTCAAACTCTTCTAGCCAAACTTCGAAGTGCTCCACCAAGCGGCCTGCATCATCCAACAGCTCCGCCGGGATCAAGTGACCATGCGATAGAAGCAAATTCTTTATGCTTGTATTGCCCTCTGCGATGACTTTTGTTTCGAGGTAGATGTTTTTGGCCTTATACCGATTGAATGCGCGTTTGACCCGGTCGAATTGCATGACCATGGGACCAAGCAGTTCTGAAATTGCAGCCTCCTGCCAGGCTCGCGTCGTTCTGAAAATTTCGACATTTCGCTGAAGTTCCTCGTTCAGGCGTGCTTCAATCGACTTCAAACGTTGGTGAAAGATTAGGCCCAGCATTGCTGAAACGACCGTGCCACTTACCAGTGCGGTAAATATCACCTGCCAGATTGACGGTTGTTCGGTCATAGGTCCCTCCACCGGGTCAACTAGGTATACTCCAGAGCTTGTGGCAATCAGGTGGTGCAGTAGGATACCGACAGCTGAACGCACTTGAGACAATCGAATGTCTAAAGCCGTATTTGTGAGTGTGGGAAGCACTTCGACAAAAAGTCAGGAGGACTTTGTCCGTGCGGTGGAAGACCGTCTTCGGATTGAAGGACTTGAGCCGCATACCGTTGGTCGGAATACGTTTGGCTCTGAGGCACCACTCAAAACAGTCACTCAATTGATGGATAAGTGCGCTGGCGCAGTGGTGATAGCGCTTGAACGCACATATTTCGCGGAAGGCATAGACAAGCGTGGCGGCGGCGAGACAAGAGAAAGAATTTTGAAGGATGTGAGACTGCCCACTACGTGGAACCATATTGAAGCCGCCCTATCCTATGCTCAGGGCTTGCCATTACTAGTGATAGTAGAGGAGGGATTGAAGGAAGAGGGTTTACTAGAGCGTGGCTACGACTGGTACGTTCAGCGGGTCAAGTGTGAGCCGACAGCGCTCCATTCTCTAGAGTTCAATGGCGTGCTTTTCAGCTGGAAGGAGAAGCTCGGACAGGCAGCCTCCAAGAATGATGAGACCAAAAGACGGTCATTGACCGTGGCACCGACTGATCTAACTGTCGCCGAATTGCTTGGTGGTTTGAAGCCTTCCCAACTTTGGGCAGTGTTGGGAGCAATTGCCATTCTTATCGGTGGCGCATTTGCAGTGGGTGCCAAGTTGGTTGGCAACTAGCACCCGCGGGTCCCGATCCCTCACCATTTTTGTGCGGATATTTGTTCGGTCGACGCGACCCACAGAACCGATCATGAAAAAGCAGATGAATAACAAGGTCTTCGTTCGCGGCTCGTAATACTCGTTTCCACCTTAGACAGGCGGCGTCCCTTTAAAAGGCGCTAACGCAGGCACATGGGCTGAGTTGGCTGCCACAAAGCTTATTAATGTTGACGAGATGAGTAGCTGGGACCGCTTATTCGAGTTCAGGTAAAATCGAACCATGAACGACGCAGAGCTGAAAGACCTCAGCGTGCAGGTAAAGAGGCTAACGGCCAGAGTGGAGGCTTTGGAGCGCGTCTTGGAGCGGATTATTCAGCAAAAGCCGGTCTCAGAAAGACAGTTAGAGAGGGCTCTGAGGAGTATGAAGCGTCCCGAGAACGCTCGGTGAGTTACATATCATGCGTACTATTATCCTGTTTATCATCAACCTGCTTGTAGGCGTTTGGTGTGGACTGCATTCCGCCAACGCAGCTCCATTGCCTGGAATGCCTGTGGCTGACGTTCATTCGAAGTCAGCCGCAGAAGAAGTTGGCTGGCGACAACAGTGGTACCGAGGCTATGCGTATCCAGTGCCCTACGCATACTACCCGCCTGCCTATACCTACTATCCTCCACCGCCTCCCGTTTATTACGCACCTGCCTATCCGGCGTACCCCTACTACCGGGGGCTTCTTCCGGCGCAACGGATGTGGTGAATGGAACTGCTAACGAAGTTCGAGGTGTTTGAACATCGGCTCCAGCTGCTCGAAGGGTTGAGGACCTACCCGGGTAATTCCCGCGAACGGCTGCCCCAATGCGATAATGGCAACCATCACTAGAGCAATCGTGAACGCGAGACCCGAACTCATTATGATTTGCGCTATGGCATTCGGTGTGCCGAATAAGAAACTGAACGCAATTGTTATAACTCCCGTGCCTAGCAGAGCGACCCACATCATGACAGGCACGCTTCCCACTCGACCGCTTAGCAATCGCATGCGGCGCTGAATCACCTAAATCGTTAAGTTTTGTGAGCGACTGCGAGTACCAAGTCTTCTCCTGATCAGTCCCGGGCGAAAATTGATAGTACGTCCTCCACAGCTGAATGTAGGCATCCCAAACTTCGTGACTTGATTTGCCGACAGCCATGGCTGGCCACTCTTTTTGAACCACTAGGCGAACATAGTCGCGGATTTGATCTTTGAGCTGTGTACGAACGTTGGCCGGGAAGGTTTCCGCATCCCGGTACAGATCTGCAAGGTCGTTTGCTTCCTGTTCGACTGACGCCTGAGCCCTGTCATATCGTTCCCACACCGTAATCGCAGCGAACCCCAGAAGCACGGCATACACAACACCTATGACGGCGTAGATGAAGCCAGCCACGTCGTTATGGCGCTCCAGAACCTCTACGCTTGCCAGGCGTCGCACCAGTAAAGTGCCCGCGATGGAGAGAAGTACCGTCGCCCCGACGAGGACTGAGCTCAAGAACCAAGCTGACGACATGGCTGTTCTTGCTGAACAATCAGCACTTAAGCGATGCTCCGCCTGCGAGCGATCTGCGTATCAACACTCCACTGCCCACCGCCAGCGACCGCTAGGTAGAGGAATACGAAGCAGAACAGGATCGCCAGCTGACCACCATTGAGCGTCGGAAAGAAGCCCCTTGGTGCGTGCGCCATGAAGTAGGCTACGGCCATGTTACCCGCGAGGATGAAGGCAACAGGACGGGTGAAAAGGCCGATGAGGATGAGAAAGCCCCCGACGAGTTCGATTACCCCCTGAAGACCCATGAGCGAGAACAGGGGCGGAAAAGCGTGCTCCGAAGGCGGAAAGCCCAACAGCTTTTGCGTTCCGTGCTCCAGAAAGAGCAGCCCAGTCATCATTCGCAGGATCGATAATGCTCGCGGCATCCAGGGTTCGAGGCGATCCTCAGTCATTTCTGATGCTCCTGGCTGCAATGATTTCCCATGATCAATCCTCCACCGGCTCAATGCACTCTTCGGTGTCATTCTTGACGCTGTTGACAACACGACTGACGGCGTAGGCTTCCATCAAATCGGCGTCGTAGGGCCTAAGTAGCGACTTCAGTTCGTCCGCCGAATTTGCTGTAGCAAGCCAGCGATCATAGTCCTCCAACATCAGCTTGACCGGCATTCGATCATGTATCCCTCCGACAAGTGGGTTTGCCTGTCCCACGATGATCGCCGTCGATAGGATTTCTTCTCCGCCTAAGCGGGCAAACTCCCAAATTCCCGCAAACGCGAATGGCTCTAAGTCCTTTCGGCGGAAACGGTAGGGCTGCTTACCGTCCTCACGTTGCTGCCACTCGTAGAAACCTGTCGCCGGAATGAGACAACGGCGCTTAGCAAAGGCCTCTCGAAACAGCGGGAGTCTGTCCACAGTCTCGGCGCGTGCATTGATGTGTGGGACCTTGGGCTTCTCCTTCATCCAAAACGGAATAAGCCCCCAGCGTGCCATCACCACCTCGCGCTCGCCATCACGGGGATCAATGCGGACAATTGGGATTTGATCTGTTGGAGCGATGTTGTAGCGGAGTGGAAAGTTCGACTTGGGCAGTCTCTTGGCTTTGAAGAGCCCTCGATAGGCATCACGCGCGATGAGATTGTCGTACCGGCCACACATTTCAGCGATCAGCAGTCGGCTCCTTCAATAGCTCTTGTGTATCGAGGGGGCGGGTATCCATTTCCAAATGGCCGTCTTTGGTGAGGGGCCATACCGCTTTTGGCCGGTCCCAAGCCAACTCTATGCCGTTACTGTCAGGATCACGCAGATAGAGTGCCTCGCTGACCCCGTGGTCGCTTGCGCCTTCGAGGCTAATGCCAGCATCGATCAGCCTTCGCAATGCGTCCGCCAGTGCTGCCCGCGTAGGATAGCGGATAGCAACATGGTAGAGCCCCGTGGTATGCGGTGGAGGGGGTGAGCCACCTTTGCTTTCCCAAGTGTTCAAAGCGATGTGGTGGTGATAATCGCCTGCCGAAAGGAATGCAGCTTCATGTCCATAGCGCTGCATCAAATCAAAGCCGAGCACGCCACAATAGAAAGCGATGGCGCGATTTAAGTCTGCAACTTTCAGGTGAACGTGTCCGATGCTCACACCCGCATCAATGGGACGCGGATTGGGCGCGAGGGGTTTGAGTGAAGAAGACATCTCTACAAGACCACGATTGGCGATGCGGGCTTCAGGGTATCACGCCAGTTTGGCTAGCTCTTTGTCGAGCTCGCGTGACTTAGAGCACCTATGTCACTACCGACGACGCCAGAAGCCAGCCCACGTTCTAGGCCGAGCTGCCAACACTCCGTCGAATGGGCAAGTATGCCAGCCATAACCTGGGTTTAAACAGCGAAAGTATCCTTTGCCCTTACGACCCCAAAAGGGTCCAGCATAGAAACCGACAGTCGCGTCCCACCCCCAACCGTGGCCGAAATCGCGCTCCGCCTTCCAGCCCCGCACAGGGTGCGAGCTCCGATCATGAACCTTCATGTTCGCCAGCGTTTGGGTCAAGGACCCGAAGGTGAGAACTGCCGCGATAATGGCGGCGAAACCAACGTGTGATCGTCTCAAATAGGTGACGAGACCCTGCTGCTCAGCCATGGGGTACCGCATTTAGCGTTCGACGTGCTGCTGTCTCAGATACGCCTCGACGTTTCTGGCCAGCCCACCTGACGCTCGCACCGCCTCAATCAGTTCTTCGTCCGAGATGCCAAAGCGCTGCTTCCAATAGGCAACCTGGTAAGACTGGTTCACATCGATGCAGGTGTTCCTCCTGTAATCTCGCTTTCTTGAAGGGTTGATGCTGCCCATGTCATATCTCCTGGGCGATCCCCACCGGCTAGCCCGGTATGAAGCTCAACCAACATGCGGGCTTTTAGTTGCGGTCCGGGCCGCGCTGAAGTCGTTTGGGTCCAGCTCGGTCTCAGCGGAGAGAAAGTGCGGGACAAGTTGACACGCATGAAACGCGAGAAGAGAGCGGTAGTTTGCTACTAGCACATGTAAGGAGTTTCGCGTGACAAGCACCTTTCACATGGAGGGACGAAGGTGGGGGAGGCCCTTACGCATCTTTCGTGCACGATGGCGGCTTTTTATCGCTGCTCTGGTTGCGCTGCTCGTGTTTGCGTTGCTGCCTTCAGAGTGGAGGCTGATCAATCGCCTGCTAATTGGCTGGGATGTCGGAGTGGTGGTCTATCTCATGCTGGCGCTTGAGCTAGCCATGGGAACAGATACGAATGAAATTCGCAGGAGATGCCACCTGTACGATGAAGGGCGCGTGGCAATCCCGACACTCACGGCAACCGCAGCTCTGGCGACCGTCGGCGCGATCTTCGTCCAGCTAACTACGGCACCTGCTGGTCACCATGTCCTCAACCTCGTATTTGCGGCGGTGACTATCCTGCTGTCATGGAGCCTCATTCAGGTGATCTTCGCCTTTCATTATGCGCATGAGTACTATGCAGAGCATCGGGGGCACGCACGCGGGCTCGGCTTTCCCGGTGACGATGCTCCCAACTATTGGGACTTTCTGTATTTCGCGTTTGTGATCGGAATGACTTCACAAGTTTCCGACGTGACGGTGAACTCAAAGGTCCTCAGGAGAACGGTAACCGCGCATTCCCTGCTCTCTTTCATGTTCAACCTCACCCTGCTCGCGCTCGCAGTGAATTTAGCCGCAAGTTCAATTGGCAATCTGCCAGGCTCATAAAAAGCATATTAAGCGGCTTACCGCCTAAACTTTCGTCTATGCACTGGACCAGGGAAAGCGCGCTCTGCTTTCGTGACCAAATCTGCCTCGTGCCGGCGTATGAACCAGAGCAATCCTAGGAACATGACAGTTCCAATCAAGAGAAGCGCGAGACCAACGGGCCGTGTAAACGTTTCGATCCGTTTGCCAAAATAAAACGCCGCAAGACCGTAGCACGCTGCCCATAAGATCCCGCCGGCAGCGTTGAAAACGAGAAAGCGGGGCCAGCTCATTTGATTGAGCCCGGCCGTCAGGGCAGCGAGTGATCGAAGCAAAGCGATAAAGCGGCCAAAGAAGACGATCTTCCCACCATGGCGTTGAAAGAGATATTCGCCGAGTTTGATCCTGCCTTCCGTCAGTCCGATATAGCTGCCATAGCGCAGCAACACGCGAAAGCCGATCTCCCGACCAATCCAATAGCCGACGTTGTCACCCAGGATCGCCCCTGCCGAAGCGAATGCTATCAGCACCCAAATGTTTAACGCCTGCGTTTTCCCCGCGTACAACGCTGCTGCAACAAGCGCCGTCTCACCAGGAACCGGAACACCCATGCTCTCTAGAGCAATGGCTAAAGTCACTCCCCAGTAGCCGTATGTCTCAAGAGTAATCATGAGTTCGTCGGTGGCCAAGTGCTCGTTGGGCAAAGATTGGTCTTGAGTGGCCGCCTCGCATCGCCCGCGAGCTTGCCAGTTTTCGTTGTCGTTAAATAGCCCACCTTCTGCCACTCACGAGCCGACTTATCGTCCTCATTCTCGGTAAGTTGGTGCACGGGTTCTCACCACTTATGGAGAAATCACGATGAAGGATCGCGTGGCGCTCACGGTCTTTCTGGCCTGCCTAACGACACCATCACATGCCGATCAAGTGGTGCGTGCGACGTGGTACGGAAATGAACTTCGAGGACACCACACCGCGTCGGGGCAAATGTTCAACCCGGGTGGAATGACTGCGGCACACAGGTCGTTGCCGTTTGGCACTTGCATCATGGTGGGTAATCCGAGCACTGGCCGAAAGGTTGCTGTGCGAGTGAATGATCGCGGACCATTCACACCCGGAGTTACGCTAGACATTTCATCGGGAGCAGCGCGAGCAATCGGGATGCGCTCGACGCAAAGCGTGACCATGGGTCGTTGCTAAAGCTTAGAACTCGGGGGGTCTTGAGGGAGAAGCTATGAAAAGGATGATCCGACTTGCACTTCAGGCCCTAGCAACTTTGGTAACCCTGTGCAGCGTAATCAATCCGGGGAACACGCAGGAAGTCGTTTCCAGCTATGTGACCTTTTACGGATTTGACGATAATGACGATGGCAATCCCGCGCACGTTGGGACTGCTATCATTTCGCATGCCGCCATCCACGGATTTGCCGACGAAGATCTCGGCACCTATGAGAGGCCAGGAACGTTGGCTGCAGACATAAACTTTGTACCTCCTGGCACCAAAGTTTATGTGCCCGCATTGGAACGCTACTATGTGATGGAAGACACATGCGTCGAGTGCTCTGAGGATTGGTCGCACAGTAGGCCGCATGTCGATCTATATGTCTCCGGCACAGGGCCCGAACTTGCAGCATGCGAGGACCGGCTGACGATGGAGAGCACGGAGATCATTATTGATCCTTCGCCTGACCTTCCCGTAAGGCCCGGTTCAGCATGCGACAGTGGCGTCGGCGGCTAGCAGTAACCGGAATTTGCAACCGACTTTCTGTCGATAGGCAGTTTCAACGTCAGTTTCCTTATCGGGGCAGCAGAACTTCTTTAGCAGAGCGGCACGGATGTCAAAGCAGCAAGGCAGAGCCTTACTACTCTATGAGCGCATCGTTTCGTTCCGTGTCGTCTGCTGTGACACGCAAACGCGCCGGCAATTGCAACACGGTCGCGTGCTGGTTCTCGCTCAACTGCGTTAGCAGAATGATCTTCCCATCGGGGAATTCCAGAGCGTCATGATGAACGTGGCGTTTGCCTTTGCTGACCTGTTGGAACTTCGCCACCTTATGTCCAGGCCTCCAGGAGAAGATCACACCGTCGCATCGGATTTCCTCTTCAAAGGAAAGCTCCGTGCCGGGAAGCAGGCATACGGCCACGCTACGGTCGTCAGCCGAAGCGAAACCACGTGTAGGCGTGTTGGGAAAGCGGGTTGATACCAACTTGTCACCGGTCTTCGCAGGCCGAGACATGATCAGCTCTAGGCTGTAGTCACACATCGAGGATACTCCATTAGAAGTACACCCCCGTCCTAAACCCGAGCATAGGCGATCAAAGCGGCAATCTTTTGTCGGCAGCTAACTCCAGGCGTGTGGCCCATCGGCGCCGCAACGGATGTTGGTGCGGGGAACCGTTGCTAATTAGGGCGGTGAGTTTTCGGAGTATTTAAACATACCCTCAAGCTGGTCGAAGGGTTGATGGCCTACCCGGGTAATTCCCGCGAACGGCTGTCCCAATGCAACAACGGCAACCATCACCAGAGCAATCGTGAACGTGAGGCCCGAACTCATGATGATTTGCGCGGTGGCATTCGGTGTGCCGAATAAGAAACTGAACGCAATCGTGATGGCACCAGTGCCTAGCAAAGCGACCCACATCATGTGCGGCACACTTCCCATACGGCTGGTTAGCAACCGCATGCGGCGCTGATCGCCCATATCGTTTAATTTTGTCAGCGACTGCGAGTACCAAGTCTTTTCCTGATCAGTTCCAGGCGAAAATTGATAATACGTCCTCCACAGCTGAGTGTACGCGTCCCAAACTTCGGGACTTGATTTGCCGCCAGCCATGGCTGGCCACTCCTTCTCAATTACAAGCCGTACATAGTCGCGGATTTGACCTCGGAGCTGCGTACGGACGTTACTCGGGAAGGTTTGCGCATCACGGTACAGGTCTGCGAGGTCGTTTGCTTCCTGTTCAACTGACGCCTGAGCCCTGTCGTATCGTTCCCATACCGTAATCGCGGCGAAGCCCAGGAGCACGGCATACACGACACCTATGACGGCATAGATGAAGCCAGCCACCTCGTTATGGCGCTCCAGAACCTCTACGCTTGCTAGGCGTCGCACCAGTAAAGTGCCTGCGATGGAGAGGAGCACCGTCGCCCCGACAAGGAGTAAGCTCCAGAACCAACCTGACAACATGGCTGTTATTGCTGAGCGATCAGCACCTGAGCGATGCTCCGTCTGCGAGCGATCTGCGCATCAACGCTCCGCTTATTTCGCTTCAATGAGCTTCCTCTCGAAGGCTCATCGGTGTCGATCCCCTCGCAGACCCCAGGTTACTACTCTGTCATCTGCTCGCCTGATCCGCCGATCTCTGCAGGAAAATCCTTGAACTTCGGTAGACCGTCTCGCATGGGGAGAACTGTCTCTGCATAGTTGACATGGAGGGCAGGTCTGAAGCTAAGGGAGGGTAGCGTGCTTGCAAATACATCGATCAAGCCCAGCGGAGGGTGATTGGTCATCAAATGTCCTCCGCATTTGGTGCAGTACTGCCGCTGACTTGCTGCCGTCTTTTGGAACATGCCGATATGTGGGGCACCAGCCGTGACGTGCACGGCCTCAGGTCTCCAAAGTGTAAAAGCGTTGACTGGTCCACCTGACCACGAGCGACAGGATTGGCAATGGCAATAGCCCATGCTTTCGGGTTCGCCCGAGACCTCAATCTGAACTGCCCCACAGAAACATCCACCTTTGTGCATCTTCATTGTCCAAGATTTCTGCCCGCATAGGCTCTCAACCGCTTATTGGTTCACCGGGAAGAACAAGCCGAACTTCGCCGTCTGTCAAACCCCAGGTCGCAAGAGTGGTTGCGGGAATGTGTCCGACGATCTCAACAATTCGCTCTGATGCATTTGTCGCCTTCGTCACCGCGTCCTTTGCTCTGTCGTCATTGCCAACAGCCA
>Ga0105239_10007858_pt1 | contig 12195 bp, 12 predicted proteins | sample KBSC44metaG_FD_92761 | JGI IMG/M metagenome (GOLD analysis project Ga0105239, IMG submission 92761) | Corn rhizosphere microbial communities from Kellogg Biological Station, Michigan, USA - KBS C4-4 metaG | ecosystem: Host-associated > Plants > Roots > Rhizosphere > Soil | place: Michigan, USA...
CGGACCCGACGAAATTTCAGCTATTTGCCCCCTCCACCGACGAAAACCCGACGAAATCGCACTGCCCCTATGAGCGAGCGAGCGAAAGGTTCACGAGCGAGCGAGCGAAATCTCGCTCATCGATACACCCGGGCCGGCGTACAGCCAATCTGCGCCGCAAGAATCAGAACCGCTTCACGCCACACTCTGCGTATCCCTGCCGCCCCGGAGGGGCGCCGAGTACCCACTTGTGGGGGAACGAAGCTGCCGCTCGGGTACCCCCTGGGTGCTGGGCAGTCATGTTCAGGACAACGCTGGATATTAACTCTTGTAAATAGAGATAGATGCGTGGTATATTCCCTACTAAACTATTTTAGTAGGGCTGTGGAAAATAGATAAAGCTTTTTACTTGCTGGTTTCTTTTTTGCCGTGCAAGCTGCGGCGCCCGTATGCGGGTCCGCTTCTGACAGACTCCATGACGGAGAGGGAAGAACTATGTCCGCCACTTTGGTGCGTTCGATCGGGTGGTCTGTTGTCGCCGCTACTGCCGCCCTCGTCGTGGCAGGAGGCGCACGAGCGCAGGATGCCGGCAGCGCCCCGTCTGCAATAAACCTGCCGCCGCCCGTCGAGACGACGGCGGAGCAAGACCATCAGAAGATGATGGAGCAGCTGCACATCACCGCGCTTCGGCCGGGCGCCGATGGGATGAACCCGAAGGCGGCCAACTATCAGAACACCGACGAGTCAAAGGCGAACGTCTACCCGAATCTCCCGGACCCGCTGACCCTGAAAAACGGCAAAAAAGTCACGAACGCGAAGACCTGGTGGAAGCAGCGGCGGCCGGAGATCGTCGAGGATTTCGACCGGGAGATCTACGGGCGAGTGCGGAAGGTGACGCCCAAGGTACGCTGGGAGGTGACCAGCACGACCGAGGAGACCATCGGCGATATCCCGGCGATCACTAAGAAGCTTGTCGGACATGTGGACAACAGCGCCTACCCGCTAATCACGGTCGATATCCCGTTGACCGTGACAACGCCGGCAAAGGCGACCGGCCCCGTGCCGGTGATGATGGAGTTTGGCTTCAACTTTCCGGCCCGCCCGCGCCCGGCGGGAGCAACCACTGTACCGCCACCTGGCTTCGGCGCCGGGAGCGGACCGAGCTGGCAGCAGCAGGTGCTCAGCAAAGGCTGGGGCTATGCGATCATCACGCCGACCGGCGTGCAGGCGGATAACGGGGCAGGGCTGACAAAAGGGATCATCGGCCTCTGCAACCATGGCCAGCCGCGGAAGCCGGACGATTGGGGCGCCCTGCGCGCCTGGGCCTGGGGCGCCAGCCGTGCTCTGGACTATCTGGAGACCGATAAGGCGGTCGATGCCAGGCAGGTGGGGATTGAGGGACTCTCCCGTTACGGCAAGGCGACGATCGTGACCATGGCCTACGACCCGCGCTTCGCGATCGCTTTTGTCGGCTCATCCGGCGAGGGCGGCGCCAAGCTGCACCGTCGCGACTTCGGCGAGAAGATCGAGAATATCGCCGGAACCGGAGAGTACCACTGGATGGCCGGTAATTTCCTGAAGTATGCCGGTCCTCTGAATGGCGGCGACCTGCCGGTAGACTCCCACGAACTGATCGCTCTCTGCGCACCGCGACCCGTTTTCATCAGCTGCGGCTCCCAGAGTGTAGAGGGCTACTGGGTCGATGATAAGGGGATGTTCCTCGCGGCCGCGGCTGCCGGCCCGGTCTACTCCCTGCTCGGCAAAAAAGGACTGGGGACCGACGAGATGCCGCCGATGGAGACCCCGTTGATCGATGGAGATGTCGCCTTTCGGCAGCATAGCGGCGGCCATACGACCGGTCCGAACTGGCCGACCTTCCTGATCTTTGCCAGCCGCTATATCCAAGGACCGCGTGTCCCGGCGGCGACCGCTGCGGTGCCGGTCACCACGCCATGAGGGGAGAGGATCGAATTTTCCGCGCGACCCTGCGCCATCTCCGCCTCCTGACCGCGCTATGTCTGCCGCTCGCCCTAGCGAGCGGCAGCAGGGCGCAGCCGCCGACAAACGTGGCAGCAGACCGGGATGCCCACTGGGCCGGCACCTGGAGTGCGGCGCCGCAGTTGACGAGCCCCGGAACCTGCCGCCGGACCCGGGATTGACCGACAACACGCTCCGGCAGGTCGTGCATATCTCGATCGGGGAAAGCGGCTGCGAGTCCGGTTCTCCAATGCGTTCGGCAATGGACCCGCGACACTGTCAGCCGTCCATATTGCGCTCTCGGCCGATAGCGGATCGATCCAGCCGGAGACGGGTCGACCGCTGAGCTTCCATAGGAACCCCTCGGTAACCATTGCATCGGGCACACCGATGCTCTCGGACCCGATCGATTTTCCCCTGACGCCTCTTGCCGATCTCGCCGTCACCATTCACTTCGCAGGAACCGCGACCGACGTAACCGGGCACCCCGGCGCCCGCTGCACCTCCTACCTGCAGGTCGGCGATGCCGTCACGGCGCCGACCCTACCGGCCGCGGCGACGATGGCGCACTGGTATATCCTGAGCGGGATCGATGTCACCGCCGGTAAGTTCGCGGGCGCAGTCGCAATCTTGGGCGATTCGATCACGGATGGGCGAGGATCAACGACGGACGGAAATGGTCGCTGGCCGGATGCCCTGGCGCGCCGCCTGCAGGCGGATAAGCGCACAGCGGAGATCGCGGTACTGAATCAGGGGATCGGCGGAAACCGTGCGCTGAACGACGGTCTGGGGCCGAGCGCTCTGGCACGCGAGGACCGCGATGATATGGCGCAGAGCGGTGTCCGCTGGCTGATCGTGCTGGAGGGGATCAACGACCTTGGCACGAACGCACCCGGCACGCGCGACACGACAGCACAGGATTTGATCGCCGCCCTTCTCAGGATCGGGCTATTTCAACCCGGACCGAGAGGGCCGACCGCCAGACGATCAATGCTTGGATTCGAACCAGCGGCGTATTCGATGCCGTGATCGATATGGATGCCGCCACACGCGATCCGCAGCAGCCACTGCGTCTGCGCACGGTGGCTGACAGGGGTGACCATCTGCACCTCACGGATGAGGGCTACCGGACCATGGCCGCTGCGATCGACCTGAAGCTGTTTGCAAAATAAGGAGGCATGCCCAAGGCGCCAGCCCGATTATTGGGATATTCCTCAATATTTTTCTTCTAGATCTCACACAGCAGATGAACTGATGTATAATAGGTAAAAAGGTTTACTAGTGGGAAGATTGGTTAATAAACCTTTTTACATAGGGGCGGATAAGCCAGTGCGGCGCTTTCCGAAACCCACGCTCAAAGATGTCGCCCGTAAAGCCGGCGTATCTATTACCGCGGTCTCTCTGGTTGTCAGCGGTCGTCAGGATATCTGCTCGGTGGCGACGGCGGAGCAGATCCGAGCAGCTGTTGCCGAACTGAACTACACCCCGAATAGTGTGGCGGGTAGCCTACAGGGAAGGTTGCAATCTACTGTCGGCATCTGATCTGTATGCCGCATCCTCTCAGCGGCGATGTTCTATACGGTATTCCGTTCTTTGCCCGCCTCTGGCGCGGGATTCTGGCGGAGGCCGATGCTAGCGGTTATTGTACGCTGTCCTATCCAGCGAATGTTCGTCGTGGACAGGCGGATAACGATCTTCTACTCGACGGTCGTGTAGACGGTATTTTGTTTTGCGAAATGTCGTGTGAGGACGTGCACACTGCCCGTATCCCTGCGGCAGGTATGCCCGATTGTGCTGCTAAATCGCTCTTGATGTCCCGGAGGGCTGTACGACAGTCTAATCTGATGATGTGAAGGTGACAAACCTGGCGCTGACTCATCTCTGGGGCTTGGGGCATCGACGCATTGCCCATCTCGCCGGACCGATCGAGGGTGGGGCTCAGGCGAATCCTGACTGGGCGCGGGCGGACGATGTCGCGCTGCGGCGGCTGCATGCCTGCGAAGCATAGATGGAGGCGCGAGGAGTGGCAATGCCGGAGTTGGTAGGCCACGCCCGGTCTTGGATCGCGACGCACGTTCCGGCTATCGTGGATCAGTGGTTGGCGCTACCGGAGCCGCCAACGGCGGTTTTCTGCGCAAACGATACACTGGCGCTCGCGGTGATCGTGGAGGCCGGAAAGAGGGGAGTAGGGGTGCCTTGGGACCTGTCTGTTGTCGGCGTGGACAACTCAGATGCGGCTCGGGATGCCCCTCGCCCGTTGACAACGGTTGAGGGACCTATCGAGAAGATGGGCGGAGAGGCGATGCAAACGTTGCTCCGCCTGCTGCAAGGCGCCCCTCTGGAAGCATGCCGAAATGCCGTTTCCGGCGCTACCATTGTCGTCCAGGGAAGTACGGCGTACCATCCCCCGGGAGGATCGTGAGCGCTATTTGTATTTTTTGCTGCTATCACTATTTTGATGGTGATAACAGCGGTCACTTAACCTGAAGGTGAGGAGGAGGAAGCGGAGTAATTTCATTCGTGCCCTATGGGGCAAACCGACAGTCTCTGAGGCGGCATAGCAAACCTCTGTCGCTCTCACGTCATGAACGCCGGTATCCTGATACCTAACGTCGACATCGCCAACACTGAGAGGAACTATCATGCATCGCAGCAAGCAAGTGCCTTCGGGCTTTACGTTAATCGAGCTTCTTGTCGTCATGGCTATAATCGCAATTCTGACAGCTATTCTTTTCCCTGTGTTCGCACAGGCAAGAGAGAAGGCGAGAGCCGCCGCCTGTCTCTCAAATCAGAAGCAGCTCGGCCTTGGCCTTCTGAGCTATGCACAGGATTACGATGAGACATTGCCGATCGGCGCCGGTTATGGCGCTGGATCTGCCAATGTGTCTCTGCCGGCGGAGATCGGGCCGTATGTCATGAAGACGGCTATGTTTACCGACAACTCCAAGGCTGTCTCCATCTGGTCCTGTCCTAGCGATGCCGTGCCGCGACAGGCAAACTTCGGTGGGCAGGGAACACAGACCTATCTGCCGGTAATGGGCTTTGCCTGGCGTGTCGCCGGGAATCCGAACCGCGCCTGCGCCTGGCTTGGAGAGGGAGCTGCCACCAGTGTGCAGTTTATGCCCGGGGCGACACTGGCGGCCTTTAAGGCGCCGGCGACGACGCTTCTCCTCGCCGAACAGCCAAAGGCGTGGAATATCCTGGGAAATAACCAGGGTGGCGTCCAGGCGCCCGGTGACAACGTTCTGCCGGGCCAGGGATCGTCGCAGAACTGCCCGGATTTCATCGACTGGTGGCGGTCGACCTGTTCAAAGGTCGCAAATCCGCTGCATCAGGGGGGATGGAACTACCTCTTTGGTGATGGGCATGTGAAATGGCAGCGGCCGGAGGCCACCATTGGTAAGGGCGTAAACAACTCCGGAAACGACTCCGCCGGCTCTCCCTGCACTCTCACTGCTCCTTGCGGGGAGTGGACGCTGGTCGACAACGACTAGTAGCCAGAGATAGGCAGATAGGATCGGTCTCTCTGTCCGGTGATGGCGTCACCGGACAGAGAGACCGAAAAAGACTCAGAAACCGGAGAAAGGTAACTTATCCCCGGCCATAAATCATAAATGGCGGGGCTCTGACAGTCAGGCAGTCAAAGGCTGCATGCCGTCCATAGGGCGAGTTACAAGCGCCCCGTGTTTCGCGATGTTTACTGCCGCATTCACGTCAGCATTCATCGAGAAACCACAAGAGTGACACTTAAAATGCGACTGAGATCTTCGATTCTCTTTGGCACAGTAACCACAATGACTACAAGTACGGGACGTATTGCGTGGATCGATAAAAACCACCGGCACGCCCGCCCTCTTCGCTTTGTAGGTCACGAACCGCCGAAGTTGATCGAAAGCCCAGCCGCCCAGCATCCAGCGGAATTCGCGCTCCAAACCGTTGCCTCTCTCTTGAATACCAGCTCGACTACCCTGAAGGTTTTCCAGAGAGAGTGTCTTACGCGAAACAAGGGCAGATTCAACCAACCGCTTGCTGATGGTGTGGTTGACCCATGTTTGAAAACGCCGTTGACGCCGGCGCAGACGACACAGATGCCGATACGCCGACTTACTAGGGAATCGATAGGAAAGGGACAGGAGTAATTGAACTTGTCTGGGTTGCCTGAGGTGACTCAGCCTTCCGAGCATTCTTCCCGATGGCTAAAGCCACGGGTCTCCTGCTAAAAAGATGAAATCCTCGCTTCGTGGTACCGCGGTCCTTCTGGCAACCCCGCTACTTCTGGTCATTGCCGGCAGCCTGCTCGGCTGCCGTTCCTCCGTACCTGCACCGCCCCCACCCGTAGCAGTGAAGGCCACACCCGATGCCGGGTTTCAGGTCTGGGCGGATGCATCCGCGGGCGTCTACTACTATCCAGGTATGGATCAGTTTAACAAAACTGCCGGCGGACACCTGATGCCTGAGCCCGACGCCCGCGCTAGCGGCTTGCGACCGTTCACCGGCCGCAAGTGAGCGTGGGGCCGAATCCTATCGGCAGATAAAGAACAGAGCAAAGAGTCAGCCCCGCTCGGAGAACCATGGTTCTCCGAGCGGGGCTGACTCTTACTGGGATGCGTTAGAGGCTGTGGCTTAGACAGCGCGGCGGCCGGTGAACAGGCGCATCAAACCGATAACGATGATAGCGCCGATGGTGGCCATGACGATGCTCATGACCATGCCACTGCCGCCGATACCGAGCATGCTGCCGGCGAAGCCGCCGACAAACGCGCCGATAACGCCGAGGATCATCGTCATAAACCAGCCACCCGGCTCATCAGCGGTGCCCGGCATGATGGCTTTCGCCAGAGCGCCGGCGATCAGTCCTACGATCAGGAAGAGTATGAAATTCATGGTTTTAGCCCTTAGGTTCGCTTTCAGGTCTCCCGGCGCTGCTTCTCTTTTCTACCGGTAGACGCACTCTTCTTGTACCGATCGTATCGATTCTTCAAACAGGTGCATGACGGGTTTTTCGTGGCGTTCTCTGTCGGTAGGCACGCGGGCTCAGGCCGAACTCCGCACGGAAGGCATGATTGAAGTTCGAGACGTCGCCGAAACCGCAGCCGAAGGCGATGTCGGTCACCCTATCCTGCTCCGTCGCTAGCCGCAGGGCTGCCTCGCGCAGGCGGGTCCGCAGTACATACTGATGCGGTGTCACTCCGGTCACGCGTTCAAAGGTCCGGAGAAAGTGATAAGGGCTGAGGGCTGCATCCTGCGCCAGGGTAGCCAAGGGATGGTCTCTGGTGGGATCGCGCTCTATACGCCGTACGGTGGCTGTTACGCGCGCTAGAGCCTCGGGGGATGGATCGCCCGTGACGGATGCCGTGTTTCCCAGTTGCTGCAACGTATGGATGGCCAGGTGGATGCCGATCTCTTCCCACGAGACGGTAGCGGCTCCCTGAAGACCGGCAAGCGCCTGCGCGATAGGGAGCGATAAGGCTTGCAGAGGTGGTAGGCGCCCCATACGAAACGCGGCGCGGCCTCCGGTATCGGTGGCTAACTGCTCGAAGTATTCCGGGGTGTAGCCGAACGACAGGCAGCGATCGCCTGAGCCATGTCCGTGGCTGCACTCGTAGCAGCTGCCTGTGGCGCCCAGAAGGAGAGATCCGGGCGTCATCATTTCGGATCCGGCAGCGGTCCGGTATTGAAAGCTGCCCGCTGCGACGATGGCGATTTGGATCTGCGTATGCTGCTCCTCGAACGGGCGATCGTGTGGACCTGTCGTGCAGAGGACATCGGCGACGGTCCATCCTGCTCCCCGCGCCAGTGGCCTCGGCGTCGCCTGACCGGGTGTGCCGTACACGGCGCGTCGGGTGAGAGCGCGCTCCAACTCGACCGCAATTTTTGCCAAGTAATGCCCCCTGTCGCGTCGTATAACGGCTTCAGCATACCGGAAAACCGGAAGAATCCGGGAAGGATAAGGAGTAGTAACGACGATGCAGGATGCTCCGCACTTTATCGAAGCGATGATCGCGGCTGGCCGATCGCCGGATATCCCGGAAGCGGCGGACGCCTACGGATGGCTGATTGGCAGCTGGGAGCTGGATATCCTTCGGTACCGCGACGATGTCGCAGACCTGGGGATACGTGGCGAGGCTCACTTTGTCCGGGTGTTGGAGGGACGTGCGGTGCAGGATGTCTGGATCATGCCGCGCCGGGTAGACCGGACTCCTGATCTTGCCCGGACCACGAACATGTACGGTACCACCCAGCGTATATGGGACGCCGCCCTGCAGGCCTGGCGGGTCATCTGGATCAATCCGGTTACCGGTGCCCGCGACGAGCTGATCGGCCGCCGGGTCGGCGATGACCTGGTACAGATTGGGACGCATGCCGATGGGACACCGATCCGTTGGACTTTCACCGAGATCACGCCGGACACCTTTCGTTGGCTCGGCGAGGCGCTAGCGCCGGATGGCGCTACCTGGAAGACCGAAGCAGAGTTCCGCGGTCGGCGGATCCGTTAGCCACTCAAGAAACGAGGAAACACGCATGCAAAACGATCAGACTCTTCGAGAGCATCTGGTGGCGCTGCTTACCAGCGCCGACGCACACGACGACTTTGAAACCATCCTCGCGATGATTCCTGCGGGCGCTCGGGGGCAGCGGCCTGAGGGGGGAGAGCGCTCCCCCTGGGAGGTTCTGGAGCATCTGCGTATCGCGCAGTGGGATCTGCTGGAGGTGATGCGCAATGCCGCTCACGTCTCTCCGGACTTTCCGGTCGGGTACTGGCCGACGGCTCCAGAGCCGCCTACGGAGGATGCGTGGCAGCGGAGCGCCGATGTGTTCCGGGCCGATCGGAGGGCGATCGCCGACCTGGTCAGCGATGAGGTGGTCGACCTACTTGCTGCGGTGCCGGGTACTCCCGAACAGACGATCCTCTCCAAGGTCTTCCTAGTCGTCGATCACAACGCTTACCATCTGGGGCAGCTTGTTCTCCTCAGTGATCTGTTGATGTAGGAAACTCGAACGGCGGCGCCGAACTGGCTGCCATGCTGTATGGCCGGCGGTTTGTCATCTGCGGAGTGAACCGCCTGGTGGTACGGGTGGCGCGGGCGCTCACGGCACAACGGGCGGAGGTCATCGTGTTGCGGCGCGGCGGGGAGGAGGAGCGGTTCGTCCGTCTGCTTCCCGCCGCGGCGACGGTGATCGATGCCGGTACGGAGGAAGAGGTAACCGCCCTGCAGAGGGCTGGACTGGCGGACGCGACCTGCCTGCTCACGCTCTCCGATGATGATCTCGATAACCTCCGGGTGGCGGTCGCCGCCAGTGAGGTATCCACGAACGTTCCGGTCGTCCTGCGCGCCTTCGATCCCGCACTGGCTGATCAGCTAGAGCAGGGGCTGAATATCCGGCGTGCGTACAGCATGTCCGCGCTGGCGGCCCCGGCGTTTATCGCTGCCGCCTGTGGCGACGAGGTGGTGGAGACGCTGCGTCTTGGCGACGGCGAGGTGCCGATCTGCCGGCTCACGGTGCGGCCCGATTCGCCACTGGTGGGTAAGACGACGGCGCAGATCAAGTCGCGCTTTGGCTGTGCGATCCTGGCGCGGGATGCTCCGAACGACGGGCGTGTCCTGTGGCGGCCGATCCGCGGGGAGGGCGACGCGGACGGTCCTCTGGCGGAGGGGGAGGGGGTGCTGGTCGGCGGGCCGCTGTCCGATGTCCTTCGCCTGACGCTACGGAACGCCGATTGGCTGCGCGAGGGGCGTCGTCGCCGGCCGCTCCGGCGCCATGCCGGACCACATCCACACCCCTCAGCACCCCGACGCCCGACCCTGCTCCCTTACATCACGGCCGGGTTGCTAGCGCTGCTGGTCTTCTCGATCGCCATCTTCGGGCGGGCGCTGCACCTGCGGTTTATCGATGCGCTCTACTTTGTCGTCACCACCGCGACGACGACGGGTTACGGGGATATCAGCCTGAAGGAAGGGCCCGATTGGCTGAAGCTGTTCGGCTGCCTGGTCATGCTGAGCGGTGGGGCGCTGCTTGGCATTCTCTTCTCCTACCTGGCTGCCTTCGCTACCGCGGAGCGGTTGGACGAGATAATGGGGCGGCGCGCCGGCCGGATGACCGATCATGTGATCGTGGCTGGGCTAGGGAATCTGGGCTACCGGGTCGCGCGGCTGCTGACCGAGCTGGGCATGGGGGTGGTCGTTCTGGAGCAGGTCCCGAACGCGCGCTTTGTCGAGGCGGTCCGTGCGCGCACCCCGGTTCTTGCCGGGGATGCACGTCTGCCGGAGAATGCCGAGCGTGCTTCGGTCCGGCAGGCGGTCGCCTTTATCGCCTGTACCAACGACGATCTTGCCAATATCCAGGCCTGCCTGCATGCGCGCCGCCTCAGCCCTCAGGTGGCGACGGTTGCACGAGTCTTCGATGACACACTGGCCGAGCGGCTGACGGCGGCCTTTGCGATCGATCGTGCGTTGAGCGCTTCGCAGTGCGCGGTCAGCGCCTTTGTCGGTGCGGCTACCGATGAGCGCGCTTTGCGTCCTCTGGAGGTCGGCGATCTGAAGCTGATCGCCTGCCGCTATACCGTATCGGGTGCGCCTCTGGCGCCCGATACGATCGCCGCCTGGCGTGCGGATGGCATCCGCCTGCTTGCCTTTCGTCCCGCGAGCGGCGCTCTGAGGTCGCCCGCCGATCTGCCGGTTGCCGCCCTCTCCCCCGGCGACGAGATCATCCTCTGCGGCCCCTCGGGGGCACTGCAGACGATCATAACCGCTGTGGGGTAGTTTGCCAACGTCATGGCGCGTATTTTACCCGGGTGATATTGCATGATTGATTTTATCCGGGTAAAATCACTCCATGAGTAACGAGACTGTCGGTAGCGGGGCAGCGCCCCTTATTATTGCTTTTGCCGGGGAGGAGCGGATCGCTCTGGGCGATCTGAGGCAGGTCGCGGTGGCGGTGAAGGAGCGTGCCGATCGTGATCCGGAGGCTTCCCTGTTGATCTTCGATGCAGGGACCAGTGCGCGGATCGAGATCGATCTTCGAGGGAGCGTCGATGCGGTCCTGGCGCGGCTGCCGGCGGAGTCGACGCCGGATGTGGCTGTGCCGGAGTCGGCACCGGGGCCGGGACGGCCGAAGCTCGGTGTCGTGGCGCGGGAGGTGACGCTGCTGCCACGTCACTGGGACTGGCTGGGGCAGCAGCCCGGCGGGGCATCGGTCGCTCTACGAAAGCTTGTCGACGAGGCGCGGCGTGCGAGTGTGCAGCAGGACCGTATCCGCCAAGCGCAGGAGGCGACCTACCGTTTCTTAGCGGTCATGGCTGGCGACCGGCCGGGCTTCGAGGAGGCTTCCCGCGCTCTCTTTGCCGGGGATCGGGAGCGGTTTGACGGTCTGACCGCCGCCTGGCCGGTCGATATTCGCGAGCACGCCCTGCGGCTGGCTGCCGGCGCCTTTTCCGGGGAGGAGAGCGTATGAGTCTGCGGGAGCATCTGCCTCTGATCCCTGAAAGCAAGCATGCCGCGGTTGCGAGGGCGCTGCAGGCGGCGTTCGGGGTCGATACGGTCGAGGGGGCGACACTTCTGACCGGCGGGCTTTCGTCGGCGCTTGTCTATCGGATCATGGTCGGCGGCCGGTCCTATGTCCTTCGGGTGATCCTGCAGGTCACCGCTTTCAACGATCCGGCGCGCCAGTACTACTGTATGCAGCTTGCTTCGGACGCCGGGATCGCGCCGCGGGTCTACTACGCCGATGCCGACGATGCGCTTTCGATCTCGGATTTTATCGACGCGTCGGCCGCGGCAAATGCACAGCCGAATCGCGGTACGCTGCTGCGTCTGCTGGTGGAAACGGTGCAGGCGATTCAGTCACTGCCGCTCTTTCCGGCACTGATCAACTTCAGGGAAGGAGTCGACGACTTTATCGCGCGGTTTCGCGCATCCGGGATGCTGCCCGCAGCAGCGACCGAGGAGCACTTTCGCTACTATGCGGAGATCCAGCGGGTCTATCCACGGAACGATCCGGCAGCGGTCTCCAGTCATAACGATCTCAATCCCAATAATCTGATCTACGACGGGACGCGGCTCTGGGTAGTCGACTGGGAGTCTGCCTTTTGCAACGATCGGTATGCGGACCTGGCGAATGCCGCTACCTTCTTTCTGATGGATGCGGAGGAGGAAGAGGCGTATCTGGTCGCCTATTTCGGCGGCCCGCCGGATGCCGAGCAGCGCTCCCGGTTCTTTCTGAGCCGACAGATATGTCGTA
>Ga0105239_10007859_pt1 | contig 12194 bp, 11 predicted proteins | sample KBSC44metaG_FD_92761 | JGI IMG/M metagenome (GOLD analysis project Ga0105239, IMG submission 92761) | Corn rhizosphere microbial communities from Kellogg Biological Station, Michigan, USA - KBS C4-4 metaG | ecosystem: Host-associated > Plants > Roots > Rhizosphere > Soil | place: Michigan, USA...
CATAATCAAGGACAGTGAATTTCACCGTTAAGGCTGCCCAATGAAGCTCTGAAGTAGATAAAGGAGCGCCGTCCTGATTAATTACCTAAAGCCCTATCAAGACAAACTACTTAGCAATCAATGATGATGGTGATGCCTGTTAGGGCTATGCGATTTTGAACGGTGATAACTTGTGACGTAATGCAAATGAGGATGTTTGCGCCAATAGCCACGGACACTCTTGGCTTCCACTTGAGAAATAACGCAGAATGATACAGCCATGGTGAGAGCTAGCAATAGAGAAAATTTCATTCATTAATTCCTTTTCGCAAATGGGTGGGATACCCCCCACCCCTAAAAATCATGGAAGATTGAAGGTTTTCAAAAATATGGGAATGGCGCTACTAATGTGATCAATTTTTGAATCGAACTGATATGCCTTAGCTTGATTGGCATTCTTTGATCTGTAAAAGCTTTTGTCTACGAATTATGACTCTTTTTAAATAGGGCTGACCAGTTCACTGTAAGGGCCTGTAACGTCAAAAGCAGATCGATAAAAAATGCTTAAACCATCCAAAAAGGTGATTTTAGGCGTTTATTTCATTCCAATATGATCAGCTGATTTCATTACAGGCCCTAAGTAGATGACGACAATAGGTACAATTCGAATTCTTTACCTATTTTGAGTCAGTATTCGAGTCGTTTATCATCAAAAATGGTGACTTTAAAAACTTCAGGCATTTGCCCAACTTACTGCGTTACCTCAGCATGTAATAATGAGAGCCGTAATATGGGTTATTTCCAATTGGATTTCGCATATTCAGTAACGGGTTTTTGGCTCGATAATGATTTATCCACTCTTGTTCATATTCCTCAGCGTAGCTTTTACTACAAATGCCAACTATCTCAACAATCGGTTTTAATCCCTGATATTGCAAATCCCCCATCCAAGAGCTTACCGCGTTACCTCCACTGGTTGTGTTTTTAGACTTATATCGGGAGTTTCTAGTGCGCAAAGTTGGATGCTGGGTACAACCAACGTATCTCACCATGTTCTGTTTAAAATCCCTAATATATGGAGCTTCCTCTCTAGGGTCTCTTAAGACATAAATAAAAGCCTTCTTATTACTGATAGTATCGTTGAGCATTTCTAAAAAATGCTGTCTCTCAGTGTCCGTAGTTTGGGTAGAATTGAACATAAGGAACTCCCGTTTCTTCAAACAAAAAGCTTTCCTCCAAAGTGGAGAAAAGCCGGGAGTTTGAAAAACCGCCACAAGACGGCCACGGCACTCTTTAGCCGAAGCTTGGACATAAGTGCCGTCTCCCGGCAAAACCGGAAAACGGCATCTATTGTGGCCAGATGCGGCCACTTGTGGACAGGGTTTCAAAGCCCCGACTATCTCTTATGGAGGTAGCACGTTAAGATTAACTTGCTTTATTGCAATCTGCAAGACCATGATCAAACAGATTGTCCGACAATGTTGAGTAAGCCAGTCCACCTAGCAATAATCTCTTTAGCATCAGATACTTGAAGAGGTATATCGAAATCGGGCTGCCAAACGTCAATCGTTTTTTGTATTAGGTCTGACTCAGAAATTTTGGTTCCTTTTAGAGCTGGAATTTCTTGATACATGTCTATAACGGCAGTTTTCATTGTAATGTCCTGCTCTGTGGAGCAAACTAGAAACCAGCGAATAGCTTTCAAAGCAGCTTCTGTAACCTTTGAACATTGTCTTTCTGAGACGAAGCCAGACCAAGGGGAAACAAGGTTTTTTGTTCTTTGAAGATAAGCAGCGATTAATTCTAAATTGCACTTATTCTTTGCCTTTTGCATCTCCACCCTCACCTTTATTTAACAAGTTTTATTATTGCATTATAAAGCACTATAAATCAAGTGTAAATTTTTACATATAAAGCTTTATATCTCACGTAAATTTGCTTTATTGTTAATGGGTAGACAGTTTGAGAGGAAAAGACGGTGAGCCCTTCACAAGAAAAGGAAAAATCAGCCCTTGCAGTTTTTTTGATTAAACGACGAGCTGAATTGAAAATGAATCAGATGGACCTTGCCCAGAGTTCAGGACTCTCCAGCGGAACCATTGCATCCATTGAGGCCGGGAATTCCCAAGCGCCTAAAGCAGAAACACTTACGAAGCTAGCCGAAGGTTTAAAACTCTCCTACCAGGAGCTTGATAGCATCGTTAGAGGAATTCCTCCTGAACCCAGCAAAGCTCCTAAAAAGCTGGTTACAGAAAGAGCAATAGAAGAATACCTACTTAACCATCCTAAGATGCCAAAAGAAGTTGCCCAAACATTAGTCGATATGCTTAGAACAGCAGTAAGGAAGTATGAGTGAAGAAGCCCAAACTCATTAAAGCTGTCATTTACGCACGAGTATCGAGCAAAGAACAAGAAAAAGAAGGATATTCGATTCCAGCACAGCTCAAATCTCTGAGGGAATACGCTGAACGAAAAGGCATCATCATTGTTCACGAATATGTTGATGCCGAAACCGCGAAGCGAGTTGGAAGAACGAATTTCCAGCTCATGTTGGACAATATAAAACAAGGAGAGGCCGGTGTTTTACTCGTTGAGAAAACAGACCGACTAACCCGCAACCTTAAGGATGAAGTACTCGTCGATGATCTAATCCAAGCCCAAAAACTTGAAGTCCACTACGTTAAAGAGGGGGAAGTTATTGGACCCGATTCAAAAAGCAGTGCAAAGCTGATGCACAACTTCAGAGTGGTTATGGCAAAAAATTACATCGACAACCTCTCAGAAGAAATCCGAAAAGGATTACAGGAAAAAGCAGAACAAGGGTGGTATCCACACCCACCTCCCTATGGGTACAAAGGTGAAAAAAGAAAAATCGTCATTGTTCCTGAAAAAGTAGCCTTTGTTACTCGTCTTTATGAGCTTTATGCTACGGGTAAGTACTCAATTACAGAGATTCCAAAGAAACTGTACGAAGAGGGTTTTGTCTACCAACCTTCCAGAGCCAAAATTCAGCCTAGTCGTGTTGAAGCAGCTTTGAAGCATCCTTTTCATCGAGGATATTTTGAGTTTAATGGCAAAGTCTACCCAGGAAAGCACGAACGCTTTATTTCAGATGAACTTATAAAACAGGTTGATCTTATACTCAAACGTCGCGGACATAAAGTTACAGCCAGATCCTTTCTGTACCAGGGAATGATCACCTGTGCGAATTGTGGCTGCCAAGTGGTTGGAGAAATTCAGAAAGAACGCTACATTTACTATTCCTGTACGAACAGTAAAAAAACTTGCCAACGCCTCTTCGTTCGAGAAGAGAAATTTAATACTGAGATAGAACAACTGCTAGAAACGATTCAACCCACAGCGGAGCAATACGAATGGCTCCAAATGATTTTAAAGAGCAGCCACGAAGACGAACAAGCGTTCCACGAGAAAAGTATTGATCGATTGCAAGCTCAGATTAAAAAAACTGATAACCAACTGAGCCTAATTTATGACGATTGCCTGGAAGGACTGATTGACCGTGAGGTATATGAGCGCAAACGCGAAGAACTGAAAAAACGTCGGCAAGATTTCAACATTCAATTAGAGAAGCATTACCGAGCAGATGAAGCCTACCAAGACAAAGGCTTACAGATTCTCGAAATTGTGAAAAACGCTGCCACCTTCTATAAAACCCAACCACAAGCCATCAAAAGAGAGTTACTAAGAGTTTTACTCTCGAACTGCACTTTAGAAGGTAAAGTATTGAAACCCGAATTACATTTTGCCTTCGCTGCATTCCAAGGAATACAGCGAAAAGGAAAAATGGTGGAGACGACAGGAATCGAACCCGCGACATCCTGCGTGCAAAGCAGGCGCTCTACCAACTGAGCTACGTCCCCGAAGCGATTACCTAATGAATGTAGCACAGCCCTTCGGTCTTGCAAAGGGGTTTTCGCAGATATTTCTTTCAGAATTGGCCTATTTTCCTAGCCCGTGTTATCAAAATGCCCTGATAGTCTTAAAAAGAGACAAGAAAATTCTTAAAATTGGCAGCCAAAGATGCCACTGATGGGGAATGGTTCCGAAATGCTCACGAGTTACTATTATCAAAATAAGAATAAGCTTGTATAAAATTCTGATCTGATTCGTATTCATAGTTTAGGAGTATTTAGTATTATGAAATCGACTATTGCAAAACGCCTCTTTACCCTTATCGCCGGTGGCGCTATCGTTCTTTCTTCTGCAGCAAGCCTTGCCTTAGCAAATGAAGGCTGGGACAGCATGAAGCCTGAGAAAAAACAGGAAATGATGGAAGACTTCTTTAAAGCCATCAATGCCAGCCCGGAACAAAAGAAACAATTTATAGCTCTGCACGAAAAATATGCCGCTGAAACAGATCCTCTCAAAAAATCCATTTGGGATGGTAAGCAAGACTTAATGAACTATGTGTTCACCTCGTCTTCTACCCCGGAAGAAGCAGCGCGTAGAGAAAGTGTTATCGAGCAAAACCAAAGCCAGCTTCAAGGCTTGGAACTTAAAGCGGCCTTTGATAAAAAAGCACTGTTAACACCAGAGCAGCAGAAAAAAGCCCTTGCTTACTTCGATGACAAAGCCGACAAAATGCAAGCCAAGCATGAGCAAAATCAACAAAAAGAAAAAGAACTGATTCAAAAAACGAAGTAAGTTTCGTCGCAAATCGGTTTGTTTGCCAAAAGAGTCTGCAGAGCATTCTGCAGACTCTTTTTAGATGATTTCAATACTTTTAAAGTGAGCGTGCCATCCAATAATCCGTCTGAGTTTCATCACCCATTACAAAAGGATGAGAACCCACGATTTCAAAATTCCATTTCTGATAAAATTTTTGCGCTCGAAAATTATTTTCCCAAACACCGAGCCAAATGCAGTCTTTTTGTAGGGACGCAGCGAGATCCAAACAATGCTGCATCATTTGTTTGGCAACAATACTTCCGTGCCAAGCAAAATCCACATAAAATCGCTCCAACATAATGGAAGCTTTTTCCAAAAACAGTGCCGGAATAGAAGGATGTATCGTCTCAAAGCCAACCGTCAGCTTGTAATACGCAATAATCACTTGTTGATGCTCAACGAGAACAAAGGTATTCTCAGGATCTAAAATCTCCTCAAGGATTTTTTCGTTTGTAAGAGAAGCATTCAAATAGTGAGTCATATTTTCAGGCGTATTACGGGCCGAAAAAGTTTCGATAAAGACAGTACGAGCAAAAGCAGCCAATAGCTCAGCATCTGATTGGGCAGCCCGACGGAATTGCAAGGTTTCTAAGGTCGAAAGGGATGACGACATCGACATAGGCTCCTCTACGCAAGATCAATTACTCATTACAATAAGCCACAAAATAACCCAAACTTGCTATTGAATACAAAAAGTCCCTGCTCGGTATAAAACCTAACAGGGACTTTTACTTTTTTGAGGATTAACTTTTTAAAAACGGTCTGAATCGGTCTGTATAATCGGAGAGAGAGAATTATTTAGCTGCAGGACTACGTTTAGCGTTGCCAGCAGGGCCACCTTTCCAGTTAGCAGCCATAATCATTTTGTAGGCTTTCAACGCGGTGTCTTCGATCTCACCGAGATCTTCAGCTTTCATAATGAGGTTGCGTAAAGGCATTAACGCTTTGGTGTCTTTCAACATACCGAGCGCAGCTGCAGCACCAGCACGAACCAGGTCATTCTCAGTTTCGTTTTCGAGAACACCGATCAAACTTGTAACTGCTTTGCGATCACCGATTTTACCTAAAGATTGAACCGCATAAATGCGAACATTCACCCACTCGTCGGTTAACACGCTGATTAATGCATCAACTGCTAAAGGACTAGCCAACTCGCCTAAAGCGCGGGTTGCGTCACAACGAACATTCACTTTTTCGTTAGAAAGGCTTTCAATCAAGGGAGTTACAGCAATATCGCCAATCTCAATTAAGGCATCGGCTGCTGTCATACACACTTGGCTGTTGCCATCGCTGAGTGCTTCAACTAAAGGAAAAACCACTTCAACGCCGCCTAAACGACCTAAGGCACGAGCCGCACGAACACGAACGTCTACGTTACGGTCGGTACGTAAGGATTCAATCAGAGGCTCAGTTGCAGAAGCGTGACCTAACTCACCTAATGCACGAGCAGCATACAAACGAACCGAACCGTTTTTGTCGTTTTTCAAAACGTCAATCAAAGGCTCAACCGCGTCCGCATTACCCAATTCACCCAACATACGAGCTGCGTTGTAACGGATTTTTTCTGAAGGGCTGCTTTTTAGTTCATCAAGCAACTCATCAAATGATTTAGTTGATTTTTCTTTTTTTGTTGAGATAGTTTCATCATCAATGGAATGCATAAGGATTATATCCCTCCACGAAAAACAGACCGTTACATAAATCCTCCTTCCCGAAACAGGTAACCCTATCACCTATTTCCTAAGCGCGTCACTAAACCTATGTTTCAAACCCTTGCGGATATTTATATTAAAAAGAGAAACATAGGAACTGTGTTAGGCGGAGACTTAATTGTAAAGGCGTGTAACTTTCTAACTAAAGTTTTCTTGCGTCTTCAGATTTACTAGTTTAACACTTTTCAAGTTCTTCGCCTAACTAATTGCAAAAGTTATGATTTTTCAAGTCCCCAAATGCCCCCTCAACTGGCTAGTATAAAGGCTAAGAAAGCAACTTAATTGTTGAGAAAACACCAACGAAAATATTTATATATCTTAACTTATTTATATAAATATTAAGCTCATTAATAACTTATTTTTATTTTGTAATGAATTTTATAATCAAAGGCCTTTGTTTTATTTATTCTTAATTAGACAGCATTTTGACAATAGGTTCAGCAGACGTGAATTAAGAGGATGAGATTTATTTGTTTATTAATAATTACAAAACTAATATTTCTCTTTTATCTCGCATTTAAACGCCCATCCGAGCATACACCTGGGGAATATTTTTCAAGTAATCCCGCGCATCAAAGCAGGCAGCCACTTTTTCAGCTGAAAGATGAGACAAAACTTCAGAATCCCTCAATAAAGCCTGTCTGAAATCACCACCATCCGTGTTCCAAACCGACATGGCATTGCGCTGAACTAAACGATACGCCTCTTCCCGGCTTAAGCCGGATTCAATTAAACTCAATAGGACCCGTTGAGAGAAAATGATTCCCCCATAGAGGTTCATATTACGGATCATATTAGCCTCGTGCACAATCAAATCCGCGAGTACTGTCTGAAAGCGATTCAACATATAATGCATCACAATACAGGCATCCGGGAAAAGTACTCGTTCAACCGAGCTGTGACTGATATCACGTTCATGCCATAAGGCGACATTTTCGAGGGCAGGTGTAACGTAGCTGCGCAACAAGCGGGCTAAACCCGTCAAGTTTTCTGAAGACACCGGATTCCGCTTGTGGGGCATGGCCGAAGAACCCTTTTGGCCTTTGGCAAAACCTTCTTCCACTTCTAAAGTATCGGTTTTTTGCAAAAGACGAATCTCAACAGAAAACTTTTCAATGGAACTCCCAATTGAGGCCAATACCCAGAAAAACTGAGCATGAATATCTCGTGAAATAACTTGAGTCGAGGTTTTTGCAGGCTTCAGGTTCAGTTTTTGGCAGACAGCCGCTTCGACATCCGGTGTGATATTAGAGTAAGAACCCATAGCACCGCTGAATTGCCCGACACGGTTTTCTTCCAAAGCCGATTTTAAACGTTGCTCCTGACGTTCCAGTTCATCCAGCCAGTTCAGAAGTTTCAAACCAAAAGTAACGGGCTCTCCATGAATCCCATGCGAGCGTCCTACCATGACCGTATCGCGATACTGAACACACTTTTCACGAAGCACCGCAATCACGGCACCCAGCTTTTGCAGAAGCAATGCCCCTGAGCTTTGAATATTCAAAGCCAGCGCTGTATCCAACAAGTCCGAACTCGTTAGGCCCATATGGATAAAACGGGAATTTTCCCCAACGGACTCTCCAACATTGGTGAGAAAAGCAATAACATCGTGTCGGACTTCTTTTTCAATCTCGTCAATGCGTTCAATATTAAAACATGCCTTTTGTTGAACATCAGCATGGACGCCTACGGGAACGAGCCCCATCTCTTCCTGAGTTTTTAAAACAGCCAGCTCAACTTGCAACCAGCTCTTAAAAATAGCATCACGGCTCCAGATAGAAGCCATTTCAGGAAGGGTATAACGCTCAATCATGGGGATTAAAAGTCCAAATACATCAAAGAGGAAGAAAATAGCTGTGCTTTTGAAAGTAGAAGCACTTAACAGAAAGCCTGAGCCGGCACCTATGACGACCCGTTCTCTCCGTTCTCTCCGTTCTCCGGTGCAGTATAACCTTCGATCAAATAAAACAGGAAAATACAAATGATCTACACCAGGATGAGGATAATTCTCCAATACGAGCTCAATAGAATCAAGATATGGGAATGGATCACCGATAGCCTAAATAAGCGTATTAAATCCAAGGCTAACTGATAACAGTGATGATCTGGGGAGTTTCCTCCATTGAGACACCTAATTCCAAAAATACTTTGCCTAAGCTTAAGTAACATCGCCTTCCTGGGACTTTTGCCCGGTGGACTCAACGCATTCGCGCAAGATACACCCTTGCCCAAAAATCAGTCAGCATTAATTGATACCCAACTCCCAACCTCAGTACTCGACATTTTAATGCGTCAGGATCAAGCCGCCAAAAAGAAGCAACAACAAGCGCAAAAGGCAGCAGCACTTAAGGCCGCATCACTCAACAAAAAGTCTAAAAAAAATAAAGCTCACTCCTATTCAGACGCTGCGGCTCTTCCTGAGACAAGCCCTGAAAGTAAAAGGTTAGCCAATAAAAAAAGCAAAACAATTACTAACGCTAATCCTCTGGCCAATGTCGGGCTGCCTATTGCCATCCCAAACCGCATTGATGAATTAAGCCCAGACCCTATGCCGGAGTTAAAACTGGCGACGGAACCTACTCCTTTAGATGATAGCCCTGAGGTTTTACCTTTAAGAGGCATGAGTGCCAGTTCCTTGAACTCAGCACTTAATACAACGACACCCAATATAAAAACTATCCCTGAAATGAGGCTTAGCCCTGCTAAAATTGAAAGTTCAACAGCAACGCCTTCAAGTGCAACGTCACTATCAACAATGTCTTCTTCCAGCTTCTCCAACACAAGCATTAGCAGCACTTTAAAGCCTTCCCCCTCCAATACGCTTGGGGCACTTCCAAACGAAGTCCTCGGCTCACAAAATGCTTCTGTCAGAGCAAATGGTTTAAAATCAAAAACAGCGCTCTATCTAGATAACTTAAACGAGAAATTCCAGGCATGGAAGGAAAAACCACGGGAACCTCTACCTGATCATGTCCGTAATATCGTCGATACAGTCATCAATACCTCACATGAAACCGACCGCAACGGACGTCCGCTCCACTATGAGCCGCTATCCGGAATTGCCATTTTTCCCGTGATTCGTCATGGCGATGAAAAAGCCTTTGGTGATATCCCGCTCCTCTTCGCTCGGGAATATTCCAACAAAATAGCATCGGTTGTTTCACCGGAAACGCATATCTACAACCCCATCTATACCGTAGAAAGCATTAAACAAAAAGGTATCGGTGCCATTTACGATCAAATGATGGAATACTATATTCGCTCGGGTCGTCCTGAACCCAAAGCAACCAATTGGCTACTGAAACAAATTACCGAAAATGGTTATCCGATTTCACGCATTATGTTCGTGGAAAGCGATGTCGACATGAACAATCCGGAAGCCTCCACCGGATTAAAAGATCGAGTCCAGGCTCTTTTAATGGATGCGACACCCCGACACATTAAAATGATGGTTAAAAGCCGCGTCCAAGTCTTTGATGCTGAAAACCCCAATATGCCAAGGCTTTGGGGTGGCAGTTGGCAACGTTCCGTCGACTTCTCCAGTGTTCGCAATATCACCAAGTCCGTATACGACGATACGGATAGCGAGCGCTCCTTCAGTTCCGCTTCACGACGCATCAGCCAGGAACTGCTCTATGCAATGCCAAGAACTTCCTACATGACGCCTGTTTACGATACCGGTGTCCATGCCGAAGTCCTAAAAACAAGCAGCACCGACAGCAATTCCATAGAGACATCCATAAAGCCGGTAAGTCTAAACAGCAGCTCTGAGCAACAAGGCCTTAAAAGCACACTCAGTCATTAAGCAATCACAATCCCTTTGGGTACTACTGTTACACCGCCTTCAGAGACAATAAAACCGCGGGCACGATCTTCATCATGGTTGTATCCGATTTTGCAATAGGCAGGAATCTCGATTTCCTTATCAATAATCGCTTTTCGGATTTGTGCATGCCGCCCAACATTAACCCCGTGCATCAGAATCGACTCTTCAACCTGGGCAAAGCTGTTAATGCGGCAAGAGTGGGATAAAACACAGCGAATCAGGCGGCCACCACTGATAATACAGCCAGATGAAACGAGCGAGTCCGTTGCGTAACCACGACGTTCATCATTATCGAAAACGTATTTAGACGGTGGTAATTGAATTTCAGCTGTTTTAATCGGCCATTCCTGATGATACAAGTTGAAATCAGGAGAAATATCCACCAAATCCATATTGGCTTCCCAATAGGCATCAATAGTTCCCACGTCACGCCAGTAGCCACGCTCACTTTCGGTTTGCCCGGGAACAATATTCGAAGAAAAGTCGTACACAAAGCTACGACGGCTCTTCTTCAGCATGTTGGGAATGATATCTTTCCCAAAGTCGTGGTTGGAATCGGGATTAGCGGCATCTTCCATCAATTCTTCAAGTAAAACATCGCGATTGAAGATATAATTTCCCATCGATGCCAGTGCCCAACCCGGCCTGGATGGCATTTCACGGGGACGATCCGGCTTTTCCTGCCAGTCTGTTAGTCTGAACATACTATCGACACGCGTAATCCCGAACTCTTTCGACTGAGACGCAGGTACAGGAATCGCGGCAATCGTCAAATCGGCAGCTTGCATCCGATGATAATCGATCATCTGGCTCACATCCATCTTATAGATGTGATCGCCACCAAAAACACAGACTAAGTCCGGCATTTCGTCATAAATCAAGTTCAGATTCTGGTAAATCGCGTCAGCCGTACCACGATACCAATCCTGACTAAGACGCATTTGTGCTGGCACCAGATCTACAAACTGGTTCAGGAAGGGCGATTTTGGCCATACATTCGCGATGTGGCGGTTTAGAGAGTCAGACTTGAACTGCGTCAAAATCTTGATTTTGTACATCTCTGAATTAATAAAATTGTTCAAAACAAAGTCTATAATACGATATTTGCCGCCAAACGGGACTGCCGGCTTTGCACGATCAGCTGTCAGAGGGTATAAGCGTTTGCCCTCGCCACCAGCAAGAACCATTACAAGGATTGATTTTTTCAAGAAACCGTCCTCAACTATTGTTACAGCCAAATTGAGTGACTGTTCAACTCTCTCAAGGCCATTCTATAGGATATTCCAGTCCAAGGATACACCCAATAGTCTAAAATGGTCTCAGAAAAATGACTATATATCCAAACAATATACAATTATTGTTCAGTTCGGTTCTATAGAGGATTTTAGAGGCACTTTGATTCAGTAAACTACAGGTATGAAAGTAACTTTTATTTCAAATGCCTGCTGCATCTACGAAGCTAACCGCATGCGGATTCTCACCGATCCATGGCTTGTGGACGGTGCTTTTGAGGGTGCCTGGTTCCATGCCCCCGCATTGAAAACGAAGCCCCGTGATTTAATTGATGTCGATGCGCTCTTCATCAGCCATATTCACCCGGATCATTATGATCTTAAGACTTTGAGCGCTTTTCAGCGCGATATTCCAATCTTTATTTTGGATGCCTATCCCGGTTTTTTAAAAAAAAGCCTGGAACACTTAGGTTTTACAAAGGTGATTGCGATTCCACCCGAAAAACCCTATGAGTTTGGTCCTTTTGAACTCACTTTGTTCAGTCCCTTTGCAAAACATGCCCACCATGAAGCTGAAATCGTTGAGTGTCAGCTCATTGGGCACGTTCACCACATCCACGAAGACGCCGTTGATTCCCTTGCTGTAGCTCGTGTAGTTGGCAAACGTGGCGGTGAAGCTTTCGTTTCTGCTCGCTGAGCAGTGGGCGATGGTGGCGGTTGGGAAGCCTTGGCCCAATCTCCGCACCACCCACACCA
>Ga0105239_10007860_pt1 | contig 12193 bp, 12 predicted proteins | sample KBSC44metaG_FD_92761 | JGI IMG/M metagenome (GOLD analysis project Ga0105239, IMG submission 92761) | Corn rhizosphere microbial communities from Kellogg Biological Station, Michigan, USA - KBS C4-4 metaG | ecosystem: Host-associated > Plants > Roots > Rhizosphere > Soil | place: Michigan, USA...
CATGGTGCGACGTTAACGATTCGTCGATTTTCACGGCAGCATCGCAAAATGCAAGATTTGGTTACGAGTGGATTTTTAACTCCCAAACTCTCGATGTTTTTAGAAGCTTGTGTGAAGGCGAAGATCAACATTCTCATCTCCGGTTCAACTGGCGCCGGTAAGACGACACTTCTCAATGCATTGGCGTCCACCGTCGATCCAAATGAGCGCATTGTAACGATCGAAGATATTCCCGAATTGCAGCTTCGTCATTCGAACTGGGTGCGCTTGCTCGCGGTTCGTGATGAGCGTGTGATCACCGTCAGAGATTGCTTGATCGGAAGTCTGCGCATGCGCCCAGATCGCATTATCATCGGGGAGTGCCGGTCGAGCGAAGCGCTCGAGATGTTGCAAGCCATGAACACGGGTCACGATGGCGGCATGACCACTGTGCACGCCAGCTCTTCAGGCGATGCGCTCACGCGCCTTGAATCTTTGATTCTGTTTCACGCGGGTGCTGAGATTCCAATTCGTCCGCTCCGAAAACAAGTTTCAGATGCGCTAGATCTTGTAATTCAAATCAAACGCGGAGCCAACGGTCAGCGTTTCGTCGAAGAAGTTCTTGAAATCGTTGGTATGGAAGGCGATGTGATCACTCGGCTGCCGATCTTCAAGCGTCCCGAAAATAAAATGGAATACGGCCGAACGATGACGACGGGTCACCCACCAGCATTCATCGATCGTTTGAAAAATAAGGGAATCATTCTGCCAAAAGATTTCTTTGATCCACGAACGCTTGAGCAAGACGTGAACAATGTCACGCCCCTCAAGCGCGTCGCTTAGTAGCTCGTGAGTAAGAGGCTGACGAAGCCAGTTCCGTCGAAGCCGTTGCAGGCGATCATCGTTTGTGTCGAGCCACCGGCCGCTGTTTGCGCTAAACAGACGAGCGGTTGATCGCTCGCGCCGAAGTTGATTGTGCCGCCGATAAATCCTGACGTTCCTGTTCCTGAGAGGGTGACATTTCCCAGTTTCATCGTGGGAATAGTTCCTGACGACGCAACCGTGCCGGTCGTCACATCTGTCACGATATTCACGGTCACACTGGTGCCGCTGGTGCTCGGAAGAGTCAGACTGACCGCTTGATTGGTCGGACCATTTGCTTGATATAAATAACCAGCGTAATTGCCAGCGAGTGAACTGACGGTGGGTGCCGCTGCGGCCGTAATACCGAAGTAAACTTCATTTGTATTAGTTGGATTTACGATAATGCCATTCGAGCTGGTAAAGATCTGAGTTGTTCCATCGAAGTAGGTGCCGACTCCGCAACCGGCAGACGTCGACAATGTCGAAGCGCCAATGTCAGTCGTCATATCGTTACTGCCGGTGGTATCGAGGTTGAAGGAGTTCACGAGACTCGCAACATTGGTTGCGACCGGAAAGCTCATCGTTCCAAATGAATTCCCGTGTCCTGCCCCAATCGTCCAAGAGGAAGGCTGACGCAATTTAATCCAGTTCACTGTCATGTCAGCAGCTGCACAAACCGGAGGAATCATCGCGAGCGTGTCGCCAGCCGAATAAGGCGCGAGAAAAAATGAATAGCCGGGAATAAAAACAGAAGAAGTAACCGCGCCCACACCTGGGCCACTTAAATCGGGTCCCGCCGTGTTCACCGTCATTTGTGTGAAGCCGGTGCCGCTGTAAGTGGTGAACGTCGAAATGCCTTCGTAATCGAGACCGGTACTCAAGTTGACCGTGTGAGTGAGCTCAATCCTTTGAGCTGAGTCGTTGACAAACACATTCCAGACTTGGCCCGGTCCGCGGTAGTCCGGCGTGAGTGAACCAACTCCTGGTAAGAGCGTTTGGTTATTGCCGCAACCGGCGTAGAAAAAAGAAACGATTAATATCGCAATGACGATTCCAAAAGGTTTCATCCGTGTACCCCCTCGGCCAACTTCTATTATCAACGAAAAGTCGCCGGATCCAAGCGGATGTTGTTCCCTGAGAAACTGTGTAGGCCTTCGTGGAAAGACCGTGCAAAGATCTCAGGACGTTCGTCGGTAAAACAGAAAAACCGGAATGCCGAGCGCGATGAAACTCAGTCCGATGAGGCTTTCCATTGGTGAAGTCATCAACGTGTTAATGATGAGCCAAGCGGTTACACCAAGAAAGAGCAGTGGAATAAATGGATAGCCGGGTACGAGAAATCGCGTCGGCGTTGAATTGCGTTTTCGTAAAACAAAAAGCGCCAAAACCGCGAGAGCATAAAACACCCACGAAGCGAACATCACGTAGTCGGTAAGTTGATCAAACGTGCCACTGCATGCGATTGCAATCGCGATCGCGCCTTGGACGAGCACAGAAATAACGGGCGTTCTCGTGATGTGGTGAACGCGGCCCAATGCCGGAAAGAGAACCCCATCACGCGCCATCGCAAATGGAACTCGAGCACCAGTTAGAATCGAGCCATTCAAAGAAACCATTGCTGAAAAAGCCAGGATCAAAGAAACAAAACCAACAACGGCAGGTCCAATCGATGCAATGGCCGCATTCGTTGCCACAGGAAGTGCAAGAGGAAAGTCAGGCGAATGACTGGCCACGATATCCTTCATCGGAAGCGCGACAAAGAACGAAAAATTCGCCAGCAAATAAATCAACATCACAGCGATCATGCCGCCTACAAGCGCGAGTGGAATATTCCGCTGTGGATCTTTCACTTCGCTACCAGCCATCGGCATTCCATTCCAACCGTCGTAAGCCCAAAGGGCCGCGAGCATAGCGGCACCAAATGCTTTGAGTCCCGGCCACAAATTGTTCGTTTGATGAGCCGCAACTTCGGGATTGGCGGGATGAAAAATTAAAATGGCAATGGTGAGTCCCACAATGAGCAGAATTTTAAAACTGGCGAGATAAGTTTGTAACAATCCAGCGGCCCGCACCGTCGCACAATTGATGATGGTAAAAACAATAATCAGCATGCAGGCGAGCGTCGTTTGCGCCGGCAATGAAAAATGAAAAATGCCGTTGAGAAAAGTCACGAGTCCAACGGCGTACGCCGCAATGGATCCCGGATTGCCGATGATGAAACGCATCCATCCATTGAGAAAAGCCGGTAACTCACCAAAAGCTTCGCGCAAGTAAATGTATTCACCACCTGCTTCAGGATAACGACTTCCCAGTTCCGCATAGCAAAGGGCGCCAGCGAGCGACAAAATGCCGGCGGCGATCCATGCAAGAAAAACCCAAAGAACGGAATTCGTTTCTTGTGTCATCACCGCGGTTTTTAAAAATACGCCCGTGCCAATCACAGTGCCGACCACAAGAGAAAGTGTCGCACTGAGATTCAATCCAGGCTTGAGGGATTCGTTCGTAAAATTTGATGCCATTGCGGGGGAGTGTATCGTAGCGCGAGTGAAACGGCGACCCGTTGTGCGTTACCAATCACACGGGAATAAACAGCGATTTTGAAAGCCGCTTGCTGAAAGTCCAAAGTTAGACGAGAAAATGAGAAAACTGAGGCCTGATCCATGAAAAAATCGGCGCTGCTTTTGGCGCTTTTCCTTTCAGTTCAACCCGCCATTTATGCCCAACCTAAGTTGGCTCCCTATCAAGCATCATGGTGCGCGGCTCTCCTGCGGCTACAGCGACCAAGCGATGCTTACAATAGTACATCCCTCTACACTTTGCGCGACGTCAGTCGCATGACCGAGAAAGCGCTCGATGATCTTAGGAACAAACCGAAAAACTTGCTCCATCGATTCAGAGGCCAACAAGCCTATAGACGCGGTTTTGCGGGTCCGAATGTTTTGCCGTTGAAGGTTTCTCTCTCCGCGATCGATCAGCTGGAACCTTTTCGTCAAAATGAAGCGGCTTTGGAGGCGGTCCTTGGCCGAATGGAGTTGCTTGAGAAGGATGTGACAAGTCTGCAATCTGGCGGTGTCGCGTTTGGCGTTGAATTGGTCGGCAAAGATGCAATCGTGGATTATCTTTCGAAATTAAAAATATTCGCAGCAGCGCTGGATCCATCGCGTGCGGGCTTCGAGCGATATCCAGTCTTCGCTAGACAAAAACTTTTGGGTTATGCCGTCATCGATACGATTAATCTTTTCGTGAGCTCTGCGTTTGTCGCGGGTGCGTATGGCGCGATTGAAAGTCATTCGCTTCCGCTGATGTCTGTTCCGATCGTGCTGGGTGCTCTGCTGGGACCTAAGATCCTTGGCGATATTAAGGAGTCGGCATTTTATTATCGAGCCCGTTGGTCAGAAAAAGCGCGAATCCAATTCGAGAATCAGTACAATCCAAGTCGCCTCCCGCCGGAGCCCGAGCAAGTGGATACCATGTTGAGTTTGGTTCAAGCGTCAGAAAAAAATCCGAATGCGCTTGTGTACAGTGGTTACGGGATTGGATTGCCGGTCGAAATCCTAGATGAGATGCTGACCGCTTCAGATGAGAAACGAGATTATTCGGCCGAAGTGTTTCTTAAAGCGTTAGATAAGTACAAAACGGGCGTGCCTTTGATGGATCAAAGATTTGTTCTGATTGATCAGATTTATTACGTCGACTCACAAACCAGGCAACCAGTCCTTATGAGTTTTGTACGAATCAAAAAGGCATCCGACTTCGGGGCATCTGGTCCGCCACGTCGAGCCTTCACTTCGAAAACAAGCGTTGAAGACGCTATTGGATCTGCCGGTCTTCCAGCTCCCGCGCGGTAATGTTCAAACTTGCCCGACAAACCTCTAACGGAAGGTCGTCGCGAAATTGACGCCACGTCTGGAGATAAAGATCGGCAGTTGTTTCAAGTTGAATTCCATCGACAATCTTTGGAATTGGTTCTGGCTTCAGTCGATCGTAGTTCGCCATCCGAAGCGAACTCTTGAGTGCGTCCGTATCAACCGGCATCCCGTATTTTAATCTAAGTGCCGACGGAAACCAGCGGATGAATTTATTTGGCTGCTTCGGAGGAACTTGCAAGAAGAAAACTCGCCGCTGTTCGTTTGTAGCTTGCTCAAGAATCCACATCAATTGCGTACTGACATCGCTCGAGCGATCGTTGCGAACGGCTCGCGCCATATAATCGAGATTGTCGGGCGACCAAAACCAAAACCGATTGAAAAGTCGCAGCATGATTTGAGATTTCATACGTACCGAATAATTGTTTAAGAGCGAATTCATGATAGGTCGAAGTTCCATCTTTTGTTCGGGGCTTAAAGAATTTAAATGTTTTCCGACTTCTTCCGCTAACAAGAGGATCTCCGTCACTTTGTTATTAAACACGACCTTCCCGGGAGGCACCTTGTCGACAAACTTTAAAATTTCGACAAAGAGTTCCGGTGTGGCGGGGGCTCGGCCGGAGATGTACCTGCTAATTATCCGATTGGAGCTCATGGCAATTGTGAGACCGCGAGCATCTACAACCTGATCCGGAGAAAGCGTTGCAAATGCCGAAGGACTCATGAACGATGTCACGACGAGGATGCTTAAAATTTTGTTCATGCGCGACCATTTATGTCCTCGCGCAAAGTTTGTCGAGCGAGACGGTGGTGTTTAAACAACATGCATCTAATCTCTATTAGTTTTGTTTGTAGCGAGCTCGACTGATTCGATTGTTTTAGATTCTGGTGTAATCGTATTGAACGAGCTTTTGAAAATAGGGCGGAACTTTCGCAGAAAATTTCATTCGCTCTTTGCTATGCGGATGATTGAATTCGATTGTCGCGGCGTGAAGCGCTAAATTTTTAAATTTCAAACGACGATCACGATGAATGTCGCCATATTTTGTATCACCAACGACGGGATGACCTTCGTCGGCCATGTGAACGCGAATTTGGTTTTTTCTTCCCGTGATCAAATTGATTTTCAAGAGGCTAAAGTCGCCAGCTTCTTTCAACACTTCGTATTCGGTGTGAGCGATCTTGCCGCCTTCTTGCGAGGAGTGCACGACGTAGTCTTCGTCTTCTTCAAGCTGACTCGAAATGCGGCCTTTCTTGGTTTTGAGGGCTCCGTGGACGATGGCGAGATAGGTTTTTTGCGTGTTCGGCCAATTCTTTTTTAGGTAGAACTGCGCTTCTTCAGATTTTGCGAAGATCAATACGCCGGTTGTAGGCTGATCGAGACGGTGAACGACGAAGACGCATTTCTTTGATTTCGCCTGGCCTTTTCGGATGTAGTGATCGAGTTCGGCTTGAATTGTGGTTTCGTTATCGAATTTCGCATGAACGCTTAAGTAGCCCGCGCCTTTGTTGCCGACCAAGATATCCCAATCTTCGTGGATGATTTCGTAGCCTTCTGGCTCATATTTTTTTGGCGGGCGTTTGAATGGTTTCATTTCTTTTCCGATAACATGAGAATCGAAAATAGAAAATCGAGGAATTTTTCGCCTGTTTTCCAGGCGTGGTTCTCTTTGATTTTCGGTTCTCGAAGTTCTATTTTCGATTTTTCGCAGAAGGCGAAAAATTGGCGGAGGGGGTGAGATTCGAACTCACGGAAGCCTTACGACCTCGCCAGTTTTCAAGACTGGTGCCTTAAACCACTCGGCCACCCCTCCGGATCGTGGCTCGCTCACTGACGTGAGCTCCACTCTCTTGGAACGCGAAAGTCAGTTGTTGCTTATTTTGCGGGTAAAATCAACCTTGAGGCTCGTAAGTTGTCTTCAAGCGTGCCTTTTTTTCGTGATATTCGATGGCAAGGCGAATCAGTTCGTCCAAAAGTTTCGGATATGGGAGCCCTGAGGCCTCCCAAAGCTTTGGATACATGCTGATGCTGGTGAAACCTGGGATGGTGTTAAGCTCGTTCAAGTAAAGAGCGCCGGTTTTGCGGTCCAAAAAGAAGTCGACCCGAGCCATCCCGCGGCATTGCAGCACTTCGAACGCTCGAATGGCGAAATTTTGGATTTTTTCCGTCAATTGCGGGTTCAAATCCTTTGCGGGGATGCAAAGTTCGGCGCCATTTTCGTCCATGTACTTGGCTTCGTAGCTATAAAACTCATGCTTGGGAACGATTTCGCCCAAAATACTGGCGCGCGGTTTTGCATTTCCGAGCACCGAGCATTCGATCTCGCGCGCATCAACTGATTGCTCAAACAAAACTTTAAGATCGAAGAGAAACGAATCGCCGATGAATTCTTTGGCTTCGTTACGATTTTTTACCTTATGCACGCCAACCGATGATCCGGCGTTGGCTGGTTTTACGAAATAGGGGTAACCCAATTTCTTTTCGACGCGGTCGAGAAGCGCGTTGGGATTGCTCTGCCATTCCTCGTCGTTTGCGACAACCGTTTCAACAACTGGAATTCCTGCTGTTGCCATCAAAGTGCGCGCCACTTCTTTGTCCATGCAGATCGCAGAACCTAAAACACCGCAACCAACAAATGGAATCTGTGCCAGTTCGAGGAGTCCCTGGATCGTTCCATCTTCACCGTTGGTTCCATGCAGAACCGGAAAGATCACGTCCAGACCAGTGAGTCCTGCTCTAGCTTCGATCGGGATCAATTGTTGTGATGAATGATAGGGAAGTAAACTGACGGTCGCTTTTTCCTGATTCAATTTAATGAGTCGAGGATTTTCTCGCTGCATAAGAAGTTTTGTCTGGTCAGGCAAAAGCCAACGGCCGTCAGGATCGATACCGATCATCGTCACGTCGTATTTTTGTTTATCGAGTGCATTGTAGACGGACATCGCAGAGACAATACTCACTTCGTGCTCGCCCGACTTTCCTCCGAATAAAATCCCGACTTTCAACTTTTTCATACTGCCATTATATATAAAGAGTGGAGGATTGCCATGAACATTCGCCAACTCCTTGTAGCTGGACTTGTGATCGGTTTCGGAATTTTCGCTCTCGCCAAAGAAGCGAACGAAGAACCGAATCGTAAAATTGCGTCGGTTGAGAAAAAGAATGGCGTGATCTGTGGTCAGGGTCCGTCGATCACCAACGCCGAAGAAAAGCTCAATGACAAATTGGGAATGGGTCAGGGCGAAGCGATGACATTGATGACCGGAAAATTCGGCAAGATCGCAAATCCAAAAGTGACCGGCGTCACCGTGAACGTCGTCAACGGTGATAAAGGATCTCCTTCAAATTACATTCTTTGTGCCGCCGTCGCCGGCGATTAATTAAGTTCGACGCATCCGTTGAGTCAGAATTCGGCGAAGAGTTCCGTCATCGTCTTCATCGTAAACTTCGCCGATGACTTCTTCTAAAATATCTTCCATCGTCACGATGCCAGTTAAATTCTCGCCTTCAAAGACGGCAGACAAGTGACTGCGCTTCTCTTGCATTTGGCGAAGTGCTTTTAATAATGGATCTTGCGATTGCACTTTTGAAATCGTGCGGGTGATTTGTGTCCAATTCGATGACCCGGCTTTCACCAACGCCAACAATTCTTTAGTGTTGATGATGCCGATGATTTGTCCGTCTTGTAAAACGGGCAAACGCGTATGTCCTGAACGCAAAACAACCGTTTCGACATGCTGAATAGAGTCTTCCGGCGACACATAATCGACTTGCGCCCATGGCAACGAAACATCTTTTACACGTTTCTTTTCGATCGCGACCAAATTTAAAACGTACTGCCGTGCTTGCGCCGACAATTGATCGAGTTCAACAGAATCTGCCGAAAGAGAGCTTTCATCTTGGCGATGACGAGGAAATACCCAGTGCAAAATCTTTTTTGTTGTCCATTCGAGCACGTCAACAAAGGGCAAGAACAAACGATCGAGCAAGATCAACCAGCGGGTGGCGAAAAGAGCGATTTTTAACGGGCTTCGTAGTGCCAACGTTTTTGGTACTAACTCTGCAAATACAACATTGACCATTGTTAAGGGGATAACGACTAAAACGACGGCTAAAAAATTCGCTGTGACGGTTTGAATATGCAACTGTTCCACGAGATGCGGTGAAAGACGTTCATAAGCTTGAGCGCCACCTACCGCCGCCGCCAATGCACCAACAAGTGTGACGCCAATTTGCAAAGCTGAGAGCGTACGCTCAGGGTTCTGACGTAAGCGTGCCAAGCGAACAGCTGTCGCGTTACCTGATTTCGCCATTTCTTTGAGGCGCGAACGAGTCAGCGCGACGAAGGCCATTTCAAATGCAGCGAAAAAAGCTTGGAAGAATAAACAGACAAATATGATGAGAAGTTCGATCATTCGCTCTCAAAGAATCTCGAGTTTTGCGAATGCTGTCAAGGCGGGTCGCAGGCGGCTGTGCCGGTGCACTTAGCTTCGGCGACAACGGGAATAGGCGATCACGTGGCCTTCATGAGTCAATTTAGAAAGCAATTGACCATTTTTCGACTGGCGCAACTGATCGTTCAGATTGCCAGAAGAACCGTTCATTTCACCTTTTCGAACGGTATAAACAGGAACGATTTGCGCTTGCGCGCCGGTATTTCTGAATTCGGTTTTGTCGGATTTGAAAGAATAAAGACGAACCGATTTTGAGACTTGTAAGTGCGAACTCATGCCGTACATGTCGCACGTCCATTGGCCCGAAACTTCGGTGAGAGGTTTAGCTTGCTCAAAATCTTGACCTAATTGGGTGCGTTCGCTTTCAGAAATATACTGAATATCAGCGGCGAAGGTTTTCCAGGAGCTAAAAGCGAGAGCCGCAACGAATAAGGCGATCCAATACCAGTTTTCTCGGTTCATTTGCCGTGTCCTTCCGTAGAACTTCGGTCTTAGATCACCCATCCTGGGCGATCCCGAAAGCCTATAAAAGCAATCCCGGGACCGCTTTCATCGCATATATATAGAGGAGCGAGGTGTCTCACCTTGAACCCTTTTCAGGTCGGTGACCTAATTTGGCTCCGATTGATTCACTAAAACATCGACAAAAAACCTGTCTTTTTTTGGGATTGGCTGATTGGTCGACAGTTTTTCAAACTCTCCACCCCATTTCTGGATGCAAAAAAACTTAACCTTTCCGAGGTTTAAGTCCGGGGACAATCGTCCGACTAGACCATACCTAATGGGGGTTCATGGTTATGGATGCTGTTCTAAGCTTTCTCTCGAACTACAAGATCGTCGATATGTGCATCGGCGTGATGGGTATCTTTGGCTTTGTGCTGATCTTTGATCGCTTCAAAGCTTTGTACTTCGATTATGCCTTGCCAGCAGAATCGTTCATGAAACAAGTCATGAATTTGATCGAGCAAGATAAGGTTGAAGAAGCCATCACGTTCTGTGGTGCAAACGAAAAGAAACCTCTCGCATATGTCATTAAACGTATGCTTGAAAAATCAGATCGCGATGATCACGCGATGACTCACGCTTTGGAGATTGCCGGTTCCGAAATCGGTCCGAAACTCCAAAAAAGCTTGGGCCACTTACAAATGTGTTCGAACGTTGTCACGTTGATTGGTTTGCTCGGTACCGTTATCGGTCTGATCACTGCCTTCAAAGCGGTCAGCTTTGCCGACGTCGCACAAAAACAAACGTTACTTGCTGAGGGTATTTCGATTGCGATGACAGCCACGATGATGGGTCTGATCTTCGCGATTCCAATCATGATCTGCTACTCGTTCTTGCAAAGTAAACAAACTAAGTTGTTTGGTGAAATCGACGAGCACTCACAAAAAGTGATGGAAGCTTTGCGCATGCGCATCTACATGCCATTTAAAACTGGCGTTGCGTATCCAAATGCTCTGAACGCAGAAGCAATGGCCAAAGGTAAAACTCCTCCTCCAAGCGTGAAGGTGGGATAATGAAATACCGTCGCGCTTCAGACGCCGCCTTCGACCTCAATTTGGCGCCGATTCTGGATATCATTATCTCTGTCGTTCCGATGCTTCTCCTTAGCATTGCGTTCGTACAGGTGAAAATGATTGAAACGCCGGTGCCGCAAGCTGTGGCCGAAGCGATTCAGCGCGCCGACGATAAAGACGACACGCAGGTAAAGCTGATGGTGTCGGGTCACAAAGGTTTTACGTTCGAAGTAGTACATAAGGGCCATACACAAAAATTCGAAGTTCCGCGCAAAGGTACGGCGTGGGATTTTGATGGTTTGCAAAAGGTCGCTTTCGAAGTGAAGCAGCAAAACCCCCAGGTTTTCAAATTAGATTTGGCTCCTGAAGGCGATGTGAACCTGAATGACCTTGTCGAAGTAATGGATAAAGTTCGTAAGGATTCGGCGGATCGCAAAATTGCTTTCGTTGATCCTAAAAACGGTGAAAAGCTCGAGACGAATTTATTGTTCCCGAGCGTTGTGTTTGCGAATGTGATGGGAGACTGAGATGGCATCGGGACTTAAGAAATATACCAACCGCAAGTCCTCGGCGTTTAAGATTCAGATCACGTCCATGGTCGACATGTTCGTGATTCTGCTCGTGTTCCTTTTACGCAGTTATTCAACGAGCCCGGTGAACATCACTCCTAAACAGGGACTTCGTTTACCAGAAAGCTCTTCACCAGCGGATCCAGCCGACGTATTGAAGATGGTTGTATCGACAGATGGTGTTTTCGTTGAAGATAAACGCGTGCTTTCGTTTAAAGACGGTACAATAGACAAGGCCGACACGGAGAGCACTGATCCGCAGTTCATTCGTAAGCTCTACGAAGCTTTGGATGAACGCGCCAAGCTTGCCAAATCGATTGCGAAAGCGAATGATTCTTTCGAATTCGATGGCAAGATCTTGGTGCAAGCGGATCGCACCCTGCCATACGACATGCTTAAGCGCGTGATGTATACATCAATGATGGCTGGCTACTCAGACGTGAAGTTCGCCGTCGTCTCGAAATAATCTTGATCATCCTCTTGTTTGCCGCTGTAATTTTATTTGATGGCGGCAAAATCCAAACTTTCAGTTGGTGTTGATCTCGGCGGCACAAATGTGCGCGCGGGGCTCGTGAACAGCCAACGCATTGTTAAACTTGAGAGCAAACACATTCGAAGCATGGGGAGCGAAGACGAAGTCTTTGCTGATCTTTGCAGTGTGATCGATGCGGTCTTCGATAAAAAAGTTCGCTCCATCGGAGTGGGTGTTCCAAGTCTCGTGAATGTGAAAGAGGGAACACTCTTTGATACGACCAATATTCCGTCGTGGAAGAAAGTTCCGCTCAAACGGCGGCTCGAACGTCGCTACAAAGTTCCGGTGACATTGAATAACGATGCGAATTGTTTTGCATTGGGTGAAAAACGTTTTGGTGTGGCCAAGAAAGCCGACAATTTCGTTGGTCTGGTCATTGGAACAGGTTTGGGCGCCGGTATCGTCATCAAC
>Ga0105239_10007862_pt1 | contig 12191 bp, 9 predicted proteins | sample KBSC44metaG_FD_92761 | JGI IMG/M metagenome (GOLD analysis project Ga0105239, IMG submission 92761) | Corn rhizosphere microbial communities from Kellogg Biological Station, Michigan, USA - KBS C4-4 metaG | ecosystem: Host-associated > Plants > Roots > Rhizosphere > Soil | place: Michigan, USA...
GGAAGACGAGGCATCTATGCAAAGCCAGGGCCAACTGGGAGATGATGACAGTGATGAAACATATCAAATTTTCATGCGTGGCCCTAGTGACCCCGCCGGGCGGATACCAATTGCCGTCAGACTTGAAGAACTCTGTTCTGGAACAACCACCGAGAGCCTTCAAGAAGTTGAGAGCAACGAAAATGGACTACCGCGGCTTGTTTCGTGGAGAGACGACAGAAACTTTGAGTCTAACGCCGCCGTTCCAAACGCATGTTGTCGACCACTCACGGCTTATGGTCTCCTTCTCGACTTGATGAGATGTCGCTTTCCCAGTGCAGCGTCCGATACCTCTGGAACTGGAACTGGGCTAGACGCCGACCGGCGTCTGACTTTCATTATCGACTTGGACAGGTATACAATTTTTGCACTAATCTGGACTGCACCTCCTCACCAAGTATCTGCTCTTCGCAGAGCCTTATATAACCATCTCAACTTTGAGGGATCTCTGGAAATGACGGCTAGCATCAACATACTCCCACCCTTTGAAATGGCTTTTCATCTGCCATTTTATGTTGTGAAGAGTTCGAAGATGAAACGAGGAGATCATCGCCGATACCGTGATGAAACTCCTCTGAGACGTTCATATAATGTGTCATTCATCAATGGACCAACAAATACAAGCTCAGAGTGGCTCCATGAAGCTCAGATCTCGTGCTTTGTGACGGGCTTTGATGAGTCCAGGTGGGTGGCACACCTGTGGGTTGACGCGTACTATTTCGACCCGAATGATCCTGATGAAGAAGGCGTACTTGAGTACGTGACCGATGCTCTTGAAGATTCTGGCATCATGCATCCAGATCCACTGCTCTATGGAACTGCAGATGCTAACAAGCCTATCTGGGATCCCAGGATTTATTTCTTAACTGCTTTTGCTCGCCGTCTCTCACAGGTCCGTCGAGAATGGGAGAAGGTGGTGATGAAATTCCACATCTGCATTCACGCCTTCCAAGAGACTCTTCAAGAGAACATGGTTGGTTCAGGAGACCCTAGTTCTATTCGCGAAAACAATACCGAACTAGACCTGCATGCATTCCGCAGCTGCGTTTTGTTGACGAAGAACATGACGGAGAAATTGAAGCAATGCATTTCTAAGACGACTAAAGCATGTGAACCCTTCTGCTCAAAATCCTCACAACTCAATGACGGTTCGCTTCGGTTCCCCAGAGGCCATAGGCTCATGGCTGATGTCCATGAGTCTTTTGATAGGCTGTGCAAGCTCGAAGATGCTTTGAACAATCTGGCTCACGACTGCGCGGGCTATAAGGAGGATCTTGACGCTCGGCTTGCCCTGGTGGAAGCTCAAAAGGCGAGCAATAAACAGCTCAAATTGGCAACCCAAACGATGAACATAGCTACTGAACAACATCGTATAGCCGAAACTGCACTCAAATTGGGAGAAACACAAAACCAAATCAGCAAAGACGCACTTGAGCTGGGGAAGAAACAGAGCAAGTTAAGCGCAGACACATTGGCTTTATCAGAGAAGCAAAGCCAGCTCGCCAAAGAAAGCAAAGGGTTTTCATGGATTATGATGCTCTATGTCTCACCGGTCGCACTCACGGCAAGCATCTTCTCCATGCAGGATGGCGTGCTGCCGCGTGTGCTCCCCTTCGTCCGCCAGAGCCCAACATGGTTCTTTGGGCTAATTGCCATCTTTGAAGTGTTAGGACTTATTGTCCACATGGCATGGAACTGTCAATGGGAGAAAGTTCCTGCCATGGCTCGGAGACATTACAACAATATGCAAGCTAGGTTTCACATACCGAGGACTAGGGACCCTCCAGCTCCCGCCGGAATCATCGTATGACCAACGTACATGCTCCGACGTTCTATTTAGTGCCTGGATTCACCATCTAGGTACCACATGGGGAGACAAAAATCACCCATTACAACACACGTGAATGCTCCTTAACGACGCTTACGACCATTTTTCGATTGATTAAATAACGAGAACCATGACTTTACACCATATACGAACACGGAGCGACGAAGAAATCGTGCATTTACGCAGCAGGCATACATTGTTTCAAATCATGCATTTAGTTAATTTTGACATCATCAGAGGAAAGAGTTAATCCTCGCAAGAGAGGACAGCATGAGCGTGGGAGGCAAGACCAACAAGACTCGAGTCGATAGATGATGATACCATGTTTGTTTGTAACTTTGTATTATAACGCAGCATATGAAATTCAATGAGCATGTTAGAAAGCGAATCCAGAATTAATGAACTCTCAGTAAATTAGTAAGTAAATAAATAATCGGCGAGTTGATGAGGCTGCTGGGTGTTGAACGGTATCAGGTAGGGAGGTTTTTTTTTTGGCAGGGATGCACAAAGCCCGCCCAGGTCAGGAGGTTTCAGCCTCGCCCTGACTCTTACTGTAAGTATCAACCCTGCTGTCCCTCGAGCTTCCAAGGGCCGAGGACCGAGGGCCCCCGAGCGGCATGAGCCTGAGCCTGAGCCTGGCGACCCCATCCCCATCACCATCCCCATTCCTCTTCCCCCCACCATTTGTCACCTATAGGTGCCTAAGTCGCCGGGGCCCGGGACCTGCAAGGAACTACGTAACTACAGTATATCTGTGTGTAGTGGGTGTGTAGCTTGAACCATCGATATAATATAATAATATAATACTAACTAGTACGTAATATATCGACACATCCCACATCACGCCCTCTCCTCCCACCCCAAGACACAGAGTAGCTATGTGGCTACTTAACTTGAAGCGTGCAGCCCCACTTGACATAACGCTCCTTCCCCGAGCGACCCCCCCCTAACAACATTCACGCTCAGCGTAAGCAGGCATGAAGGAAGCGGCGAGGTGGTGTGGTCTGCGGTTGATTCCCTCATTCAATTTCAATTCACAAAGACCTTGACAGTTAAAAGGCCGGAAGGGTATGTGGTATGGCGCAACATGTTTCGAATAGGAAGATTAAGTGTCGGGTCAGGAATGAAGGAAGTCAGCATGATACAGCTCGGCGTAGCTCACTTCAGATCACTTCAGCTCAGATTGAATTGGCACTAGAACCACGATTAATCATGCTCACAATAAATTCAATTGCTCATGCTCAAATGCTCATCTCATTCATCACGTTACTTGCCTGCCAACTAACTCGATACATTCCGTTTTCATCTCCGTTCAACGCTGTTCATATTTCTCTATTTCCATGCGCTCAGCCCTGCCCAAGGATCGGGATCGCCAGGTCCAGCCCCGGCGGGATGCTGCTGCTGTTGGGGCCCAGGAGGTGGTTGTTGCTGTTGCTGTTGCTGTACATACCGGTTCGGCGGCGCATAGCTCGCGTAGCCACCTGGCCCGCTGGCCCAGACGCCGGATGGATTTGGAGGGTACTGTGTTGTCGAGCCACCACCTGGAGGGCCGGGCGGAGGCGGTGGCGGGACATAGTTCTGTGGCATGTTATACGGTGCTGGATAGTTCTGGTATTGGCCTTGAGTCTGTGGCATTTGAGGGTGCGGAGACGGTGCTTGGTATGGGGAGGGAGCGCCAGGCTGGGGGAAATTGTACTGCGGGTGGGAATACTGGTGGCTTGGCGAGGTGAAATTCAATGGGGTGTGGGTGGTAGGCGGATGGTGTTGCGGCTGTGGCTGTTGAGGGAAATAGGCATTCTGTGTGTTTTGGGGTGGAGATGTGACTGGAGAGAAGTTATAATGCTGTTGAGATGGTGGTGCGTTAGGCTGTTGGCCCGGAGATGTTATTGACCTCTCGGGATATGCCATTGGATTGTAGCCTGTGGACAAAGGTGCTGCGGCGCCTTGTGAAAATGGATGTTGTGAATCGATAGGTGAAGGGTTCTTTGGTTGCGCGGGCGCCTGCAATTGTCCTGAATACCCATTAGGAACAACAGGAGCAGGTGAATGGCGAGGTGGGATAGTGAAACGTGGGTCGGCGTTGGTTGTGGGGTATGAAGGTGATGGTGGAACAGGACTTCGAGAAGCTATGATGGGTGGCAGAGGCGGTAATATGGGAGGCTCCCCTTGTCCAGGAGATGTCGATTTTGGTTCCATGGAGAGTCGATTCATGAGCTCTTGCATCCTTTTCTGTTCTGCGGCGGCTTGCCCTCCGGCAGCACTATTCTTTGTTTGTTCGATCTGGTGCAGCAGCTGCGCGCCTTCTGCTCTTCGATTACTGACGAATGAGTCCACATTCTTCTCCAAGCTATCCACACTTTCTTTCATTTCTGTGTAGAACCCCTGAGCGCGTGTCAGACCCTGAGTGAGATCCTCGTATGCATTATGAACCCTTCTATACCGATTCAATACACTGTTCCTCCCCTTTTGAATGGAATCGTATCGCTGTTGATCTGATCGAACGCGCTTGTCTTGTAAGAGGTCACCGTAGGACCTGGTCAGCTCCTTTAATAACGAAGATTGCTTGTGGACAGTGGAAATTAGCCTGTTCTGGTGAGATCGAAACTTTTCCAATTCTGCCTGGAACAATTGGTTTTCCTGATTGGCAATTGCCTTCTTGTTCAATATCAGCACGTTGGAGATGTCGTCTGTATGTACTTTTTCTTTCAGGTCTTTCAACACCTGCGTTCGCTCCCTCTTGACGAGGTTCAGTCGTTTCAGAAGATCCTCAACTTTGGCAATCTGTTCAGCCACGGAGGGACCACCCTCACTATAATCCTCATCGAGAAGAGATCCTTCTTCAGTTTTACCTTTACTCTTCGAGCTGGACCCAACCTTGATAAGGGCCTGTTGGTAAAACACGTCGATTTCGCCATTTTCAGCCGCATCTCTCATCCCATCAAAATCAGTCTCATATTGGCGTGCTGTGGCAAAGAGCTGTGAGTCGCTTGCTGCGGCTTCATCGACTGTATCCCGATAACTTTTGATATCCGCTCGCAGTGTTGAGGTTAGCCTGGAACTCGGTTGTTGCGTCCAATCTGCTCCGTATTTCGATCTCATCTTCTCACATACGCTTTCCTCCATGTCTAGTTGCTTAGTGCTCTTTGCTAGACTGTCCACGACGCTCTGTTTGTCTCTCTGGAGTTGTTCAAAGGAGTTGTTGAATGGCTGATGGTCCACGAGTTCTTGGCACCATCTCTCAAATTCTTTATCAACACTCATCTCTTGGTCCATCCCACCCTTCAAAACATTCAAGCTGTTGGGAAGTTTCAGATAATCAAGACTTGCGGCCATCTCACCATTCGCTTGCTCCACCTTCTCGGCTTCCGATCGGATTAGTTTCGCTTTCTCTTCGTCGTACATACTGGCTGATTCGGTGACAGAGATAGGTACAATCTTTTGGAAGATATCGGGTCCAATTATTCTTTGAATGTCTTGCCCTTGATATAGTTCGGATAGCGGGATAGCCTTAGCAGCAGCCACTTTACTCACAGGTGCTAGAGATGTTTCCGCGGGGACGGTTTGATGGTAGATGAAATCGTTGTCTTTAACGAGGGACGTCAATTTTTCTTGGGCTGTCTCCATCTGCCTCTTCGTAATATCTTGCATAGTCGAGGCTGTGTCTGAACCAAGGGTTGAGTTTGGGGCGGGGCTGGAGGGAAATGCCTTTGCAAGAGTCAACGCCTGTTTACCGGACTTCTCTGCTAATTGAAGGCGAGCAATGGCAGAGCCTTGCTGATTTTGTTCCTCATCCGTGAGAGCTTGATAGTACTCGGCTAAAGAGGACATGTGTAAAGCCTTAATCTGGACCAGTTTAAGCCACGTGGAGTTAAATACACCACGGGCATGTTCAGTGTCCAGGTCCTCTTTCGCCTGGCTGAAAAGGTAATGTGCTTGGGAGGCAAGTTTGGCGAGCAGGCCGGGCTTCTTTGCATCTCGTATCTGTTTCTCGAGGAAAATCTCCTGCGCTTGGGCGAGTGTAATGTGAATCATTGTCTTGACACTATCTCGGCTCAAATCCGTAGAGGGTGCGTGGAGGAAATTCTCATTGATATAGGTAAACATGCCAGCAGAGGCTTGGAAGGAGTGGTAAGCGGTCTTGAGATCTTTATCTTCGAAGCGATTCTGGGAGGTAGCGTGGCAAGATAGAACAGCGCTTATGTTGAATATTACAGAGGCCTTCTCGAATGCTAGGCTGTATTGGCTGGTCGGGTGATTCGTGAAAGCATCGTACCAGGTGAACGAGATCTAAGCGCTAGTCAGATGTTGTCAATATCAACGTTGAATGCCAGCCGGGTCATACCTTGATATGATTTTCGTCGACGGGGAAGCGCAAATCTAGCAGCTCGAGCTGACCGTAGTATCTGTACAACAAGTCTCGACCGCTTGCGCTGTCTGCGCCCGCGCCCCTCATATCCTGTCTCAACCTGTGCAAGGTGCTGGCTTCCTCGGCATACTTTTCAGGATCGTCGCCATATGTAGTTCGGATATAATTCTTCAACGGTGTTGCCCAGTCAATCTCAGAGGTCTGCTTGAGAGGGCAGCTGATCATGGGTGCCTGCACCATCTTGACGGATGTCTAGGGACGGCGTATGGCGCAATGTGGAAGGAAAAAGGAGCTGGAAACAAGGGCCTCAGTGCATGAGCACTTGTAAATAATCGAGTCCAGACATTTGGGGAAGTCTGGAAATCTGGAAGCCTAAGCGCCCGTGCGGGAGTGCGTGGAGTGTGATGAAAGAGCGGCCATCTAGACGTGGGGCAATCCAATCGTACCAGTGTAATGGCTGCAATTTGGCGAGAGCCGCCCACCGTAGGATTGCCCATAAGGCTGAGTGAGCGTAACAAGGCTGAGCACGTGCAATTGTCCGAGGCGATTCGTGTGTTATCACGTGCAAATGTTGTGAATAACAGAGGTACTCCGTGTGGCAGGAAGTCGAGACCCTCTGTATCCACCAGCTTGAGACGGGCTGCTAAAAAGATGGTATATGTCTATCATGTCGCCAAAGCCGTCCTGTATTTTAAACAAAAATTTCCTTGGTGGCAAACTTTGTGCCGGTTTTCTATCACTGCAATATACATGACAATCGACCCAGACAGCACCTAGAGTAGATGTTATCTCATTTTCGGCGCTTCATAACTTTAACAGCCATCTCCTCTAAACCCTCTTTGGCTTCGCCCGGGGGCAGGATGCTGATAGAAGCGATTGCCTTGTCGGCGTATTCCTGTGCTAGAGCACGTGTTTGCTCTAAGCCGTCACTGTTGTTTACAATATCTCTAGCCTGGAGGAGCAGTCAGTATGGAGATTGGCTCAGAAATTAAGCAGACTTACCTTTTGTACATCGCCTTCCAGTGCAAACTTCCTACCCACCAGGTGGCCCAATTCTGGATGGGTTCTCCAAGCAAATAATAAAGGAGCTGTTGCAAGCCCTAATTCAAGATCTGCACCTGCGGGCTTTCCTAATTCTTGGCCACTTATTGTATAATCGAGCATATCATCCACCAGCTGAAATGCGAGGCCTAGATTTTTGCCATATTGGTAGGCTGCCTCCACAACGTTGGGTGCACATTCGCCGAGAAGCGCTGCGGCACGGCAACTTTTACTGATTAAGCTTGCCGACTTGAGATATGTCTTTTGAAGATAATATGTGATAGTCTGCTCACTCCAGGCGGGATTCTTCTCATCGGACGCAGTATTCTTCAGTTGCATGAACTCGCCTTCTACCAGGTTGGCTATAACAGTGGCCAGCAGCTCAATCACTTCAGGATCCCTCAAGCGGGCAAGAGCCACCGACGCGCGGCCAAGCATGAAATCTCCTGCGAGGACAGCCATTTTGTTCCCAAAAGTGGTATTGGCGGATGGCGCGGAGCGGCGTGTTGTGGAATGATCTATCACATCGTCGTGCAACAATGAGGCGGTATGGATGAGCTCTGTGATCTCAGCCAGTCGTCTCTGTGCTGGAAGGATAGTATTGTCATTCGCAAAGGCGTATTGCGCATCATTTTGCTCAGTGAGGGGCGAGTAAGGCTGATCGGGATTTTTATCGCCGAGAATAGCGGGTGAGGAGATGGAGGTGTCTATGCTGCTTCTCGAGAAATGCTGAGCATCATATCGAGGTTGCTTTGCAGCGAACGCAGTGGCTCGTGACATGAGCAGGACAAGTAAGGGTCGCACATGTTTTCCTTCGCTTTGGGTGTAGTATTTGGCCACTGTAGCTAACACAGGGTGGCCAGATCCAAGTAGTTGCCGAATATTCTTACTTAGAAAGCTCAATTCCTTGCCAACAATCCTCAGAGGATCAATGGTAATGTTCGTAGGAGACGGCCTTGAAGGCAATATATCGGAGACGGTGTTCTGGATCTTGGATACTGCGGCTGCCCATGCTGAGGGATCTTTTTGGGAGGAAGAGAACTGTCTCCTGGAACTCTGTAGTCGAGGATATTGTGTTCTCGTTAGACACCAGGGACATACAGCAGGACCGGTGCTTCTCGAGAGGACGGTGGTTGCTGGGCGTAGGCGCGGGCGCGGATGCATTGTGAAAGCCGGTGGTAGAGAAGAACAAGAAGAAATTAAACGGCCATAAAGTGGCGGCGATGGTTATACAAGTAGGGCATCAGTTAGGTGCAGTGGAGCGTGTTAAACGAGCGTTGGTGGATTGCAGATGGAACGACGGGGAGCTTCGAGTCGATGAATTCATACTTTTTTTCTGGATAGCGATGGGTGGTGCCAGGTCCTACTTAGTCACCCCCAGTAGCAGTGCTCATACCATCAAATGTGGTTAGTGTGGCGGATGGATGAGGGAAGCTCCAACCAGTCCCAAGTACGGAGTACGAGTAGTCGTGCTTGCATTAGACGCGTGCTTTCCCATAATTTTCCAAGCTGCTATTATATTCCCCTATCAGTCGCTTACTTCAACACCCTTCACCTAGCTACTAGCATCATATGTAATGGCTTCACCAACTGCTAATTGTTTCACATACCAGCACGGAGTACGGAATCCACACTCCTTCTTTTCATCCCTTCAATCCGTTGTTCATTCCAGCTCATCATAGAGGAAGCTGCTGTCTTAAGTGCTACGCGATCCCAAGCCCCTCCATTGGCTCTGGGCAGCATCTCGGATGCTCTGTCATCTCGACGCGAATACGTTCAGAGACATCGCCCGAGTTACTCCAGAGTTGAGCTTGTCTCCCTATTGACTATGAGTAATTTCTGTCCTTCCGCCTGGCTCAACCCATCGGTGTCACCATCTTGGCAGAGTCTGTCGTCCCGTGGCAGTCCGAAATCTGGTCCCATGACTCGTGATTCCGTCCGACAAAATGGTACTGACCACCACTGTATGGTATAGCCATTTCGATAGCACGCGCACCTGGCCACTGATTTAAGAATGATGCATGGATGTTCATGTGCGCCATTCCAAATATTGCATGGAATTGGGGCTTTGGTGGTCCTTCCAATCAGGATTAGTTGGTGTTCCACTTCACTCACCCACTCCTTCACCATGCCTGAGAGGCAGGATCCATTTGGGAAGCCGCCACGACAGCCTCGCTCTGGACATCTTGTGCTTTTCTTTCTTGCGGTTCTGCATCATAATCTGAACAGAGGCTTTCCTAGAGCTGCTCTTTGCTGCTTGTTTTAGGAATTTGACGGCAAGATGAACGACAGTAAGCTGGAGAGTCAACGCCCGGAGCAAGCCCATCTCAATGGCAGGCATAGATTCCATATCTAGGCTACAACCACGAAGAGGGATATAGGCTAGTGACCGGGAACACGCAACGGTACGAGTCGCCAAGATGGCGCTGCATGGTGCTACAATGGACTGTTTGTGTTGTTCCCCTTTGTCCTCCGACCATGAGACAGATAGGAACGCTCGCAGGCGTGGTGAATCACATATCCTATTGCCTCGACGTCGTCTTCAGCGCCCCTGCAGACGTAGCCGATGCCGATGAGGGAAACTGCTCCCACCCATGGATCCCAGGAATAACACTGACTTTGGTATCGTAAGGTCGATACTTGATTCCGATGCCGACACACCCTCCTGCCCCTTGAGTCCCTCTTCATCAGCAGAGAGTTCTGCCTCGTTCGACTCGTCAACAGTAAGACACTTTAGGAGTGGCGCCATGCCTGGTGTTTGTACTCGTGTATGAGTGTCGCCTCTGCTAGCCTCGCTGACCGCTCAGACCTGGTTCTGCTGGGGCTGGAGGAAGAGAATAAGGGTGAGGTTGTTGCAACAAACACTCCATCGTCATAGGCACAATGATTCGACTGGGCTGTCGATGACGCAGCAGCACAATGAGTAGGGAAACCTATTAATAGTGGCCTTCCTGATGGACTTGGAGCGGGACCTAACGCTAATGAAGCTTAAAATCGGAAGTAAGACACAGAGTAACATCTTATCTTTCTTCGCGATTTTAATCCCTGACCACAAAATCCGATTTCAGAGTCGGGTGGTCCGGGTTTGGATAGGGTGTGGGAACAGGCTGCACTTCCGTGTGACATAGGTAAAGCCGCGAGGCCCCAAGAGCTGTTTTCAGATCAACGCTCAATAATACTCTTCAATATAACCGCAACCGCATACACAGGACGTTTTCATCTCAGAAGGTCGCCTGCTTTGTCCACCCAGTCTCGCCATTCCTTCCACTCATTGTAAGTTGCATTGGATCTCAATCCAGTATATCTGACTGCCCTGAAGTCATTGACTTCTTCCCATGGCTTTGCATTTTGCTGCTCGCCCCTCCCCGATCCTCGTAGAAGTCGCCGTGCCACTCCATGGCTGTACCCACCGTCCCATCCAGCCTTCTTCATCAAACTTTCCACTGTTTCCTCCTTACTCCATCCCTGCTCTACCGCGACGTCAGGAAGATAGGTTGCACCATGCCTTCGATTGCGATGTGTGAAGCTGATTCGTAGGCCATGCGTGCCCAGGGTCCAATCCATCGCATCCTGGCAAGGTTCAAAATCTGCAAGCAAAGTTAGAGAGCATGACAGCCCTGGTAATAGGGAGGCGGGTATCGGCGAAAATCGAGTGTCATCAAAAGCAGAGGTCAGGGCGTATGTGGAAAGACCCGAGGCCAGCGGCAGAGCTTCAAAGGTCCCTATGCAGCCACGAAGCGACCTATGCCCCGACCGCGAGAGAGTATTCCATGTGACGAAGAGCGGATATGAATCAGTCACTGATAACCGTGAGGCGTAGGAAGGTGGAGAGGAGAGAATTGAGGTGGTACTGGATGTAGCGGTCACATGAGAATTGGAAGAAGTCGAGGAGTTGAGAGAAGGAGAGGAGGCTGAAGAAGATCTTGAAGAAGAGGTTGAGGCCTGCAGTCGAGAAATGCTGGGGTTATGGGGGTTTGAAGCAGGTGCAGTCCTGCGCTGGATCCGTTGTTCCTCTTCCTGGCTTCGCTCTTCGTCCTCTTCGTCGTCTTCTCCCTCATCAGACTTGCTGTCATCCGGGCCTAGCCGAGCCTCTTCCTCATCATTGACAGCTTTGTCACGTAGTAGGTACTTGTCGTAGGCGTCTAGGACTCTCTGTAGCGTAGGTGGATCACGATGATCGAAGCTGGCTGAGAGAATTTCAAAGCAGAAGAAGCAGTGTGCCGGACTTGCCATCAGTCACTGCAACTTCGCGAATGTCTGCCCTTGATCTAGGGAGCAGACTCAGGCACTGCACAGCGGTTGGGAAGTGGGGTGTTGATGCAGAGGACGAGAATGGGTCAGGCAGTCAAGATAGGAGTGATCTGACGTCGAGACAAGAGCGCAAGACCTACAGGTAGATAAAATGTGCAGTAGAAACAGTGCAGCAGGCAGAAGGAGCGAGCGGAGGGCTGCACGACAAGGTAGAGGAGGAGGACGAGGTGATAAAGTGAGCGAAGTTCAGGGTGGCTGATTGACAGCCTGAGCCTGAGGAGGGGTGGAGGTTGGGATGCTGCACATGCAGGCAAGGCACAGCACAGAAGAGGGTCATGAGGATGAGGGCCCCACGGCTAGAATAACCCACACGTCTGACCGGATATTAGCGCCTGTCTGATGAGGCGACAATCACGTGCTTCTTCCAGTCTTCAGAATAATTCCCGTCAGACAAAAGCGACTAAGGTTATGAAAGTCACTCAAAGCTCAACAATTGATGCCATCATCCACTCCGCCAGCCTCCTGGGTGCCTCCAGTTACGAGTTAAGTTGTTACGAGTAGTTACTCCAGAGTGGAGCTCGAGGAGGTGCTTGTTATCGGTCCGCCCCCCATCCTACTCGTCGGCTCCCAGTAGTAACACTGTCTGTACTCCGTACGGAAGACTAC
>Ga0105239_10007866_pt1 | contig 12185 bp, 13 predicted proteins | sample KBSC44metaG_FD_92761 | JGI IMG/M metagenome (GOLD analysis project Ga0105239, IMG submission 92761) | Corn rhizosphere microbial communities from Kellogg Biological Station, Michigan, USA - KBS C4-4 metaG | ecosystem: Host-associated > Plants > Roots > Rhizosphere > Soil | place: Michigan, USA...
AACAGCTTATAAAGCAATGTGGCAATAGTGGTTTTTCCATTTGTCCCGGTTACCCCCACCAGTTTTAATTTTAATGAAGGATTATCATAAAAATTAGCCGAAACAATCGCCAGCGCAACAGCCGAATCGGCTACCATTAAAAAGTCAACTTCGCCCGTAACACGCGACGGCAGCTCTTCGCAAATTACCGCGATGGCACCTTGTTCAATTGCCTGTAAAATATAATCGTGCCCGTCAACAACGGTGCCCTTTACAGCCACAAACATGCAGCCCGGCACCACCTTGCGCGAATCAAAAACAATGGCAGTAATCTCCACGTCGGCGCTTCCCTGCAGTTCGGTAAATGCCAGCCCCTCTATTATGTCGCTCAAATATCTCATTGCAATTGAATTATTATTTTTGATCCCTTTGGAATTATACTGCCCGCCGCTTCAGACTGATTTGCCACCATACCGCTGCCGCGTGCAACAACTTTATAGCCCGCATTTCCCAGCACATACAATGCATCGCTTAAACCCATGCCTTTTACCTGTGGCACAACACCACTTTTATAGGTAGCTTCTTCAAAAGCAATACCGTTACTGGTATCAACACTATTGGTTGCTGTATTATTTGCATAAAGCGGCTTAACATTAAGCTTAGTATATACCTGTTTTAGCGCCTTTACATTACCCTTCTTTATCTGCGGTAAATTTGTATTACCCACATAATGCACTACCGGTGCGGGGTGTAACCCATGGTCGGCGGCATAAACACGGTCAGCAATTTTTTTGAATACCGGAGCAGCAACTTTAGCCGCCAGGTACGAGCCTTTTGAGGGCCGGTTAACCACTACTATCATGGAATATTTAGGGTTTTGAGCCGGAAAATATCCCGCGAAAGATGTTTGATAGTTCTTTTTATCACCACCATAACCTTTTGAGGTATTAGCTATTTGTGCTGTTCCGGTTTTTCCGGCGGCCGTGTATTCCGCATTTTTAAACAGGCTTTTAACGTTACCTTCTTTAACTACACCCTCCAGCAGGTTTTTCATTTTACCAAGCGTAGCATCCGAGCACACTTTTGGGTTGATTACCCTTGCCTGGAATTGCTCAACTGTGTTGCCTAAGCGGCGAATTTCTTTCACCAGTATTGGGGCTATCATTTTGCCGTTATTAGCTACTGCGTTATAAAGCGCCAGCATTTGCAGTGGCGTAATTTTCATTTCGTAACCGTAGGCCATTTCAGGCAGCGTATAATTGATATTCCAGCTGCGGCTTTTAGGGTTTTTAACCACGGGTGTTGGCTCCCCCGGAATTTGCAGCTGAAGTTTTTCGTTTAAATGGAAGCTATACAGCTTATCGGTATACTGCCACGGATTGTTATAATAGGCGTTGTACACAAATTTCGCAGCAGCCACGTTCGACGATTCCTCGAAAGCCTTTTTAGCCGTCATCATAAAGTTGTAGTCCTCAACATCACTAATCATCGGTCCCTTGGGTATTTTGTATTTACCACCGTCTCCGTTAATCATTGTATTGGTATCAATTTTATGCTGATCGAACAAAGCCATATAAGTAGCCAGTTTAAATGTCGAACCCGGATCGCCGGCATCACTGATGGCATAGTTTAGTTTTTCTTCATACTTGCCTTCTTTGGTTTTGGTGAAATTGGCTATCGCCCTTATCTCGCCGGTGGCAACTTCCATTAACACCACGCAGCCGTGGTCGGCGCCGGTGCTGTCCAGCTGTGCTTTTAATACTTCCTGGGCAATATCCTGGAAGTTTACATCAATGGTCGAAATAATATCAGCGCCGTCTTTAGGCTCAACTTCATCCTCGCCATTATTTACGGGCATCCATAACCCACCGGCCACGCGCTGAACCAGGCGTTTGCCGCTTTCGCCGTTTATATAATTAGCGTACGCCCCCTCAAGGCCAACTGCATTTTTTACGTTATCATTTTTATAGCCGATAGTACGCGAGGCTAACGATTTAAATGGCAGCACACGCCTGTTTTGCTCAACCACTATCAGCCCGCCTTTATATTTACCCAACCTGAAAATCGGGAACTTACGCAGCTCCAACAGTTCATGGTGCGTTAACCGGCGTCTGTTCAGCAGTTCATAGCGGGAACCTTCTTTCCGGGCGTCACGCAGCCAGCGGTTATATTCTTTCGGCGTTTTATCTTCATATAACTCCGATAGCTTTATAGCCAGCGAATCCACATTTGCATTAAATGTATCGTCATCATCAAAGCCGGGAGCACCCATATCCAGGTGCACGTCATATTCAGGCACCGATGTTGCCAGCAGGCTCATATCAACAGCGAAAATATTTCCACGGGCAGCTTCTACAGTTTGGTATTTGGTACTAAGCGTAGTTGCCATAGCTTTCCACTTTGCTCCTTGTACAAATTGCACGCGGCACAGCTGTATCACCACCGCAGCAGCGAAAAGCAAGATCAACCCGAAAGCCAGGTAAACCCGTATGAGTATATTTTTCCTAATGCTCATCCTTCACCTCCGTATCTGTTAACTTTTGTGGTGGCGTAAGCGACTCCTTTAAGCCAAGCCCCAGCGTATCCGACCGTTTTACAACTTGTGTAAGCGTGCTTTTAAAAGCCAACTCAGCTTTAGTGGTTTTAAAATCCCAGCTCAACTCCTTCACCTCTTTGCTTATCTTATTAATATCGCGTATGTTTCTTTCGGCCAGGTGCATGTTGGCTATGTACACCATACCCAAAAAGGCAATAAACAGTACAAACGGCAGCGCCCGGGTTGCCGATTCGGCGTTCCAGAAACCTTTGGTAAAAAACTGGGTGAACCAGTTGTCGGGAAATTCCTGGTCGCGTTTTTCCTCAACAATTAGTTTTTGTTGTTCGGCTTCTTCCTCCTCTATTTGCGTACGCAGCCTGTTTGTCATTTTTTTACCGCTATCCTTAACTTAGCGCTCCGTGCCCTGTTATTATCTTTTATTTCTTCTTCTGATGCTGTTATCGCCCCGCGGCTTACCGCGTCAAATGGCCTGTTATCGTTTCCGTATAAATCTTTCTCCAGCTCACCGCTGAATTTGCCTTTGGCGATGAAGTTTTTTACCAGCCTGTCTTCCAACGAGTGATACGACATCACCACCAAACGCCCGCCCGATACCAATACCGACGCTGTCTGGATTAAAAAATCTTTCAGCGCTTCCAACTCCTGGTTAACCTCGATGCGCAAAGCCTGGAAAACCTGCGCCAGGTATTTATTTTCTTTCCCTTTCGGAATACGATTGCTGATGGCATTTTTCAAATCAGCAACTGTAACTATCGGTGCATTTAACCGGGCCGTTACAATTGTGTTAGCAAGTGATTTTGCGTTTTGTATCTCGCCGTAAACGCCAAAAATTTTATGAAGCTCTGCTTCGCTATAACTATTAACTACCTCTTTGGCACTCAACTCCGACTGCTGATTCATCCGCATATCAAGTTCGGCATCAAAGCGGATTGAAAACCCACGCTCAGCCTGGTCAAACTGGTACGACGAAACGCCTAAATCAGCCAATATGCCATCAACCGGAACAGCATCATGCAAACGGCAAAAGTTTTTCAGGTAACGGAAGTTTTGGTCGATAAACACAAAACGTTCGTCATCTATCGCATTCTGTTGCGCATCGGCATCCTGGTCAAAAGCCAGCAGTCTGCCGTCCTTATTTAAATGCTTTAATATTTCGCGCGAATGGCCGCCCCCCCCAAAAGTCACATCAACATAGGTGCCTGCCGGTTTAATGGCAAGGCCCTCCATACATTCCTTAAGCATTACGGGAGTATGGTAGGTACTCATGCGTTACCCTCCCTTCTTTTATCGCCCATTACTTCTTCGGCCAATGCAGCAAAGTTTTCGGGCTCACTTTCAATCATCGCATTGTATGCCGCCCTGTCCCACATTTCAATTTTTGTTAGCATACAGTTTAAAACCACGTCGCTGCCAATGCCCGCATAATCCAATAACCCCTGCGGCAAGTTCACCCTGCCGGCCGCATCAAGCGTTAATTCAGTTGCGCCACGGGTAAAATACCTGATGAATTCTATGTTTTTGGTTTCGTATTGATTAAGTTTGTTGAGTTCATCAAGTTTTTTGTCCCATTCTTGTTTAGTGTAAATGACCAGATACTTTTTAAAGCCACGATTGATCACAAGACTCTCTTTCTCAGCTTCCGGAAGCTGTTTCTTGAGGCCCGCAGGGATCATCATGCGCCCTTTGTTATCTAGTTTACACTCAAACTCGCCGTTTAAATAGGACATATAAAAGCTATGGCAATTAATTGTATGTAAAATTAGATTTCTTTTACCACTTCTTACCACTTTCTACCACTAAAGTTATTAACACTTGTGTAATAGCCGTGTGGATTATTATTTGTACCGTAATTTGTTTTCCTTTGTCTTAAAAAACTTTATCCAATAAATCCATTTCTACTTAATTTTTAAGTAGTTACGCAGCAAAACAATGAATATTTTAAAGCTTGACAACGGGTATGATTTAGCCATCGAAAGCACCGGCAAAAGCGCTAGATTGGTGGTTTATAACAATGGCGTGGAAAATGTTTGCCGAAAATCGACGCTAAAAAACGTCGCGACATTTATGCAATCGGGTGAGAACCACTTGTTTAAAGGCAGACTGCAATTACACAAGGTAAATGGCAGCATAACTATCATGGTAAAAGGTAGTAAAGTGGGAGAAATTTCTATTCCGGGCTTTTTAGATTACCTGCAGCAACTAAATTGAAAAATAACGCCTATATTTAATTATTATGAAAGCAAAACATCTACTTTACGCCCTGTTTATGCTGATTGGATCGGCAGCAGTGGCCCAAACAACCATGCCGGCATCCGAAACCGTGTTGAAAGACGCCTTCGCCCAGGCAGGCAAAGAAAATAAAAAAGTACTGCTAATGTTCCATGCATCGTGGTGCGGCTGGTGCAAAAAAATGGATGCATCGTTAAACGACCCTATTTGCAAAAAAATGTTTGATGACAATTATGTTATAGCACACCTTGACGTAATGGAGCAGCCTCAAAAGGTTGACCTGGAAAACCCGGGTGCAATGAAGGTGATGACAAAATATGCCGGCGAAAGTTCAGGCTTGCCTTTTTGGCTTGTTTTGGATGTTAAAGGTAATGTACTTGCTAATTCATTGATGCCAAAAGATGGTGCCGCCATCGGCATTCCCGAAGATAATGTGGGCTGCCCAGCCAGCGAAAAAGAGGTTGCCTTTTTTGATGCGGTTTTGAAAAAAACTTCTAATTTAAAGGATGGGGATATCGCAATAATTCATAAACGTTTCCTTTTGAACCAGCCGCCACCGGCACCGGCAAAAGGGACTGAATAAAAAACAAACATGCTTTTTCCATAGCGATGGGTTTAAAACCCATCGCTATAATAGCAATTCTCGGCTTCCCTCAATCTCCCAAAACCTCCCCAACCTTTACAAATGAGATTTTTATCATTAGCGACCTTACTTCTCTTTGCAAATATTTCGCTCCAAAACAACAAACTTATCCAGTTCAATATTCACAAAATATTAAACGCACGCCCGGTATCTACTTTAAATAATAAACACATAACAACCTGGACAAAGGGCATTGATGGCGGCGGCTCGGCCGATGGTTATCTCACACTTTCAGCAGCATTATTTAATGGCGATAAGGAGCCACATGCTTTACCTGATAACCCGGCTTTCGCCGCAAACGAATCGCACCCTGAAATAAAACTGCATTACTCAAACGCCGACAGCCTGAGCTATCAAACCTGCAACATAGCCGGTGCCGGACAAGTTGAATTTGCTGTGCCGCAACAAAAGTATAAAACTGTTTACCTTGCCCTTACCAGTTCTGAAGGAGCCTCACAATTGCATATCGTACTTACTTACAAAACCGGTGATATTACCAAAGAAGTCACGTTACCCGATTACTATGCCGATCTCAACCCCGCTGATAAAAGCCTCGGGTATCTTGCCCACGATTTGGCCAAATGGGGCAATAAAAACAACATGACCGAAAAGGATCATCACAATATCGATTTGCTGAAAGTGGAAACCGACCCGGGGAAAATTCTTAAAGGCATTACGATTAAAAAAGATAAAGCCGGTTATTTGGTTTTCTGGGCTGCAGCGGGCGAAAAGACGTAGCATTTATCCTCATTATTTGTATGTTTGGGTAACAAACTGATCTCATCATGCAATCAACCAAACTCTCCCATCACTTTAAATCTATTGCGCTATTTTCTTTTCTTCTGGTAGCCGCAATCAAAACCAATGCCCAGGTAATTACCACCGATTCAGTTGACCGCCTGGTTGAACGTGCACTAAAATCCTTCAACGTGCCGGGCATTGCCGTAGCCATTGTGAAGGATGATAAAGTGGTTTATGCCAAAGGTTATGGCGTACGCTCATTAAATACCGGCAAAAAAGTTGATGAAAATACGTTGTTCGGTATTGCATCAAACAGCAAATCTTTTACCGTGGCCGCGATTGGCATTTTAAGTGATGAAGGCAAATTAAAGCTGGACGACAAGGTTACCGACTATATCCCCGAGTTTAAAATGTATGACCCCTACGTTACTGCTGAGTTTACGATACGCGATTTACTGACCCACCGCAGCGGACTGGGCCTGGGTGCAGGTGACCTGATGGATTTCCCTGACTCTACAGATTTTACCATGAAGGATGTGATCCACAACCTGCGTTACCTTAAACCGGCATCGAGCTTCAGGAGCAAATATGATTATGATAACCAATTGTATAAGGTCGCTGGCGAGGTTATTGCCAGGGTATCGGGAATAAGCTGGGAGGAATTTATCGAAACCAGGATTATGAAGCCTCTGGGCATGAGCCACAGCTCGGCAGCGTATCAGCGGATAAAAGATTATTCCAACGTGGTTGATGCACATTCGCCGGTAGATGGCAAGGTGGTAGTTATTCCCAGATATTTAAGTACTACAGGCAATGCGGCAGGCGGCATCTACTCAAGCGTAACCGATTTAAGCAAATGGGTAATTATGCAGATGAACAATGGCAAATATGGCGATGGCAAACAACTTTTTAGCGAAGGGATACACTGGCAAATGTGGTCGCCGCAAACTATAATACCTGTGGGGCAAAGTCCTTATTACAACACACATTTTGCTGCTTATGGTATGGGCTGGTTCTTGTCGGATATAAAAGGCTATAAACAAGTGGCCCACACCGGAGGTATCGACGGCATGGTGACCCAGGTAATGCTGTTGCCCGAGCTTAAACTGGGTATTATAGTGCTAACCAACCAGGCATCGGGCGCAGCGTTTACAGCGGTAACCAACCAGATTAAAGATAGCTACCTTGGCCTCAAAACCGGCCGCGACTGGATAAAACTACTATCCGACCAGGAAAAAGCCAATATGGGCGGCTCCGATAAAGTAACTGCCGAGGTTTGGAAACAGGTAGAAGCCAGCAAAAAAGACGCCGTAAACGTGGATGCAAAGCTTTATACCGGCACTTATCGCGATAACTGGCTGGGCGATGCAGTAATCAGCGAAAAAAACGGTCAGCTTTGGTTTAATGTAAAGCATTCGCCCAAGCTGAGCGGGCAAATGATGCTTTATAAAGGCAATACCTTCGTTATAAAATGGGTGTACCGCAGCATGGAAGCCGATGCCTTTGCTTTATTCTCGTTTGATGAAAATGGTAAATCATCGGGCCTGAAACTGAAAGCAGTATCGCCGGCAACCGATTTTAGTTTTGATTTCCAGGATTTGGATTTTCACAAAGTGAACTGAGAAACGCGGATGTCGGAATGCTGATTGCGGAACTATTTTAAACGGGCATCCGATTAACTGACCAGGTATACCCGTCCATAGGCAATAAAAAGACAGATGACCAATACCACGCAATTGCCGATCACGGTTTTGTATTCCGTCCGCAAATAGTGGATGACGGATGCAGGTATCATAATGAACCCGAGGCAAATGGCTGAAATCACTGTTAATTTGGGGGCAATATGGAGTAACATCGGAAGGATTAAACCAATTGCCCCAAATGTTTCTGAAATACCTATAAAACGGATAAACGGAATTGGCAATTTTTCTACCCCGGTTTGTCCTTTCGCCATCAAAGCCGGTATGCCTAGTGTTGATTTGCTGATACCAGAGTTCATAAAGAGTATGGCCATTAATATTTGAAGCACCCAAAGAATAATATTCATGATTGATAATTTTTATCAAAATTGAACATACCCTTTAAGAAAGCTTTTGACATTTATCAAAAAGTCAAATTTGTCCGCGTATCCTGCTTAGTGTTTCCTGGGTAATGCCGAGGTACGATGCAATCATGCCAAGCGGCACGCGCTGTATAAAACTGGGATTGGTTTCCATTAGTATTTGATAACGTTCGAGCGCGGTTTTGAAATGCAGGTTATCGAAACGCTGCTGCAACTGCACAAGGCCCAAATTAGACAGGTGCCTGAAAAAATTTTCGATGCAGTGATGAGTTGCGCACAACTTTTCGGTATCGTTGTAGGAAAGCGCGTACAATACTGACGGTTCCAATAACTCGATTATCCGCCTATCAGGTTTACGGGTGATGAAGCTGATTATCGAACAAGCGAAGTCATTTTCGGCGCTTATCCAGTCGGTAACGTCTTTGCCGTCTTTAAAATAATAAGTGCGGGTGAGCCCGCTTACGATAAAATAAAGATAGTTGCAGGTAGTATCTTCTTTTACCAGTATATGACCTTTGGGAAATTCTTCTTTTTTAAGATGAGCAGACAGGTCGCGCCGAGCCTCGTTCGACAAATGGGTAAACCTGGATACTATCTCGAAGAACTCATCCATTTAACTCAATCAAATTTCCTTAAATAGCTTTTATTAATCAATTCGCCATACAAAATATCGCTGTGTTTCTCCATACTGAACCATGGCGAATTATATTGCAGCACCTGTATATTTTGGGCGGGCATAAAGCTTTGAGCCAGTAAAAACTGCTTTTGGTGCTGACTGTTCTCCACCACATCCATCACAATAAAACAGTGCCCCGGCGAGCCGCCGTGGATAAATATATCCCCGGCTTTTAATTCGTTAGGATTGGTTATGGCGCGGGTCTCGCGCTCCAGCGATATCGTACTGGCGTATGAAAACACCAGCTCCATATATCGCATAAATGCGGGATAACCATAGTCCTTTTTTGCTTTTAACACCCATTTGTCGTTCCGGTACCTGTAGCCCTCGGCATAATGTATATAATCACATTTAAAGCCACTTACAAAATTAAAGCTGATGGCCTTGTAGTTTTTTTGCTGATAAAGATATTCGCCGCGCAGGCGCATTACGGCATCGGCGCATTGCTGCAGATCCTGGTTGCCAATGCTCATATCAACTACGGCCGCAGTATAAACATCTGTGTGAGCTACATCGCCTTTGTACGTTTTTGTTTGCGTACCTGGCGGTTTTAAAGGCAGGCTCTGCAAATAAGCCGCAAAACTTCCGGGTGTTACTGCAACGCGATGATAACCTTCGGGGGCCTTAAAACGGGTGGTCACATTATCAGTAGCAAAAAAGCTGGTTATAAATAAAATGATAAAGGTTAACGTTGTTTTCATAGGTTAATCAATTAATTCAGGTCTGTACTCAAAGTGCATGGTATCAAAGTGATACCATTTGCCACCCCATATAAATCCGTGCTTTTCAAACATGTCGATTATTCCTTGCGGTATCCTGTTTTTATACATTACCCCGGCATTTTCATTGGTGCATTTGCAGGCCCACTGCCAATAGTCGGAGTAAGTGGTGTTGATATCAATTGTCATCCCGAAGCTATGCATGCTGTGCCTGTTCGTACCGTTTATATTGCGCCAGGTAAACGTGCCGCCTATGTTGGTTACATATTTCTTAAATTCAGGATGTGCATCAAGTTCAGCTGATATTTGCATTAACTTCTTATCTATCTCATTTATTTTAGTGACCATGATTTTTTGATTAACCAGCTTGGGGCACCAGGTTATCTCAGTCAGGTTTTTCCTTACTTCTCTTTCGCGTGCGCCATACATCTTCATAAAAAAAGCTTCGTTCCTAACCCGGCCCGGGTCGAAGTTTACAGCAGGTGATATTTTTTGGATACCAACACTATATTTTTGACTGAACATATCTTCAATGTCGGGCTTATCCAGTAGCAATTTCGCTGTTTTATTCTTGATGCCATCGTCCCATAGTAGTTTCGTGCCGTCTTTTAGGATGATATGATTATTGGCGTAACCGGCGATATATCCACTATAACTATTAATTAGTTTTTGTGCGTTTTGGGGAATGGTATCGACAGAAGTATATAAGAATTTCCTTAACCGATTTTGTACATGATAATTTATACCGGATACTAACAAACACATCAACGATATGACCAGGGTTCTCATAATAGTTATTTGGTATAAACGTATTTAGGAAAGTCTTTTTTGTAACTCAATTGCCGGGACGTACTGAATCTTATCATGTTCATCGGCAATTACAAGTATCCTGTTATTTTCAACGCTTGTAGTTAAAAGCTTTTTGTAAGCGTTTGTTGCCCCTTTTAATATTTTATCACGCAGCACAACATTTTCAGCTGTCAATTTTGCTTTGGTGTTTACCAGCGATCCCGAGCTGTCAACAGCCTTTGTTACCTGCCCGGCTTCACGGGTTTTCACCTGTTCGGGCTTGCCCATATCAGTAGTTATTACTGTGTAAAAATCGCAAATTGGCATATAAATGCTGTGCAGATTGTATCGACCGCGCATAAATCTTCGGGTTATTATCTCATCAGACACACGCTTGCCTTCCGCGCAGGCCCCCCGCTGTATGGCAAGTTGTGGTGTGTTAACCCAAATAAATATCAACGAAACTTTATACCCGTTTGATTGTGCCTTTTTAACCAGGCCTGCATAACTTTTACCAGCCAATGTAGTTTCAATGACAAGATCCTCACCCTGTTGTAATAGTTGGTCGATTCTGTTCAGGGTGATCCTGCCCGCCTCAATAACCGCCCGTTCAGGGTTTGAAGGCGATAAACCCGCCAAAATACTGCCGGCGTTTACAAATTCCGTACAATTGAGCACTCGGGGCAATAAGGTATTCGCTACCGTTGTTTTACCGGCGCCATCGCAGCCTGCTATAATGTATAGATTGGGCATTCAGATAATTTATCTTGCAAATTACAATTTTCCAATCTAATCTCTAACCTCCAACCTCTAATCACCAAACCACCTACATATTCCTCCTATACTGCCCCCCTACCTCGTACAACGCATGCGATATCTGTCCCAATGAGCAATACTTACAGGCTTCTATCAGGCTTTCGAAAATATTTTCGCCGGCTATGGCTTTGTGTTGCAGTTCTTTTAGCAGTTGCGGGATAATTGCCTCGTTACGGTGCTGAAACTGGTGCAGCGCCTCTATCTGGTACTGCTTTTCTTCTTCGGTGGCACGTATTACTTCAGATGGAACTATTGTTGGCGAACCTTTTTTGTTGAGGAAGGTGTTTACACCTACGATCGGGTATTCGCCGGTATGTTTAAGGGTTTCGTAGTAAAGCGATTCTTCCTGTATTTTGCTCCGCTGGTACATGGTTTCCATGGCGCCCAGTACGCCACCACGGTCGTTTATGGCTTTAAATTCGGCTAATACGGCTTCTTCAACCAGGTCGGTCAACTCTTCAATAATGAATGCTCCTTGTATAGGGTTTTCATTTTTGGCGAGGCCAAGCTCGCGGTTAATGATCAGTTGGATAGCCATTGCCCTGCGAACCGATTCCTCGGTTGGGGTGGTAATTGCCTCGTCGTATGCGTTGGTATGCAGCGAGTTGCAGTTATCGTAAATAGCGTATAAAGCCTGAAGCGTGGTGCGGATATCGTTAAAGTCGATCTCCTGCGCGTGCAGCGAACGTCCGCTGGTTTGAATATGATATTTAAGCTTTTGCGAGCGGTCGTTACCCTTGTATTTATTTTTGATGGCCTTGGCCCAGATGCGGCGTGCTACACGACCGATAACCGAATATTCCGGATCGATACCGTTGCTGAAAAAGAACGACAGGTTTGGCGCAAAATCATCTATATGCATGCCCCTGCTCAGGTAGTACTCTACATACGTAAACCCATTGGATAGCGTAAATGCAAGTTGCGTAACCGGGTTGGCGCCTGCTTCGGCAATGTGATAACCTGATATAGATACC
>Ga0105239_10007872_pt1 | contig 12181 bp, 11 predicted proteins | sample KBSC44metaG_FD_92761 | JGI IMG/M metagenome (GOLD analysis project Ga0105239, IMG submission 92761) | Corn rhizosphere microbial communities from Kellogg Biological Station, Michigan, USA - KBS C4-4 metaG | ecosystem: Host-associated > Plants > Roots > Rhizosphere > Soil | place: Michigan, USA...
GCCCGCAAGCACGATTAGCCACGGAAGCGCGACTGGACGTCTGTGCGCAACATCTGGCGGGACCAGCGGCGCTTTCAAGCCAACTCTTCCTTTCGGCGGCAGAAGGATCCATGCCGGCTGAATATCCTTCTTCTCCAGAGAAGAGATGCATTCTTTTCGGCAAGCGATTTATTGTTTGGTCAGACCGATGCGCTCGCCGGGAACGTTTTCGCCGGCTTTCAAGCGCGAAAAAAAAGTCATTTCAGGACACGCGAGGAGCGACAGGAATCTGCACGGTAATCCGGGCGCCTTGACCCAGTCGTGACACGATGGATAGCGTACCATTTACCGAGCGCACTCGTTCATTCATGCTGATCAACCCGAGCCCACCTTTGCCTTTGACTGCTTCCGCATCGAAGCCGACACCGTCGTCTTCGATAGTCAAAACCAGGCAGGTACCGCTCAGGGAAAGCGTGACCGAGACGTGTTTGGCCTCCGCATGCTTGGCTATATTTTGCAGACTCTCTTGTGCGACGCGATAGAGGCAGGAGCCTACCTCGCGCGGTATTGAGCCGGGCAGTGTTCCACCGTCGAATTCGACAGCAATGTCCTGCCGTTCGGAGAACTCTTCGCACAGGACCCGCATGGCGAACATCAGGCCCAAATCATCGACGACAGAAGGGTGCAACTGGTATGCGATAAAGCGAGTTTCTTCAGCCGCCTTTACCAGTCGGACCTGCAGCTCTTTCAGTTGCTTCTGCGCATCTTCGGGAGAGGGGAATGTGGCGGCAAGCGTGCCGATGTCAATAGCCAAGGCCGCCAGTTGCTGGCAGATTTGATCGTGCAACTCGCGCGAGACTCTGCGGCGTTCTTCCTCCTGAGCCGTGAGCAGGCTCGCTGCGAGAGCGCGGATTTCGTTGTGGGTTGCTTCGGCCGCCTTCTCCCTGCGTTTCTTTTCGCTAATATCCAGCATCAAGCCTATAAAGCGTTCAGGCTGATTGTGCCGGTCAAATAAGACGCGTCCCCAGGCGGAGATCCATCGTTCTTCGCCGTCATTGATCCCTATTGTGCGGTATTCGGTGGCATACTCACCGCGGCTCTCCGGCCGCATGGCATCGTCGACAATCTTCTGCACTCGGTCCCGGTCTTCGGGATGAACTCCTTTTCGGAAGGTCGCATCGTCCACCTCCGCATCGGGTGGCAATCCGAAATAACTCTTCGAGACATCAGACCAGATCAGTTTTCCGGTGCGTGGATCGAAGTCGAAGGTGCCCAGGCCAGTGCTATCGGCTGCCAGCCGCCATCGCTCCTCGCTCTGACGCAACGCATCCTCCATCCGCTTGCGCTCATCGAGAACATCGAAAAGTGCGACAAAAAAGTTCTTCTCCGGGCTGTAAACTGATATCAAGTACCATTGCCCCAACGAGTTTAAGAACACCTCGAACGTTTCGGCGATGCCGGTCGTTGCCACCCTGGCGTAGATCTCAAAGACGCCTGGATCCAGTTCGCGAATGCCGGGAATCACCTCGGTGACTCTCTTTCCGGTAACATCCTTCAGTCCCGTCAGGATATCGAACCTCTGGTTGACCATCAGATAGACAAAATCCGATCCTTCGCCGTTCTCGAAAAGCATCTTGCAATAAGCGACTCCTTCGCTCATGTGCTCGATCAACTCACGATTCAATAACTCGCTCCGATGCGATAATTCCTCCGCACGTTTGCGCTCGGTAAGGTCGATGATGAATGCGATGCCTAGCCTCCCCTCATCGGTATCTACATAGCTCAAGCTGACCTGGATCGGAAACCGGCTGCCGTCCTTTCGCCGGCCTTCTAGATCCAGACCGATGCCCATGGGCCGATTTTTCGGATTGGCAAAATAACCCTTCTGATGTTTGAGGTGACGATGTTTGAGATTCTCCGGAATCAACAGCTCTAACGGCTGGTATAGGAGTTCGTTCGGGTTATAACCGAACATCTTTAACGCCATGTTGTTGGCAAGAACCAGCCTGCCGTCCGCGTTGATCGCCAGAATCCCCTGAGCGGCGGATTCCAGGATGCTTCGAATGGTCGATTCGCCGAGCTGCAGCAATTTACCGCGTTTCGGCGCATCGCCCATGACGGTGGCTCCGTTCCGTACTAAACAGCAGGCTTAATTGTATGCAAAAACAGACTGCAAGTGACACCTTTGAATCGTTCGCCAGTACCTATTTACCGGCCTGTACATGGCTCAGCAGAGGCCGATCCTGTCGCCAGGGAAAACGCCCTCAAATGGTTGATGCAGAAATCCAGGCTGAGATTTAGGAAGTCAGCGCTATCTCAATGACACGCCGGGACGTCCTCGAATTTACCGCTTGCAGCCAACGACGATAACCCCACCGCACAGTTCAGGATTTGCTGGTCCAAAGGATCGTTGCTCAACGAGTCCGGAGCGATGTAAGTAAGACTCTTTCGCAGCGCCAGGTATTTATCGCTGAGCGCTTGCATCTTGCTGAACTCGTTGCTGAGTAAAGCAAAAGCACTTCGATCGGAGTCGGTGACTATCGCCGCGGAGGTTAATGCACGCTTACTGTCCGCGGACCTTCGATAGCCCGCCACCCAGTCATCCGTGACTGGAAAGTTGCTCTGTACAGCATTTACGATCGCAACTCGCCACTCCCTGATCGCCGTCATCTCTTCAATACCCGCCCTCAAAAACTCCTTCGAAAATGCGGAAGGTGCTGGCTGATCTGTCTCTGGAGCGGTTACATTTGAGGCTGATAGAAGAAACGTGAGGATGATCTGTTTGTCTCGAAAGGTCACGGAACTACTCGTAAGGCGAGCCAAGGCCGTGATTTCGACATAGGACTTGCCATTGATTTGGATGACAGGAATCCGTCCAGGCTGACCACTGACACTTAACGTTTCGCTCTGCCTGGGAACCTGTGACAAAACCAGACTGGGAATAAACAGGCATGCAATTGCCGAAAGCGTTTGTCGGAACGGTGTCTTTCGCATGAGGTTACTCTCCATTTCTGTCCAAAGATCTGTATCTAGCTGCACGTTGGTGGCCCTAACGAATGGAGGACTCTGGGCGACTCCTTTCGTCGCATCGCTTACTGCGCCCATTAAAAGAGCCCCTTCCGGTTACCGTGACCTCTAAAAGGTTTTGAATCATCAACTATGGTGGGCACATCGTGGTTTCAGATGTTGAAACTTAAAATCGCCTTAGTGCAGAAGTGAGACGGACTGTAGAATGACTCGACATCAACTGGGTGAACATTTGACCGCAAGGCTTCATCAAGGGCGGCTCTCAAGGTCAGTTGTGGTAATGGCGGCGTTTTCCGTATCAGTCTGGGCGCAGGGTAGTCCTCCCGACCCCGGCGCCAAGCCCCACTTGGACATCACTGGCTTTGCAATGTTAGATACCGGCTACGATTTCAAGCAGAACGATCCGAACTGGTTTGACGTGGTGCGCCCGACTAAACTGCCCGTCTTTAAGGACCAATTTGGCAAAGACGGAAATTGGTATACGGGCGTGCGGCAGAGCAGGTTGAGCCTCACCGGCTATGTTCCAACACCGCTCGGCGAACTCAAGACAATCTTCGAATTTGAACTCTTTGGCACCGGCGTGGACGCCGGGCAGACAACTTTCCGCCTGCGGCACGCGTGGGGTCAACTGGGGAGATTCGGCGCAGGTCAATACTGGAGCACGTTCGTGGATACCGATGTGTTTCCGAACGAGCTCGAATACTGGGGCCCAAACGGCATTATTTGGTACCGAAACGTTCAGTTCCGCTTCACAGCATGGTCGAAGGGCGACTCGAATTTGATGATTGCCGCTGAGCGTCCGGGGGCCAGTGCCGATCAAGGCGTCTACGCGGACCGCATTGAGCTCCAGGGCGTAAAGCCACGCAGTCCGATGCCGGACATTACCGGCCACTTCCGATTGGCCGGGAAAGGGGGTCACATTCAGATTGGGGGACTCTATCGCAGGATCCTGTGGGACGATTTGAATGCAACGGCGACCCGGGACCTTAGTGGCTCCGCGAATGCCTGGGGCGTCAGCGTAACCTCAAGCGTGAAGCTCTCCAAACACGTACTGCGTCTCTCGGCGGTCTACGGCGATGGAGTCCAGAACTACATGAACGATGCGCCTACCGATGTGGGGATCCAGAACAACTTCTCCAACACCAAGACGCCGATTTTGGGCAGAGCGCTTCCGGCCCTCGGACTAATGGGATTCCTGGATCTCAACTGGAGCGACAAGGTTACCAGCACCATCGGGTACTCGCGGCTCGATATCGATAACACCAATGGTCAGTCGGCAGATTCCTTCAAGTCTGGTCAATACGCCGTGACGAATATCCTCTTCTACCCAGTGAAAAACGTCATGCTTGGGCCGGAATTCCAGTGGGGCTACAGGGACAATAAGGGTGGTTGGCACGTCCCCGACTACCGTATTCAATTTTCGGCCAAATATAGCTTCTCGTTCAGAGCCGGGAGTTAGAAATGGCGCCCGACAGCATCAGGCTCACCTCCACGTTCGCCACACCTTTCGTAAGGGGTCTATTGGTTCGAGATCACCGTTACTCTCCGGAGGTGACTGTGTCCATTAGTGTTGCGGAACAACTTGAGAATTGCGAATGGCCTCATGAATTATTTTGAAGCCCGTTGGTGCGCAAGGCATCGAACCTCACCGAAGAACTAACCTCTGACCGCTTGTCAGACCGCGGAGCCCGCGAAAGGAAAGAAAGGAAAGGAAAGATCATGTCACAAGATAAATACAAAGTACCGCAGATTCGCCCCGGGCCAGGCGAATCTGATTCGTTAGGCAGCACGAGGGACGTTAGATCAGCGGAAATTCCACCTAATGCAGACAGGCGGACGTTCCTGATGCGGAGCGCTGTAGTCGGTGCGACCGCGGTGATCACCGGAACCAGTATTTCTGCTAAAGAGCGAACGCAGAGATCCGAGGCGCCGGCTCCGACTGTGCCACTCTCCGCCGACCTGAATGTCGTAAAGGAGGAAAAAGGGCCGGTGATGACGACGTTGGACGAGTTTTACAAGGTGGGGCCGGGCCCCTCAAGCTCGCACACAATCGGCCCCATGCGCATCACCTATGATTTCTACCAGCGCTGCACCAAGCTTCCGGCGGCTCAACTCGCGCAGGCAACCGGGCTCAAAGTTTACCTGTTCGGAAGTCTTAGCGCCACAGGCAAGGGCCACGGAACAGAGCGTGCCGCGCTCGCGGGGCTGGTAGGACAGGAGCCGGCGACGGTAGATCCCGCGTTTCTCGACAAAATGCGCGACGAGCCGGATCAGATCTTCCCGGTGAAGCTTGGCGCCAAGACTCTTAACTTGACGCTCGAGGACATCATCTACGATGCTACCAAAGGCGACTTTCCGCACCCGAACACCATGACGGCCAAGCTCATGGCCGGCGACCAAGTGCTGCTTGAGCAGGAGTACTACTCGGTGGGCGGCGGATTCATCGAGTGGAAAGGCTACGCACCTCCCAAGAAGAACCCACCGAAGTACCCGTTCTCCACGATGAAGGAGTTGCGGCAGCACGCAGAGCGAAACAATCTGACGATCGCGCAAGTCATCATGGCTAACGAGACGTCTATCTCCGGCAAAAGCGAGCAGGAGGTCAACGCCTTCGTTGACAAGATCACGGGCGCGATGGTCGCGATTGTGAAGTCAGGACTCAACGCGCCGGACGGTGTGTTGCCGGGTCCGATCAAGCTGCAGAGCAAAGCAGCGACCGTCTATAAGCGTGCCATGGACGACACGTATCAGTCAGACCGTGGCATCGGCGTTCTCTCGGCCTACGCTTTGGCGGGGTCCGAAGAAAACGGGCGCGGCCACCTCGTCGTCACCGCGCCGACAGGAGGTTCCGCTGGAGTCCTGCCCGCTCTTGTCTACGGCTTGGGCGAAGGAGGGCGCAAGCTTCCACCGGAAAAGATTCGCCAGGGCATGCTTGCAGCGGCGGCGATCGGATACTTGTGCAAGCACAATGCAACTCTGTCTGCAGCCGAGGGCGGTTGCCAGGCCGAAATCGGCGTCGCGTCAGCGATGGCCGCGGCGCTGATTGCGACGGCCTACGACGCGAATGCCCGGGTTGTCGAAAACGCGGCCGAATCGGCGCTGGAGCATCATCTCGGAATGACTTGCGACCCGGTCGCCGGGTTTGTGCAGGTCCCGTGTATCGAGCGGTGCGCATTCGGCGCCGTCAAGGCTTGGACCGCTTGGGCCATTGCCAGCAACGAGATCGAATCCAGACATCGCATTGACTTGGACGCAACGATCACGGCCATGGCGCAAACCGCTAAGGACATGAACAGCAAGTACAAGGAAACCAGCGAGGCTGGACTGGCCCTTTCCGTAACGCTCTGCTGAGCGAGCCTCGCTCCATGGAACTCGAAGTTACGTCGGCATTCCCGACCCTCATCGGGCGGTTTCGGGTACCAGACGCTGACTCGATGAATAACGAACTACAGGCTTTCATACTTGCCGAGGAAGGCAGGTACGGAAGCCTCGGTCGGAGCAACATCGGTGGCTGGCACTCGCAAACCGACTTTCTGGAGCGCCCGGAACCTGCGGTGGAAGCTTTAAGCAACTGGATCACCTGGGCGGTCCGCCGGATGGTCGAGGCCGCCGCAGGACCTGGATCATTCGAAGGAGCGTTGTCCTCAACCGCCTGGGCGACGATCTGCCGAACCAATGCGTACCACGCACCCCATTGTCATCCGGATAGCGCGTGGTCTGGTGTGTATTACGTGGATGCAGGCAGCCAGGAGCTCGGTCGCCCGTTGAGCGGCGTACTCGAGTTCCTGGATCCACGTGCCGGCGTGGAGGCCGTGACGGCACCCGGCGACCCCTACGGTGAACCTTTCCGAATCCAGCCCGAAGACGGGCTGCTAGTGATCTTCCCCAGCTGGCTGTATCACTGGGTGCATCCCTACGCGGGCCGAACGCCGCGGATCGCCGTCTCCTTCAACGCGGCCGTTGATGTTGCGCAGCGGCGAATTCGAAGCTCCGTAACAGAAAGGAACAGGCATGTTGAAACGGTTATCCGCTAGCCCGTCTGCCGCGTTGGCCGTGACGTCACTACTGTCGTTGGTGATTTCCGCTTCCGGCCAGACAACGGCCCCCTCGCGAGGGAGTCTGGAGGGTGAAGTTGCAGGGGTGAAGGCCGAGAACGCCGCCCTGCGGGAGCAGCTTCGCAATCTTGAAGAGCAGCAGAAAGCGATGCTGTCGCTAATGCAGCAGCTACAACGCCGCCTTGACGGGCCCCCCGTTACGGCCGCACAGAGTGCAGCGCAGCCTGCCAGTCCCGCGATTGCACCCGCCGCGCCCCCGACGACGACCCAGGCATCCTCGGCGCTGCCAGAAGTGGCTCAGCAGGCTCCCGTGCAGGTTGCGGCTGGACAACCGTCCGAGGCCGACTCAGCCAGCTGGATGGGCCGCCTGGGCGACAAATATCGAGACGGCTTTATGGTCGTGGAGACAACCGACGCTTCCAAGTTTCCATTCCAATTGAGGTTCAATGACATTACCCAGTTCCGCTACACCAACACGACGAACACGAATAGCACCTTCACCGACCATTTGGGGGTTGTCCATGACGTTTTACACCGCAATGATTTCAGCATCAATCGCAGTATGCTCACGTTCAGTGGTTTTGTGTTCAGCCCGAGGTTGACTTACGGCCTCTATGTGTGGACAACCAATACGACCACCGCGGTGGTTCACGGCGGTCAAATCGCTTATCGATTCAATAAAGGCATTACCCTGAACGCCGGTTACTGGGGCGTTCCGGGTTCCCGCACGCTAACCTACACATTTCCCTATTTTGTCGCGAGTGAGCGGAGCATGGCGGATAACTTCTTCCGTCCCGGATTCACCCAGGGAGTCTGGGCCACCGGGGAGCCGCTGAATGGGCTCAACTATTTTGTGCAGGTTGGCAACGGTCTGAACACGCTGGCGATCCCTACCGCTAAGATCGACACACACTTGGACTATTCAGGCAGCGTGTGGTGGGAGCCGCTGGGACAGTACGGGCCCACAGCGAAAGCGCGCAACACTTACAACGACTTCTACGCCCATGAGAAACCCGTTATTCGAGTGGGTACGAGTTACACCAGATCCAGGGAAAATCGTTTTTCGAATCTTGATCAGAGCAACCCGGAAAACACCTCGATGACCAATTCCGACGGCGTGCTGACGTTCGCCACGGGAGCGTTTGCGCCGGGCGTGACCGTCGATGAGCTCACTTACCGTATGTGGGCAATCGATGGCGGCCTCAAATGGAAAGGCATGTCCCTCAATGGGCAATACTACTTCCGCTGGCTGAATGACTTCGTTGCGGACAGGCCCCTTCCTCTCAAGTCCACGTTCGATCACGGTTTCGAATTCTCGTTGGCCCATTTTGTTGTCCGAAAGAGGCTGGAATTGTTCGCCCGCACATCACACGTCTTCGGCCAGTTCGGAAACTCGTATGAATACGCGGGTGGCTTCAACTGGTATTTCGTCCGCGACCATCGCATGTGGCTCACGGGGGAGGGCATGCGTGTGTTCAAGTCCCCCGTCGGAGGTTTGATTACGCCCTACGTCGGAGGTCAGACAGGTTGGGTTCCTATAGCTCAGCTAATGTTCAACTTTTGATTTATTGCGTGTGAAAAGAGAGGACACATGTCTAACGTGAGATACGCCGCGCAGGCTGTGTGGCAGCTTAAGGCAATGCTCTGCATTTTTCTGGCGGGTCCGGCTCTGGCGGAAAAAGAAAGTGATTACGCCGCCCGACTGGCCGAAGGGGGTACATCCTTGTACGGGATTCGATTGTGATGGGCGCATCGTTCTTTCAGACGTTAGGATCTTTGACCATGCCCGGCTAAAGGTCAGGGCTTGGGAGAAGGCTCACGTGCCAGGCGCCCCGGATTCATCTCGCCGGTCTGAGGGAGACAGGTGACACGTCCCGAAGGATCCGGCTAGAATCTGGCGGAGAAATTCACACTGAGTGAATTGCCCTGGAAACGGTCCACTGAAGAGTATTCGTGCAGCCAGCTAAAGGTTAACGTGATCATCCGCTTTACGGACGTTGCTCCGAGTTGCGCGCCTACTGCGTGCACGGAGTCATGCACGCCAACGTTTGCAGCATCTGCGCCGCAATCGTCGGAGACCTGGAAACTACCATAGCCGGTTGGACCCAATTCGAGCAGAAGACTCTCGTCCTTTGTGAGCGGGAGATACTCGCTGACGCCCCAGTTCCAGGTGAGATTCTGGCCCGGCGTAATGTCGAAGTTTCTCTTCTTCCGGTGGATCTCCCAGGTTAGAACGTTCTCGATGGCTAAACGCTGGTCGGACCATGGGTAGATGTACAGCGCGCCCTGGTTCTGATTCGTCCAAAAACCGTACCCGGTATTGCTGGCTGACAAGGTTTGCACAGGACCGACAGTCGGTAAAATCACTGTCGTGGCTTTGTAACTTCCCGTTGGGATGTAAAAGCCATAGCCATAAGCGGCGTCGTAGTGCTTCCCGGTCCAATCCAACCAGACTGGCTGCACATAGGTGTCTGCGATATTGAACTCCCCCGCACTCACACTTCGTCCAGTTCGATTACCAAGCGAGAGCAGGCCGTCTATATTGGCGTTTGAGAATGTCGGATTTAACATCGCACCATATTTCGCCCCAAGAACTTTCTTGGCCGAGACCCACATCACAAACGGACTGAAGGCGTATGCGGAAATATTCACATTGAGGTTTAGCGTGGTGGTCTTGTTACCGGGGCCAGTCAGCGTTAGAGATCCGATCTTGTTACCGTTAGCATCGTTAGCCCTGGTGGTCCGATAGCCATAGTTATAGGCGCCCCAATAGAAACCCGGATCCGGAAGCGCGAAGTCGCGAATATTGTAAGCGCCTGGGCTGAAGTGCCCGATTTCGCCCGCATAGGCCGTGTTTGTGAGGTTCGCGCCGATAAGCGCCGCAGCGCTAAGCACGAGGAGTTTTTGTTTCATAAGGACTCCTTCAAATAAGTGTCAAGTTGCTTCACCAGTTACCCATGCGTAGTACGAGTGCCATCTTTGCTTGAAGCCCGTTGGGAGCAGCGAAGCCATTCAGTTTTCTGAGCCAGGAATGCGTGTATTCGAGATCTAAGATCCGGAAGGCTAAAGCTGAGTTGATCTGAAGGTCAAGCCCCATGCCGGCGGCAATCGCCAAGCCATTAGCCTCAAACTGAAGCGTGTACTGATCGTGACTCGGGGGCGGCGCGCCGGTGTTTCGGGCCAGTAATTCGAGCGACGTTTTCTTAGCCGGGAACATTAGCTCCTGGGTCACTTTGTTGCCGCCCAGCAGAACCTGTGCGTGGGGGGCCAGGCGCCCGGACGTAGTGGGCGTCCAGCGAGGGCCGGCCATATACGTGAGCGAATCTCCGGAGAGATTCTTCGCGAGCCCATTTATGTTGCAGCCGCTCACATCCAGAACCGCCTGCCACTGAGGGTCAATTCGGAACGCCGCCGATCCGCCCCCGCCCCCGCAGACCCCGGTGGATGCCGTGAATGCATAAGCGTATGCAGCGAACTCAAACGGCGCCACGCCCGGCGGGCGCGTAGACTCCTGAATTCTTCGAGGCGATTCGTTGGGCTGAATCAGGCTTGCGCCGATGTCCTCATCTCGCGATCGGGCCCACGGCCATTGGCCGGCAAGAACGTTAGCGAGACTTCGGCTCGGGTTCGCGCCGCTACGCACCAGGGATCGAACAAGCCGGTTTTGCGTTTTGCGTTCCACGAAACGAACCACGTATTGGTCCATTGCATCCTCGGCGATCATCCACCCTAAGCCGATCGAAGGCGTGACAACATGATCTACTAATCCGTACTGGGGCTCCGATGCCTGTATATTCCCGACGGATGCCTCGCTGATCAAACCGATCTCCATCTGCTCGCTGTATGCCCAAGCAAAAGCTCCTGCGCGTAACCGGCTTTTCCAGTACTCGGCACTCCGCCCAAACTGAACGTAGCGATAGCGGCTGTCATTCAGAGTCCAGATATACCCAGACACGGCGCCTTGCATGGGGTGACCCACGTAGTTGACGTAAAAGGGATCGCCGTCTGCCCATCCATGTAAGGCGCCGATCGAGTCGATATATCCTCCCAAGAAGGGTCGGTCCGGATCTCTCGTCGCCGGCTCGGTGGCGTATCGATAAGCGTGCTCGAGCAGAATGAACCGGAAGGAGTGATTGAAGAGAGAGCCCCACTTAACACCCTCTGGTTCAGAGTTTTTCTGTGGCGCGATCGGCATAGGAGCCGGTAGTACCGGGCCGGCGAGTGGAATCGACCGATCGGTGGAATCCGCGTCGCTGAGGGTCTGCGCTCCAACCGTGCCGGGGAGTGCCAGAAGGTAGAGCCAAGCTAGGTAACACTTCATCGGTTTGCCTCGGTGACTCCGCACGTTCAAGCGCGAAAAGCTGGACCACAAAAATCACCATTTTCTGTTCCCCGCAACTTCGGGATTCACAGTCGTGATGGTTCTCATGGTCGTCAGACTCGTTTTTTCCTTTGTTGTAAGGACGTCCCGGAGCCAGCTTGCGCCGGGCCGGCTTCAGTGCGGACTTTCCAGTCCGGCGATCCCTTTGTTCTGCAGGACTCTCACCACCACTCGCCGATTCTGCGTTTGCCCTTCCAGAAAAGTGGCGACGCTATCGGCGCGATCCTCGCTGATCTGCTGATTCAGGGCTACACTGCCGATCGTAGCGGCTTAAGCAACCACCTGGATGTTGTAGTCTTCGATCCCCTTGGCTTTCCACGCCAATTTCAAAAGCTTAGTCTCATACGGAGGATTGATAGTGACTTTGCGGTTCCCGAAATGCACCGTTACCTCGTCGAGGATATAGTATTTATCCAGTTGGCCAAACCGCGCCGTCGCGGCCGGCTTTGAACACTTCCGGGACTTGGCTCACCGGAGTTACATCGGTCAACAGAATGATGACCTTCCGTGAATCCATCGAGTCATGATGTTTGGCGCCCTTAAAGCGATCGTTCCTACGCGGTGCGTAGATGACGGCTTCAGCCAGCGGGGCAGAATTTACTCTTTCTATTCGATCGACTAGCCATTGAAGTGAGATCAAAAGGACGAGTGACAGGCGAAATCCGACTGGACGATGCTCAACCTAGCCACTAGAATGTTTTAGGTCATCGCGGCCTTCTGCGGCATCCTCTTTTTATCC
>Ga0105239_10007873_pt1 | contig 12180 bp, 12 predicted proteins | sample KBSC44metaG_FD_92761 | JGI IMG/M metagenome (GOLD analysis project Ga0105239, IMG submission 92761) | Corn rhizosphere microbial communities from Kellogg Biological Station, Michigan, USA - KBS C4-4 metaG | ecosystem: Host-associated > Plants > Roots > Rhizosphere > Soil | place: Michigan, USA...
AAACCGCGCGGGATCATCTCCCGCGCGGTTTTTGTTTGTGCGGCGCGGTCTTCGGAATGGTGCGCATCTTATCCACAGTCATAACTCTCTCTTGGGTTGACGCAACTCATATTCAATGACAGCGTGATTCGCGTTAATCGGGTGTTGGGGAACGACACTATCGCATCGTGAACGCAGTCAAATCCGCCGCGGAACACCGCGTCGGTGCGCGATGAGTTGTGCCTTATCTTGTGATGCTCGAAGTAATGGTCGCGCCGGGGCTCACCTGTGGAGGACAACTTGAACAAGCAGAACCGATACACCACCGCGGGAGGCGGGATCGTCCTGGCGGAAGCTATAATGAGCCCTCCCGGCACCACTGCATCCTTCATTCTTCAAGACCTAGACGGAGAAAAGCCCGATGTTGTTGTCGACATCGTGGGCAGTAAAGTCTTCGACCTGACCGAGCTCGGTATTCCTTGCAAAGTGCAGCTTAATTACAAGCCGCAGGCTCCCGGCACACCCTCGGTATTGAACTTGCGTGTGGTCTCGAATGGCACAGCCAAGAAAGCGCAGGACGGAAGCGAATACGTCCAAGGCGGAACTGATCTTGGAGGCTCAGTCTACGACGAAACTACTGGCGCGGTTACGCCGCTCCCGGCCGGAGCAACTCAGATAGGGCCGCTCACCTACGGTACGACAGACTGGACAAAAATCATCATTCGCAAGCCGTGACCGACAAAAAGGAAATGACAATGAGCATTTGGAAGAACGGCTTTGCACTGTCAGTTTGCGCAGCGAGCCTCCTTATCGCGTCTCAAGTATCAGCAATCGCGCAGACGGATCAGACCTCTTCCGACAACAGTCCAGAATGGAAGATTCTGAGCGAACAGGCCAACAATCAGAAGCTCTTCACGTTCGACTATGGAATACCAGCTTCGCCGGCGCTTTCGCTCGCGGGTCTTGACGCCAGCCAGATCAAGCCGGCGACAAGTTTAAAGCCTTTCGTGCTGTCGCTGCCCGGACTGATCGATGGGTCGTCCGGCGCCACTTCGGCGGCGCTTGACATGTCGCCAGCCTATATTTTCGGTGAAGACACCAAGCCATGGACCTATGCAGATCCCGACAACTACTGGAACCGCGTTTTGACCCGCGCTCGCTTTGGTGTTGCCCTATATAAGGGAGATGACGGTGCGGGAGACCCTGCTAACGTCAAAGCATCTCGCATTGCGGTCGGCCTTAGTTTTGGATTCTCGGACGACAGCGATCCACTCACTGCAAATACCGATCACAGATTTCTCAGCGACGGCGACTCCGTATGGTACAGCTGCCTCAAGGCGCACAAAGAAGACCTGCGTCCGTTTGTCTCTAACGATCCTTTCTTGAAGGCCGCGCAAGCAGATTTGGTGACGATCGGAGACCTTAAGGATGATAATGGCAACGTGCCTGCAACGCTAAGTTCTCAACAAAATACCGATGTTCGCGACGTCGAAAATCGAATTTACAAGAACGACAATCTATCTGCCGAGGACACTACGACTCAAAAAGCAGGCCGCGACAAGATGAGCGTTTCTGACAGGCTTGAGGGCGACAGGGCCGCACTGGTCGCTCAGCGTACGCGTCTGGAAGGCACGAGCCGAGAAGAAGCGGACAAGCTATCCCAAGGTATCTTGGATAATTGCAAGAAGGACTCGAGCGCTGCTGCCGATCATGGTGCTGACTTACAACTCGGGGCGGGTGTTGTGTGGAGCGGCGATCCCGGGACCTGGAATAATTTCGTCGATCCCAATGCGGCAGTCTGGCTCGCCGGTCGGTATCCGCTCGGAACAGTCAAAGGTGACGATTGCACTGACAAGGATCAGCGGTTGTTGTCTGAACGTCTTTTTTCATGTTGGATGATCGGTGGCACGGGCCGCTATAGCGCGGATGAAATGGTGGGCACGGGGGACACGACCACGCCATTGTTCAAGGCCAATGTCGCCGAAGGTTGGTTGGGCGTTGAGCGGGTCGATGCTCATTCCAAATTTGGTGGTTATGTCGGTTACACCGACCAGAGCGCGGTCAATGACACCGACAAGGCGTTCTCTAGCTCCGGTGTTCGCTGGCTTGTCAGCGGCGCGTACAACGTGTCATCGATTTACGACGGGTTATGGGTCGTTGGCTCTTATGGTGCTGCGAATGGAACTGTTACGACACTCGACGACAAGGTCGCTATGTTGACCCTGACATTCTCTCCGCCCGCTATCGGCAGCACTTTTTCGAAGTAGTCTGCTATCCAGCTAGACGTCTGCTGCCGGCTGATAGATAGGGAGGCGACACAAGTATACCGCGCAGGATGATCTCCTGCGCGGCTTTCTATTGAGACCTAAACGCCTATTCCGTCGCCGCAGGGAGTTCGAACAGGGTGCCGCCGTCGTGCTTGCCGCGCTCGCTCATGGTGCCGAAAATGTCTCCGGTAACATCGACGAGAAGATCGCCCTCAGGTGAAGTCCCGTTGATGCAGGACTTCTTCGTGCATTTGAAGCTTCCGAGCACTTCGAGCGTGCTGCCGGTGAGCTTGAACATGGTGCCGGATTTCTTGCCTCCGCCGACATTGGTCAGGCCGAACAGCGCGCCGTTCGCATCGAGCGTGAGGCCGGTGGGAATGCCGCCATCCGCGCAACCCTCCTGAGCGCAAAACGTATAGGGCTGGCTCTGGAGGCCATGCGGATCGATCTTGAACACGACGCCGCAACCTGCGGCCCCGCAAACATCGGCCGCATTGCCGCCGCCTGCCGTCGTGCCGAAGAAATTGCCGCTGCCATCGAGTGTAATGCCCGATTCCGGCGTTCGGCCGTCGGTGCAATCCGTGGACGAGCAGAACTGGTGCAACACGGTCTCCGTCCAGTGCAGGCTGTCGCTGGGGCTCAGGCGGTACGCCACCCCGCAGCCATTCGCGCCGCAGGGATCCGTCGTGACGCCGCCTTGCGACGTCGTTCCCACGATATTGCCGTTGCCGTCGACGACAATGCCGCCATTGGGCGATTTGCCGTCCGCGCAATTCTGGGCGGTGCAGAAGAAATAGAGAACCTTCTCGATCCAGTCGGCATCTTCGGTGTTGCCGGGTTTCAGGGAGAAGACGACGCCGACATGCTTCTTTCCGCCAAGAAGCGTGGTGCCGTAGAGCGGAGACACGTCGTCATAGGGAACGCCCGATGCGGCGCCCGCATAGGTGAGTCCGCCGATCGGCTGCGATCCGTCCTCGCACCCCGTCTGCGTCTGGCAGAAACTATAGAGCCGCCGATACGTCCAGCGGGTCTTCGCGGCGTTGGGCGTCAGCATGAAGACAACGCCATTGTTGTTGCCTTCGCCGCCGCCACTCGCTGTCCCGAACAGCCTGCCCTGGACGTCCGCGATCATCGTCACATTGTGCGGTTGCGCGCCATCGGTGCAGCCTGATGCTGCGCAGAAATTGTAGATTTTCTTGTGATGGTGCTTGCCGGTTTCCGTGTCACGCACGACTTCGTAGACAGTGCCGGCATTGTTCTGCCCACCCAGCAGCGTTGTACCGAACAGATTGTTCTCCACATCCGCATAGAGATTTCCGGTGGGCTGTTTGCCGTCGAAGCAGACATCCGGCGTGTCGCCGCAGAACGAATAAACATTGTTGAACTTCACACCCGCAGCTTGGCTCGGCGCGGCGAAGGCGAGCGCACCGAGCGCGAAAGCCGCGATTGCAGGCGCGCGAAGCAGCCCGGTCAGCATGGTATTTTGCATTATCTCCTCCAGGGGCGCCTGCGCGCGGTCCGAAAAAAAAGGCGTGAATTCCAGCCAAACCGCCGCGAAGCGCTCTCGGCACGACCGATCGGAACACTGGGATTACAGTAGGTTAGCACGCCACTGCAAGTTGCCCAACCGCCCGTTCCTCACAATTCGTACGCTATCGATACGGAGGCTGAGAACTTTTGTTTCGTCCCGATGCCAAGCGATGCACAGAAAAGTTCCCGCCTGGAACCGCGCTTCCGGCTTTCATGGAAAGCGAAGGCTTAATCCGCGCCGCGTCCTTTCCGGCTTCGATTAAGTTTGCAGCAACTTGCGCACGACTACCCTTGGTTGGCTTCCGCGCGGCGGCGACGAAGAGGCATATCGCGTGCTGACCAGACGAATCCCCGAAACGAAGCGTACGCCGTCGGCCATGCTGGCGCGGAGCGGCTCGGCCTGCGTCATCGGGCTTGACGGCATCAGGCTTGTTGCCGCGGCGCGCTGGGAGAAGATGAAGCCTTCGATCTATCAGCGGATCGAAACCATACTTCGCCAGAAACTCGGGCCCTCGGACTTCTTCATCCAGATAGACGAAATTTCCTATCTGGTCACGATACCAGCCGCCGAACCGGAAGAGGCGCAAGTGTGCTGCCTGCGCGTCGCATATGAACTGCACACCGACCTGCTCGGACCCTGCTCGATCGCGCAGCTGCAGATCGCGGCCGCGGTGGCGAAGGACGACAACACGCTGGAGGTCATTCCGATCGTTGCGCCGCAGATTCTGACGTTGGCCGAGCGGGCCGGCCTCGACGAACTCATTTCCACCAGCAAGCCCGGCGATGAGCGCAAGCCGGCGCTGCGGCGGCAGTTATCGAAGTCGGCTCATCACGACGTGACGCATCTCTTTATTCCAATCTGGGATGCACGGGCCGAAGCGATCATCGCCTATCGCTGCGAAGTCTCAACGGCCGAGCCACCGGCGGACTCGCATACGCCAAGCGGCAAGGCACGCGCGGCACTCAAGCTGGCGCTGGCAGCACTCGATATTTCGGTTGCGGCGCTGGAAGCGTCGATCGCGCGCGGCGAGCGCTTCTTGATCCATGTGCGCGTGTCGTTCGAGACCTTGACGTCGCCCGTTGCGCGGATGGAGTTCGTTTCCGCCTGCCGCGATCTTTCGCACGAATTGCGGCCCTATCTGGTTTTCGAGATCGCCGATCTGCCGGTCGGCGTGCCGCAGAGCCGCCTCAACGAACTGGTGACGACGGTGCGCGCCTTCGGACGCGGCGTGACGGCGGAAGTGGCGCTGCGCAATCCCACGCTTGCCATGTATCAGGGTATCGGCCTGCAGGCGATGGGCCTCAACCTGTCGGCGCCGCAGGATTCGCTGACCAAGACCGAAATCGAACGCCTCGGACTCAGCGCGCGCCGTCTCGGGCTGATTGCCTTTCTGAGCGAAGTGCCCACCCCGGCGCTTGTCGCCTTCGCGCGCAATTGCGGGGTGCGGTGGATGTCCGGCCCGGCGATCGCCAAGCCGGTTCTAGAGCCGGGGCCGATCATTCGTCTTTACACGGACGAAATTTATCGCGGCGCCCACAAGGCCACTGCCTGACCACTTGATTACGCAAAGATTAGGTGCCGCCGGCAACGGAATAACCGCGCGCCACGTTTATCCCTTGCCTGAACCCGCGGGTTCCGGAGCGGGACCGCGTGGTCGTTTTGTCCTGCTTGTCATGAAACATGAGTAGGAGGAGTGCGTGATCATGCTTTCGAAGAAGTTCCTTGCATTGGCAGCGGCAAGCGCCGCGATTTCCACGCAGGCGTTCGCGCAGGATATGGCGTCGGATGGACCACGAATAATTTCCGATCCGCTTTATCTGCCCCTGCAAGGCCAGTTCTTCGGTGCGACCGGATATACCTATGGTTCGTCCAGCCAAGACATATTCGATTCGACGGGAACAAAATCCGCGTCCACGGATGTTCATTTCAACCAGATGAGTCAGACGATTCTCTATGGTATCACCGACGACCTCGCCGTGAGCTTCGACTGGGCCAATGATCTCTCCCGGGATGCTACGCGTCATCCGGTCGGTGGGACCGACGTCACGCGATCGAGTTCCGGTTGGACCGACCCCGAATTCGGGCTGACCTACCGCGTGATGGATCAGCGGGAAAGTCCACTGACCTTCGATGTCCGGGCGAATTATTCTCCCGATGCTTTCCCCGCCAAAACGGCGACGGCCGACGACGAGGGAACGGTCGCGCGCGGCGGGCAGATGGTCGATCTCGGTGCCACGCTGGGCCATGAAGGACCCATGTTCACCGTTGCTGCGAAGGTCGATGCGCTCTGGCTCGATACGCGCGACGTGTTGAACCGGTCGTCCGGCGACACCAACCGGACCGACTCGCAATGGAACTACCGTCTCGGCCTGGACACGCAGACGCGGCTGAACGACGTGGTCTCATTCAATGTCGGTGCCGGGCACACGTTCACAAACACGGCGACGGTATTCAATCTCACCACTGGCCTTGAGCACTTCTCGCAAGGCGGCGACGTGACGGACGTTGACGCCGCGCTGAACTACCAGTTCGTGCCCAACACGCTGGTGGCGTCGCTCGAATACCAGCACAATTTCTATCAGAATTCGCGAAACCTTTTCCCGACCTCGCCGGCCGACAACACCTCGATTCGCAACAAGGACGAGGATTTGGTTGGCGTCACCCTGCGGTATGTAACACCCTGATATTTGACAAGCTCGCCGATCCGGCGCTGGTATCTGCGGGGTTCCGGATCGGCATTCTTGCGCAAATTCGATTGGCTCATCGTCGGCGCGGGATTCACGGGAGCGGTCCTCGCCGAACGCATCGCGTCCGAGCTCGGCAAGCGTGTACTGGTCATTGATCGCCGCGGCCATATCGCCGGCAACGCCTATGACCATTGCGACGACCACGGCCTGCTGATCCACAAATACGGTCCCCACATCTTTCATACCGCCAGCACCAAGGTATGGGATTATCTGTCCAGATTCACACAGTGGCGGCCCTATGAGCATCGTGTCCTTGGCAAGATCGATGGGCGGCTTGCGCCGATCCCGTTCAACCTCAATTCCTTGGATTTGCTGTTTCCCGCCGCACAGGCACAGTCGCTGTCGCGATTGTTGATCGACACCTATGGCGAGGGCAGGAACGTCCCGATTCTAAAGATGCGCGAGGATGGGCCGCCGGGCCTGCAAGAGCTCGCGGCGTATATCTATGAGAAGGTGTTCAAAAACTACACGTTGAAGCAATGGTCGCTGATGCCCGAGCAACTCGATCCCGGCGTAAGTGCGCGCGTGCCGGTTCGCATCAGCCGTGATGATCGCTATTTTCAGGACGCTCATCAAGCGATACCGGCGGAGGGTTACTCGGCGATGTTCTCGCGAGTCCTCGCGCATCCGAATATCGAAGTCGCGACCGGCACTGATTATCGAAGCCTGCCGGATACGGGCGCCAATGTGATCTTCACCGGGCCGATCGACGAATTCTTTGGCTATCAATTCGGCGCGCTGCCCTATCGCAGCCTGCGCTTTCATTTCTATTCGCGGGCAGAAAGTCAGGCACAGCCAGTCGGGACCGTGAACTACCCCAACGATCACGCCTACACCCGCATCACCGAGTTCAAGCACCTCACCGGTCAGCAATCTTCAAGCACCGTGCTGGTGGAGGAATATCCGCAAGCCTATGAGCCCGGAAAGAACGAGCCCTACTATCCCATCCCGACGCGCGATAACGCCGAGAAGCTGAAGCCCTATCAGGACGCTGCGCGTACGCTGGAGGGCAAAGTGTGGTTCGCCGGCAGGCTGGGCGACTACGCTTATTATAATATGGATCAGGCCTGCGCCCGTGCTCTTGCGTTGTTCGAAAAACAGATTGTGCCCTTCGCCCGCGGAGATGTTGCGTGACGCGCCGCTATCTCCTTGTTGTACGGGCCGGCGATTTTTCGCTGCATCCCGGCTGGCTCGACGGCCCGCGTTCCTGGGATCTGCACATCAGTTATTTCGGTTCGCGGGACGAACCGTTTGGCGCTCTGCCTGAAGGCGTATCGCTCTCACGCGAGACGGGTCCGAAATACCCCGGCCTCAGCGCCTGCCTCGCGGCGCATCCGGAGTTTCTGGATCGCTATAGCCTGATCGGATTTCCGGATGACGATCTGGCGTGTCGCGCGGCCGACTGGAACAGGGCGTTTGCCGTTCTCGATGAAATCGGCGCCGATCTTGGACAGCCTGCGCTCGATCCGCGCTCATTCTTTTCTTACGACATATTCCTGCGCAGGAAAAAGTTCCGCTATCGCGAGGTCGACTTCGTGGAGTTGATGTGCCCGATCTTCTCGATGTCTTTCCTTCGCGAAATTCTGCCGACCTGGACGCTTAATGCCTCGAGTTGGGGGCTCGATTATCTCTGGCGCGCGCGCGCGCTGCGCGAGGGTCGTCGCATGGCGATCGTGGACGAAGCGAGCGTGCTGCACACGCGCGCAATCGGGAGAGGGGCGCAATACAGCGCCGCGAATATGAAGGGTGGATCGCGCTACGACGACTTCGAAACCGTTCTGAAGGCCCATGACATCACCGATCGTTCCCGCCGCGTGCTGCGCGGCGTGGGAAAGGACGGCGCTTCAACCGTCAATGCATTCTTCCTCAACCGTACATTGATTCTGCCGGGGCTCCGGCGGAAATTCCGCAATGTCCTCAACGTGGAGGACGTCGCCCCGAGGCGTTCATTGTCCGGAAATGGGCCCGTCGGCGTCGCGCCCCCTTGGTAATGAATTTGTCGTAATCTGTCGCATCTGCGAGATGCGAGATGTTCATCGACGGATCAATATTACTTTGACAAATTGGCTGGAAGGCAAAATCATATAGCTCTTGATCGGGTGGGGACTCTGATGAGGAGTGACCTGAATGATCTGGCTCGCGCGGCAACGCACGCTGTTCGTGCACAATCCGAAATGCGCCGGAACCTCGGTTCATAAAGTGCTGACCGAGGCATATCCGGACGCACATATCGGATGGGGCCGCCGCTACGACGCGGAGCGCGACGAAATCCAGGATATGGCGCATCTCACGCCACGTGAAGCGCGGGCACATTTCGATCTCCCACTGGAATACCGCAGTTTCGGGTTCGTGCGCGATCCGTACGCGCGGTTCGTCTCGGCTTATCTGCATTTCAAACGCTGGAATCCCCACTATGAGTCTCTGACGCCGGAGGAGCTGGCGTTCGACATCCTGGATGAGGCGCGGATCAGATCGGATTGGAAGTTTATCCATTTCGCGCCGCAATATCGCTTTTTCTACGAAGGACAGTGCTGCGTCGCGTGGCGTGTCTGGAAAATGGAGAACCTGCCGGCCGCGTGGCACCAACTGCGCAACGACCTTCAGCTCGATGCCGATCTTCCGGAATTGAACAAGCTCAGCCCCGAGTGGTTCGAGCCAATGAGCGAGGCCCTGGTCGGCCGGATCAATATGCTCTACGCGCGCGATTTTGCCTTGTTTGGCTACGCAAAAAGGCCTGGCCGCGAGCCGCGTGCGCGGCGCGGCTTCTACAGCCGGTACCGCAAATTGTGGCCGGAGCTGCGTAACCTGGACATCTCCGACGCCAGCGAAATCTGAACCGGCTCAGGCGAACGCGATCGCACCGAGAACGAGCCCGACTATGCCGAGCCCCAATGCGCCGAACCAGAACGGCCGGCGTTTGGTGATGATCGCGATCGTCGACAGCGCGATACCGATCTCGACCAGCGTGGCAGCCCCCGTCAGCCAGTGATGACGGCGCTCATGTTCCGCGCTCTCACGCTGAAGCTTGTCTCGCTCTGTTTCGTTTTCCCTGGCGCGCTTACGGATTTCGGTTTGCTTATCGGATTGCTCTTTGGCCGTGCGCCGGTAATCGGCAGCCCGCGGCCCGCCCGAATCGGCGGCGATGCCGTAGATATGCTTTTTCAGGCTGTCGGCCTGGTACTCGTTCCACGAATCGGTCGCCTGGTCCTGGGCGAGGACCGCCTCGCTCGAGGCCGTGATCGCCAGCCCGCCTTCAACCGTCTCCATGCTGGTTGCCGCAGCGGCAAGGACCGCCAGAAAGGCCACGGTGATTGCGACCTTGGCGGTGAACGGGTCCGCTTCATGGGCGGCATGCTGGGCGTGTTCGCTGTGCTCATGGGCTTCGAGGGCGGGATCGTGGCTCATCTGGCTTCCGGAATCGGGACAGGTTTGGGTATCAGGATCATGCGGCGGCCGCCATCGGCGGCGTTGTCATGCCGGGCGGCTGCCGCCCGCCGGGGCGAGTCTGCGTGATTTCCGTCACATTGGGAGAAAATCCTGCTTTTTCAGTGGCTTCCCGTTGACGAGGGCCGAGGCCTCTGACAGGTTAACCTTGTCGGGGCAGCGCGCGGGGCGCTTTTTCGTCGAGCTTAGTGTCCCACATATTGGGGGCAGGGGAATGATCAAGTCAGAATTGGTTGCGCGTCTCACCGAGCGCTATCCGCATCTCTACCATCGCGATGTGGAGCGCATTGTTTCCACCGTGCTGGACAAGATCACGGACGCCTTGGCCGAAGGTCATCGCGTCGAGCTCAGAGGTTTCGGCGCTTTTTCCGTGAAAACGAGGCCTTCGCGGCTCGGGCGCAATCCGCGCACCGGCGAGCCCGTCGAGGTCGAAGAGAAGCGTGCGCCATTCTTCCGCACCGGCAAGGAATTGCGCGAGCGCCTCAACATGAACGGCAAGGGTTGAAGCCGCGCCGTTCACGGCCTAAGACGCCCGGCGGATGAGCCCGGCGAGATTCGAAAATCCCATCTATGTCGCGATCGACACGCCCGATATGGAGCGGGCGCTGGCGCTGACCCGTGCGGTGTCGCCGCATGTCGGCGGCCTGAAAGTCGGGCTCGAGTTCATCTCGGCTCATGGGCCGGGCGGCATCCGTGTCATCGCGGCGATGGGATTGCCGGTCTTCGCCGATGTGAAATTCCACGACATCCCGAACACCGTCGCCGGCGCGGCGCGCGAGATTGCCCGGACCGGCGCGAAAATCTTCAATGTCCATGCCTCCGGCGGCGAGGCGATGCTGCGTGCCGCCGTCGAAGCATCGCGCGGAATCAACCCGGCAACGAAAGTGATCGCCGTCACGGTGCTCACCAGCTTGGACGATCAGGCGCTCGATGCTGTCGGACAACGCGGTCCCGCGGCTGAGCAAGCCTTGCGCCTCGCGGCGCTGTCACGGAAATGCGGCCTGGATGGCGTGGTGTGCTCGGCGCATGAGATCGCCGCGATCCGCAAGGAGTGCGGTGCGGATTTCATGCTGGTCGTTCCGGGCATCCGCCCCGCCGGCAGCGACCTCGCCGATCAGCGGCGTGTGATGACGCCGCGCCAGGCGGCGGACGCCGGCGCGGACATTCTCGTCATCGGCCGCCCGATCAACGCGGCAGGCGATCCGGTTGCCGCAGCAAAGGCGATCGAGGAAGACCTCCATGGCTGAGAACAAGACCAAACCGACGAAAGTCAGCGTCGCAAGTTACATCGCCGCGCTCCCCGGCGAATCCAAGCGCGCCGATGCGAAGGCTCTGGTCAAGCTGATGCAGGCCGCGACCGGCGAGAAGCCCGCGATGTGGGGTCCGAGCATCGTCGGCTTCGGCACGGTGCATTATGTCTACGAAAGCGGCCGCGAAGGCGACATGCCGCTGCTCGGCTTCTCGCCGCGCAAGCCGGCGCTCGTTCTTTATGGCGTCGCGCGTTCGGCGGAGTCGCTGCTGCCGCGCCTCGGCAAGCACACGACCGGCAAAGGCTGCCTCTACATCAAGAAGCTCGCCGATGTGGATATGAAAGTTCTCGAGAAGATGATCTCGACCGCGGTGGCGAAGAAGAGCAAGAAGCCGGCGAAGGCGAAATGAGCTACACGCTCTACGGTTCTCCCGGCACCGCGAGCATGTGCGTGCACTGGATGCTGATCGAACTCGGCGTGCTGTTCGAATTCAAGGCGCTCGATTTCGCGAAGGGTGAGCAGAAGGATCCGGCCTATCTCAAGATCAATCCGGGCGGCCATGTGCCCGCGCTGGTGATCGATGGTGTGGCTTATGCCGAAACCGCCGCGCTTCTGATGCTTCTTGCCGAACGCCATTCCGATCGCGGTTTCGCACCGGCGACCGACGCGCCCGACCGCGCCGACTATCTGCAATGGATGATCATCTTCGCCAACACGCTGATGCCGGCATTTCGCCTGTTCTATTACGCGGACGAGGGCGCGGGGCCTGAGAATGCCGAAGCAACCAAGGTGCAGGCGATCATCCGCATCGACAAAGTCTTCGCTCGCGTCGATGCGGTGCTGGCGGATGGCCGGTCTTATCTTCTCGGCGACACGCTGCGCGCTACGGACTTTCTGCTGACGATGTTGACGCGCTGGTCACGCAACCTGCCGCGCACCGCGATGGAATGGCCGCATCTCAA
>Ga0105239_10007875_pt1 | contig 12178 bp, 8 predicted proteins | sample KBSC44metaG_FD_92761 | JGI IMG/M metagenome (GOLD analysis project Ga0105239, IMG submission 92761) | Corn rhizosphere microbial communities from Kellogg Biological Station, Michigan, USA - KBS C4-4 metaG | ecosystem: Host-associated > Plants > Roots > Rhizosphere > Soil | place: Michigan, USA...
CCGTCACTTGTGGGAGCAACAGCGGTAGCAATAGCAACGTCGGTCATGTTTAAGGTGTCTGATCAGTCGCAGCTGGGCAGACTTCAAGGGAGCCAAGTTGAAACAATAGCGGTGGTAACAGGCGGAAGGACAAAAGAGTGAGCCCGTGCCTTGCGATGGCGAAGCTGATCAAGGTGGACAGAAAAGCAGCACAGGTAAAATGAGAGACTGCTCGCAGGGTTCGCCGGCGACCGTGCGAGGGGACTCAAACAGCGACGATTGTAGCGACGACAACGACAGCTCGAAAGAGAGGCAAGTGTCGGGGTGTCGGTGAGGAAGAAGGAGGGACGTTTCGCGGGCAGCAGAGACACACGGACTCAGATTGTCATGGGCATGGATGCTGTACTCCGTAGGCGGGTGAGCCTGGTGTTTGGTGCTGGTGGGCCAGGGGCTTCGAGCCCACCGATTTGGCACTAGAGCTTCCGAGGCTGCCATCCAAATGATCCAATGCTGATCACCGCCCAGTCCAACCAATTTCGGTTCATGATAGAGGGATCTCTAGCCGCAACGGGAAAGCGGGCGGGATTATCATTTCCAGAATTGCCATGATTGATCTCAGCGATGGTGCTCAGCACGGGGGTTTTATGAAAAGGTTATACTTGATGTGAACACGAGGCAGGTTAGTGGTGTTTTGATAGGCCATGTTTGGGTGGAAGGAGCACCCTTGAGTTTCCAGGAGCTCCTTCCCTGGCCGCAAACCTGTAAGGAACGCGTCTCAAGCCTCTTTTTGGCGCGTGCGGGGGAACGAATGAACTCACGCCACACCCGCGGGCCCAAATATCTCTAATGCTCTCGGGGCGGAACTTCATTTTGCCGGTGCCTACAGTAGAGATGTTAGGCTGCCATAATCGATGGCCTCCTTGAGATTCAGGGGCTTCCCTGGTGATCCGCCAGGCACAGAATCAAAGAAGCAGAGAAGAACAGCCCCTCATTCGTCATCTATCTTCATCTCGTTCGTCGTCAAACCTGGCTGCCTTCCCTGGGCTTCGGTATTCTTTGATTGTTGGAAATCATCAAACCCGCAAGTGTTGAACCCTGGCTGGCGAACCCATCTAAGGCCCCTAACATGCAGAAACCATGGCAGGCGGCTGGTGGCAGAACGAAAGTACAGTTGACACCAACCTAGGATTCTCGTATTTGCTGCCCCTCGATGCCCGCGCGACGTGCGTCACTTGGCCAATCCCGACCAGGATATCGACCGCTACGCCCAACTGTGAGTTCTCGAATGTGTGACATCGAGGACTTGCAAATGTCACCGACAGGCCGCAGAACACAAGATCCTCGCGCCCAGGACAGCCATATTTGACAGACGCAACACCTCCCCGTTCACAATCTGCTCCTTTCCTGTGCTCCTGACCTTCCTACTAATTTTCGAATCTAAAATTGGCTAGCCCTTGCCCCAAAAACAATCCCTGGCCCGGACAAGGCTGCGACTGAGAGGCATACGAATTAAAGGCAATCCCAAGAGGATCGAGAGAGCACCAGCCCTCGACCTTCAGCGAATGAACCGGAACTTCGGGAACGTCCAATACCCAGGTCACTTGAAAGATCGGTGCAAGGTCACCGTCCACGACTTCTGGACATGAAGAGTCTGATGGAGGAAGCCACCCTGAGCACAAAACGGATGCAATGGCAATAGTCGATGACGATCATGACCGATCGGAACTCTTCCGACTTCCAACACCTACTTGCCCGCGTCTTCTGAATGAAGAGTCTGAGGGAGAAAGCTCCTGAGAGGATGAGACGGATCCATTAGAATTACACGATCCGAGAGATATTCGACTGATCGAGAGCCTTTTTTCTGGGATGGCAATAGTATCGCGCGACGGTTCATTGATTCAAAAAAGGGACTTTTCAACCAGCGGCCGCCCTCTCTCCAAGAGCCTCAGCCTCGCCAAAGTTCAGGGTCTGCAAAGCGAGCTGCCTTCAACTCCGCCACGGAACCGGGGGCGACACCAAGGGTAGTACAATATACAGTTGACGGCATCCCACGTGGCACCGACAACGATGCACCTACCCCTAAAAGGCCGCGAGGTGGCCGCGACATCTCCGGCCTCGACGGGTTACCAAACCTCCTTGCTTGTCCATTCGCCAAGTACGATCCGGCCAGATATTCAGAACAGAACAGAAACGATTCCGAGCAGAGACACAGGAAATGTTCAGCAGCGGTCATAAGGGACATTCCCAAGCTGACACAGCATCTGTATCGAGTACACAGTCGCCCAAAGTGTTACTGCCGGTCCAGTTTTCTGCCTTTCTCCGGAGAAAATGGGCCAAGATGAGCTCAACGCCATTAGGAGACGGAAGTTCAATAAAAGCATAGTCGAAGCCTGCTACGGTATTTTCAAGATCCTGTTCCCCAATACACCCGTGCCTGATAATCCGTACGTCTTCTGCCCCACAGCCTTTCCCAGCGCTGAATCGACGAGGACCATCGAAGAGTACTCTGTATTTGTTGGAAATCAAGTATCACGCACCCTTGCTCCCATTCTCACGCGGGAACTACCTGGCGATTCCGAATTGGTGATGGAAAGTTTTGTTTGCCCAGTCCTTGAGAGAACTCTTCCACAGGTGCTGTTCGAATGGGGGGAGGCCTTCCGGGGATCGAAGGGCACCCAAGCTGGAACAGAAGTGGGCGAGAGGTAGAATGAGACTGATCTCACTCTCGGACAGGAACATAGAGATGGAAGAGTTTAACCTCGCAAATAATGCTGCAGACCTCGAAGGAGTTCGCAGTTCGCACATGTTGCGTCCACTTTGTTAGCCGTTAGCCGCGTGCCGAAATCCACATTTACCTCGTATCTGCATTCTGGCGAGACGGTTGACGGAACGAAGGCGACATCACCCTAGAAATAAACACCCGTCAGGCCCCCCAAGGCTCCCGCGATTGGTGGAAAGATCCACAATCCTCGGGGGAACTGGCGCCTATTTGAACTTTGATGATGCGCCCTTTGCTCATTCCTACTCGAAATTCCAGCTAGAAGGATTTTAAACGCACATGCACTTGTAGAATGAGTCCTTTTTGTAATGCATGGATGATGGAGCAGGGACATTGGCCAGACAAGAACCCAAATTCCGCTGGGTATTAATTATCTCGGGGGTTCGCGGTTGGCTAGGTCAGCTCCAGCAATGGGGTTGAATGCCCACTGGGCTTATGCTGGCTTATGCTGGCTTACTCATACTCGTACTCGTACTGTCCCCCGTCTCCCAAGAGTTGAGCTACGGGCGTAAAGGATTCAAGGAAGATATACTGGAATGATATAGTTCTACAAGGCTGCTCCCCTCGAGAGTCAATTATCGAGGCCGACTCTCCTCCTCGCCTTGAAGTTTGACTGAGCTACATAAACATCGCCAGCCAGCTAAAGATGTCAACAGGAACACCCACGATCCGAATCCTCGACAAGAGACACTACGGCCGGCAGTATTTCGTGACACCCTCCGTGGATTCTCTGGGTCCGCTGAGCGACTCAAGTGTCAGAATCCAATCTTCCATCCTGGGCCTTTCATCCAACAACCTCGCATATTGCGCAGCCGGGACCGTGCTGCACTGGTGGGACAGCTTCCCGGTGCCGGAATTCGTCGAGGCGCCGTACAATGACCGTTCTCAGTATGGCATCTCGCCTGGTTGGGGGTATGCGAGGGTTCTCGAAAGCAGGGTTCCCGCGTTGAAGGAGGGCTCGTTGCTGTGGGGTTTCTTCCCGATCTCCACGTTCCCTGTCGACTTGCTGCTGAGGCAGTCTGATCAGATTGCGGAGCATTTCATTGAGGTCAGCGAGCACAGGTCAAAGGTCATGCCGCTGTACCAGAGGTACATATATGTGCCCGATACGCTGGAGAGCGTGGATGTTGAACCATCCCCTACTGTGAGGACCTTGGCGTGGAAGTCGGCGTTGTCACCCTGGAAGTCCGCGTACACGTTCAACCGCTTCGGCTTTGCATCTTTGCCAGGTGATCCTGTTCTGCATCCGGGAATGGGGCATCCATGGACGCCAGAGGATGCAGATTTGAAGAAAACACTGGTCATCTGCCTAGGAGCTGGCACCAAAACCTGTCGCAGCTTTGTGCACCAGCTTACTACAAAACGAGCACCTGGAAGCGGGCCAGTGGCAGTCCTCGAAGTTTCGTCTGCTCCACCCGAACTGAGTCCCTTCGCAAGCTCTCAAAGCAAGGTTCCAGTTAGGGCTATCACGTACGCAGATCTGCAGAGCGGAACGACATCGGACTGGCTGTTCGCCAAGCCCATCGACAGATTTGTCATTGTTGATTTCGCCGGCCGAGCTGGAGTCTGTGAGCCACTGGCAAACAAGCTCAGAGCAAATACTGGGGGGATCAAAGTAGAGGTCCTGATTGTGGGAGGGGAATCGAAAGTATACACTCCCGAGGAGCTTGTCGAGCGCCAGGCAGTCATAGCAAGGCTGGGCGCCGTGCAATACAATGCATCGGGGATCCGGGAGGAGGCGCAAGCCACAATTGGGGAAGCCAGGTTCTTCGAAGAGCAAGATGCTGCGTTCGATGACCTTCTCGAAGAGCAGCTGGCCAATGGAGGAGATATGGTTCTTGGTGTCAAGCTGAGTGTTCACAAAGGGCTGCGCGGAACAGACGGAATCGAGGGTACTTGGGATCGACTCTGCAATGGCAAGGTCAAAGGCGATGAGGGTTTGTCCTTCCTTTTCTAGTCCGCTTGCTGGACTGGAGGACATTTTTGACTGGATCCCCTCTAGTTGAAGGACCGCTGGTAACGAGGTTTGATTTGGCGATTGTGATCACAGATCAAGCCAGTTATTCGTATCTGCACATGCAATGACACCCATGCCTGTTATCCTACCAAGGGCTCCTACCATGGATTTGAACCATGCTCGCTGTTTCGGATCCATGTTCCTGATACCTGCAGCAATTCCTACCGGCCAAACCAACTGGTTGGCTGCGTAAGGCTTGATCTTCCTATCTGGGCTGTACCAGATATGATCCGGTTCCTTGTCCCCGGGATTGCGACCATGAGTAGGCTTGAATCGTTGTAGGCAATAGGGGACGTTGGCAGCCAGTTCATCGCCCATGGTGTGAATGCGCAAACGGCATTGCTTGAGTTGTTCTGTCCGAGAATATTCGTCCCCGCCAGGGTACTGACAGAATTCCAGGATTCTTATGCGTGTACTTTCGATCAGCATGCACGTGGTGATATACTGGTTCCACGTCCAGGCATGCACCGGGCTCGTGTAGCTGTATATAATCCACGGCCGACCATTCTCGATGCTCGTTCCAAATAGCTCACCGTCGACATGCGCAGTACGGCACGTCCAACCGCGTGGAAAATGTGCTTTCCAGTCTTGCAATGCGCTGTCAATCTCATGAAGCTCATTGAAAAGTTCTAGAGCTCTCGGCGTGACATTGTCTGTACTGGTTCCGTCTGCCTTGTCTTGCGTCTGACGGAGTATGGAAACCTCATGGCGAAGATTCAAAAGTTCTACCATTATCTGGTCGAACGCCAGCTCTCGTCCACGCTCACCAAAGTCATGGCCCTTTTGCATCCACTTAGGTATCGGATCTCCTTTTAGTAGAGCAGATCTAATCAACCCTCTCCTAGTATGCTTGATAACTTCAGTTGCGGCCATTTTTTGACCAAACTCGGTTTTCCAATGCTTCAATACTGCTCTCGCCCCATCATGGTGCGATAAACTCTTACATTTGCTCACCCTACCCGACATGTCGTCATACATGGTAGCTTCATATCGGCCCATTGTAAAGATTGCAAGCAGACAGGAATCGACGGTTTTCTCATCCAACGTCGGGACGGTCCGACGCATCATCCCAAGCAGCTTTTCATACTTTTTAGAAGCTGCAGCTGCAGCAGACGGGTCTCGGTGCACATTGGAGAAGATTCCCAAAGCCAGCGTCGTGATACCAAGCTCGACCATGCGGCAATTGCTTCCCGACGCCCAGATTGCCAAACAATCAGCGAGGCCATTGCAGACGCTGGAGACATTGGTCAAAGTCTGAAGTTGGAAGTGAAGGTAGTAAGCAAGAGCTCTTGTTTCCAAATCGTACCGAGGGTTGACCAGCATGGGGCTATGATTGACCCCGGCCGTCACGAGGCTGAGGGCAGAACGGGGCCCTCTTGGCCGCTTTGTCTGCCCACTGGCATACCGATTTTCAATATGAATGGAGAACGCGGGCTGCTTGGAACCACCCTGGAGACACACTCGCTTAGATTTCAGGCATCTGTGGCATGTTGGTAGGATTCCGTCACACTAAAATTAGGATTAGGCGGTTAGCTACAAGCGCGGTGTAGATTGGCTTTGTGGGTGCGTGGCTTGCCTTGACTCGTCTGATTTTGCATGTTTGACATCCAGTGCCTGGTGTAGTCATGTTTCATTCAAGTCATCAGGGGGCATAATAGTACAATGGCACGTTTGTTGCTTGGATGAAGACGGTGATGCGGTGATGCCAAAAGAAAGACGGTCAAAAGAAAGCCGGCATTAAACCCAACGGAGAAAAGATTCTAATCTCCGATAGCCGCGTCAACGTCACTTCTCGCCAGGTTACTCCCGAAATGGACTGGTGAAGCGAGAGCCTGGGGAGGCTGCACCCCTGTTTGCTTGCTAAGAGGCATCCATATGGGCTGACCGTGAAGCAAGAAGTATCAAAGTGTGGTGTATTCATAGAAGCAGAATTGTCGGTAGAGCTGGGCTCAATGATGGATTTCATGCCTATAAAAGACCCTGTGCCTTTGACCCGGTCTACAATGACCCTCGATATCCTTCAATGCGGCTCAAGTGTCCTTGAAATATCTTGCCGAATTGTTTCATCCTTAGCTTCCATTTGCGATACACTATGTCTTCTAGGGTTATCTTGATCACTGGTGAGGACCAACTGTCACCTCTTAGTATGAGGTCTTTTGCTAACAATGATTGAAGGTGCCAACTCTGGTGTGGGATATGCAACTTCCCAAGTTCTGGCAAAGGCATCGGAAGACTTTCGAGTCATTATGTCTGGTCGATCCATGGACAGGTTGGAGACTGCAAGGGCAGAAATCGAAGCTGCTGGTGGCCTCAAGGGTCAATTATCAACGCTGCTGATGGATGTTACCAAGGAAGACTCAATCCAGAGGGCTCTGCACCAAGTTGAGAAAGACTTTGGCCAATTGGACGTTTTGATCAATAATGCAGCCTCTGGATTTATCGATCCAAACCCGAGAACTCGATTCGAGGCGTCTTTTCAGACTAATCTCCTTGGGCCGGTCTTGGTCTCTGATGCATTCAGGCCACTGTTACTCAAGTCCAAGAAGCCGTACACAATCTATGTGACGAGCGGTGCTGGTTCGATTGCATTGGAACAGAAACCAAAGCGGTTTGAGGAACCACCTAATCCAGAGGCATATAAATCCATGAAGACGGCCCTAAACATGGTGATGGCATGCGAATTCTCCAAGTACAAGGCCCAGGGATTGAAATCATTTGCATTCTGTCCTGGATTTGTGGTGTCAAATCTCCGTGGGACCAGTGAGGAAGCGAGGAATCCTGGTGGGCTTGCGGGGGATCCGCAAGTTTCTGGTCAGTCAATCTTGAGTATCATACAAGGCGAAAGAGACGCAGATGTCGGGAAATTCGTCCACAAGGATGGTCTCTATGACTGGTGAATCGGTATATCCGTAGCTGGGTTCGTTTTGCAACCATGGTTGCAAGTGAGAACATCCTGCCAATAGTTTTGACATGAACAGCTGCCGGATCTGCTGCTCGCACCTAAGTAAAACGTATCTCTTGTCGTATTATTGACCGACAAGCTAACCTCATGGTGCATGCATTCGGCTCGCAGCTTTGTGAGCACCTTTTGCCGCCAAACCAACTTATGTACCCAGATATGACCTACTTAGGTAGTTGGGACAATCCCGAATAACCAAGCCATCATAAAATGCAGGTGCTCGGAGTTTAGCGGTCTCACAAAATATCAATTGCCCTGTAATGACTCGGAACCTCATTGAAGGATTTGGGTCCCCAGCCAGTCAGTCTCGTCTGTCGGCTCGATGGCATCAGTCACAAGCATCCAGTTCCAAAGGTCTTCCACGTTAAGTCCATCAAAGGGGAAGAGCTCCAATGATGTGCCATTCTGCAGCTCGCCATTGTTGCTAGAATGCCCATCTGTCGCCGCATAGTCAAAGGGCACATTACCTTGATTGTTCGTTTGGAAACCTTCATTGCCGTTCGCGAAAGACTGGTAATTTTGGTTTTGAGTAAATGTGTCTTGGAGAGCCGGAGTTGTGCCAGATCGGGTGTCTGTTTTTGGTTGCTGTGATAAAGGCGCGTTCGCTTTGTCAACCAATACGCGTGAGGATTTCCCGCTTGCTCTGCTATTCTTGTTCCCAGTATTATCGAAGTGTGCTTTGACTTGATCGTAGATAGTGATAACTCCTGTCGAAAAGCCAGATCAGCATTATGTGCTGTTGTCAACATGGATATTCGTTCCACTTACCATGAGCGAATCGCGGATCATGCCCAGAATCTAAGAAGTGGTCTGCGGTGTAATGCGCACATTCCTTCAGGAGCTATTCGAAGTGAGCGTTCTCCATCGCGCCATGAAGGGTTCGATGAAATACATACCTCCAGGTCTGCCGCTCGCAGCCTATTAGTTGGATTTTTCATGAGATAGATAGCAATGACGACGCATGCCAGTAATGGCGGTCCTGCATTTAGAATGCGTGAGTCTGTCTTGCGATCTGCAAGTTCAAGAGTCAAAGTTGCGATTTCGCGAGCACTGCTAATACAGATATATTCGCCTTTTCTTAACCTGAACTCCGAAGGGTCTCCAGAGCAGTGTGCCGCGATCTCCGCTTCGTAGATGGCTGTTGGTGCAATGAGTCCGGCGCGATGGAGTGCTATCACGGCCTGATGGTATTGTATTGACACGTAAGCTGCAAAGTGATATTCATCCGCAGAGCAAAACAGGTGACCTCCTGGACGGTATTGGGCGGGTACTTCGTTAGCCCAGGCTAACAGTAGGCTATCCAATTCTGCAGTGTCAAGTAACACGGTGCGAGCCGTTCTTTCACCAGGCTTGTGCCCGTATATATGCTGTATGATTCGTTCTTGATATTGAGCCAGGCCCATCAGCCATTGAAGAAAATCAGGACCTGGGGCTCGTTGGTCCCGTCCCATCATTTGATCTCGATCCACCGCAGAGATCATCGACGGCCTTCCAGATTCCAACTGCATGATCTTCTCAAGAGAACAACAAATCGCCCAGATCCGGGCGTGGAAGAGCTGTTCGGCTTTCCTCTGCACTCCGTGCTGGGTTGAGGGTTGCACAGCTGAGTGTCTATGGAGGCCCAAAGTCTGAGCGATGCGTACAGCAATACCTAGAGTTTGCCACCCGACACCATCTTGGTTCCGACCCCGGCAGACCATGGTGAATAAGAGCAGGCATTGCACTGAAGCGAGGTATGGCATAAATACCACGTGGCCCAACAAACCAGCCGCTGCATCCAAATACTTGTCTCCTTCCGGAGTAAGCTTGTGAGCAACTTCGTCAGCTCCCAAGCTCATGACGAGATATGCGGACACGAGAAGTGGGATTTGCTCCGGAGGTAAAGCATCAAGGTTTGTGACCGAGGTCAGTTTCATTACATTTGCCTTGAAGAAGTCGATATCGAAGACAGGATAGATGACGTGAATTCGGGTGAAGTATACCTCCAAGTGGGCGGCGCAGGTCGTCGGGTTGGGCAATGGCGGCCATGAAAGAGCACGGCTGAGCTTGAGTTCTTCCACATGTCTCATGCCATGTCTAAAAATACTCGATAACGGTTTAGATTTAGCGGACTTGAAGTAGAGATCCAAAGATTTTGAAAGGCACTGTGAGCTACTTGCGCCCATCATCTTAATCCTATTCGTGGCGCTATCGATGTTGAACGACATCTCATGGGGCTGATGGACGGGAGATATGACAGGAATCTCAATTGGCTTGCCGGGATTCTCACCCGCCCCTGGGATGATAGTGTCATGGTCACTCAGCAAGTCTGACGACTGCTCATCCTCACTTGGTAGCATGGTGGAAGCAGTATTACTGCGGGCGTGAGATTGTGAATCCAGCCATTCCCTGGTCACCGGGATGCCTGGTCGTCGAGGATCAGTGGTTATGCATTCGTCATTGCGCTGTCGGCAATGGCGACACTTGGGATATTCAGCATCGCATTTGACCTTTCTTTTCCGACACTGATTGCATGCCATGGAAAGCCGTGGCCGTTTTGCTGGAGGAGCCTCCATTTCGCGCTGGATGCGCCTGAACTCGGGTCAGATACCTGGCATGAAGAATTTATTGATACCTGAGGAGATGAGATGTAAGGGTTGCGAGTGACGTGCGCCGGAAATGCGAGGATGGATTGAAGGTAGCCTTCGTTAGAATTCTCCAGTAGTTGGTTGGACAGAACGGTATGACCCCGCCTTGGCTGGGCTCATTGAGTAAATAACTCGCTAGTTAATAAGAACAACAGTGCAAGTCCTTTGAGCTTTACCTTGCTTTACCTAGGCTGAAGGCTGTCTTGGTGGGAGGCGACCCAGCTGACCCTGGTGACCAATGTAGCAGACCAGTTAGTTAAAATTCGGTAGTTGGGGGCGCCCAATCGACGGGTTTGGTGGCTGAGCTCCATCCCCTGGCTGGCTTCCCCAGGCGGGAGCAGAAGCTCTTCTGGTTCTCCCAATGTTTCCCCCAGGTCGGGACCACTCCGGAATTGAAGCCTGGGGGGGCCTTCATCCTGTTCAGGAGGATCAAGCTGATGGGATGGATTCATGGCCTCTCAAGAGGCTCTTCCGGCCCAATACCAACCAATGTGAATCACACTCCTTGCTGTTGCCGATGTTGATTCCTTGACCAACCCAAGCGATTGATGCATTCTATATGTAGATGAAGGATACAGGAGGACAGACATAGAATTTGTAATCCTGGGCAAGACCTCAAAGATAAATTTGACAAGGAAGGATGAAGATGGAAGATATTATTTCATTTTCTCCGTCGAGCGGTCTGATTGAGTCAAAGTTCGGGGCATCATTGTGGCTGACGGCGAGGTTGCTCGGGCCAGGCTTCAACACCCAGGGGCTGAAAACGATGGCCCTTGAGCGCCGAAGGGAGGAATGATAAGGGACCATGCATGCCTAGCAGCGTAACTAGTTAGGGGCTCGCCCTTGCACGCTACAATAGGTTTAACCCACTACTTACTGGCTCTACTCGGGCGTCGGTCCTTAAGCGTGCAGATAGCCTGGTTGGATGTCCTTAACCACACAACATGTTCCTAATTTCTTCTCCATCATAGTAGTAATTGAGATCCTCGAAACTTCAAGTCTATTGGGTATCATGACCTCAAATTCTACCTCCTCAAGGTATTGTACTATTGCCGGTCTTCGTACATGTTATACGCCAATAAGTACCACCTCGGTTGTCCTCCTTCAGTGCCAACGGATACTGGACCATTCGGCGGAGGAGCCATCCGTCATACCGAGTGACCCTTTATTCGACGACCAGTGTATGCCCTTATTGACTTGCCAAAAGCAAAGACCGGGAGGCCCAGAAGTCCCAGGAACCCTGTTAGGACACCAAAAGCGAGGAATACTCCATCATAACCAAACGCACTGACAAGAGGTGCGATCTCGTAGGTGATGGCGAAGGAAATGATACTCCTGCAAATACAAACCAGCACTAAGCAGGGGCCCATCCGGGTTGGATAGCTATCAAGGAGATACGTGATACCTATCACTGAGCTGCCAACAAATGTGAAAAAATACCCGGCCACTGCCCAGACATACAGGAACCAGTGAAAGCGGAGTGGGTGAGCAGCACCCTGCCCATAAAGAATGATCGTGAACACGCCGATGATAATTGGTAAGATGAGGGGGACCAGTCGAAACTCAGGCTCATATATCCCCATGTTTCGCCGAGCCGCCCATTGAATAAAATGGTCGGACCAGTATCCCAAGAGAGGAAGAGCTACTAATGCAGTGAATATCTGGCCGCAATTGATGTAACTCATGTTGGATTCAGGCCAGTTATACGGTGCGGAGGTGATTATCCCACCGTACGTTGTGGCGATCGCAATGTTCACCCCAAGGGTAAGTCCGTTGAGACATATTACCCAGGCGATGTTTGGGAAAGTGACCATCTC
>Ga0105239_10007880_pt1 | contig 12176 bp, 15 predicted proteins | sample KBSC44metaG_FD_92761 | JGI IMG/M metagenome (GOLD analysis project Ga0105239, IMG submission 92761) | Corn rhizosphere microbial communities from Kellogg Biological Station, Michigan, USA - KBS C4-4 metaG | ecosystem: Host-associated > Plants > Roots > Rhizosphere > Soil | place: Michigan, USA...
CTAGGGGCGGCGGGTGACGCCGGCGGCGCGCAGCTCCAGGTTGGCCAGGCCGCGCACGGCGATGGCGTCGTCGCGGCGCCACGCGCCCACCGGGTCCATGCTGACCGCCGCGAGCTTGGCCAGCGGGCGGTTGGCCAGCGCGCGCAGCGCCAGCAGTTGCTCGCCGGCTGGGGTCTTCGCCAGCGTGACGGCCGTCCACTTCCGCCGGAAGAACCGCACCCGGACGAACAGCCAGGGCATCGCGACGGCAAGGATCGGCGGCGAGGCCACCGCGAGCGCCAACACCCACGCCAGCCAGCTCGCCGTCGTGTCGAGGCTGTGACCCGCGCCTGCGATGTCGAGCGCCGCTTCGCTGGCCGCCCGCAGCGGCCTGCTCAACGAATCGCCGACCAGCGGCACGTTGTCGGCACTGTCACCGGCCGAGTTCAGGTTGCCTGCGACGCCGTTGGCGCCGTCCTGGACCTGCCTGCCGACCGCGGCGATCGTCGACACGGCGGTGTGCACGGCCATGCCGACCAGCACCCACACGGCAGTCCACACGATGACCACGACATCGCTGACCAGCTGTGCAAGCAGGCGGGCCGGCGTGGTGGCGTAGGGCACATATCGGGACGTCATGCCGACGATCTCAGCAGATAGTCTGACCCGATGCGCCCACCTCTGAGCGACTACTTGCATCTGGCCAGCGGCAAGGTTCGCGAGCTGTATCGCATAGACGACGACCACCTGCTGTTCGTCGCCTCCGACCGCATCTCCGCGTTCGACTACATCTTGCAGACCGAGATCCCCGACAAGGGCCGGATCCTGACCGCGATGAGCGTGTTCTTCTTCGACTTCCTCGACGTGCCCAACCACCTCGCCGGTCCGCCCGACGATCAGCGCATCCCCGCCGAGGTACTGGGCCGGGCACTGGTGGTGAAGCAGCTGGACATGATCCCGGTCGAGTGCGTGGCCCGCGGTTACCTGACGGGCTCCGGCATCATCGACTACCGCAAGACCGGGCAGGTGTGTGGCATCGAGCTGCCGCCGGGGCTCACCGAGGCCAGCAAGTTCGCCGAGCCGTTGTTCACGCCTGCGAGCAAGGCCGAGCTTGGCGAGCACGACGAGAACATCAGCTTCGACGACGTCGTCGAACTGGTCGGCGCCGAGCGCGCCGCCGCCGTGCGGGACAACACGCTGCAGATCTACACCAAGGCCGCCGAGCACGCACTGAGCAAGGGAATCATCCTCGCCGACACCAAGTTCGAGTTCGGCGCCGACGAGAACGGGACGGTGGTGTTGGCCGACGAGGTCTTCACGCCCGACTCGTCGCGGTACTGGCCTGCCGACGGATACCAGGAGGGTGTCGTGCAGCCCAGCTTCGACAAGCAGTTCGTGCGCAACTGGCTCACGGGGCCGGACTCCGGCTGGGACCGCGGCGGAGACGAGCCACCACCACCCTTGCCCCCCGACATCGCCGCGGCCACCCGCGCGCGGTACATCGAAGCCTACGAACGCATTTCGGGCTTGAACTTCGACGACTGGATCGGACCAGCATGAATCCCCCCATCGCCAAGCGTGTCGACTCTCGCCGGGAGCATCACGGCGACGTCTTCGTCGATCCGTACGAGTGGCTGCGCGACAAGGCGAATCCCGACGTCGTGTCCTACCTCGAGGCGGAGAACGCCTACACCGACGATCAGACGGCACACCTTGCGCCGCTGCGGCAGAGGATCTTCGACGAGATCAAGGCCCGCACCAAGGAGACCGACCTCTCGGTGCCAACCCGGCGCGGGGAATGGTGGTACTACGGCCGCAGCTTCGAGGGCAAGCAATACGGCGTCCAATGCCGTTGCCCGATCGGCGATCCCGACGACTGGACGCCGCCCGAACTCGACGAGCACACCGAGATCCCTGGCGAGCAGGTGCTGCTGGACGAGAACGTCGAAGCCGAGGGGCACGACTTCTTCTCGCTGGGGGCGGCGTCGGTCTCGCTGGACGGCAACACGCTGGCGTTCTCCGTCGACGTCGTCGGCGACGAGCGGTACACGCTGAAGTTCAGGAACCTGTTGACCGGCGAGATGTACGACGACACGATCGTCGGCATCGGCGCGGGTGCCACCTGGGCCGCCGACAACCGCACCGTCTACTACGTCACGGTCGACGATGCGTGGCGGCCAGACACGGTGTGGCGCCATCGGCTCGGCTCCGGGCTGCCGGGGGAGAAGGTCTACCACGAACCGGACGAACGATTCTGGCTCGCCGTCGGCCGCAGCCGCAGCAACAAGTACGTCTTCGTCGCGGCGGGCAGCGCGGTGACCTCGGAGGTGTTCTACGCCGACGCAGGCGATTCCGATGCCCCCCTCACCTCGATCCTGCCTCGGCGCGAACTCGTCGAGTACTCCGTCGAACACGCGGTGGTGGGCGGCGAGGATCGGTTCCTCATCCTGCACAACGACGGCGCGGAGAACTTCACCCTCGTCGAGGCGCCGGTCAGCGACCCGGCCGTGTTCCGCACGTTGATCGAGCATCGCGAGGACGTCCGCCTCGACGCCGTCGACGCCTTCGACACCCATCTCGTCGTGAGCTACCGCAGTGAGGCGCTGCCGCGAATTCAGTTGTGGCCCATCTACGCCGACGGCAACTACGGTCATCCGGAGGAGATCACCTTCGAGACCGAGCTGACGTCGTCCGGGTTGTCGGGCAATCCGAACTGGTCGTCACCGCGGCTGCGGGTGGGCACGACGTCGTTCGTCGTCCCGGTGCGGGTCTACGACATCGTGCTGGCCACCGGCGAGCGAATCCTGTTGCGCGAGCAGCCGGTGCTCGGTGACTACCGGCCGGACGAGTACGTGGAACGGCGTGACTGGGCGGTGGCTCCCGATGGCGCGCGGATACCGGTGTCGGTCATTCACCGTGCCGGCCTTCAGTTTCCGGCGCCGACGCTGCTCTACGGCTACGGCGCCTACGAGTCGTGCGAGGACCCGCGGTTCTCGATCGCGCGGCTCTCGCTGCTGGACCGTGGGATGGTCTTCGTGATCGCTCACGTGCGGGGCGGTGGCGAGCTGGGCAGGCCGTGGTACGAACACGGCAAGCTGCTGGAGAAGAAGAACTCGTTCACCGACTTCATCGCCGTGGGTGCACATTTGGTGGGTACCGACGTGACGCGGCCGGAGAATCTGGTGGCGCTCGGCGGCAGCGCGGGCGGGCTGCTGATGGGCGCGGTGGCCAACATGGCCCCCGACCTGTTCGCGGGCATCCTGGCCCAGGTGCCGTTCGTCGACGCGCTCACCACGATCCTGGATCCGTCGTTGCCGCTGACGGTCACCGAGTGGGACGAGTGGGGCAACCCGCTGGCCGATCCCGAGGTCTACCACTACATGAAGTCCTACTCGCCGTACGAGAACGTCGAGGCGAAGAACTATCCGGCGATCCTGGCGATGACGTCGCTCAACGACACCAGGGTCTACTACGTCGAGCCGGCGAAATGGGTTGCTGCGCTGCGGCATACGAAGACCGATTCCAATCCGCTGTTGCTCAAGACCGAGATGGTCGCAGGCCACGGCGGAATCAGCGGGCGCTACGAACGCTGGAAGGAAGCCGCGTTCCAGTACGCATGGGTACTAGCCACCGCAGACCCAGACCACCACAGCAGCGGCGAGGTAGACCACCTCTTCCCCGCTCCGAACGTCTAACCGCGACGTCATCGACTTCGGCGGGTTTGGCATCCGGGACGCGTAGACGTTGGCAGGGAACATGGCCAGCATCAGTAGGAAGAGACAGGCCGCTGCGGCGACGCGGGTCGGCGGATAGAGCAACCCGACCGCGCCGAGCAATTCGAGGACGCCGGTGATCGTGACGAGCAGCGCGGGCTTCGGCAGCCGCGGCGGCACGATCGCGATCATGTCGCGGCGCATCCCCGGCACGAAGTGGGCCACCCCGGTCATCGTGAACATCACCGCGAGGCCGACGGCGATCGACGCGGGCCAGGAGTCGACGTAGTCGACACCGAGCCACCCGACGACGCGGGCGGCGAGGCTTCCCAAAACGAGGCTCAAGAAAACGGCCATGGCTGGCACCCTTCGATCTAGACAGTGGCAAGATGAGCGTAACAACAATCTATCCACTGTCAAGATTCCCAGGTATGCTGAGCGCATGAGCAGGGCCAACTACCACCATGGCGACCTCAAGGCCGCGATCCTGGCGCAGGCAGCGACCCTGGTGGCCGAACGCGGCGCGGACGGGATCTCGCTGCGCGAACTGGCCCGTGCGGCCGGTGTCTCGCATGCCGCACCCGCCCATCACTTCACCGATCGCCGCGGGCTGTTCACCGCACTGGCCACCGAGGGGTTCGGGCTGCTGGCCGAAGCGCTCACGGCCGCGCGGCCGAGGTTCATCGACGCCGCGCGGGCGTACGTTCGGTTCGCACTCGGGCACCCTGGCCACTACGCCGTGATGTTCGACAAGTCGCTGTACGACGACACCAACGCCGCACTGGTCGCCGCCGAGACGGCCGCGGGCACCGAGCTCAGCCGCGGCGTCGGCACGCTCCACGATGAGCACGCCAAGGCCGATCCGAAGAGCGCTGCGCTCGCGGCTTGGTCACTGGTGCACGGCTTTTCGCTGCTATGGCTCAACGATGCCGTGGACAAGTCGGAGGATCCGATCGCCACGATCGAGCGCCTGGCGCTGATCCTCTTCGACGGTTAGGTAGCGTCGGGTCATGACGCAACTCACAGACATCGCCCTCACCACGCTCGCCGGCGAACCCACGACCCTGGCCGAATATGCCGATGGCGCAGTGCTGGTGGTCAACGTCGCCTCCAAGTGTGGTCTGACGCCGCAGTACACCGCCCTGGAGAAGCTGGCGCAGGACTACGGCGACCGTGGGCTGACGGTGATCGGGGTGCCGTGCAACCAGTTCATGGGCCAGGAACCGGGCACCGCCGACGAGATCCAGGCGTTCTGCTCGACCACCTACGGCGTGACGTTCCCGCTGCTCGGCAAGATCGACGTCAATGGCGCAGACCGGCACGCGCTGTACGCCGAGCTGACCAAGGCCGCCGACGCCGACGGTGAGGCGGGCGACGTGCAGTGGAACTTCGAGAAGTTCCTGCTGGCGCCGGGTGGCGAGGTCGTCAACCGCTTCCGTCCGCGCACCGTTCCCGATGCACCCGAGGTGATCGGCGCCATCGAAGCCGTGTTGCCTCGGTAGTCACACGCTGCGTTGCTGCCCACCCACCCCCCAATGGTCAACTCCCGCCCACGTGTCGTAAACCGTTGGGACACCTGACGTTGCCATACTGCTTGCGTGGCTGGAGAACTGATCGTCTCGATCTCCGGGATCAAGGACCGGACGATCGACGACGTTGCCGCCTTCCGTGCCGAGCTCGAGGCCCGGGGGGTGCCGGTGTCGTTGCTGGTGGCTCCGCGGCTCAAGGGCGGCTATCGGCTCGACCAAGATCAGCCGACCGTCGAATGGCTGCAGATGCGCAGAACCGCCGGTGACGCCGTCGTCCTGCACGGCTACGACGAGGCGGCCACCAAGAAGCTTCGGGGTGAGTTCGCGACGTTGCAGGCGCACGAGGCGAACCTTCGGCTCATGGGTGCCGACCGAGTCCTCGAACATCTCGGTTTGCGTACCCGCCTGTTCGCCGCCCCCGGCTGGACCGTATCGCAAGGAGCCGTAACTGCGCTGCCGCGCAACGGCTTCCGGCTGCTCGCTGGCGTCAACGGGATTACCGACCTGGTGCGGAGCACGACGGTGCGGGCGCGCGTGCTCGGCATCGGCGAAGGTTTCCTCACAGAGCCGTGGTGGTGCCGAACCCTGGTGCTGGCCGCCGAGCGCACGGCCCGTCGCTCCGGCATCGTCCGCGTCGCCGCGTCGGCCAAGCAGTTGCGCAGGCCAGGTCCCCGTCAGGCGATGATCGACGCCATCGACCTAGCGCTCATGCACCAGTGCACGCCCACGGTGTACCGCTGGGAGCCCAGGCCCGCGTTGACGGACGCGGCCTAGCCTCGAACGCTAACGTGGCGGCATGGCTGATGCTGATGTCATTGTCGTCGGAGCGGGATTGGCAGGATTGGTCGCGGCCTGTGAGGTGATCGACCGAGGCCGGTCGGTGTTGATCGTCGAGCAGGAGAATGCCGCCAACCTCGGTGGCCAGGCTTTCTGGTCGTTCGGTGGGCTGTTCTTCGTCGACAGCCCCGAACAGCGCAGGCTCGGCATCCGCGACACTCACGAACTCGCGCTGCAGGACTGGCTGGGCTCGGCCGGTTTCGACCGGCCCGAGGACCATTGGCCCCGGCAGTGGGCACACGCCTACGTCGACTTCGCCGCGGGGGAGAAGCGCAGCTGGCTGCGCGAGCGCGGCCTCCAAACGTTCGCCCTCGTCGGCTGGGCCGAGCGTGGCGGATACGACGCCAACGGGCACGGCAACTCGGTCCCGCGGTTCCACATCACCTGGGGAACGGGTCCCGCGATCGTCGACATATTTGCCCGTCGGCTGCTGGCCGCGGGCCCGAAAGTCCGCTTTGCGCACCGTCATCGCGTGGACGAGCTCATCGTCGAAGGCGGCGCTGTCACGGGGGTGCGGGGTGCGGTCCTCGAGCCATCGTCGGCGCCGCGCGCCGTCCCGTCGTCCCGAACTCCCTTGGGGGAGTTCGAATTCCGTGCTCAAGTGGTCATCGTGGCCAGCGGTGGCATCGGCGGTAATCACGACCTGGTGCGCAAGAACTGGCCTGCCCGGATGGGACGCGTGCCGGAGCAGTTGCTCAGCGGGGTGCCCGCGCACGTGGACGGCCGGATGATCGGCATCAGCGAGGCCGCGGGCGCCCGCGTCATCAACTCCGACCGGATGTGGCATTACACCGAGGGCATCACCAACTACGACCCGATCTGGCCGAAGCACGGCATCCGGATCCTGCCAGGGCCGTCCTCGCTGTGGCTCGACGCGACCGGAAAGCGCCTGCCCGTACCGCTTTACCCCGGCTTCGACACCCTCGGCACGTTGGAGTACATCGCCAAGACCGGACACGACTACACCTGGTTCGTGCTCAATGCCCGGATCATCGAGAAGGAGTTCGGGCTGTCGGGGCAGGAGCAGAACCCCGACCTGACCGGCCGCAGCGTGCGCCAAGTGCTGTCCAGGGTCAGGCCCGGCCCACCGCCGCCCGTGCAACGCTTCGTCGACCGTGGTGTCGACTTCGTGTCGGCGAATTCGTTGCGCGACTTGGTGTCCAAGATGAACGAGGTGCCCGACGTGGAACGGCTGGACTACGCGACGGTGGAGGCCGAGGTGACTGCCCGCGACCGCGAGGTTGCCAACAAATACACCAAGGACGGGCAGGTGACCGCGATCCGCGGTGCGCGCAACTACCTCGCCGACCGCGTCAGCCGCGTCGTCGCCCCGCACCGGATCACCGACCCGAAGGCAGGCCCGCTGATCGCGGTCAAACTGCACATCCTGACCCGAAAGTCCTTGGGCGGCATGGAGACCGACCTGGACTCCCGAGTGCTCAAGCCGGACGGCACGGTGTTCGACGGCCTGTATGCGGCAGGCGAGGCCGCCGGTTTCGGGGGCGGCGGCGTGCACGGCTACCGCTCCTTGGAGGGCACTTTCCTTGGCGGCTGCGTGTTCTCCGGCAGGGCGGCGGGCCGCGCCGCTGCGCGCGACACCGCGTAGCGTTCGAATCTGGATGAGCGAAAAGCGGCTTCGCGGCTAGTCCGGAGGGAACCGCTCTTGCAACGCGTCGAGTAGTCGACGCGCTTCGGCGATGAGTTGTCGCAACTGCTTGAGTTCGTGCGGCAGCGTTTCATCGTCGAGCTTGCGCTCGCGCCGCCGCTGCCAACGCCGCTCGGCGGTGGCTTCCCGATTCTCCAAGTCGTCGAGGTCGCTCAGCAGAAGTGCCTCGAACAGCCGAGATTGTGCGACGTCAGCGGGGTGCGGCGCGCGCTGTCGCGATCGTGGCCGCCTCGCCTCGGGCTCGGCCAGGCCGGCCGTCCGTCCCACCCCGTTGTGGGCCGAATAGAGGTTCGGCCGCCGTTTGACCGGCAGGGGCGTGATGACCTCGTCGTCAGACAATTCCCCATACTGTATGGACACTCCGAAATCCTGGCTCACGAACGAGGATTCAGCGACTCCACAGATTCACCAGCCGTCGATGCCTTCGTCGGCAGACCGTAACCCCGCGTTCACTCGCGGTCGAGTGGGACCCTAGAACTCCGTGCCGTTCTCCGGGTCGAGAACCTGGAAGTCGGTGTCGGTCATCTCGGTGAGACGCCCGTAGTAGATGCCGCGCGCGGCGGGATCGATGATCGCCTGGTGAATCGGCACCGCGCGCGCCGGCGCAACGGCCCGCAGATAGTCGACGGCCTCGGAGATCCGCATCCACGGCGCTGCCGCGGGCGCGGCGAGCACGTCGACCGGCTCGCCAGGATCGAACAGCGCGTCGCCAGGATGCATCAGACGGGCGGCATGCTCGCCGTCGCCGATCAGGTACGAGATGTTGTCGATCACGGGGATCTCGGGATGGATCACCGCGTGCCGCCCGCCCACGCCGCGGACCGACAGATGGCCAACGCTGAACCCGTCGCCGGCGTGCACCGCCGTCCATGGCTCGCCGAGCTGCGCGGCGGTCTGCGGGTCGGCGTACAGAGCGGCTTGCGGGTTCGCCTCGATCAGCGCGGGAAGCCGCGCGACGTCCGCATGATCGGGATGCTGATGCGTCACGAGGATCGCTGACAGCCCGGTAATGCCCTCGAATCCGTGCGAGAACGTGCCCGGATCGAATAGCACCGTCGTATCGGCGCCCGAATCGTCCCGGAATCGTGCAAGCAGGCAAGAATGACCGAAGTGGGTGAGCTGCATGCCTATATTGTGGCGCTCACCAGGCGCGGGGGGAGCGATCACTTGAGAATGACTTTGGCTTCGGTGTTGATGACCTGGGGAATCGTCAGCGCGTTCGTTGGTGTGACGACGCCCGCCAACGCCATGCCTGGCGACTGCCCGCCGTTCTGTGACGGCATTCCCGATTCCGCGTGGATCGCGCCGGCTGCCATCCCGCTGTCGGACGTGTACCACTGGCCGGCCCTGCCCGGGCTCGCGACGACGGCTCCGTCGCCCCGGTTCCGCTTCGAGGACACGTGCGCGTCGCCTCCGGTTTCGGCCGACCCGCGGGACTTCGCCGCCGCCGCCAGTGCCCAGGTGACCCAACCCAACGGGCAATGGCAGCTGCAGGTGCAGGTGCTGCACTGGCGGGGCGATGCCTGGAAATCGGGTCAGTTGGCGGTCTCGGTACTGCAGAACGCGGTCGGTGCGTTGCGGGCGTGCTCGGTGACGGCGCCGTGGACCTCGCCGTCGATCACCACCGACCAGCCCGGTCGGGTCGCCGCAGTGATCAGCACTGCGGACAAGCAGGTGCTGCACGAGTACCTGCTGGCCGACGCCCGCAACGGCACGCTGGTGGATCTGGCGATGTGGACGACGCTGCCGAACGCGGTGGACTGGCGTTCGGTGCCGGACCCCGTGGTCTTTGACGCGATGGGGTCCCCGCTGTGCACGGCGTACGTGGGCTCGTGCCGGTGAGTCGCGCCGAGTCGTCGCCGGTAGAGTGAGCGCCGATCGATTTCGTCGGACTTTAAGGAGTCGCGCGTGGCCCGTGTCGTAGTGCACGTGATGCCGAAGGCCGAGATCCTCGATCCTCAGGGTCAGGCGATCGTCGGAGCGTTGGGCCGTCTGGGGGTGGCAGGCATCTCGGATGTGCGGCAGGGCAAGCGGTTCGAGCTCGAAGTGGACGACGACGTCGCCGACGACACCGTCGCCGAGATCGCCGAGTCCCTGCTGGCCAACACAGTGATCGAGGATTGGACGGTCAGCCGCGAGCCGTCTGGGGACCCGCAGTGAGCGCGCGCGTCGGCGTCATCACGTTCCCAGGCACGCTGGACGACGTTGACGCGGCGCGCGCCGTGCGGGCCGCAGGTGCCGAGGCCGTCAACCTGTGGCACGCCGACGCCGACCTGAAGGGCGTCGATGCCGTCGTCGTCCCCGGCGGCTTCTCCTACGGCGACTACCTCCGTGCCGGCGCGATCGCCAAGTTCGCGCCCGCGATGGGTTCCGTGATCGAGGCCGCAGGCCGTGGCCTGCCAGTCCTGGGGATCTGCAACGGATTTCAGGTGCTGTGCGAAGCCGGTCTGCTGCCGGGGGCGCTGACCCGCAACGCCGGACTGCACTTCGTCTGCAAGGACATCTGGCTCGAGGTTGCGTCGAATACGTCGGCGTGGACGACGCGCTACGAGCTCGGTGCCGACCTGCTGGTGCCACTGAAGTCGGGGGAGGGACGCTACGTCGCCTCCGAGGCCGTGCTCGACGAGCTCGAGGGAGACGGCCGCGTCGTCTTCCGGTACCGCGACAATCCCAACGGCTCGATGCGCGACATCGCGGGGATCAGCTCGGCCAACGGCCGCGTGGTGGGGTTGATGCCGCACCCCGAGCACGCCACCGAGGCGCTGACCGGGCCGTCCGACGACGGGCTTGGCCTGTTCTTCTCGGCGCTGGATGCGGTGCTTGCGGCTTGATTCCCCCGCGATTTCGGCGCGCTCGCGGACGCTGACGGGCGTTGTCAAGCTGCGTGGAGTCGGTCGGGTTCGGTTTCGGTGGGTAGGTTGATGCCGACGATCGGGCTGGGGCTGTGGGTGTTTGGCCGGTGGCGGAATCGTTCGGGGTGCGCGTCGTAGTAGGCCTGCTGGGCCTGGTCGCGTTGTTGCCACTGCTGGGTCCATGTTCCGTTGTGGACTTCGGTTGGGGTGAACAGCGCGATGCCGCTGTGGCGGTGGTGCTGGTTGTACCAGGACACATATGAGCTCACCCAGGTGCGTGCGGTGTCGAGGTCGGTGAACGTGCCGGGGTAGTTGGGCCGGTATTTCATGGTGCGGAACTCTGATTCGGAGTACGGGTTGTCATTGCTGACGCGCGGCCGGTTGTGCGTCTGGGCGACACCGAGGTCGAAGAGGCGGTCTTTGAGCACCGTGGAACGCATCGCCGGGCCGGAATCGGCGTGCACCACCGCGGGCAGTCCGTGAAGGTTGAATGCGTCGGTGAACATCTCGACCGCGAGGTCGTCGCACTCGCGTTCCTCGACACGCCAGCCCACGATCATGCGGGAGTAGATGTCGATGATCGAGTACGCCTTGAACGCCACACCCCGCCACGGGGTGCGCAGGTCGGTGATGTCCCAACTCCAGATCTGCTGTGGTCCTGTCGCTTTGAGCACCGGAACCGGCCGAGGCGCCCTATTCGTCGAGCGAGTCGGTGCGACCGGGCGGGTGCTTTGATCGACAATCGTGGCCGCAATGCGCCACCACGAACGCCGCGAAGCCAACATCACCCCGTCATCCCAGGCCGAGGCGAACGCGTGATCCACCGAGGTCCCTGCCTGCCAGCCGGCCAGGATCTGGACCCGGATCGCCGCGCGGTCGGCCTCCGGGATCCGCGACGGGTAGGCGCGGTCCTTCTGCGGCAGCGGATCGACAACCCTCGGGCGCGGCGTGGATCGGTAATGCCACGTCGAGCGCGACAACTCGATCATCGCCAACGCGCGACGCTGCGATCCGGCCGCCGCGGTCAGCTCGGCGACGAGTCCGTTCTCGAGGTCGATGAATCGCTGGGATCGCTGGTCGTCGGGGTTGCGTCGGGCTCGTCGGCGCTCATCGCGTGCAAGAGCCCGATAGCTTTTCCCAACGCCTCGTTGGTCGCCTCGAGCTCACCAACCCGTGCCCGCAGACGAGCCAGCTCATTGTCGTCGCGGTCCTGTTTGGCCGCCGCCGCCATGGCCACCGCTGTTCGTTTCGCCGGGGGAACCGTCATACCCCCACCCTCTCGCGGAATCAGGCCCCGGTCGAGGTCACCGGCGAACACCGCCGCTTCCCATCGCTTCAACTGTCGAACAGAGACCCCCTGAGCAGCACGCCACAACCCCTTCTGCCCGTGCGGTAGCAGGTGATACTCAACGACGAACTCACGAATCTCGGCGGACGTGAACCCCGGACTGATCGACATAACCCAACTCCCCACACTGGCTGCGAAAGTGACTCACAACCAGCCTGGCGAAGAGGGTCAGCGTGACGATTCACGCCGAAATCGCAGGGAAAGGGAGAGTCAGTCGCGCGCGGCGACCAGCAACCCGTCGCCAAGCGGGAC
>Ga0105239_10007882_pt1 | contig 12174 bp, 3 predicted proteins | sample KBSC44metaG_FD_92761 | JGI IMG/M metagenome (GOLD analysis project Ga0105239, IMG submission 92761) | Corn rhizosphere microbial communities from Kellogg Biological Station, Michigan, USA - KBS C4-4 metaG | ecosystem: Host-associated > Plants > Roots > Rhizosphere > Soil | place: Michigan, USA...
GGTTATAAGCGCTATTACAATAGCAAGCACGCCGGCCAGCGGGAATACCCACCATTGGATGTGTATTTGATAGGCAAAGTTTTGCAGCCAGTTATTCATGGCGTACCAGCCAATGGGGATAGAAATTACCAAAGCAATAATTACCAGCTTCAAAAAATCCACCGAAAGCAGACCCACAACATCGGCAACCGATGCTCCTAGAACCTTGCGAATACCAATTTCTTTAACCCGCTGCTGTGCGGCAAAAGTTGCCAGCGCAAACAGGCCCAGGCTGGCTATAAAAATGCCCAATGCTACCAGGATGATAAATACTTGCTGAAACCTTGCTTCGGATTGATACAGCTTTGCAAATGCTTCATCCATAAACGTGTACTGGAACGGACTGCCGGGATATAGGGAGTTCCACGTGCTTTCAAGCTGTGCCATGGTGGCTGCAATATTTTGGCCAGATAACTTAACGGAAAACCTGTTTTCGTTTCCCGGGGTATTTACGAAGCCAAAAGGCTTTATCTTGTTGCGCATAGATGTAAAGTGAAAATCTTTTACCACGCCTACTACCTTCACATAATACATCGTATCCTTATCCTGCTGCCATAAAATTTCTTTGCCTATAACGGGCGCGCTAATGGCTAAATCTTTTACAGCGGTTTCATTTAATACAATACCGCCAATGGTTTGCTCAAGCGGGCCGTGTACGCCATTGTTCATGGTATCGGATACAAACTTGTCGGAAAAGCCACGGCCCTCCTTCAGTTCAATATTTACCACATCAAAATAGCCATTGCCTACATCCAGGTAATTAACCAATTGTTTGTTTTGCGAGCCTTTTACATTAACCATACTGGTTGAGTTTAGCCCGCCAACCATGCCTTGCGACATAGCCACCTTTTTTACCCCTTTGATCTTTAAAATCTCGTTAATGTACGACTGCTTATTTTGAATCCTCGAGCTTTTATTTATTACCACCACCTTATCGGCATCCAGCCCCATTTTAGCTGAACGGATAAATTGCATCTGCTGAGATATAACTATAGCGCCTATAATCAGTACAATTGAGATGGTAAACTGCACCACCACCAACGACTTGCGTAAATTTAATGTGCCTTTTTGATTTGATTTGAAACCCTTAAGCACAGTTACAGGCTTAAACGATGACATGTACAAGGCCGGAAATATGCCGGCAGCTGCGCCTAACAGCAATGCCCCTAAAAACGCATATGCCAGGAAAGACCGGTTTGTTAATAGACTAAGCTGCTTGCCTGTTAAATTATTTACCATAGGTATTACCAATTGTGCCAGGAAAACGGCTGCGACTACCGCAATAAGACATATTAAGACCGATTCGGTTAACAACTGGTTTATTAGCGATTTTTTTAAAGCGCCGATAACCTTGCGGACACCGATTTCCTTAGCCCGGATAGAGGCTGTTGCTGTAGAGAGGTTAATATAGTTTATGGCGGCAATTAATATGATAAAAATTGCGATCATAGTGAATATGTACACGTAAAGGATGTCGCTGTTTGGTTCAAGTTCCCATTTTAAGGCCGATTTTAAATGGATATCGGTAAGCGGCTGAATCCAGAAGATATTCTTACCACCCTCATTATCGCCCTTTTTGTACATAGCCTCAATTTTTGAGGTGAAGCTGGCCTGGTTAATAGGGCCTTTGGTTTTTACGTACGTATAGTAATTATATTGTCCCCAGTTACCGTCCAGGTTACCCAATGTGCGCAACGAAACCAGGAAATCAAAATGAAAATGCGCCTCTGCAGGTAAATCCTTTATAACGGCGGTCACCAGCATATCGCCCAAACCATCAATACTCAGCCGCTTGCCCATAGCGTCTTCATTGCCGAAATATTTTTTGGCTGATGATTCGGTCAACACAATTGATTTGGTATCGGGGATGGCAGTTTTGGCGTTGCCCTGCACAAACTGGCAGGTAAATACATCAAAAAAGCTGCTGTCGGCGCGATACAGCTTTTCTTCCTGCAGCTTTTTTTCGCCGTGCTTGATCAGGTAAATTTGCCCCCAGTTAGGGAAAACGGTGGTTACTGCCGCTACTTCAGGCATTTCTTTACGCATGGCGGGTGCCAATGCGGCCGGACTTGTAGCATCGGGCAACCGGGTACCATCGTTGTTTACAAAATCTTTTACAACACGATAAATGTTGGCTGCATCATTATTCTGCCTGTCGTAACTCAATTCGTTTTTCACAAACAAAACAATCAGCAGGGTACAGGCCATACCAATAGCCAGCCCGCCAATGTTTATAAAAGTGTAAACTTTGTTTTTCGCCATGTTGCGGATGGCAATTTTTAAATAGTGGGTTAACATAATTTGAATTTATATATCCGCTGTCAATTGTACGTTAGGTTTTAAATTTCGTGCCAAATAAGTAATATGCTGATTATTAGTTAATTGATATGGTTTTGGTGGGATGGGGCGTTCGCTTTTATTACTGTTTTTGTTCGCTATCGGACAACACGGGGGCGGCCAAAAACACGGAAAGAGCATTAGCTCATGAAATTTTGGCAACTACTACGGAAAAGAAAAGGTAGTCCCGGCAAAACAAAAAAAGCCAGGCGAACCTGGCTCATTGTTATATAGATGGTGACAATCAGGGCATGTTTGGTAATTAAAAACCTGCTTTATCAACTTCGCAGGCTGCCCGTACTTCCTGTACCGTAGCGGGCGCGTCCAACCGGAACAGACCAGAAAGTCCGCGTTCAATCCTTGATGCCCGCACGGCCGCTTTAACAGCAAAGAATGCGGTTACGCCCAGCACTAATGGCGGCTCACCGATTTCTTTTGCCGATAAAATGTCATTCGGGCTTTCCGGAACGTCGGCAGCTAAATTCCTCGGGAAAAGATGGACGTTCAGCTCAAGCGGTATGCTGGTTGTTGCAGGTGGTTTGTAGGTCCATGTGTTTAGTGTATTTAACCGCCCCTCATCAACACCGTCAGGCTCAAAGACCAGTTTTTCCGACATCACATAACCCAGTCCCTGGATAAAGGCCCCTTCAACCTGGCCAATGTCTATGGCGGGATTCATGCTCCAGCCGGCATCGTACATAATATCGGTGCTTAGTATTTTCGATTCCCCGGTTAAAATATCCACCTCGGCCACCGTACAGGCAGCAGAGTAGGTAAACCCGCTGAACTGATCAAAAGCCCCTGGCTTCCCGTTTTTATCACAGGTATAGCCCGGTATATCAGGCTGCTGGTCAATGGGTTTATAAGTAAGGTTAGGTACAGGTGTCTCTCCGCCGGATATTGGGATGGATAAGCTGGCTATCAGGTTGATCCGGTTTTGGTAAGCCATCGCAATTAGATTTTGCCATATAAGCGGAGATCGTGCCTTTTTGCTGGTCGGTTTTGCTTTCCAGCCAAGCACGCCGTGGTTCCAAAAATCAATACCCTGGTCTACGCACCAGTCGTTGCCATGGGTCTTTAGCATGTCATAGCCGAACTCGGTAATACGCGACCGCATTATTTCGCAAACCCGTTTAACCGCTTCGGCGCTGTAGGTGGTGCCGGTTGATGCACCTGTGCTGGTAGGATTTGGGATGATGCTGGTTTTAGGGCTTTCAACTTCAATCAAAGTCATCGGCACATTTAAAATGTACGACGCTACCTGCCTTACTGTTGTTAACAGGCCCTGGCCCATTTCAACGCCGCCCTGGTGTACCATTATACTGCCATCGCCCTGGAATATCGATAGAAATGCACCTGCCTGCTCCAGCATAGTAAGGTTATATCCTGAGCCGTATTTAACGGGCACCATACTTATGCCGCGTTTACGCCATTTATTTTCGGAGTTAAACTGCGCAACTTGGGCCACTTTAGCATCGTAGCTGCTTACCTTTTTCAGGTATGCCCAAACATCCTTCATGTAGCAGTAGGTGAGCGGCTGGCCAAACGGCGTAACGTCACCGCGTACATACAGGTTTTTCTCCCGTACTTCTTCGGCTGTCATACCCACGGAATATGCGCCATCGTCAATGGCGTTTTCCAGCATTACTTTGCCCTGTACATCGCCAAAGGCACGCATCGCAGTGCTGGGGGCAGTATTAGTTCGACAAACGTCAATTTGTGCCTGGAAATTCGGGATCTGATAAGCATTGTCTGCACGGGTAATTATACAATTGGATACAATGAACGAGCAATCGTAAAACGCACCGCCATCGCCATACATTTTGTTTATCAGGCCCTGTATTATGCCTTTGTTGCCCGGCGTGGTTTCACCTTTATCAATTGCAATTTGGTATTGTGCATAATAGGCGTGGCGTTTTCCAATCATGCCGGTATCCTGCTCCCGGGTAAGCACCAACCTGACAGGCCGTTTTAAAGCTTTTGCAGCAACCGCCGCCGCCGCCGCTACAAACCTTGCCGGCTCCGTTTTTCCGCCAAAGCCACCCCCTACAGGTGGTACCTGTACATCAATGCTGTTGTACTGTACTCCCAATACTTGTGCAATAGTACCATGAATGGTCATCGGGCTTTGGGTTGATGCTTTAATAATCATCCGGCCGCCGTCGGCAGGTTCGGCAATGGCTGCCTGGGTTTCCATATAAAAATGTACCTGCCCTCCGGTTGCCTGCGTTGAGCCGACAACCTGGCACAAATTTCCATTTACCACCACCGGGGTGTTAGTAATGGTTTTATCCAATGGATTTTTGTCAATCACCCAGGTTAAATTGCTGCCCGGCCTGGTAATTTGCCAAATGTGGGAGTTAAAGCTCGCCGTTGTTGGGTAATCAGGGAAAATGCTGTTGTGCTTAATAGCATCGTCGAGGCCTATAACAGGTTTGTTCCACCAGTTTTTGGCAGCTTCCGCAATTTTTACAGGCGTGTAGCCCACGCAGTTATTGGTAACATAGTCGGCAATTGTGGCTGCGTTTTGCTCGTTATTTGCGCCAACCAGGGCAATTGACTGCCCAACGTATTCAACCTGTTCAGGTGCAAATATCGGCTGGTCCGAGCCCATACCCTGCATGTTCATGCTGCCGTTTTTAAATACTTCGCTGGTAACCAAATCGATAAAGCCGGGGAATTTTTCAGAAAGATGTTTTCGCAATTGGTCTGAGGTTACCGGGGCTTTATCGCCGGGTATAGTAAAATGATAATTAGCAAGCGCCCTTTTGCTTTGAACTAATGACCCGTTTATGGTGTTTACCGGCACAGATAATTCGTGGGTATAATGCAGCTGGCCCTGTGCTTGTTCAACAGCAGTGAATTTAACGTACGGTTTGGATAGCGGCGCCCTGAAATCTAAAGGCTCATAGTATTGCAGCCCGTTGCTAACACGCCAATGCCCCCAGGTAATCTTGCCAACTGAGCGAATATTCGGTGGTATAAATGCACCTTGTTCAAGCAGCGCCTTAACAATTGCTTTATAAAGAAATGAAGTGGCTAGCTGAATTCTGTAAGTTTCGGTAAAGCCTTCATCAGGCAGCCCTTTCATCCGCTTCGCCCAGTGGGCTATCACGGCCTTAACCTCTTCAGTGAGCCTGCTGATAACGGCAGGAACCATATCAAGCGACAATACGCTGCCGAGTATCAGTTTTTCGGTTTCAACGGCCCGCCACGGATATGGTGCCAAACCACCGAACGTTAAATGAACAGCGGTGACTTTTAACGAACGGCCGAGCTGTATCAAGCTGGCCGAGTTTACAATACTGTGCGCATTAACATCGCGCAGCGCAACTTTTTGGGCAAGCACCACATCGTTTTTGTCGCCAAAGGGTATTGAATACGAAACCAAAATTATGCGATTGGCAAGTTCCGGCTGTTTGATAACCATAGCCGACAGTTCGTCGACTGTATTGCTTTTGATGTTATCACCCTCATCCGGGTCGATATAGTCAATCACCGTATCGATGGCTGCAAGTGCTGTAAGCATATCCGATGGGAAAGGTTCTCCGGTGCCGGCTGCAATATGTTTTAAAACCAACATGGTGTTACCGCCTATGGAGCCGGCGTTGCGTACAATACGGCCGGCGGTACGTTTTGCCATAAATTGGGCAGCACCCCATGGGGTAGTTTCAACGTCGCGGCCGGCCGGTATGTTTTCCCGGTATTTTATTATGGCCTTTTCATAAATTGCTATAACATCGCTGTAGGTGGTGCCCGACGATATCTTAAGGCCTTGTTCTGTTATTAAAGGCGGAGCATTCAGCTCAGGTACCAGCCTGATATCGATAATATGTTCAGCATCCAAAAACTCATCTTTGTATATGCCATAGCCCGTGTTGGCGTGCACGATGTAATGTTTATTACCCTTGTGTTTGCTTAAAGCCGCCAGCAGATCGGCGAGGCTTGTGGGAGTTGTCCATGTACGGGTGTTTGTTTGAATTGAGGCACCGTGCATGTCGTTTTTTGCAGCATTAGGGAACGGGATTACTATTGAGGATGCAGGCAATTGTGATCGAACGGCATCATCTCCAAGGCATTTCATGCGCTCTTCTTCATCCTTTTTTGTCCAATCGGATGCGAAGGTTTTCATCCCCGTTAAAATGGGACGATAGCCAGTGCAGCGGCAAATATTGCCATCAAAAATGTCCTCTATTTCCTTCTGCGTTGCTTTAGGATTATTGGCAATAAACTCCGACATATTCATTACGAAACCAACCGTGCAGTACCCGCATTGAGTGCCATTGTTTATGGCCAGCCGGTGTGCGACCGGGTTCATACCCATATGCGTTAACTCCGAAGGGTGTTCCGGTACGTCTGTTTGCAACAATAGTTTTGGTACGGCGGTGCGCTTTAATGCTTTTTGTACTTCTGCAAGTACCTGCTCACGTTTGTCCTGTGCCTGCTCAAAAGCCTCGACTACAGCTTCCGGCAATGGTAATTCAGCCGAACCGCCGCCCCGGCTTGATGTTTGTGTATGTGTAAGATATTCAGGGTTGGGGTGCCGGGCAGCGCCGGTACCTTCCACCGTTGTAACCACCATACCATCGAGCGATGCCAAAGGGCGAAGGCATGAGTTGATGGCCCGGTGCTCTGCTTTTTTATCCTTGCTGTTCCAATGCGATAGAATTACCGTACAGCCGCCGCAACCGCCCTGCCCGCACGGCTTTTTTGGGCCGGCTAAATGCACATCGGGCGAGCGCAGGTAATCAATCAGCAGGGTATCGACATTTGGCTCTTTAATAACCACATTTTCACCGTTCAGAAAAAATGATATGGAGTTTTGCATAATGTTTTCTTTTTAAAGATTTGTCAAGTTAAAAACCGTCCTGGGTTTGGGTCAGCGTATCCACTTTCTGTTTCTTCCCTTTCTTTTTAATCATCTTAACTTGCTTAAATGGTATGCCACCACGTATGGCCATGTGTTGTATACCGGCATATTGATGCGAGTAGTAGCCGCCCATCAGCGTGTTTTTCCATTGCCAGTAATATTCCAGCGCCAGCGAAACCTGTAATGAAAAGTCGGTTGATGTGGCTTTTTTAGGGTCATACGCAGTGCCGCATTTCAGGTTATAATAATATTTTTTCCAGGCGGGGGCATCGGTTTGGGTGAGGTACTTCATAGAGCCGTTAGCCAAAGTATCGCCGATAAACGCCTGTGCAGGCACCAGTGCAGCTATCTGCGGAAATTCGCCCGTTGCATGACACGACATACACGAAGCGGTGTTCAGGTCAACCGGACCGTCAAGCCTGCCGCCCCAGCCAAGGTGCTGCGGAGGCAAATCTGCCGATGCATTAATAAAGGTTTCTTTAAGCGTATCATTAATCATGGTTTTAACAACAGGGTAGGGGTTTATCCAGTTGGTTTTGTAACCGGGGTCGTTACCAAACTGGATACCAACCGGAACAAGATTTGCCACCCTGTCTTTCATAGTTTTGCCTTTGTTCAGGTTGCCATTGTAACAAAAGTTTCCAAAAATCCACCCGGTGCCGTATTTGTCGGCCCTTTTGTCCTTCACCATTATATCCATCTGGATAAGGTTCATGGTTTTCACTATGCGGTTGGTGCTGTCTTTAAAAGTTGGAGTTATGTACGCAAGCCTGGTGTATGGGTTTTTAAGGTAAGGTACATCCAGCGAATCCAGTTCTGTGTAAAGAAACTTGAATATTACTGTTCCCTCAGGGAAGCCACCTTTTGGTCCCTGGGTTACAAAGGGATCCGGGTCGGTTGATGTGTTCCACATTTTGTATAATGTGTGGCCGGCAAAATCGTTATAAAAGCCTAAGGCATATACCTGGCCAGGGTGTTTTTGCTCCGGTGCCAATTGGTAAGGGCTGATGGGAGCCTCTTTGGCAAGCCCGCTAAATCCTTCTGATGCAAGCGGGCCGTAGTGCAGCCATGGCATGTGGTACCAGTCGCGTTTTTTGTTATCCTGGGCAACAAAGTCGGCATCAATCATTCCTTCAAAGCAATAGTCTCTCGCTGCCAGCAGCCAGTCCATCCATTTGCTTTTATCATCAAACGGCATCTTAAAAAACGCCGGGATTTTATCTTCGCCGGGCAGTTGTTTTGGATAGTCCTGGCTAAGTTTAAATATTTTGTGCCCCGGGTACTGTTTAAGGAACTGGGCCACCGGTATCATGGCGCCAAAATCAGGGAATTCGCCCCTTTCTCTTGTTGTTTTGTCGTCGCCATCTGCGGCTGGTGGTTGGGTGTTAGTTGTGCATTTCAATAAGGCGCATATTCCCAAGAGGAATAAAACGACCATCAGAATCCTGGCTTTTTTCATGGTTTGTTTGGTGATTTAAGATTAATAGGTACTAGGTTAAGTTTAATATATCTGGCTGTTATTCAACAGCCGTGCAATTGTTAATTACAAGTTTTTAGCTTGTGGTATTCCAGTAGTTTGATTAATTGTAATACGACAAATGGCAACTACGAAACATTCGGGCCCGTTCGGATAAAAATACCGGATGGAAAGCAACTATTGGCGAAAATAAAGGGTTGATTTTTCTTCATTGGTGACAGGTTTAGTTGTAGGTTTTAGTAATAAGAAATAAATATAAGTAAAAAACAACAATTGTCAATACCTTGTTGATAAGTTAAATAAACTAACCGCACTGTATAAAGAAAGGGATTCTGCCTTAATGAGATTGTTAATAATTGGTGCAGACAAAATATTTTCTAAAAGGAGTATTTATTTTTATTGTCTTTTCCTATTTTTATTGGAAAGATTCCCTTTTTAATGGCCTGTCACACTAAGTCTTCATTTTTTTTCTCGGCAGAAAAAAAATGCAGTTTAACAATTATATTTATTCTGATAGCAGCTCTAACAATTATCTGCTCATGCAAAAAAACGAAAGTTGAGCTGTCACCAGATAAATATATTACTGATTTTAGCTTTTTCGGCAGTAACAATGCCGGCGTCACAGCAACCGGCGTTATTAATGGCGATAGCATAAAAATTGCCGTAGGCCCGGCGGTGGCACTAACGAACCTGGTTCCTACAATTGGATTTAAAGGAAAAAGTATAAGCCCAGCCTCAAACGTACCTCAGGATTTTACAGGTCCGGTTAACTATACCGTAACGGCACTGGACGGCAGTTCCCGCACCTATGTGGTGATTTTACGGCATCTTTCTGATTTAAAGGGTATTACATCTTTTGTATTTAAAGCGACAGATAATCCTGGTGTATTAACGAGTGACATAACAGCTACTATGTTCAACGATACCATCCGCGCTCTTTTACCGCCAGGAACAGACTTAAGCAAATTGGTACCGCAAATTACGTACAACGGTATATCGGTATCTCCTGCAAGCAAATCGGCCAATAATTTTGTTGCACCGGCGTTGTACACTATTTCAGCCGAATCAGGCAGTACTACGAGTTATAAAGTGTTTGCGGGGTCTGTGGCATCGGTATACTTTGGCTCAAATGATCATAACCTATATGCCCTCGACGGGATTACCGGCCGCCTGAGATGGAAGTTCCAAACAGGGGCCATAATAACAACTTCGCCCACCATTTATAAAGGTTTGGTGATTAGCGGCAGCAATGACGGTTTTGTTTATGCGCTTGATACCGCAAAAGGGACACTCGTTTGGAAACAACAATTAAACGATGTAGTAAATACCACGCCTTCTGTTGCCAACGATATGGTATATGTTACCGCCAAATCGATTTTTGCTTTTGAAGCTGCAACCGGGAAAAAGATTTGGGAACATCCATTGTATTTTCCCGGCAATCAGAATGTGGCTGTTAGCGGGCATGTACTATACGCTAAGGAACATGGGCCGGCTACGTATGCCATTGAGGCGTTTAACGCGCTAACCGGTGATTTAATATGGTCGACCACAGTTCCGGGACTGGGTATTTCAAACCCTGCTATTTATGGAAACACTGTTTACAGCAGTGGTCAAGGCGGGTTTTTAATGGCGCTTGATGTTGCGACAGGAGCATCAAGATGGAACTTTAATCCGCCCGGATATACTGGCAGCGGAGAATTTCTAAGCCCTACAGTTTCAAATGGCGTGGCTTATATCACCTATTACCAGATCGTTACACCAAGCGTAACTATTACCACTTGGGCAGTTGATGCCACGACGGGTACAGCAAAATGGAGTTTCCCCGGCGCCGGAAACCATTATCCGGTTGTAAATAATGGTTTGCTTTGGCTGTTGTCGGCTGATGGCACAAGTGTAGTAACCGTGGATGCGGTAACCGGCGTACAGAAAACCAACTTTGTTTTGATGAAAGACCCCTATGCATACCCGACTATAGATCCTTATGTTGTTAACGAAGTTCTTTTTGTGGCCGATAGCGAACATAATATTTATGCCTTTGATGCTTTAAATGGCACACTTAAATGGCAATTTAAAGCCATCGACAGGGTTACAGCCCCCCCTGTAGCTATTGATTCGAAAGGGAACGTGGTGCACCCAGGGAATAGCGGAGAGCAGCAATAGTAGCTGCCCATAGTATTTCGCCGCGTTATAATAGGCGTACACACTTCTTAAGCGACAACGAGCTGGAATAACCTGTGCCTGCAAACCTTAGTGGGTATTGGGGCAACAAAAAAGGTGATTGGTTTATTCAATCACCTTTTTTACTTATAAAACAGTTACTAATACTACTTACCTACAGGCGCATCCAGTACCGGAGTTTTTACCGACATAACTTCTGTTTGCTTTTTATCATTCAACTGGTCTAAAACAACAATACTGTTCGATCCTTTTTTCAGCCAGCAGCCGGGCAGGTAAAGTGTTTGCTGCGGGCCAATTTTCCAATAACGGCCAATATTAATGCCGTTAATAAATACAATACCCTTACCCCAGGTTTTCATATCTAAAAATGTATCGCCAATTGTGTTTACATTAAATGTTCCCTGGTATAGCGTAGGGCTGCCCGCTGTATTATCATTTCCCGAAGTTAATGCCGGTACTTTATCCATTGGCAGTTTGTACATTTGCCAGCTGCCGGTTATTTCATGATCGTCAATTTTAACCGGACTGATAATGCCTTTCAGGTTATGAATAATCTCGCTGCCGTAATTTATCCGGCCGAGGTTCTCGACCAAAATGTCTAAGCGCCCATTAAAAGGAATTTCAATTGGGCAGCTAAAGTTATTTCCCTGCCTGTTAAGTTCGCCAATCCGCTGGCCGTTTACATATATGGTAGCGTAATCTCTTAACCCTTCCAAATGTAGTGTACCGCTTATTGGCTGCGTAAATTTGCGGCTGTATAAAACATAGCCGTGCCCCTGGTTAAGGTTTTCGAATGTTTGCGGGGTATCGCTTAATGCGGGTTGCTGTTTCTTTGCAATCTCCAACACGTTGGCGGATGCGGTTAGTTTGATAACAGGTAGCTGTACAACCGGAATTTGCGCGGGAACTTCGGGAATTGAATAAGAAACGTTTTTCTTCATCAAATTACGGATCGCCATAAATTTGGGTGTTGCCCAACCTGCTTCACTAATTGGCGCGTCATAGTCATAGCTGGTTATATCAGGCTGTATTGGATGCTCCTTATCGTAATTGGCGCCGCTTGTAAACCCAAAGTTGGTGCCACCGTGCGCCATATAAATATTGAATGAGACAGTGTCCTTTAAAAATGCTTCCAAATCTTTAATTACCGATTCACCTGGCACCTTTTCAAACTTTTCGCCCCAGTGGTCAAGCCAGCCGGGATAATATTCAGCTACCATGTATGGGCCTTTGCCGCTGTTGTATTGGTTAATTAGTTTTTTAAGATTTTTGA
>Ga0105239_10007885_pt1 | contig 12173 bp, 10 predicted proteins | sample KBSC44metaG_FD_92761 | JGI IMG/M metagenome (GOLD analysis project Ga0105239, IMG submission 92761) | Corn rhizosphere microbial communities from Kellogg Biological Station, Michigan, USA - KBS C4-4 metaG | ecosystem: Host-associated > Plants > Roots > Rhizosphere > Soil | place: Michigan, USA...
GATTGCTGCACCACGTCGAATTTTCTTTCCTGCCAGAATTTTACAAAAACGTCCTGCACCAGGTCTTCGGCTTCGCCTTCGTCCTGTAATAACAGGTATGCCTGTATGCAGAGGGTTTTGTAATACTTCTGAAATAAGGCTTTAAACCCTTGTGGGTCAGAGGTTCTCAGTAATTGTAGTAGGATATGGTCTGTTTCGGCACCCATTCGAATTGATATTTATACCATTAATATTTTCACTTTTTGCAAATTAAATACCGGGCATTGAATATTAAACACAAGGGTGTCGCGCACGAAACTATGTTCAATGCTCAGTTTCAATGAAATCGGGCTGCGGAAGTGAATTGCTATACATACCGTTCTATTTACACCAGTCTGTTACCAAACCAAATGGATACTGCTTCAGACGACAAATTAATTAAGGTTTTTACATTTTTCAAAACCTTTGGGTAACCTTTCGTTTGTACATACTATTTAAGTAGCAACAGCAATGGCAATCAATGTAGAAGGCATGTGGTTCAGCGAAATCCGTTTAGGGTCTTCGTGTTGTACGGGATTATCTTTTGGAGAATTGGATTTCTAATGTACAGAAAAAGTTTTGAAACAACCAAAACGTTTGTGCTAAAATGATAGAATAGTTAAATTTTTTATTTCCTTATAACTGGCCGCCCGCAGGCGTTTCAGCCGATCAACCATTATTCTTTCTTTTTATATTTATTGAATTTCAAAGATTTCTAACTGCTTAAAAGCCATTGCAGCATGATATTTCGTTTAAGTTGTGTGAGATAACCCGATAACTTTTTTGATCTAACGTCTTTGCAACAGTATACTAAATTGCAACATGTTATATAACGGCTACGCATCCCGCAAGCCAATTGATGACGCAGAAAGTTGCAGAATGACCTTCGCAAGTCGGTTTGAATGGAAAAGGCGAGCCTCCCATCTCAGCAATAATCGGGTTTTTCCAAAACCGCCCTACACCTACTTTTGTGTTGTAAATTACAATCTTATGCATGATTACTATAGAATTGCAGAGGCATTGCAATATATTAAAGAACATATGCAGGAACAACCGGGGCTGGACGAGATAGCTCAACATATTCATCTCAGTCCCTATCACTTTCAACGGATTTTCAGTGACTGGGCCGGGGTGAGTCCGAAAAAGTTCCTGCAATACATCAGTATCGAACATGCCAAAGAAATATTAAAGCAGGAAGCAGCTACCGTTTACGATGCAGCCTGGGAAACCGGTCTGTCGGGCACCGGCCGCCTGCACGATCTATTTGTAACCATCGAAGGCATGACGCCGGGTGAGTACAAAAGCGGCGGTAAAAATTTATCCATCCAGTACAGCTTTCACGAAAGCCATTTTGGAAACTATTTGGTGGCGTCTACTTCTGCGGGGATCTGCAACCTGTTGTTTTTTGAACAATCGGCCGGCGCGGTAGTACAGGAATTGCAGGAACTGTGGCCCGAGGCGAAACTGTTCGAGGGCGAGAATGAATACCATACCCGCGTACAGCAGTTCTTTAATCAGGACGAAAATCGCCCGGAAAAAATCAAACTGCATCTGCGTGGTACGCCATTCCAGTTAAAAGTATGGGAAGCGCTGCTGCGTATTCCGGAAGGACATTTAACGAGCTACACCAAAATTGCGCAGAGCATTCAGCAACCGTCTGCACAACGGGCAGTAGGTTCAGCCATTGGCGCTAATCCTGTTGGTTTTATCATTCCATGTCACCGCGTAATAAAAAGCGTTGGCAACATAGGCGATTACCGCTGGGGCGCCACGAGAAAAATGGCAATGATAGGATGGGAAGCTGCTCATGGTGATCAGGGTGGTGAGTAGATTTTTACCCTCTGGTATTCAAACCCACCCCTTTTAATCTTTCTTTTAATGGAACTCTCTACGGCCCCTCCCAGGGAGGGGATGCAGCCCTCTACTAACCACAAAACAGCAACAATTTATGTTTACAATTAACGACAACGAAATAACAACAGCGCTCAACAACAACGGTTACGCCATTATACCCAAAGTATGGAGTGCAGCAATTTGTAAGGAAATGATCGCCCTGTATGATGTGCCGACCCATTTTCGCAAAACCATTCAAATGGAACGGTACAGGTTCGGAGCAGGTGAATACAAATATTTCACCTATCCCCTGCCCGCCTATATTCAGCAGTTGCGGCAGGAATTGTATCAGCACATTCATACTATCGCGAATGCATGGAGCAACGCCTTACAATTGGGGATGCATTATCCGGCCACACACGACGCATTTATCAATCAATGCAAAACCAGTAACCAAACGCTGGCTACTCCCCTGTTACTAAAATATGGAAGCGGTGGATACAATACATTGCATCAGGACCTGTACGGCGATATTTATTTTCCCTTTCAGGCGGTGGTGTTTTTAAATGATCCGCATCATGATTATACCGGAGGTGAGTTTGTGTTAACACAACAGGTTCCGCGGGCGCAGTCAAAAGCTGTGGTGTTACAACCTGAGCAGGGTGATGTGCTCATCTTCACTACGCGTTTTCGTCCGCAGAAAGGAACAAAAGGATACTACCGTGTGAATGTTAAACACGGCGTGAGCGAAGTGCACAGCGGACAAAGGCATACGCTGGGGATCATTTTTCATGATGCCGCCTAAAAACCTTTCACCACAACTTGTCCCGACTTGTCGGGATAGGCATATAGGACACAGAGGAAGCCACATAGTTTTGAAATGACTTCTATGTGATACCTATGATTTCTATGTGTCTATGTGGTGCGAAGTGCCGATACAAGAAAATAAATAAAAAAGGGAACCGAAAAAAGCTGTTTCCCATATAACTGCTCTCTCAATAGTCTGATTCCCTGCATGCGCTCTTTACCCACTGTTATAACATCTGTTGCCATTTGCTCTGCCGTATCGGGAATATTAAGCCGTTTGGAAAAAATAAGCAGCAGAACAGTTCGCAACTGTTCAGGTAATTGCTCCAGTACATTATATGCCTGGTGAACAGCCTCATTGCGAACAACCTCGTTATTGAACCGGTTGGCCAGTTGCTGTTCGTTCATATACCAGTTGATCTGCTCAGGGGGAACATCGGAGTTATTTGATCGAATAAACGTAAAGCAGATATTCCGTACCGTTACCCACAGGAATGTTTTAATATTGGGGGTGTTATCAAACTGTTCACGCATCATATACAACTTAATAAAAGTTTCCTGCGCTATATGATGCGCTTCGGCACTGTTAAGTATTAATTGCCGGGCAAATTCAACCAGGTCAGCATAGTACAAATGATACAGTTCGCTGACAGACTCATAACTACCCCGCTGAAACCGGGCAATAAAATCTCGGTTAAGAAGAGATACGGTCATAGGTGTTTATAAAAAAATGGGATAATATAATACGCGGATAAAGGTTAGCAGAGTTTGTAATCGTATTCAAAAATTACACCTTAGAGATAAGGTTAAGGATGGGAAAATGGTTTGGTAAAGATGCCTCTAAAGTAGCCTTTTATTACCGTATCAGGAACAATTATTAATGACCGGTTATTTTTTTGACTTATGGTAAATATAGCACAATGATATATTTCTTTTGTAGTAAATTACTGTAAAATATACTTTTCTTATTCACATTTGTTATCCGGCCCTCATGGCACTATAGTTGAATAACCGTTTACAAATTACCTTACATATGTACACTAACCTTCTCAAAGCGCAGGAAGAGGGAATCACCCACCTGCTTTATCATTGCTGTATGAAGGATGGCGTTTTTAAAGAGTCGGAGCTGGATAATATATCAGGCAAACTGGTATCTCTCGAACTACAGAAAAAACTCAACTTCAAAGACGAAATGTCGAAGTATAAGTCGTACCGCAATGAAATAACAGATGAACCGGCTTACCTGCAATATCTGATAAGTCTTATTAAACCGGTCAATGAACTGGCCCTGTTTTCCTGGTGTGTTGAATTATGTATAGTCGATGGCAGCCTCAGCGCCGAAGAGGAAAGTTTGCTAAACAGTATTGCAACCGAATTGAAGTTAAATCCTGAAGATAAAAACGCAGTACAAAAACTAATGATCCAGCGCCAGGTAGTGGATACGCAGAAGGTGTTCTGAGATCGGAAGTCAGAGGTCGAATGTTGGACAATTGAGACATCGGACCTCCTTATAAAAAAACTGAATGCCGGATGCCTTCCCGGCACCCGGCATTGCTACCACATCTCTATTCTTCCATGCGCTTATTTGAAATTTATTTTTTCAAGCATCCCATTTAATCTGTTTCATCTCTGCGTCTGTTCACCTCAGTATTCTTTCTGGTATACTGTATATATACAATAAATTATGCCATCATTTCCTTCGCTTATTTACGCAACTAACAGATTGATATGTAGTTAAATTTCCTCACTTAGTAATATCCAATGTCAAATATTGAATGCAGAATGTTGAACTTAAGACCCCATTTTGTATTTCCTTTATTATTGAAAATTCAATATTCATGATTCAATATTCTGCCATCTACCACCCGATTCCATAATCTTCTCCATGATTACTCGACCCGCCCCAAATAGTGCCATGTTTGCCATCAAAATAAATGGCGTTTACCGGTCCGGATGTGCGGTCTTCATAGCTCAGCTTATACCCCATTTTAATCAGTTCGCGCCGGATATAATCAGGCGTATTGCTGTTCACCAGTATCGACCCCGGTTTGGGTTTACGGTCTTCGCCACCCAGCGATAAATACAACTGATAGGTATTTACATTTGGCGCTTCCACCGCTTCCTGTACCGTCATACCAAATTCGGTTACATCTAAAAAGAACTGTAACAGGTTCTGGTCCTGCGTATCGCCGCCCTGTACAGCAAACGACAAAAACGGCTTGCCATCTTTTAACGCCAGCGTAGGGGTAAGCGTTACACGGGGCCGTTTACCCGGCTCTACCACATTAAAGGGATCATATACCGAATCGAGTACAAAGCTTTGCATACGTTGGCTCATGCCAACACCGGTACGTCCGGCAATACAGGCAGGCACCCATCCCCCGCTCGGTGTTACAGAAACCACCCAGCCGGCTGAGTCGGCTGCTTCAACTGATGTAGTTCCGCGCCATAATTGATCAAGGTAATTTTCATCAACCGGCGAATATGCCAGCGGTTGACCACCACTCCATTTCTGTAAATAATTAGTGAAGGGATTGCTCTTGCCTTCGAATGGATAGGGGTCGCCGGGCAGCGCAGGCGCCACGTTTTTGGCAGGATCGATGAGCTTTGCCCGTTCCTTTGCGTATTCTTTCGACAGCAATCCTTTCATAGGCTCCTGTGGTGCAAAATTCGGATCGCCATAATAAAAGTCCCTGTCGGCAAATGCCAGTTGCATAGCCTGACAAACAGTATTTATATAACGGGCCGAATTATATTCCATGCTTTTCAGATCGAAATTTTCGAGTATGTTCAGCATCTGCAGCATGGCAGGCCCCTGCGTCCATTGCTGCAGCTTATACACTTCAATACCTTTATAGTTTACGCTGAGTGGTTCTTCAATCAAAGGTTTCCAGTGAGCAAGATCTTCTTCGGTTATCAGTCCGCCCTGTTCCTGACAACCGCGTGCAAATTCTTTGGCAATATCGCCTTTATAAAAACGATCATAGGCAGCATAGATCGCTTCTTTACGGCTCTTTCCTTTTTTCAATGCCTGCTGTTCGGCCTCCACCATTTTGCGAAGTGTTTCCAGCAAATCGTTCTGTTTGAAAATTTCTCCGGCCTCAGGTGCTTCCCGTGCATCACCTGCATGTGGCAAAAACACCGCTTTTGAATACGGCCATTGTTTTATCCGCGCCTTTGCTTTTTCAATGCTATTGGCTGTTTCCGCTTCTATAGGATAACCGGCAGCCATTTGCATAGCAGGAGCCAATACATCTTTTAAACTCATGGTGCCATATTCAGCCAGCATGGTGCAAATACCGCCGGGTGTACCGGGTGTAACGGCTGCCAGCGGTCCGTATTCAGGCGGATAATGCATACCCTTGCCTTTAAAAAAAGCCACCGTAGCACCGGTTGGCGCTACACCCAGCGCATTGATGCCAATTACTTTTTTTGTATGCGGGTTATAGATCAGCGCCTGTGTTTCACCGCCCCAGCTCAATACATCCCACATAGTGCAGGTAGCGGCGATCATAGCGCAGGCCGCATCAACGGCATTGCCGCCCTTTTGAAAAATGATAGACCCTGCCGTTGCGGCCAGCGGTTTACCGGTAATGGCCATCCAGTTTTTGGCGTGTAAAGGAGGTTTTTGGGTTTGCTGCGCCCGTGTTGCCAGCACACACAGAAAGGAAAAGGATACAAACAGCATTTTTCTCATACGACGTGTTTTGATAACTAAAGATAACATGTACTGATTATTCGCAGTAGCCGTTTGACCGAAAAGCTGTAGAAGAAATTCTACAGAGAAGGCTTTTGCAGGACATAGATTTTTTATGAACCCGGCAATTTTGTTGCTATTTGGCTTCCGTTGCGTCGCACACTTCAGCTTTCTGTCCTTTAATGAACAGGAAGCCCACTGGTATAACTTTTCATTATCATGAATCATGAGAACAATAAGTGCATTCATCGTTATAATAACCCTTTTTACAGCCTGCCTGAACAGTGCAGAAAACAAAAACGAAAGCAGCAGCGAAAATGAAGGAGGAACTGCTGCCGCGCGAGCGAAAAACATTTCGAGGCGCGATTACAGTATTACAAAGGAGAACTCCTACTCAGATCTGTTCTTCGATAGCACGGCGCTGGAAGATTTTATCAGCCGTAACCATATTGCTGATTCCATCGGCAACCGCATGCGCAGCTTTTACAATACGCGCAACTACCAGTACGCCTGGTTCAACAGCGATGGTTTTACTGAAGAAGCCCTTAGCTTCTGGAACCTGTTCGATCATTACATGAGCGTAAATGACGACACTACACTTGCCAATAAAGCGCTGGAAAAACAAATGAACCATTTACTGGCTCAAGATAGTTTTTCGGTAACCAGCAGTGATAAAAACTTCCGGAAGGGAGAACTGCTACTTACGGAGAGCTTACTTAAGTACGCCTCAAAAAACTTCGGGAAAGGATATGTAAAAAGAAAAGAGCTGGAACGGTTCATTCCGGTGAAAAAAGAAGATCCGATCCAAATGGCGGACTCGCTGCTGAATAAAAAGCATAAAGACAATAAGTATTTTGAAGATATCAACGCTTCCTACAAATCTTTAAAAGACCAGTTACAGAAATACTACGACATCAATAAAAAAGGTGGCTGGCCCGAGATCCCTGAAATAAAGAAACCATTGAAAAAAGGTAAAAGCGCCCCGCAGATAACACTGATAAAAAAATACCTCACTATTACCGGCGATATGCCCGGCAATGATACGTCTGCTATATTTGATGATACACTGGCAGAAGGTATATCACATATACAGCAACGGTTCGGGTTGAATCCAACCGGCGCTATTACAAAAGATCTTATTAAAGAGATGAACGTGCCGGTACGCGACCGCATCGGGCAACTGCTTATTAATTTAGACCGCATGCGCTGGATGCCATCTCAACCCAATGGTACACTGATACTGGTAAATATTCCCGAGTTCAGGTTACATGTATTGGAAGATGGTAAAAAACAATTTGATATGGATGTGGTAGTAGGTAAAGAAGGGCATAGTACGGTACAGTTTACCGGTACGCTGAATCAAATTGTATTTTGTCCGTACTGGAATGTTCCGCCTAAGATCGTTACGAATGAGATATTACCTTCCATTGCAAAGAACCCTAAATACTTAGAAGAAAACGAAATGGAAGATCAGGGTGATAAGGATGGTGATGGCATTCCTGACATCCGTCAGAAACCGGGCGATAAAAATTCACTGGGTAAAATAAAATTCCTTTTTCCGAATCGTTATGATATTTATCTGCACGATACGCCCGCAAAAAGTCTATTCTCTCAGGCACGCAGAGCATTCAGCCATGGTTGTATACGACTGGCAGATGCACAGAAAATGGCGGAATACCTGCTGCGTAATGATCCTGACTGGGACAGCAACAAGATCACCGATGCCATGAATGCCAATCAGCAAAAATTTGTAAAGCTGAAAAATACAGCCGAAGTGTTTATCACTTATTACACCGCATGGGTTGATGAGAATGGTCAGGTCAACTTCCGCCCCGATGTATATGGGCACGATGCAAGTATGACAGCAAGGTTGTTTAAATAGTTTGACGTTTGAAGTTTGTTGTTTGAGATTGCTTCAAACTAAAAAGGGCACAGTCGAAAGCTGTGCCCTATCAGTGAAGGAAATACCCGGTTAAATTATTTTCTTCCTGCTGCTGATTTTGGTCCGGTTCCTGTTCCAACTCCAAAAGCCAGTCCCACATTCAAACCCAAACTACGATTCTTCATGTTGTTGCTGCTGACATCATTCATATTGGTTAAACCATGATAATAGCCAATATCGGTATTCAGCCATGTATTGCGGGCTACCCGAATATTGGCGCCTACAGCACCGGTAAGTCCGGCATCAAAAGTTTTAAACATGTCTTTCGAATGTCCTTCTGAGATCTTGTTGTCATTGCTCTCGTATTTTGTATCACCTCCTACGAGGAATCCAAACGAAGGACCTAAACTGATCTTCGGCCGTACTCTGTCGCCATATTCACCAAAGAAGTAAACGGCCTGTAGTGGAAGTCTGATGTAATTGGCCCGGTATACGAGTTCGTTGTTGCCATTTTTAAAAGAACCGCCTTCACTGTTATACTTCAGGTCAGCGCTTACGCCCCAGTGTGTTTGAAGGCTGTATACCATCTTCACACCAACGTTATAGGCTGAGTGAAATTTGCTGTCGTAGCCAGGTGATACTGCATTCTCTGTGCTTATCCAGCTATGACCAAATCCAACGGTGGGACCAAATGATATATGTTGCTGTGCATTTGCATAAAGAGCAACACCAACGCCCACGAGTAACACGATACATTTCTTCATAGACAATAAATTTGATCTGAACGAACGGGATAAAAAACTATGCCATTGGCAGGTATCAAATCAATAATGCGTTGATTTTGTTTATACTAGTTGTGCATAATAATTGTATCAATGGTGTAAATGGCTAAAAAATAACAAAACACAAATAACAAGTTCCAAAAGAAAACACAGTACTATCTGACATTTGAAATTTGATTCCCGTAATTTATATATGCATATTATGCGTACAATAAAAACAACTCATAAGGCGGTATTTGAACCGATCGCTGATCTGATAACTTACCGTGCCATGCCAGCGCCGCTAATGACTATGAATGAACTGGACCCATTTATTTTTTTAAATCATCATGGCTTTCAGCAATACCCGCCTCATAATAATGGTTTGCCTTTTGGTGCGCACCCGCATCGCGGATTTGAAACTGTTACTTTTATTCTTGCAGGCGATCTGGTGCATAAAGACAGTCATAGTGGCGAAAGCATTATAAAAGCCGGCGGTGTTCAATGGATGACAGCAGGCAGCGGGTTAATTCATGCAGAAATATCATCAGATGAGTTTAAGGAGAAAGGAGGCCCGCTGGAGATCTTACAACTATGGATCAATCTTCCGGCACGCTACAAAATGACGCCGCCGAAATACATCGGACTGCAAAAAGACGAAATTCCTGAAGTGCCACTGGCAGATGGTATAACAGCCCATATCGTATCCGGTACATGGAACGGCGTGAAAGCGCCCATACAACCTTTAACAGATATTCATCTGGCGTGGATCGATTTTAAAAAATTCGGTCAGGCTACTTTTAGGGTGCCACTGAATAAAAACATATTGCTGTATGTAGTAAAGGGAAAGATAAAGGTGAACAATGTGCCCATTCCTTATCACTTTCTGGTGGAGTTCAGCCACGACGATGAAGCTATTTTGCTGGAGCCTGAAGATGAGGCCATCGTTATACTTGGCTATGCCACGCCCTTTAATGAGCCATTCGTTGCCTATGGTCCCTTTGTAATGAATACCGCAGAAGAGATCGGTCAGGCGTATGATGACTATAACAGCGGATTGATTGGCTGATAAGCTGATAAATCAAGTAGAATAATAAGACTAATTAACAGGCTAACCGGCCAAACTAACAGCCTGCTAAAACCGTTTTCCCCCTGATGGGTAAAAAGCGATACAAAAATCATCTGTTTTTTATTCTTGTTTAAAATCAAAAAATTATGTAAGGCTTGACGGGATTCAGGCGGGAAGCGGGCTTTGAGCGGTAATTTTTTATTAATTAGTATTTTTTTGTAATTATAGCACGGGAATTGCGGTTACCTTTGTGTTTCACCTGTTACATTTTAGGACTATGAGAATTGAAGTAAAGAAAAATATACATTTTACCAAACTGGTGAAAGTAAACGGACGGTTGAAAGAATTCAACTTTAGAAAACTGGGTGGGCCTAATGAAGGACTGTTTACTGTTGATGTTAGCGATGACAGGGGGAATCGTATCCTGTTCCGCATGCAAAAAGAAAACGACACCTGGAGAATACAGCCTCAACCTCCTCAACAATTACCCAACTGGGTCATGGAAAAAGAGAATACTTTTTCTGAATTGATTGAGGAAGAGCTGAGAAACGGATAAAGCACCGCCATTTTACCTGTAACCTCAAAGCCCGCCGGTATTGATTTTTACCGGTATCAGGGTTTTTATGTCAATCCTTCGACTCTGCTCAGGATTATTATTCTAATGAATAAAAGTCCCGAATGAAGTTGAAGGATTTTTTATGTCCTTACTATGTCATTATATCCTACATTAAAATAAATAACGTGGCCTTAATTCCACGTCTTTCCCCACTTCTGTTAATGTGCATCATTTAGTAATGAATTGATTGTCAAACCTACATGTGTGGTGGCATTGTTTTTAATTGTATATGGAAAAGTTAATATTATGAAACCGGCCAACAAATACAACAGAGAAGAGCAGCTGAACAGGTTCGAAGGTATGGCTCATATAACCCTTACGGTTTTTCTAATTATTACATTCATAGCCTCCTGTATTTATATTGGCCTTGATGGCTTTTTCAGCAGGTAATAAAACGGCATGTATATAAAATTGCCTTATACTTATGTTCCGAACTTCATAATGAGTAAGGTTAAAAAAACGCAGAGAGTCGCCTCTCTGCGTTTGCATGTTGGTAGCTAAAGGGTAACATCAATCCCGATAATTATCGGGAGACTCCTTAAACGTCGGTGTTACATTTAACCAAAATGGGCGTAGCCAACCGATTGTGCCGACTATACCGGCTGCTACGCCCGAGGTAAGGAGTATGGATTAAGCAAAAAAATTGAAGATATATTCTTTAATATTCTATTATTCAAATACAAAGAATTACCTGGTGCGCATTGAAAAAAGGGAACAGCGATCATAGATGTGACTACAGAAGACACTATTAGCATGAGGATAATAGTTCTTCCTAAAAGAAGATTGTTCTACATACTTAAATCTACTACAGATAAAATGCAAGAAACGGATGGGTAATGAAACAGAATGAATAGCATCCGCTACAATCAGAATGGTTGCCTCACCAATCTTCTTCATAGGTAACAATTAGTCAACCTACTTATATCAAAGAGAATGCCACTTGTATTTTTATATAAAACGATTGAGTATAAAATTGTTTTTTCTGCTGTTGTTTAATATCCAAACAACTATGCAGGCTGATCAATGCTTTTGTTGAAGTAAATTATTTGCAGGAATTACCGCTTATCACTTAGTAAATTTACGAGTTCCGAAACCACCTCCTCTGCAGACACAAAAGCGGCTTCCACTGTTCCCCCGTTTTCACCATCATAATATCCTTCACCGGCAAACCAAATGGTGTCTTCAACAGCCTTGTGCAGTAATCGCCTTGCTTTGGTGGTCGGCAACATATTAAAACTATAGGCGCCTAAACTATACGGGTTCAGTTTCCACTGGGCAACATGCCATGCAGTTAACAATGATCGCAGTTGTTCGGGCGTCATTGAAAAAATAGCCGACAGTGACTCTATGGCGAGTTGTAAAATGGCTTCGTCATTTAAGGCTTTAAGCTTTTCCGTTTTTGGTCCTCCTACCCAACCGGTGAGTAAAGGATAAGTATCGGGATATAAGGTCCACCAGGTAGGGATGGCTTCTTCACTCAATAAAAACCC
>Ga0105239_10007886_pt1 | contig 12172 bp, 9 predicted proteins | sample KBSC44metaG_FD_92761 | JGI IMG/M metagenome (GOLD analysis project Ga0105239, IMG submission 92761) | Corn rhizosphere microbial communities from Kellogg Biological Station, Michigan, USA - KBS C4-4 metaG | ecosystem: Host-associated > Plants > Roots > Rhizosphere > Soil | place: Michigan, USA...
CAACTTCAGATAGATAAAAGACAGCCGGTTGGTGGCGGAGTCGAGGCCTTGTAAGGTTTTTAGCGGCACAAGAATGTGTGCCAGTTGTCCACCTTCCACAATGCCGCTGACGCGCCAATCGCGGTTCAGGATCTTGATGGATTCGCCTACATGGATTTTTTTCTGCTTGGCGTAATACTGATCCACGATGACGTCGAACTCGCCTTGAAACCACCCACCCGAAATGAAATGCAATCCGCCGCTGACACGATCGAACTGTCCGGAATCCACGCCATTCACAACGAGGGGCAGTTCGACGGAATGCGTGATGACACCCATGGCAGCCTTGACGTGGGGCTGCTTTTCAAAGAACGGAATCAGCCCTTCGGAGAGGTTGGCGGTACCCCCGCTGAGAATGGCCTTGGAGTCCCCGCCCCGCACCATGATGTCGCCACCGCTGCCACGTGCCCGCCTTTCCGCGTCGTTGAGCATCCCGTGGCTGAGGCCTACGAGCGTGAGGATGAGCGTGACGGGCACGCCGATGAGCAGGAAGCTGAGCAGACTGCGCATCGGTTTGTGCTTGAGGTTCGCGAGAACCATCTTCCCGGTCACGGGCGGTTTCCTTTGGGCGGAGCGGGCTGGCCTAAGATTTGCAAACTTGTTCCTTGCGGTTGTTCGAGTACAAATTTATCATCCGTCACCCCTTTATTGATGTCCATCTTCACGATGTCTATGACGGCGGCGGATTCTTCGCGCGGCCAGTTGATCTCGATGTGCTTCGGAAATGGCACATTGTCGTACGCCTTCCACTGCGAGTAGCGCGCATCGCTGAGGATGTTGCCATCGCTATCGAAGATCAGTTGGCGCGCGAGGTGGAGATCGACGCGATTGAACCAGACAGTACGCAGGAGGTGCAATTGACCGTCTGCGCTCTCGCGAATCTCGTGGATGATGTAGAAGGCGTTGTCTTCGTCGGTAAAGTTCTCGAGAAGAAGCTTGGCGCCGACCGGATCGAGCGGGCGCACCATCAGCGCGTCTAAGAAATGGTGCGGCCGCAAGTTCTCAAGCTTGTTGGCGGAGAGTTCGTTGGTCTCGTTGCTGCCGGTAATGAAGCGGCTCTTGGTGGGCAGATAGAGTTTGAAATTGCTGCCGTTCGAGACCATGTCGAAAGCTTTGTTGCGAATGACGGGGATCAGTCCGATGATTCGTATATCGGCTGGTTTGCGAAAAAGAATGAAGGCGCGAACGTCCTTGTACTCGGTGATATGATTCTTTTCGGCGCTGCCTTGAGCTGGCACCATATCGACTGTCGCGTTAAAGTCGTGAACCGCCGCAAATTGGGTGGAGATGACGCGAAGGAGGGTGTCTCGATCGGAGACCAGTAGATTCTGGCTAATTTTTCCACCTTGACGGGTGATGCCGCGACGCCTGGCGAGGCAGGAAGAAAGGCCTGCCGTGATCAGACACAACGCGAGTGTGGCAACTGCCGGACGCCGGGACAGCATTGTTTCATTGTAGGCAGCGGGCGAACAGGCCTGTCAATTGGTGAGACTCGTGAGGTGTGGTATAAAGAATAAGACCACGCAAGTTGGGCCTGTGGCGCAGTTGGGAGCGCGCTTCCATGGCATGGAAGAGGTCGTCGGTTCGAACCCGACCAGGTCCACCAAAAGTTCTCAAACACTTAGGCCGAACTCCCTCCGCTGGAGTCAAACGGGCTCCAAACCCAAAAGTCCGCTGGGCAGCCTTGGGCATGTGGACGCCGCCCACCTTTAGACCAAGGCCGAGAATGTAATCGGTTCTTCTGGGCAGTTCGGCATCGACTTCAATGCTCGTTGTTCGCTGGAGACGACAACATTTCGTTTCCTATACAGGGGCGCCCACCCCGCCTGTTGCGCGCCCCGAGTCATACCTACAATCCAACTTGCGTGTTGCGGGCGCCGATTCTCTGGCTGATCTCTCACCACCCAGAATCTCCGATACTAGATTTGGATTTGGCGTGGATCGTAGCGACGCCTCCTACCGACGAGCCATGAGGCCGGGGTCTACCAGGACGGAGACTTTGAACGGGCGGCCGCACTCTGGAATGAAGTGCTCGCCCGCAACCCGCTCGACGCTGAGACCCTTCACAACGTCGCAAGGTTTTTCGAGGTTACCAATCCGGATAAGAGCTTGATCGGGAAAAATAATAAATCGGGCGCAGAGGTGGCTCATCCGACAGTCAAGGCGTGGTAGCCAGGGAAATGGGTCTTCGCATCCTCCGAGGAAGGCCCCTTTCGTCAAGCACTGCACCGGCGGGCTCAGGCGCGTGTGTGGACTAGCATTGAATTTACGCCCACGAGAATTCACCGCTCGGGCCAACCGGAACCAATTTCACGAGCAAGCGAGCCAACTAGAGACAGCTATCGTCCGGCTGATGGGCGTTCCACGTAGATGAGGGCGGACCAGATCCGGAGAAAACGTGACCCTCATGACTGCATGCCGTCAATATGGGTGGTTTGGTTCGGGACCTACCGTAATCGCCAAGCTCTTCCACAGCTTCGGCTGTTCGATCCGCATCTCAATTTGAATGAGGGTATTACGTTTTCTCGAAGGGCCGCCTTCAACAAGCGCAAATCATGTCGGCTAGCGCTCTGGATCCCTCGGCTACCCAAATGCTCTAGCTAATATGCTGCCCTAGCGAATCTAGAAAGCCGGTACCTCGGCGAAGGCGACACGCAGTTGAGAGGGCGAAAAACATGGCCGCTTCACGGAAGGGAACGCTTGAAACCATTCTGGTCGTTGACGATAACCACCTAATTCTGAGGGTAGTTGTAGACATCCTGCAACGCGCAAACTTTCGAGTCTTGTCGGCGATCAGTGGCCCTTTGGCGCTCAAACTTGCTTCTGAAATAGACGCAAGGATTGACATGCTCCTTTCTGATGTGGAAATGCCGGAAATGTCGGGTCCCGACCTGGGCCAAGAGTTGAAGAAGACGAGACCGGACATTCATGTGATGCTCATGTCCGGTGGGGCAAACGGCAACCTCCTGGTTCTTAACTACGGCTGGGCTTATATTCAAAAGCCCTTCGTTCCGACCAAATTGGTTCAGATGATCAACGACGTATTGCACTCCGAAGACCGTTCGCAGCTCGGCGGTCAGGAGTTCGATAGCCGGAAAGACCCCAAGTAGGCCGCAAGCTTCAGCTGTGAGGGTGCCTACGCCGTGGCGTTGCGCCTGCGACTCGGACCCTTCCAGCAGCCATTCGAGACAATGTGATCCATCCAAGCGTATTTCGGCTGTATCTCTCTGTGTTGGGCTCGGTGAATAAGCACTTCGAACTGCGAAAATCAGGGTCACCGGCTAGAACGGCGCGAGCCTGGTGGTTCTTGAGCGCCACACTTGGGCGGTTGCAGCCAAGAACTCGTCCAGCAACAGCTTCTTCGCCTCCACTCCTTCAACGGGCAATCCGATGCTATGCCGATGCTGAACGTGTACTTATTAGGCGCATATTTCTGCTCCATCGCTGCAGTGACCAAGATCGGTCTGAACGTTAGGGTCAACGTTCTATTGTGCGCAGTAATCTTCGGGTAAATGCCGGATAATGGGGCACTGTTCTACTAGAACGTTCCCCCGGCGGCCTTTCTCCTTCTCGCTGGCGGTACCCGAGAGGCAGAAAAGCCAAAATGGCAAGAGCAAAGATTCTTGTGGTTGACGATGAGTCCGTGGTACGCGAGTTCTTCGCGGCGGTCCTCAAAGTGAGCGGGTTTGAATTTATGATTGCAGGCGACGGGCAAGAAGGGCTGCGGCTCTTTGCGGAGCGACCAGACGAATTCGATTTAGTAGTTGTGGACGTGTCCATGCCGAAGATGAGCGGTGTGGATCTGGCGCGCCGCATCTTCGAGCTTAAGCCGCATCCGAATATCATTTTGATGACCGGCTACAATCCATCTTTTATCGTTCCGCAAGACTTGCAGAAAATGTGCGGCCTCCTCATGAAACCGTTCACCACGAAAGAACTCATTGATGCGGTCGAAAAGTGCCTGAAGGTAGAGCGTAAGAATCACCCGGACTGATGATCGCACTATCTTTACCCCGTAGTGGCGCTTCGGCTGCCACCTGGCCACTTCCAACAGCTATGGAGACGACGTGATTGCTCACTTTAGTAACGCCATTCTGCCAGGAATTAGCGTGTGATAGCCAGAGTCTTTAGGCCAGATTGCTACCAACGCCCTTGAGTGCCTGGATTCCAGCAGAGACGGCAATCGCAACGGCAATCAGGACGATGGCCGCCAGTCCGGCAACGAAGCCGTTGCCTCCAAGCGAGCTGATGTCCCCTTGGCTGATGACGGCCGGTCGAGGTCGAGATCGCTGTGACGAAGGCTGCCCCCGTGCCAACCGACATCGGCGAAGGCCGTCGCGGTGGCGATGGTGCTGGCGTATAAGAGACTCGCGGTAACGGTTGCGAGGACGACGCCGATCGCGGTACCGATGCCAGCGGCTTCAGCGACATTGATCGACGCTCCCGCCACGAGCTTCGCGTATTCGGGGTCGGTCTCGGCCGCGGCGCCGTACGACTTCTTAAGCCCAAAGGTAGTGAAGTAGCTTTCGGCCGGTACGGGCGGCCCGGCAAAGAACCCATTCAGGGGAGACCCGCAGAAGGAGGCTCAGTCATAACTAAGGTTGTAGGCGCTGGCGATCGTCGGGTCCAACGCGAATTTAGAGGGATCGTTTTGCCAGCGCAGGAACTCGCTCTTAGCGTTCTGGTAGTAGAGGATTTCGTCGGCCTGGACAATCCCTGAAACCATTTATACACTGCTGCTGGTGCGTCTGGGCAGGAGTCTGGATGATCCCGAGAAGGGATCGAGAGCAGGCAGGCCCGGATTCCGTTGGGCAGATCCGAGCGGCTGTACGTGTAGACGATGTTCGCGTCGGTGGACGGCAGGTTATGGAAGCCGAGGTAGCCGTTGACGGCGTCTGCTTCGAGTTGCAGGATGTCGGCGGCAAATGGCGAAGGACTGCCGGCGGCGCAGTATTTCTGGATGATATACGTGCTGCCGGTATTGCAACCGATGACGACTTGCGCGCTGGCCTGGAGGACGCGGCCGGCGAGAGAGGATCGCTAAAAGGATTGCAAGGGGCTGATAAAGCCACCAACGTTTGTATCGCCGTGAACAGATATTGCACCGACTGATCATTAGGAATTCGCAATTGTCTTCCCTCTCCTCTGGTAACTCATTCACCGTTGGAGAGGCAAAAGGTGCATGGACAGAGAAAATATTCGTCGAAGCCGAATTTATATGCGCTATTGGGCGGCGAGCGTTCCACGATTCCGGTTATCTTTAAGCCAGTATCTTCCGTCACGCATGGTAATGTGCACGGACAGGCCGATCCCATTCGACCAGGAAAGCTACGAGTGACTAGTTTTTTTCATGAAAAACGTGGGTTCGAACCGGCTCGATTGACGGTCATCTCGTTTCTCAAGGTCCAACCGCGCAAAGGCTCGATTTTTTAATTGCCCTTCGCAATCGGTTGTTAATGTATGAAATCACACAAAGCTTCCAGCAATACCCAACCGTTCTCTTTGAGCAATCCGCATGTACTGGTGTATGACCTTTGTCTCACCGAGTCGCCCAACGAACGTTGCCACAGAAACCGCCAAGATGCCACGTATGCCGCTCCCGATGGACGGCAGACTCTTTGCGGCAAGCCGTCAGACATTGATCGATCAGTTGGGATACCTGCTTGAGAGATTCGCCCCATCAGCCCCGATCACGGACTTCTTCCAGTGGGCCGGCTCGTCCGAAAATCCGCAGATGGATGCGTGGCTCGACCTCTGCGGGGTCAATGCCACTGTCCACCTAGCAACGGAATTGTTAGGCGACTCGGCCGATCAGGCCACGCCCATGTCGGCCTACCAAGTATTCGAAACGCTGTTGGAGCGCATCTCCGGTCCCGCATCGCGCGCGCTGATCGAGGCGTCGAACTACGCCACCCTGGAGTGTCTGGCGAATCCGCAAGCAACCGCAGTTGCATTGCTCCAGGATGCGATTACCCTGGCAGCGGGGGCTTCGGTGTTCCAGGCTTCACGCGAAGCAGTGCGTTTTCGTCTGATTGCGGAACAGTATGTGCGTTTAACGGCTCGAGCGACCTTGGAAGCAATCGACGGGTCCGTCTGGTCGCTCCTGGTGGTCAGGGCAGAGAGTTGCCGGCTGGCGGCCGAGTCGGTTCGTGACCGCAAGATAGGTGAGATGTTGCGGCAGGGCTTACAAGACCGATTTCGGGGAGAGGCTTCCGATAGCATGACTCCCGTCTCGCGCCGCGTAACGTCCGATCGCGACTCGCGGCAATCGTTCGCCGTCCTCGGTTACTACGCCGCGATCCTGGAGGGGGCCCTACGTCCGGAGACGCTGAGCGGGCTCGCCGACGACACTACGTTTCAAGAAGCCTTGGAGACGGCGTCGCAAATGATCCGGCTCTTGAACGAAATCGGAACCCCCCTGTTGACGAGCGACTGGGCCCGTTCGCAATTCGCACGCCTGCTGGACCAGAAAACGGTGACGTGCGAAGGAGACCTGGCGTCGGTTCTACTCGCGGGACGCGGAGAGTTGGGCGATTGGGGGGCACGGATCTGCCAGGATATCGACCGTGGTGGCCGCAATCTCTGCCTGACAGGACTATTGCACCTCCGGTCCACGGTAGCCATTCCCCGTATTTGCGATCGAATCGACTTTCTGGCTGGCGCCTACGCAAATCACCGCCGGTACCTGGATCGCCTCGCTCAAGACATCACGGTCCAGGTGTGGAACGAAGGGCTACGCAAAATCATCATCGGCTTTGTGGAATTCTACGAGCGGACTCTGGCTGGTTCCTCTACGACCACTGCAACGATAAAGATCCTGGCAGTGACTTAGCGGTCTGTGGCCAAAACCGCTCCCTCGCGGTCGCGGCTCGGTTCTACGGAGCCGCGCGCGCGAGCAAGCGGTGCTCTCTAACTGCGTCATTCGCCTGCGTCACCACGGCAACCGGAGCCGCCGAGCCGTTGCTGGTGTTTGGATGTTACCAGCGTCTATTGGAGGGGAACCCACGAGATCGTGTGATCCGCGCGGGAGACGATGTAGAGACGCCCGAGCGTCGTGTCCACACTGAGATCGCTGGGAGCGTTGACGGAGTTAACGAGCAGCGACACCGTCGCCGTGTTGTCCCAAGCTTGCGTTAGAGTCACCGTTCCGCCGTTGAGGAGCGTTTGGTAGTCGGCCAACTGGAGAGCAAACGGGCCGGGTAGATCTGCCAAACTGCGGCTGAACGTGACCTTGAGAATCGACGCCTGCGTGGTGGATATGGGCACCGAGCCATCCGCCGTCAGTTGACCGGTTGCAATATACAAAGTGTTGCCAGCGGCGGCGAGTCCATCCGGTCCAGGAGTCGTGGGAGCCGGTGCGGAAAGCGGCTTCGCCGCACCCGGAAGGCCCTGCAGAATCCAAGTCTGATCACCCCGAGTGTCGAAATAGAGAAGTGTGCCACGGTTTGGACGCGCACCCGCTTGCACGGTCAGAAAGCTCCCACCGGGGAGAATCACCAGCTTTGAGGGATCGGATAGATTGTATGCGATCTCCGTGGGCTGAAACTGCTGCGCAACTGCGCTGACGCTGAGGACGCCAATGAAGGAGAAGAGGCCGAGGCCTCTTCGGAAGGAATTTGCAATTGTCATATTTTATGATTCGGAGAATTAAGAATCTCTTCTAGGCAATAGATGCGCGAAGGAGCGGGTGAGCTGAACAATTAAGTGTAAAAGGCGCGCGACGGAAAATCGAAGTCTCCCGCCGCGCTTGCATTATCCTCGTGACAAAATCAGAAGCTGAGACGCAGGGCGAGTTGCATGATGCGTGGGTCGAGTGCGCTGGTCACTTTACCGAAGTTGCTGGTCACCTGAGCTCCGGACTGATCCCATTGGGCACTCGTGCCGACGCCGCTGAACTGGGTATGGTTGAAGACGTTGTAAGCTTCGGCCTGGAAGCGCAGATTGATCTTGTCTTTGAACTTGAAATTCTTGAAGAGCGTGAGATCCGTGTTGTTCAGCCCAGGGCCGCGAGCAAAGGTCGCCGGCGTGTTGCCCAGCGCCAGCACCCGCAATACTCCAGTCATGTCGGTAACCTGCTGTGCCAGGGCCGGCGGTGCGAATACCGCGGTATTGAAATATTGATTGACGGTTCGCTGATCCTTGGGTAGGACGGGGTTGCCCGACATAACGGCACGCCAGCCGTCGCCACCGCCGGTAATATCGGTGCCGAAGTTGTTGGTAGTGGTCGCGGCGCACGGCGCGCCTTGAATCGAGCAACCGGTCTTGAGGCTGGCCGAAAGACGCAATGGCGCTCCGGTCTGGAAGCGGGTAATGCCCGAAAGTTGCCATCCGCCCAGGACGTTCTTCAGCACTGGTTGGCGAAGTCGGCCTCCCGGTAGATCGTAGAGGTAGTTGAGCGCGAAGACGTGAGTACGATCATATGTGGCTTCCCCATAATTGAACTCACGCCGTGAGACGAAGGTCGTGACACCACCCTGGTCGGCATCGGTGTAGGCCATCGCCTTGGACCACGTGTAAACCAAGCCATACTGAAACCCGCGCGCAAGCCGTCGCTGGGCAGAAACCTGCAGCGAATGGTAGCTGGAATTGCCATCGAAGTTCAGGAACGGAATCGTCGAATAACCCTGATAGGGGCGCAGATAATCGTCGGGAAGCGATTGGGGAGATTTTTGCGACGGATCGAAATTGGCCGCCAGGAAATGCGTGCCGTAAGGAAGATTGTTGAGGTTGGATTTCTGGCCAATGTGGCGCGCGAAAGTCCCAACATAAGCGACATCCAGGACGGTTTCGAAAGGCAGGCGTCGCTGGATTCCCAGCGTCGTGTTGTAAATGCGGACTGGAACGTTGCTGCGGTTGAGTGAATCAGAAAATGACGGGGGCGTGTAGGTTCCGTTGCCGGCATTGTCGCGATAGTTCGTTGTATTGCCGTAGAGGATTTGAGGCTGATAGACGATGGGCGGATTGGATTGGAGATCGCCCGTAATGCCGGATCCGTTGCGGGGATTGAAGTTGGTGCCGAATCCTCCCCGCAAAGCAGTGGTGGCATCGCCGAACACATCCCAGGAGAAGCCAATGCGGGGCGCGGCTAGAATCCCTTGGTAGTCCACTAAGGCGCGCGGGTAGCCAGGGTCTCCGGCCTGCACGATCCCATTCTTCTTGTCACCAGTACCGGGAATGACTTGCCCGATGAGACCGCCGGGGAGGACCACGTTGGGATTACGCGGATCGTATGCCATACGAGTGGAGCCCACCAGTACGGGACGGTAGATCAGGGGTGCTTTGGAAGGATCATACAGGGACGGCACGAAACTGGATGAGAGATTGTTGGACTGGTACTGCTGCAGGCCGACGGTAAAACGCACTCCGAGGTCCAGGGTCAAACGGGGGGACAATTTCCACGTGTCCTGAAGGTAAAACTCGAGGATCGGTGTGACCGGCGAATACTGTGTACGATTAGTGGACTCGGTGTAGCTGTTGAAATAGCCTAGCAACGCGTTGGCGTACGGATAGGTCGTGTTGTTTACGGTGTTGGCGGAGTTGAAACTGTAATCGAACTTGCCGGCGAACACGTCGTTAGGTCCGGATTGCTCGAAAAGGTAGTGAACCCGTTCATACTGCAAGCCGGTTTTGAATTGATGCTTATTCCAGACCTTGGTCAGATTATCGGTGAAGGTCCAGGTGTCGGCTTCATCAGCCATCGGGAAGCGGCCTTCCCAAGCCGTAGTGGCCGCGTTGGGGCCGATGTTGGTGCCTCCGAAGGACAAAGAAGGAATCAGTTTTAAGGGATTCTGATCCGGGTAGATCTGAGGCAGATTGATGCCCAGCTTATCTCGCTGCACTTCCGCGAGCCAGGCATCGCGATAGACCTGGTTTTCGGTCCAGAGCCCGTATCCAAAGATGACTTCATTCACCAAAGTGGGGCTGGCTACCCAGGTAAGGGTGCCTCCCAGGTTGGGGCCCGTGAGCCTGTAATTGACGTCGGCATCCGGCATCCACGCGTAGCGGTTGACGGTGCTGTTGGCGCCCCGGTTGTCGGTGGATTCATTTGTGCCTCGGAAAAATGCGCGCCATTTGTCGCTGATGTTGTAGTCCATTCTCAGGCTATTCTGCTTTCCGGGGCGGTCCAGAGAATCCTGAAGGGAGTAGTTGTACCACGTGCCGCTGGGGTTCAAAGTACCACCGTTGATCACGTTCGGGGCATTGGGCAAGGGAAAGACGTTCAGCAACTTCTGCATGTTGACATCGATCCGGTTGGCCGGGATGATCCCGTTTGGAAAGGGCTGCATCACGCCGGCCGCATTTTTGTTCAGCGGATCGACGATCTTGGCGGCGGAATAGAGCGAGCCGTTCGTGGCTCCCACCGACAGGTTGAAGTCGCCCTTGCGTTCGGCGGCCGTGGGGACGGTATAGTAGCGCGGGTCCTGAGCCACAGTACGAGGCAGGTACTCCTGGGCAAAGAAGAAGAACAGCTTGTTCTTAGAGCGGTTGAAGTGATTCGGAATGAAAACAGGACCACCGATATTGCCGCCGATGGTTTTATAGCGATACGGTCCACGCGGTGCGCCGGCCGCATTGTTGAAGAAGTTGTTGGCGTTGAGAGCCTCATTGCGCATGTAATAGTAGCCAAGGCCGTGAAAACTCTGCGTTCCGCCTTTGGTGATGACGTTGATCACGCCAGCGGCCCCTTTGCCGTATTCCGCCTGGTAGTTATTCAGCAGCACCTTAACTTCGGACACGGAATCCATATTCACTGGAGTATCCAGGCTGGCTCCGCTACGCGTATTGCCCGAGATTCCATCCACATTGGAGACGCTGTATACGCCTCGCGCGCCGGAAAATGCCGCCGGCGAATTCTGTACACCGAGTCCATCGGCTCCCCGGCCGTCATACACGACGCCAGGAAGTGTGGCGAGGAGCCCGAACACGTCGCGCCCGCGCGTGGTGAGTTTATTGACTTGATTGGAGTCGATCAATGCCCCACGTTCGGAACTAGCCGTTTGGACGGTCGCGACTTCAGCCGTAACGTTGACCGTTTCGGCGATGCTTCCCACTTGCAGGGCGATATCTCCCGCCGGCAAACGCTGAGAGGCGCTTAGGTCCAGATCGGTCTTTTCCACAATCTTGAAGCCTGAGGCCTGGATCTTGAGGCTGTAAGGTCCGGGTTGTAGGCCGGTGAAGACAAAGTCGCCCGTTACGGTTGTCGTAAATGTCCGCACGTCGCGAGTATCGGTTTTCGTCAGGGTGACCGTGGCACCGGGGATCGTCTGGCCGGAGGGGTCGAGAACCCGCCCGGTGATGGTGCCGCTGGAGCTTTGCGCCCAGGCACCGTCTGCGATGAGGGAACAAGCGGCTATCAGGGCCGCAGCGAAACGTGCTCGTAGTGACATGGAAGACCTCGTTACAGTACTCGTTACAGTAATGGTGAGATTGTAGGACCATTACCCTGTGAAAAAGGAGTCAACTAACGGTCAACATACGGTTAACAGCTCTTTGGATTCAATGATTTGTGAAGATTGGCGGGCTAGCCTTGCGGGTCTTTCGGTAACGCTATAACATGAGTCCTACGGGGAGTATGGGTGAATCATGTCAGGTCGATCCCAGGCAGGGCACTTCGGCATGAAGAGCAATGCCGCCAACTCGCCGCCAGGATCGTAGCCAGCCGTGAGTTTGTTCGAGCGACCAGGCAGCGAGATTTTCTCCTCTATGTAGTAGATCGGATGTTGTGCGGGTTTCCGGAGGATGTAACCGAGACCCTGATCGGCCATCGCGTTTATGGCCGTCCGGCAAGTTACGACGCCGGCGGGAATTGACGAGCCAGTCGTCATCGATATCCCCCGTGGCGCTTATCTCCCGGGTTTCCTGCCCAGGGTGGAGTCGTTTCAAGTCCCAGTCCCCTCGCCAGAGGTGGCGGAGAACCGGCCTTCGCGCCGCAACTGGATGTGGTTGGGAGCTCCACGGTCACCGGCGCTGCTGTGTTGCTTGGCGGCCGAAACCGTTCTTTCTTCCCGACTCGGGACAATCCCACCACGTTTACTCCGGCGGCGGTGCAGTTGGAGTCGTCAGACGCGGCATTGAAACGTGGGCTTCCAACGCGCCAAGCAACGTGCGTTGAGTTGCGTTTACACCGGCGATC
>Ga0105239_10007887_pt1 | contig 12171 bp, 14 predicted proteins | sample KBSC44metaG_FD_92761 | JGI IMG/M metagenome (GOLD analysis project Ga0105239, IMG submission 92761) | Corn rhizosphere microbial communities from Kellogg Biological Station, Michigan, USA - KBS C4-4 metaG | ecosystem: Host-associated > Plants > Roots > Rhizosphere > Soil | place: Michigan, USA...
CCCTATCATGCGACAGCACGCAGGGAATGGTGAATCCCTCAAACATATCGCGGGATCGGCCCCACCTGCGGAGTCTGATCGGGGAGATCGACCATGACCTCATCCACATAGCACCATCCCCAACCCTCCGGCGGGTCATAGCCCTCGATGATCGGGTGCTGGGTCGCATGGAAATGGGCAGAGGCATGGCGAAGGGGCGAGTCATCGCAACAGCCGACATGACCGCAGGTTCGGCATAGGCGCAGATGAACCCAAGGGCTGCCGATTTTCAAACATTCTTCGCAGCCGCGCGCCCTGGGTGTGACCGTATCGATGGCAGACAAATGGCTGCAGACCGTCATGCTTCCTCCTTCGCCGCTCGTTCGGCTATCAAGCTGTGGATCTGGGCCACTACTGCGGCGCCGTCGCCCACCGCTGCCGCAACGCGCTTGGTCGATCCTGCCCGGACGTCGCCGATCGCGAAGATGCGCGGCCGACTCGTCTCCAAGGACAGCGCATTCGCGCCGGCAGTCACGAAACCCTTGGCATCGGTCTGGACGCATCCTTGCAGCCACTCGGTATTGGGATCGGCGCCGATGAACAGGAACAAGTGGCGCAAGGCGCAGCGGTGCTCGGTTCCGTCTTTCAAATTACGAAATGTCGCCGCAATCAGACCGGTGGCGCGGTCGCCTTCCAGTGCGATGACCTCGGAACCGACATGAACTTCGACATTGGGAAGGGCGGCAATGCGGTCAATTAGATAGCGCGACATTGTCTCGGACAGGTCGCGCCTAACGAACAGGTGGAGGCGTTTGACCTGCGGCGCCAGAAACACGATGGCCTGGCCTGCAGAATTTCCTCCGCCGACAAGCGCGATCTCCTCGCCCGCACAGAGTCTAGCCTCGATCGGCGATGCCCAATAGGAGACGCCCGCCCCCTCGAACTCCGCAAGGTTCGGGATGTCCGGCCGACGATAGCGCGCGCCTGAGGCAATAACCAACGCCTGTGCCTGGATGCGACGGTCTCCAGACAGGTAGAGCATAAGTGGGTCCGATGTGCAGTCGAGCCTTCCCACCTTGACCGGAACGGCGATTTCCGCGCCGAATTTCAGCGCTTGATTGAAGGCCCGCCCGGCAAGCGCCTGGCCGGAAATGCCGGTCGGGAAGCCCAGGTAATTCTCGATCCGCATCGATGCGCCGGCCTGACCTCCAACGCCGCGTTCATCGAGGACGATAACCGATAGCCCTTCGGAAGCGGCATAGACCGCGGCGGCCAGACCCGCCGGCCCGGCCCCCACGATTGCGACGTCATAAAAGGCGTCCGGATCCAGAACAGGCGTTATGCCGAGGCAGGCCGCCAACTCCTCGTCGCTTGGCCGCCTCAACAATGTGCCGTTCGGACAAACGACCAGGGGGAGTTCGTCCGGCAGGATTCCCGTTCGCTCCACCAAAGCCCGCCCTTCTTCGTCGGTGGAAGAATCGAGAAAAAGGTAGGGATAGCCGGTGCGGGTCAGGAAACCCCTGGAGGCGCACAAGGTCGGGGCTGCCAGGCACGCCGATCAATATGGTGCCGGCCCCGCCCTCTTCGATGAGGCCGACCCGGCGCAGGATCAGGGCTCTCATGACGATCTCGCCCACATCGGCCGATCCAATCATCAAGGCCCGCAGATGAGCGGAATCGAAGGGTAACGCAATGCAACCTGCGGCACCCGCACGACCAGCCGCGATCGAGGGGCGACCGGCAAGCTGATTGACTTCGCCGCTCAGTTGCCCGGCGCGATAGGTCGTGATCACCGCCTCCTGATTGAGACCGTCGCGCCGCACGACCTCGACCGTGCCCTCCAGAACCAGCCATGCCGGTGCGCCCTGTTCGCCGATGGCATAGAGCGACTCACCCGGCGCGAATTGCCGCGCACATCCACTGGCAAAACGGCGCGCAGTCGCGATCTGAGCATCGGTCAGAACGGGAAACATCTGATATGCGCGCGTGTCCAGAATGCTCATGCATGCGAGTCCGGTATCAAGCGAAATGCGTTGCGCAGGGTATCCGAAGTCCTGCCGCAATCCCAGTCCTTCACACGCGGCAACACGACGGTCAGCGATCTCCCCTCGTGCAACTCCGGCAGCATCGGGGAGAACATGAATGAAGGGTGACTACGACGGAAGCCCTCCCAGCCTGTGAGCGTCCGCTTTGTTGGCGGAATCCGGCGTTGCTTTGACTGGCATCCGAAGCAGGCAGATCCGACCAGCATACGTCGTTCGGTAGTTATCGGGTGAACGGCCGCCCATGACAGAACCTGCCGTTCATCCCAACCTGAAGACCCGCTCCGCTTAACGGAGCTGGAAACCAAGCTTCTCCGCGAGCGCCAATGTCTTCGAGGGCTGCGTGGCCGGATCCTAAGCGAGGCCGCTTGCGAGCAAATGTTTAAATCCCTTGAGCAGCCTCGCGCTGAAAAAGGGGGAGCGACAAATCTGGCCGATGGCTGCTGTGGTTGCCTCAGGCGGCGGGATCGCTCGCGATGTCGAACGCAGTGCTTGCCATGGTCAGTCCATTGATGATGAGTTCGACCTCGTGGCGGCCGGGATGATGGCGCCGCGTACTGAAATCCCGGATAGCTTGGCGTAGTCCAAGCTTCACGGATTGCCCGGCGGAAAGGTCAAATGTCCTCAGCTTGAAAACTTTGGCCGCAGTCTTGCCGCCGGCACGCGCATAGTGGACGCGATAATCGACGACCAGGCGTTGATTATCGGGGGAAGTCGACAGGAGTTCGGCATCGACAGCGATTGTTTCGCCCAGACGCACAACCTGAGGCTCAATCGAAAAGCGGCGTACCGTGACTGAGGCGCCGTGCTCAACGCCAATGAGAGCCAGCGCGCGCGGTTCGCCCTTCTTGATCAACGTGCGCAACGCATGACGGATGATCCAGACCGTTTGAGGGTTGTCGGTCGGCCACCCGGCAAGACGATCCAGTAGCCAGTCCGGGCGATCCTTTGCGATATCGTTGAGATGGTTGCCGACCGACTTGCGAACATAAGCGCTGGGATCAGCCTTGAGCGCTTCGAGGATTGAGGCTGCGAGCGTCGGGTCGTCCCGAAGAGCCGGGATGCGCGATGCCCATGGCAACCTTGGCCTGCTGCCTTCGCTGGCAAGCCTGCGGACATGCTCGTCAGCATGGCTGGCCCACCCTTCCATGACGGCAAGGGTCCGCCCGCTATCCTGAGCGAGAAATGGGCGAATGGCGAATTCGGCGGATCCGAAGCGGGTAAGATCGGTAAGCGCATCCAGCGATCTGTCGAAATCGCCAAGCCCGTATCGCGCCACGAACTCGGTGACAGCGACCACCTGGAAACCATGGGTGAGTTGTGGCGCCATGGCACGGATGATCTCAAGCGCATCCTCATATCGGGCCGGTAGTGCGACATGGAGGGCGTCAGCGATATGGCGCACGCGCTCCATGATCGACAGCGCATCGAGTCCTTCCGACGCGGCGCTGAGAAAGCTGGCGCGATCGAAGCGCGCCGATACTGAACCGCCAGCGTCGGCGATGATGGTCAGCGCCTGCGGACCGAGTATGTCCTTGAGCAAGGCAGGTGTGGTCTCGTCCGTCATCGCGAAGCGGTTTCCAATCTGATTGTCGCCAAATGACCTTTGAACAATGCGCCCGGCTTGCCGTCATCCGGCGATTTGACGGGCCATTCCGATCAAAGCCTTGAATGCAGCCGATGGATTGCGCCGGCTGGGATAGTAGAGACACAAAGGCACCAACGGCGGGGTCCAGTTTTCCAGAACGCGAACGAGACGCCCTGCCTCGATGTCTTCGCGGATGTCGGACTCCATGAAGTAGCCTATGCCGACATTGTCCAGCACCGCGATACGCGAGAGACTGGCCTCATCGAGCGTGATCGGGCCGTGCACGTCTATCTGAACAGGCTGCCCGTCTTTCTCGAATTGCCAGCGGTGCAGCGCACCGTTTGGGAGCCGGATGCGAAGGCACGCATGGCCCAGCAGGTCGGGAGGGACGCGAGGCTTTTCATTCGCCTTGAAGTAAGCAGGGGTCGCAACGACGGCAAAGCTGCGGGGTGGGCCGACGGGGATGGCGATCATGTCGCTGGGAACAAGGTCGGCACTCCTAAGGCCGAGATCGAAACCCTCGGCCACGATGTCCACGATCCGCCCCTCGGTGACGAGATCGACATGCACCTGGGGATAGCGACGCAGGAATTGTAAAAGGAGCGGCTCGAGGATTTCACGGGCTGCCGTTGGGAAGGCGTTGATACGGAGCGTTCCGGAGGGCGTCTCCTGTTGCGAACGCGCGATGTCCATCGCATCATGAATATTCCTAACTGCAGGGCCAACCTGATCGACAAACTTGCGTCCAGCGTCAGTCAGGGCAACGCTTCGGGTCGTGCGATTGAACAGGCGGACGCCGAGCTGCCGTTCCAGCTTTGCGATGGCATTACTCAGCGCGGTAGTCGACAGACCAAGCTCCAGCGCGGCCGCCCGGAACGATCCTCGCCGTGCGATGGCCAATACCGCATCAAACTCGACCAAACCGTCCTGGTGCATTGTCCTACTTTTCGCAACATCGCATGACGATCTATCCCGATTATCATCGCAAAGGTCCAGCCCTAAGTTGGCGTCACCAAGAGAAGCAAAGCGCTTTTCCGGAACAATGGAGACGTATAATGACCCTCAAGTTGCCCGAAATTATCGCCGATTATTTCGACGCCGACAGGAAACGAAGCGCTGAAGCTGTTGCCGACTGCTTCACCAATGCCGCCGTCGTCATGGACGAGGGACATACCTACACTGGACGCGACGCCATCCGGCAATGGAAGGCAGACTCCTCCACCAAGTACACCTACAGCGTGGAGCCCTTCTCGATCTCGACGGAAGGCGAGCGAACGACCGTGTTCAGCCATCTCGCTGGTGATTTCCCCGGAAGTCCCGTGGACCTGCGCTATCTGTTCGTCCTTGAAGGGCAAAAGATCGCTGGGCCGGAGATCACGCTGTGAGCGTGCCCGTTCCAGGCGGTAGCCATCCGTTCCTCGATCTGGGCGGAAAGCGCGCGCTGATCACCTCCGGCACGCGCGGTGCGGGCGCCGCAACCGTCAATCTCTTTCGGGAACTCGGAGCGCAGGTTCTGACGACCGCCCGAACCCTGCCCGATGACTTTCCGGAATCGCTGTTCGTCGCGGCCGATCTGACAAGCGCGGACGGTTGCTTAGCATTGGCGGCTGCCGTGAAGGAACGGATGGGTGGCGTGGATATCATCGTCCACATGCTCGGCGGCTCCTCGGCTCCGGCTGGGGGCTACGAGGCCCTCAGCGACGCGATCTGGGCAAGCGAACTCGACCTCAACCTCATGCCGGCCGTGCGGCTCGACCGGGAACTCGTTCCGGCCATGGTGACGCGCCGTAGCGGCGTCGTCATCCATGTGACGTCCATCCAGCGCGAACTGCCCCTGCCGGAGGCGACCTCCGCCTACGCCGCAGCGAAGGCTGCTCTTTCGACCTACAGCAAGAGCCTGTCCAAGCAGGTCTCACCGCAAGGCGTTCGCGTCGTGCGCGTATCGCCCGGCTGGATCGAGACGGAGGCATCCATCGACCTGGCGACGCGGCTCGCGGCCGAGCACGGCGGAGATATCGAGGCGGGCAAGAAGATGATCATGGACTCGCTCGGAGGGATACCGATTGGGCGTCCGGCGAAGCCGCAAGAGGTGGCGGACCTGATCGCCTTCCTCGCATCCGACCGTGCGGCCAGCATCACCGGCACGGAATATGTGATCGACGGCGGTACGGTGCCGACGGTCTGAGCAACCCGGACGATCACCGGCCGCGAGCAGGAGAACTCAGTCCGCTTCGGCCGGCGTCTCGGACACCGCCCAGCCGCCAATATGCCGACAGACAGCGTTACGCAGTACGTTGATCTCACCGTACAGTTTTGCGAGGGCAGCAGGTGTCTGTCCCGATGCCTCAAGGAATGTGTCGCCCAGGCATCCCGCGTGAAAACGAAGCGCGTCGCCTTCCTTCGTGAGTGCGATGACGACCTGTCGTTCGTTGACCGGGTTTCGCGTTCGGCTGACCAGGCCTGAGCGTGCTCGATTCGGGGGCGAGTTGCTGAGCCACGCTGCCAACGGTTTGGGCATCCGGTCGGGATGCCGCCGCACTCCCGATTCCGCTACCGACCATAGCCGGTCATTCCGTCGCCCGGGAGCGAAATCTGAAAGCGGTCATTCCATCGAGCATGGCACACCCTAACCTTGCATTCTGATATTTTCCTAATTAGGAAAATAGGTATGGAGAAGATTTTCAAAGCGCTGGCGTCCGAACCCAGGCGGAGGATGCTCAATCACCTCCTTGGAGGGCCGATGACCGTGACTGAGATCAGCGCCAAGTTCGACATGGCGATGCCATCCATTTCCAAGCACCTTTCCATTCTAAAGGACGCCGGCCTCGTCCACGAACAGAAGCGCGGGCAGTTTGTTCTCTACAGCATCGCCGCGGATCACATGGCAAACCTGCTTTATGGCTTTCTCACACCCTTCTGTCCGGAGGCGCGCAAGATCGTCAAGGAGCGGAGAGCCGCCGGAAACAAACGCCAACACTTGGATGAAACATGAGCGGTTCACCGCTCTCTTCGGGGTCAATCGCCATTATCGATTGGCTTGGTACACTTGGTCCCCGCTGGGGGTTGCCAGGTGAAGCATGCCGCGTTCATGGATTGCTTTTTCTGGTAGCGCGGCCGTTGCCAGCGAGTGAGATCGCCGTCGCGCTGACGATGGACGAGTTGACTGTTCAGGAAGCCCTGGCCTGGCTCTCGGAGGATCGATTGGCTGTGCAAGGCCCGACCGGCTGGTCGACGCAGGCGGACCCTTGGACCCTCGTTACGCAGGCGCTCGAAGCGCGGCGGGAGCGGGAAATTGCCACCGCGCGGTCGGTACACGAAGCTTGGGAGCGTGGCAGGCAAGGTGAAGATCCGATCGTGGAGCAGCAAGCCCGGCGGTTGTTCGATCTGGTCAAGGATGTTGCGTCAATCGAAGCAGGTGCCCGGAGGCTGTCACCGGGAACGATGCGAACCCTGATCGGCATCGGTGGACGTGCCGCCCGGCTGGCTGACCGTGCCTTCGGGAACAGGAGGAAAGATCTATGAGCCAAGCAGGGGGCGCTGCGAGCGGTGCGTTCAAGGTCAACTCGCTCACCCATCTTGATCGCGCCGATGCGATCGAAGGAGAGGTCGTCTGGGATGCGCCCCGCTCGATCTGGAACGCCGCGATGCTGATAATCGCACTGGTGCTCGGGCCTATGACCTTCAGCTTGAGCGCCTTTGCGGTCTTCCTTATCACCGCCGCGATTACGCTCTGCGCTGGCCATTCGGTGGGCTTCCATCGGCGTCTCATCCACCGCAGCTTCGATTGTCCCAAATGGCTCGAGCGTGTTCTCGTATGGTTCGGGACGGCGGTCGGAATGGGCGGGCCAATCTGGACGATCCGGCTGCACGACAGCCGCGATTGGGCCCAGCGCCAGCCAGACTGTCACTGGTTCCTTCGGCATGCCAAGCCGCTTCTCGTCGATGGATTATACTATCTCCACTTCCGGCTGAAGCTGACCCGGCCGCCGGGTTTCGATCCGGGACCCGGCATTGGCGATGATCGCTTCTATCGCTTTCTCGACCGGCATTGGATGACGCAACAGATACCCATCGCGCTTATCCTCTATGCGCTGGGGGGATGGCCATGGGTGATCTGGGGCGTGCCTGCACGGGTCGCCGCCTGCACCACCATGCATTGGTTCATCTCCTATTTCGCGCATACGCGAGGCCCGCAGGACTGGTCGGTCGATGGTGCCGTCATCCAGGCTTACAACGTGCCGCTGATGGCGATCCCGACCATGGGCGAGAGTTGGCACAGCAATCACCATGCCTTTCCGAGTTCGGCGCGGCATGGCCTCTATCCAGGCCAGATCGATCTCGGATACCGCTTCATCCAGTTACTGGAATGGGTCGGGCTGGCATATAATGTGAAGCTACCCGCAGATCTGCCGGCGCGGCCTGGCATCACACCGCTGACCCCACGCGCGTTGAGCGTCGCCTCTCCGGAACAGGCCGACATCGTGGGGAGCCCGGTGGCCTAATGCAGGAAGAACCAGATTCGCTCGAGGTTTATCGTGCCAACCATGGCCTTGAGCATCGTGAGGCATCGCATTGGACCTGCCGCATTGGCCCATGGGATTTATGCCTTCCCAATTTCACTTGGCGGCAAGCTGCGATCGACGCACATGATCGGCATCATATGCTGACCGGATATCCACTCACCCTGCGCGGCGAAATCCAGATGGCGGCGTGGGAATGGGGTGCGGGCCGATACCCCGACTGGCGGGCTACCGCCTTCTGTTCGCCGCTGATCCTGCTCGGAGTGATCGTTATGCCGCGCCAGACTTGGCGCGCCTTTCGGTGGGGGAGGAAGTGCTTGTCGCTTTATCCCAGCCGCACATAAGCGTGGCATCTATCGCATTGCATTGGCGCAATGGATGCCGACAAAGCTGCCGAACGGCCCGCGACCAAAAATGGTCTTAGCAGAAGCCCTCAGCCTATCGCCAAAGCGGACATGTATGAAAGGGTAAAAATAGTTCGAATATTATCGGAAGCATACAAGCTCGCACTATTGCTTCTGAAGTTGCGCAAGAACCTTCGTAAATTTGAACTGTATGGCTCGCTCTCTAAGCTCACTGGCAGTTATTGGATCGCCGATCCCAGGCTTGGTGATCTGCATTAAATAAAGCGTCGTTTCATCGTTGTGATTCGACAGGAGAGGGATTTTACCATCTTTGTTTCGCTGATTAGGATTGGCACCAGCCGCAATAAGTTGAGCAGCTCTCTCCGGGTCGAAAACCCCTTCTAACACTGTGTTTCCATTAACATCAAGGCGATTGGGGTCAGCCCCCGCTTCAAGCATCGCGGCAACCGCGCCTCGCTTGTCGAAATAGGGGCGACTTTTTGGACTGACCATTTGAAAGCTGTACTCGATCGCGACTTTGAGCGCCTCGACCTTAGCTGCAGGTAAGAATGAAGTAGAAGGTGCTAGCCCGATCACTGTTTTGATCAGCCCAGGATCAACATTCCGTCCTGCTGCCAGAAGCATTTCGCCAGCTTCCGATGGCGTTATGTCTTTAGCGGCCCCTGCCTCTGCCAAAATTGCAATTACCTCCCGATCACCATAGGCGATTGCATTAGCCAAGAGATTGACTGTCGGCTTGCCTTTCCCTCCGGTCCGATCAGGTGTCGCGGGCACTCCGGCCGAAATCAAGGCCCTCAAGAAGGTCGGTCTATCAACCGCAAGGGCGAGCATTTCGCGCGCGCGCTTGCTGGCAAAATCGAAGCCCTCACCCTTAAGTATCTCGACGGTCGCGGGCGTGCCATTCACCCAGCGTTCCGTACCTGCGGCAGTGTCTATTGCCGCTTCCAGATCGGATACGGACTTGGGCATCCCTACAGCAAGGCCGACATAATCGGCTATCGTTTTGCTATGCCCTCCCATGGCGAAAGTAATGTAATTGGTGGGATTGTCGGTAACCGAAGCCGTATAGTCATCGTCCAAGCTATAGAAGTCTGCCGCAGCAAACATCCCGATAAGTTTTTGCACCGTTTTCAGTGGTATCTGGGCCCGATATTCTCCTTCTAGCATAGTGTCAGCGCCGCCCTGCCAAACAACATTGCCCGCGCCATCGATGCTCACATCATAGGCAGGGCAAGTGCCAAAACAGGAGCTGCGTGAGAGCTTGATACGCAGGGAGGAAAGATCGGTCTCAGGAAAGGGAACGCTTCGCGTCGACCGCCGCTCTTCGGGATAAAGCGCCGCCTGGACATGAACCGTGACGGGTACGGCTATGCCGTCGCGAAGAAAGGGTCTATAGCGGAAATCTCGCAAGAATTGGGGGTCTAATGAACGGCAAGAACGTTCATCTGTATAGGACCGAACGCATGCCTTGCTGACGTGCCCCTCTTCGTTGACGGTGAGGGTAAGATTTGCGCCAAATGGTTCGGCCTGATCGGCGGGAACACCATATAACTGAACATATTCAAACGACTGATGTTCGAGGGCTTCGCGTGGATCAACCTCAATCGGAGTTGCACCGCAAGACGATGCGGCAAATAAGGCGGTTAGTCCTACCATAAACTGAAATTGTTGCATATCCGCACCCCTATTCGCGGAGATAGGATGGATAGCCTGGAACTGTAAATGAATATCAGCTTTAGGCTGGGTACAAAATGCAACGCGGCATCTTAGCGATTCCGGTTCGATCCTTATCGCTTCGGCGAACTTTCCTGATCGCTTGCGAGAAGCCGACGTCGCCTGGAAGGGCTGCTCCTGTCATTTGTCTTCCCGGAACCGGCTCGTCAGCAAACCACCCCTCCCGGCAATCTGGTCGGGTTAAAGGCGCGGCGAGTCGCGCCGGTGCTGCCGGTCCGGTTTGAATCCGCACGAAATCCAACGCGAGAACGGCGCTGACGGGTGGTTTTCGCAATGGCGTCTTTCAAGCGCGCATGTTGGAAATCGGCCGATATTCAGACGATCAAAACCGCCCATGCGCGTGTTAACTTCTATTTCGGCACCGATCCGTAATGCTCCTGCTTCCGGAGGGCAAATGATGCGTTTATTGCCAAGCATTATTGTGATTGCGTCGGCGCTGTTGCTGGCGGCGCGCCAGCAGGATTCCGAACTATCGGCTTCTCGCCAAACGCTTTTGCTCGAACAAGGCAAGCCCGTCATCAACGATGAGATTGGCAATGCACTAGCCGCCGCTCGATCCGAACGAGAAGTCGAGTTTCGCGCAAATGAGGCCAGCGACCTTGAACGGATGAAAACGGATTTCGCAGTTCAAAGCCAAGAGCGCCGGGAAGCTGAGTTGAAGGCCGAGCGGACGCTGTGGCGTGAAGAGCGATTGACCCCATGCGCTTCGACAGGCTCCGCCGACAAGCCCGAAATCTGCATAGTGCCGTTGGGACCGACCAAGCTAACGTTCGGACAGCGGGTGCCCTTGCGTATTCGCTGGCGGAACCTTCCTCATGCGGCTCACATTCGTCTCTTTGTTCGCAATGCCGCCCCAGCGGGAGAGCGTTGGCAATATGCTGGCTCGAACGGAGCAATTTTACCCGATTTCCGCGCCAGCACCTCCTCGGGCACGGCCACCTTGGTGTGGGATGGAAAAAGCACCTGGTGCGCTCCTGGCGATATGCCAATGCTTTGCGATACCGGAGAGGTTGGGAGCTTTGTCATCCGAGCGGCTATCCTGTCCGGCACCGACCCGTTCTGGCCAAGCTGGCCAGACAGGCGCCCAACTCCGACGCGATGGCTCGCGCTGGACGAGACCCCACCAATCGAATTGACGGGTGACATAAGGGCTTTCCGCAATCTTGGTAGATCATCCTTCGGCCCTATCAATGATAGTCCGCTGCGAAGATTAGTCCCCGCCAGCTACCTGATGCAGGGGCGTATGTCCGATGCCGAAGTAGGGCCATTGCTCCGATCGAGAGGCGACTATTGTGCAACTGTCACTCTCGCCGCGCCATTTGCGGGGAAGCCCCAGCTTTGTTTTCCAGCGTCACGCCGAGATGAATTCGGTCTGAAAATCCGGCCTTGGGACATCGAGCCGCGCGGGCAAGTTTCCATGGCTAAGGGAATCATGCCGCCTTGGCAGGCGCGAGAACGCGCGCAACGCGCGGCGTTCAAGAGCATTCGGGGTCATGCACGATATATCGTTCGTCCTAAAATCGACGAGTCCAGAATGACGGAGGACGATAAACGGAAAATAACTTGGGCAAGGCAAGAACAGGTTTATGCGTATTACAATTCTGGTCCGGCGCCATACTGGTTGGTGACGCTCAACCAGTCGGTAAACACCCTTAACTACGAGGAGTATATCTCGCCCATGGAGCGCCTCGCCTATCGGGTCGAGATGGATGGCACCGTTTGTGCCGCAAAAGGCAAGGAGCCGGAGCAAACTCAGCCGTGTCCAAAGCCAACCGCTCCGAAATCCACACCTACTCGGTCTTAAAACCGCTGATTTTCCAGACAAAGCGGCCATCAACCTCGGAAAGCAGCTTATTCTGCTCCTGGCGTCTGTAAACCCATCCCAAAATCTATGTCTGGAAATGGGCTGCTGATTTTCACGTCGGAACGACCAAAAATGGTCG
>Ga0105239_10007888_pt1 | contig 12170 bp, 8 predicted proteins | sample KBSC44metaG_FD_92761 | JGI IMG/M metagenome (GOLD analysis project Ga0105239, IMG submission 92761) | Corn rhizosphere microbial communities from Kellogg Biological Station, Michigan, USA - KBS C4-4 metaG | ecosystem: Host-associated > Plants > Roots > Rhizosphere > Soil | place: Michigan, USA...
AATGTAAGCGGTACATATAGCGGTACATATATCGGTCGTACCCATATAACCCATCCGCACTCAAATTGCCGATTCTGATAAATTACTCCGATAGACCACTTAGTTTTGAATGATCTCGACGTTGGCGCGGGGAACCGTCACGGTCTCCCCGGTATCCGCGAGTTGCGCCTCCAGGACGCGTACCTCGGCGCCGGAGCCGATACGGACTAACTGTGGTGGTAGGGCAGAGACGGTGGCGAGCCGGCCGAAGTAGGGTTCCCGAATAATCCGGATCGGCGTTCCGATGCCCAGCGCGAAGTCATCCGTCGACTCGGTGTTGGTGTCCCTTCCCGTCGGCAAAGTAGCCGAGAGATCGGCGACGATGACCTCCGGCCGAATGACGCCGGCGCGGATCTGGGTCGCGCCGGAGAGAGAGGCTTCGTGCCCTGCCAGGCTGTTCAGCAGCTCGAAGGTTCGATGCGCCATCGCGATCGTTCCGAAGCCTTCCGTGATTACCAGGGTGAGCGGGATGTTCTCGTGGCCCGTGATCGCGACACCAATATCGTAGCCAAGGTAGTCGATGAGATCCTTGTCCACGATGCCGCCGACCACGATACCCGTGACACCGACACTGGCGGCCTTTCGGAGCGCGGCGCCGGAGATATTCGCGCCGCCGATCAGGACCTTACCAGCCATGTCGGTCGTGATATCCGACTCGGTCAACAGCGAATCGGGGGTCGGCGAGACGGGCAGCAGGGGAGCGCGCCGCTCACCGCCGACCCCGAAGATCCCCTGGATAAACGCACCGGGTGTCTCGATGACGACCCCTTCGTTTGGCAGGACCTCGCGGATGATCCCTGGGATGTAGGCCGCGACCTCGACGGGTGATGGCGCTTCACGGACACCGACATTTCCGGAGACGGGGGAGATGATCTCGACGGTGCCGCTGGCCGAGGACTTACAGTCGGATTTGAAGAATCCGAGAAAGCCCTTTGTCTGGGCAATGATCTGGCCCTTTTCGATACGGTCGCCGACTTGGATCGAGAGGGCTGCTGGAACATCTTGCGGCTCGACCCCAAGCTGGGCGGCGACCTTGACAGTCTGCATAATGCCGGGTAGCTCCGCCCGTGCGACTATGGTCTCCGGCGTCACGCGATCACCAACATTCACCAGCACGTTACCCGCCAGCGGAAGCCGCCGTGTCTTCGTGATAGTCGTCCTGGCGCTGACGGTCAATCCTGGCGTGTAGGCGGTACCCATGCGTGGTCAGGAAGGGCGCTTTCGTCCCCACACGAGGTGGTAGTAGAGAAGCGCTTCGGTACTATCGCCGAGTACGAGATGAGGGGAGAGGATCTCTTTGAACTCCGCCATCGTGAACCGACGGAAGTAGATGCCCCCGCCATGGTGCCCCTCGCGCTCTGACATCCAGGTGAGCGGCGGGCCCCAGCGGTAGGCGGAGATCGCTAGACGTCCTCCGTACGTCCGATCCTTCAGGACGCGCGCCATGTCCGCGATCGCGCGATCGCGCGCCTCCACGGTCGGGATATGCTCGAAGACGCCGAACGATCCGACCCGATCGAACGCCTGAGAGCGCAGCGGCAGCTTGGAGAGATCGGCCTGAACGAACAGTACCTTATCGGCGACATCCGCCGTGATCTTGGATTTAGCAACCCGGATCGACTCGCCGGAGAAGTCAACGCAGAGGAGACCGCGACAGACCCGGGCAAAGGTCGGCGTCATGCGCCCGGTACCGCAGCCGCCCTCCAGCAGTAGATGGTCCGGCTCCGGAGCCAGATAGCGTAGCGTCAACGGAAGCTCGACCGTCGTAAAGACTTTCAGGCCGACCATCTTGTCGTAATCGACGACCTGGGCATCGCGCGCCGCCATCTCGCGGCGCTTCTCTGCCGCCTCGCTGGTATCCTCGGGGTCGGCGCCGGAGTGTTCCGCCGCCCGCAGCGCCTCCGGGAGCAGGTTCGGTATACCGTCTTCGACCGGATAGGTCCGGCCGCACTCGGTGCAGATCAGCAGTGCCTCCTCGGCAAGCCCATCCCATCCCTCAAGCGCGGCATGGTCTTCGGGACAGACAAGAAGGGAGAGGAGTTCCTGGCGGATCGGCGAAGGGGACGCGCCGAACTTATGTGGCGCAAGCGTTTCGTCGTCGGTCACGGACTCGATTGTAACGTAATGCCGGTTGGGCGTCAAATCGCCTGCCGGCTCCGGCGTCGCCGATTTTCTTTGCAGCAAGCATGCATGCCGGTATTCTCACGCGGAAAGAATCGCATTGAGATACCGAGAATAACGGCAAATGAACCTTGCAAACAACCACAGGCCGGGAAATGAAGAGGTGAGCAGCAGGAGCCGCTCGCTGGCGATCGACTTCCTGCGGGGGATGGCCTGCCTCTGGGCCATTACCTTTCATGCCTGGGGAGCCGGGCTGCTGTCGATCACGTCGCAGGAGCCGATGTTCCGCTGCTACGCGGATGCGCTGATGCGCATCGTTGCGGCCGGGCATCTCGTTGCGCCGCTCTTTATTGTACTCAGCGGGTACTGCCTCTTCCGCCCGATGCTGAACGAGGACGGCTCCGTAAAGCCGGTGGACTGGAAGGCGTTCTTTGCCCGGCGGGTGCGGCGGATTCTGCCTGCCTACTATGCCGCCTTCGTCCTCTGTTCGATCGGCCTTGTCGGGTTCCGCTATCTGCATCTCTCCGTACCCGGCTGGGAGTCGACTGTCTGGTACGATCTACCGCTGCATTTGCTGCTACTACATAACCTCACCCGGGAGACCTCCGCGACCATCAACGGCTGTTTCTGGTCGCTGGCCGCGGCGGCGCAGCTGTACCTACTGATGCCGCTGTTGTCCCTGCTGGTGCGGAAGCTCGGCATGCGCACCGTCGTCCTTGGGGCGCTTGCGATCTCCGTAACGTGGCGCCGCGCTGCAATGGGAGTGATCGGAGAATCCGACGATTGGGTCGGCAACTATCTCATCTACAACGCTCTGCCCGGCCTCCTGTTCACCTTTGTTGCCGGCATGGCCGCCGCCTGGATCAACACACGCGGTAGTATAGTCGCTGGACGCGCTGCCACGGCTGCGCTCTTATGGCTGGCGCCGGCCACGCTGGTGGTCACGTTCTCCCTGGGCGGCGAGCTGTCGCCCCTCACCGCGCCGCTCTGGGCGATCGTGTTCGCCAGCGTCATTGTGCTTCTGGATGGCCGTGAGCACCTCCTGCCGGGGCGCATAGCCCACGGGATCGGGGCTATCGGGACGTTCTCGTACAGCATCTATCTCACCCATCTGCCAATCCTGTGGCTGGTCTCCCGTTTTGCGCCCAGTTTGCACCACCACTCTCTGCTGTTCCTGTTTGCCGGCCTACCGGCGTCTATCGGCTTCGGATATCTGTTTCACCTTCTCTTTGAGCGGCCGTTCCTACGCCGCGCTTCGACCCGAAAGGAACTTCGCCTCCAATCCGATCTCGTCGCCGCTTCGGACCGACTTCAGGGCGCCAGAGCAGCGTAGGCCAGACCACTTCGGCTCCCGACCCAGATCCCGTTGGCGGTGGCCAATAGCGCCTGCGCCTCCAGCCCGCCAGTTTGCGCCGGCGGTATCAGCTCCCAGGTAGTTCCGGTCGCCCTCGACCGTTCCCTGTAGACACCCACCGGAGTCGCGGCGAGGGCGACGCCGTCTGCACATTCCGTGATCGACCGGATCGCGAATCCGTCCGGTCGAAAGCGCTGTCGGAAGCGCTCACCCTCCCGTTCCAGAAGCCCGCCTGTGTAGGTTCCTATCAGCAGGCGGTTCGATGTCGGACGAATACAGGTGATCCAATCGTCACTCAGCCCACGTGTCTCATCGAACGCCGTATACCGGCCCTGGGAGTAGCGCAACAGACCGCGTCGTTGCGTTCCGATCCAGACGACCGGCGAACCGTCCTGCCTGCTCTCCGCGGCAATCGCCGTGATCACCTGCCCGGTAAGTTCCGGATCATGCCAGTGGTGCTCCCACTGTCCGGCAGCATCCATGGTCGCCCAACCGGCCCAACCGCCCACATAGAGCCTATCGGCAGTTGCGGCGATCGCATACACCTGCGGGCGCGGCAATGTTTTCCCTGGAAATGCCAGAGTCCAGGTGGCGCCATCCCAGCGGTCGACGGCGCCATCCGCATAGCGCACATAGAGCCGATCGTGAAAGATAGCGAATTCACGTGGCACATCGGCGGCAAGTCCGCTCCTGCGACTATACGTAGTCGTGTCGCCCGTCGTGGGATCTACCGCAGTGATGCCGGCATCGAACGTCGCAGTCCAGAGACGCCCTCGGAAGGAAGTCAGGGCGGCGATGTCGGCGCTTGGGAGCGCCGCAGTAAGTGGTAAGCGTCGCCACGGCCCATCACCGTCCTGCGCCCATACCCCGTCACCTGCCGTGCCCGCGAGGACGATATCACCTGCCGACCAGAGCGTTGTGACGCGCCGAACCGCAGGTTCTGCTGCGCCGACACGAGTCCACTGCGCCGGCGCAGTGGACTTTCCGATGTGCAGCATATAAACGCCGTCGCCGTAAAGGGCGGCTAGGATGCCAGACGGCGTGCGGCAGAGCGCACTGACGTGACTGGCGCGGCTTCCCCTGGGGAGCAATATCGGCTGCCAGAACGCCTTGCAACCGCTTCGTGTCCGCCACATTCCGAGCGAGGAGGCGAGCAGCAGGGAACCGTCACCATCCGGGCATACCGCCGTAAACGCGCCGAACTGGCCGCCGCTATTCGGCAGCGGGAGCGCCTCTCCCGAGGGATAGGGGATCAGGCGCGATGCCGTTACGATCGCGGCGCCGGCATCATTACCGGGATCGAACGCCGTCGCGCGGCCGATCTCCTCCGGCTTCCCGCTCCCGATCGGCTGGGCCTGCCACGCCTTTGCCGCCGTCTCTCGGCCGAACAGCCCCCGATTGGTAGCGACCAGTAGGGAGTTTCGACTGTGCACGACGCCCCTGATCTCCGGCGTACTGCCGCTGCTATCCGGCGACGGTACCAGGACCGCCGATGTTGCCGATGTCGCGACATACTCCACCGCAGTCGGCAGCGTAACGTAGACATCGTCCGTACTGTCTCCCTGCGCGATTTGGCGGACATCGTTGCTAATCAACCCCTCCGCCGTCGTCCAGCGGCGCGGCGGTCTATCGTACCAGGAGCCCGCCCGCCAGCAGAGCAGCCCGCCAGTGGTCGCCGCCCATAGACTGCCGTCCGCCGTCACCAGGAGCTGCCGGACGACACCCGCCGCGGTATAGAGCGTCGGTGCGCCTCTCGTCGGGGCGGGAAGTGTTTTCGCCCCGCAGACGCTTCCTGGTAGACAACTCAGCGTCCCGGCCGCGACAATACCAGCAATACCTGCGCACCTACTGAATATCCACATTGAGGGTCACCTCCGTGCGATTATGGGCGCCGTCAAGCAGGATCAGCGTCACCGACGACTTGCCGGGCGCGTAGTCTGCCGGAGCCGTTACCTGGCAGGACCAGACGCCGTCCTTTGCCTGAAGCGGGGCGCGCTCGCCCCAGGGGGTGACGGCCACTGCGCGCGCTAGGCCAGGCGCGCTCTCGATACGGACCATCAGCGGCCGTCCACGTTGCGCCACGAGGCCCTGCGTCGAGGACGCCGGGTCCATCTGCGGAGCGCCGAGCAGGTTCTGATAGACCAGAACGAATGGCGTCCGGGTGCCGTCCTTGTGGACGACGATGATCGTGACACGGTAGGCGCCCTCCGGCGTCCCGAAGGGGATGTCGAAGCGCCCGGACCACTCGCCCGTGGCGCTGTCGAAGGCCAGATCCTTGACATCCCCGTTCGGGAACACAGCGACTACCTGCTGGGCATCCGCTGGCGCGCGAACGCCGATATACGGGTCGCCGCCTCCGCCGCCCGTCGTGGTCGTGTTCGTCTGAACGTTACGCTCCGCCATCAGCTTCTTGTAGAACTCCAGCTCCTCGCGGGGGATCGCCAGCAGCGCGGTGTATCGACTGACCACATTGAACCGCTGCGACAACCCTACCACCTGACGGTGGAGATCCTTCGGCGAATCCTGCATCACGGTAATACGCCGATCCGCCCACAGGGCTGCAGCCGGGTTCCCGCGATCCGCCGTCGTCTTCCGCGGATCGAGCGGTATGGAGGCGTGCAGCGGATGGGCAAGACCCTTCCCGCGCAGCGTTACCTGCAGCGTCGTGGCGCGATCGTACTTTCCCACCGCCAGGAAGGACTGGTAAGGACCATGGTTGCCAAATCGTGTCGGCAGCGTCAGGCTGGTCGAAGGGGAGCTGTGCAGGGTTAACTTTGCGTCGGACACCGACTGCGGAACGCTCAGCCGGATTGCGAAGTAGCCGGCGCCCGAGCGGGTGCGGCCTGAGTAATAGGATGCCTCCGGTCCCGTAAACGTCCGGCGTATCAGGACGTCCCAGTTCGCGGTGGGACGCAGCTCGCCGAGCAGATGCAACACGGACGAGCCGCTGTCCTGCTCGCGGCGCAACAGCTTCAGATCCTCCTGAGAGGCCAGATCCCCGCGCACGTCGATATCCTCCAGGGTGTGCCGGTGGATCCGTACCTTCGCGTCGACCTGAACCGGCTGATCCTTATCGAGCGCCAGCGGCACCTGCAGGTGTGCGCCCTCCGCATCCGTGTGCAGGGCCTGAACAACGACCACGACCACGCGAAGATCCTGCTTCGGGGCGACCGGGAAGATCTGGGCATGGTAGTCCTGCTGTGTGGGACGGTCCATGACGCCGGGATCGCGGCCGCGCGAGGTCACCGCCTGGTAGATCTTCCATGCCTCGTTCTTGTCGTACATCTTGCCGGGGATGAAGCGGTTTCCGGCATAATAACCGAACCCGGTGAGCACGGAGTCTTCCGGCAGATGCAGATTGACGCCGGCTTCCATCGGCTGGAGGTTCTTGGAGTTATCCGCGCGGTACTCGATCCGCGTGGTCGCCACCGGCCCCTGCACCACGGTACGGCTGGTGATTGCGGTTACCGGCACCTGCGAGAGCGTGTCCCGGTTGTAGAGATAGATCGATGTCGGCTTGTCGGAACACTCCTGCGCCAGCGCCGGACTTCCCGATGCGCAAAATAGCGATGACAGCAATCCTCCTGCGATACCGATGGCCCCTAGATGTTTTTGCATTCGTTATCTCCAGACTACGTGTGTAGTTTTTATACCGGAAAACTATACCTGTAGTCAACCCTTCATAAAAAATCGCGTCATTGGATCAGGCGGGGCCGAACTGACGATAGGCGGCGGGCGACTGGCCGGAGTACCGTTTGAAGGCGCGCGAGAAGTAGAAGCGGTTGCCGAAGCCGGTATCCTGGGCGATCCGATCGATCGTATGGTCCGTAAATAGCAGCAGTTGGGCCGCCAGCAGTAGGCGCTGCTCCTGCACATAGCGGGCCGGCGTCTCGCCGACACAGGTCCGAAAGCGGCGGATAAAGTGATCGCCGCTCATACAGCAGAGCGCAGCCAGCGCCGCTACAGATAGTGGTTCCGCCAGGTGATCGGCGATATGGCGTAGCGCTGGCTCGACCGGCGCCGTTACCTGCGCCTCGTGTAGGCGTTGCACCAGCTCCTCATCGGACAGAGCCGCCATCCGGGCCGCCAGGGCGTCAAAGATCACCGCCTTCGCGGCGCAGCGCGCCGCGATCTGCTGATCCTCCTCCGCAGACGTAATTGTCGGCAGGACGCGAATACGGTCCGCCAGGATTGCGCCTGACGCCGGAGGCACGACAAAGGGGCCGTCGAACAGACTGCGCTGCAACGTCTGCGGCAGGCCCAGCACATCGAAGTGGACGTAACGGTGGGTGACGCTCCCCGCGCAGTAACTGCCGTACGAGATATCCTCCGGAAGCAGGTACACCTGCCCGGCTGCCAGCGGTACCCAGGTGCCGTCCCGAAGGATGATATTCGCCCCGTCCTGCTCGTCGAGGTACAGGCGCCAGTAGCTGCGCGCCAACTCGTCCACGTTCCACCAGGCGCTGATCTCCATGGTGTTTACCAGAAATAGGCGAATATGCCAGTCAGAAAGCATAGGATGTCAGCATGCCCGGTTTTGGATACAACCCGGCCGAGATTGGGCATGGTCTCGCTGCGCGGTTTTCTCCTATCATAGTCTGGTCGTTCCGACATGGCAACTGCCGCGGGACGGGCGCAATCTCTATCCGGGAGACAGCAACGTCTATGTTAACGCCGAAACCCACCGTCGGGGACTCGTCCTGGTTTGTGCGCGATCGCTTCGGTATGTTTATCCACTGGGGATTGTATGCGCTCGCGGCGCGCCATGAGTGGGTGCGCCACAACGAGCAGATCTCCGAGCAGGAATATCAGCGCTACTTTGATTACTTCAATCCGGATCTGTATGATCCGAAGGTCTGGGCGCGTACGGCTCGGGAGGCCGGAATGAAGTACGTGGTGCTGACGACAAAGCACCACGAGGGCTTCTGTCTCTGGGACAGTAAGCACACGGACTATAAGGCGACCAACACGCCGTACGGCAAGGATCTGCTGCGTCCGTTCGTCGATGCTTTCCGTGCCGAGGGACTGCATGTCGGCTTTTACTACTCGCTCATCGACTGGCACCACCCGGACTTTCCGATCGATCGGATACATCCGCAGCGCAATCATCCCGAGGCGGCAACGTGGAACGAGACACGCGACGTTAGCAAGTACGCCGCCTACATGCGGGATCAGGTCACGGAGCTATTGACCGGCTTCGGGCAGATCGATATCCTCTGGTTCGACTTCTCCTATCCCGGTGTCGATCCCAAGGCGACCTGCTTGATGAAGAACGGCAAGGGCCGCGACGACTGGGAGAGCGAGAAGCTTCTGGCGCTTGTCCGCGAGCTGCAGCCGAAGATACTGGTCGACAACCGCCTGGATCTCCCGCATGTGCCCGCGGACTTCCTGACTCCCGAGCAGTTCCAGCCTCAGGCATGGGTCCGCGATGAAAGCGGGGAGCCGGTCGTCTGGGAGGCGTGTCAGACCTTCTCCGGCTCCTGGGGCTATCATCGCGATGAGACGAGCTGGAAGAACCCCGAGCAGCTGATCCAGATGCTGATTAATTCGGTCGCCTGCGGCGGCAACCTGCTGATGAACGTCGGCCCGACCGCCCGCGGGATCTTTGACCCACGCGCCAACGCGGCTCTGGGTGTCTACCGGGACTGGCTCGCTCTGCACGGCCGATCGATCTATAACTGTACCCAGAGCGAGTTCACTGCGCCAAACGGCTGCGTCTACACTCGTAGCGCCGACGGCAGGCGTCTGTATGTCCACGTCTACAATTGGCCGTTCAAGCACCTGTTCCTGCCCGGCCTCGCCGACAAAGTCGCCTATGCCCAGCTCCTGAACGACGCCAGCGAGATCAGGTGGTCAGAGCCGGAAGGCGATCGCCCCTGGGACTCCGACAAACCGAAAGAGGGCAGTATCCTCATGCACCTACCGGTGCAAAAGCCCGATGTCGTTATCCCCGTGATCGAGCTTTTCTTGAAGTAGGGGAGCGCGGCGCTTCGTTGTAGAGGCTGTCCCAACAGGGGGACAGCCTTCTTTTTTATCGCCGCAATGGCGTCCACGCTGTCCCGTGGCGGGGTATACGTTTTGCTGCCGTTTGCTGCCGTGGGCCGATTCGTGTTGTCGTAGCTTCGCTGCGATGGGAGACGGAGGGGAGGCGCGAAATGAGCGAGAGTCACAACATATCGACAGCGGCGACGGAGGATGAGGGGAGTCCCGGGTGGGATGCGATCAACGGGGTGCTGCGTCCGATCTATGGCGACACGGAGCCATTGCACTGGGGGACGATGCTGTCGCACCGGTTGGGCGGCCCCGATCCGCTGGATGGGATATCGGCGTATCGCCGTACGGAACCAGTTTCGCATCTGCACTATGTGACCTATGGCTTCTCGGAGCTGTACGAGAAGGAGAGTGAAGCCCTGGAGGTCAGTGGCTTCGGGTTCGAGCTGACATTTCGTCTGCGCGTCAGCGACGCGACTTCGGCGGAACCGCCGAACTGGGTGCTGAACTTTCTGCAGAATCTGGCACGGTATGTCTTCTCTTCCGGCAACCCGTTTAGCAGCGGCGATCATATGCATCTGAACGGCCCGATTGCACTGGATGAGGAGACGCAGATCCATGCAATCGCCTTTGCGTACGATCCGGAACTGCCGCCGGTCGAGACCCCGAACGGCCGGGTCGAGTTTCTGCAGATCGTCGGGATCACGACAGATGAGCTGAGCGCGATCAAATCCTGGCGCACGGCCGCGTTTCTGGATCTGGCGGGTGCGCACCTGCCACTGCTGACGACCGATCCCTCGCGGCGCTCCCTGCTCGAAGATCCGGCGTTCGGTAGTGCGGTGGAGCGCGGTCGGGCCGTCGACGGTTCGTCGACAGGTTTCCTTTTTACGGATACGGCGTCCTGGCAAGTCGAGCGCGGACTGTTGCGGAAGCCGCGGCTGGAAATCACCTTGGGAATCAAAGACGTGGCGGAGCTGGGAGCCATTCTTCCGGGGCGGGTGCCGTTCGGTAAGGAACTGACGATCGGGTCACGCAAGCAGACGATCTCGTTCGTGCCGGGGGACGGGTTTTCGTGGGCGACGGGGGATGACGGTAAACTGCGCCTGACGTTGACGGCGGACGCAGCCCGACAGTTCGCATCTGTAGTGCTGGCACGGGAGGGGCGTTACGAGGTGCCACTGTGTCCGAGGCTGGGAGTGCTTGTGGCGCCGAGCTGGCGGGACTGTGGAATGCGGGGTGGGGGTATTGCCCACCGGGATCTACGTGCAGATTACCGCGCGACGGTTTCCGAGTCGCGCTGCTGGCTGCGCTTGCGGGCCTTGGCATCCAGCTCCTTCTTGCGCATCCGGACATTCTTCGGCGTGACCTCGACCAGTTCGTCGGGGCCAATATACTCCAGGCTGCGGTCCAGACTCATCTCCAGCGGGCGAGTAAGCCGGATCGCCACATCCGAGTTGGACGAGCGCATGTTGGTCAACTGCTTCATCTTGCAGACGTTGACCTCCAGGTCGCCGTCGCGCTGATGGCGGCCGACGATCATCCCCTCATAGACGTCCACCTGCGGGCCAAGGAACAGCTCGCCACGCTCCTCGGCGTTGGAGAGGCCGAAGGGCGTCGTCACTCCGGTCTCCGAGGCGATCAGGGATCCCTGTGTCTTTCGGAAGATTTCACCGGACCACGGTCCATAGCCCTCGAACAGAGTCGAGAGGACGCCGGTGCCACGGGTCAACGTCAGGAACTGCGACCGGAACCCGAGCAAGCCGCGGGTCGGGATCACGAATTCCAGACGGACGCCTCCACGCTCGCCGAGACGCATATCCTGGATCTCGCCACGACGAGACCCTAGCGCCTCCATGACCGCGCCCTGGTACTCCTCGGAGACGGAGATCAGTACGCGCTCGTAGGGTTCCTGCTTCTGGCCGTTGTCCGCGTAGTGGATGATGACTTCGGGCATGGAGACCTGCAACTCGTAGCCTTCACGGCGCATGGACTCGATCAGAACCGCCAGGTGAAGCTCACCGCGTCCAAAGACGAGGAAGCTATCCGGCGAATCGGTCTCCTGAACACGGAGCGAGACATTGGTCTCCAGTTCCTTCATCAGGCGCTCGCGCAGCTTGCGCGAGGTCGACCACTGGCCTTCGCGACCGCCGAAGGGCGAGGTGTTCACCGCGAAGGTCATCTGCAGGGTCGGCTCATCGACCTTCGGAGCATGGAGCGGTACCAGTTTCTCACCCGCGGCGATGGTCTCGCCGATCGTGATCTCGGGAAGGCCCGTCACGGCGATAATGTCGCCGGCGGTCGCCGCCTCGACCGGGGTGCGCTTGAGTCCCTCGAAGACGAACACACCCTGGGTACGAGCCGTGTACGACGTTTCGTCCTGGCGGAAGATGGTGACGTTTTGGTTCGCCTTGAGCGACCCCGAAAACACCTTTCCAATGCCGAGTCGGCCCAGGTACGGATCGGCGTCGATCGTCGAGATCAGCGTCTGGGTCGGCGCATCCGCACCGCCGGTGACCTTGGGCTCCGGTACGTGCGTCAGAATCGTTTCAAACAACGGCTGCAGGTTCACTGCCGGCTCGTTCTCGAAGTCGAGCGTCGCCTTGCCATCGAGTGCGATCGCATAGACGATGGGAAAGTCTAGCTGCTCATCGGTCGCTCCGAGCGC
>Ga0105239_10007889_pt1 | contig 12170 bp, 9 predicted proteins | sample KBSC44metaG_FD_92761 | JGI IMG/M metagenome (GOLD analysis project Ga0105239, IMG submission 92761) | Corn rhizosphere microbial communities from Kellogg Biological Station, Michigan, USA - KBS C4-4 metaG | ecosystem: Host-associated > Plants > Roots > Rhizosphere > Soil | place: Michigan, USA...
TCCGCCGGTTAGCTTTCTCTGACCCATTTGGTCGGATTGAAGTCCCCTCAGGATTTCGGGCTTGTCTTTCGGCAATTCGAAATTGTCGCGAAGAAAGACCGCCAGTCCGGCGCCGCCATTCTCGTTGAAGGCGCGCAGGTAGCTGTTCAGCATTCGCTCTGGGGGCGATGGTGCGAACAAGGAAACGAGAGCCAATGCGAGAGAGGGACAAGTCACGTTTCCAGCTTGGGTTGCCGACGGCTTCACGGTCTTGAACCGGAATGATCTTTTCAGCGCATGCTCTGCCGATACTCGCCCGGCGTGAGTCCGGTCAGTTGTTTGCAAGTTCGCGTGAGGTGGCTCTGGTCGGCAAAGCCGGCCAAAACCGCGACCTCGCCGAGGGAATGATCTTCCTTTACGAGCAAACGGCAGGCGTGGACGAGACGCATCTTTCGAGCATCCTCGCCGACTGTGCAGCCGTAGCGGCGCAGATAGCTCCGCATCAGGTGAGCGGGATCGACGCCGATTTGCGCGGCCATTTCCGACACCGTAAACCCCTGGAGGGCATGGGTCTTCACGAATTCTTGGGCCTTAGGAAGCCACGTGGCGCGGTGCTCAGAGTTTTCCCCGCTCCCGCAGAACTCGTCCAGAAAGGCACGGAATTGCCCCTCCAAAACGAGGGCGGTCAGATCGTCGGGCCGACGAAACTCCGCATACATACGGGTTATTCCCCAGGCGGTAGGTCCGAGATCGACCAAGGAGCACTCACCTTGAAATATTCGGTCTGCCCCCTCCCACGAGGGGAGAATTGCAACCTGGAAGGTTCGGGTGTCCCGCACGGAGTTCATCGCGTGCCCCCCTCGGACGGGCATCAGGGCCAAAGTTCCTGGAGGGCGGCAAACTTCATCGCCGGTCAACCTCGCGTTTTGGCCCCCCGAAAGCACCAGGTCGATGTAGGCGATGTCATGGGCATGCCGCTCCGACCAATGTCCACGGGTGTACTCAACCGTATCAAACCGAAGACCGTTTGCTGCAAGCGATTCGATCGTTCGAATTCCCCACGGCTCCATGACTTTATCAACTACGGTTCCTGGTCTGGCTGGGGTTTCGCCGCGAAGCACGCGTATCGTTTGGTAAGAGGGGGCGTACTTTTAAAAAGGAAAGTGATTTCCGAGTCCGTCGACCGGTAGATAATCGGACAATTCTAGGTGCGAAACGTGGCTTTAGAAACCGAAGTTGAAACCTATCGAGAGAAATTGCCCGAGCTTTTGCGCGACCATGGCCAGGGCAAGTTTGTGTTGATCCAAAATCACGAAATCGCCGGGTTCTTTGTCGCGTACGAAGACGTGATCAGTGCCGGTTACAAGCAATTTGGTCTGAGCCCCTTTTTGGCGAAGCAAATTTTTGCGACCGAGCCAGTACATCGTATCACTCGTACCATCGCATGCCCGACTTCACCCGACAAGTAGATGCAGTCTTTCTCTGTCTAGGTTTCGCAACCGAGTTTGCGCGTCAATCCCGTAAAGCAGCTTTCGAATTTTTGGCGTTTACTTACGCGTAAATGACTTCGACCAGGCTGGCGCTGAAGGCGACATTTGTTGGAAGCCTGGGTTGGAGCGGAACGCGCAGGCCCAGGTACGAGGCGCCGGCATCTATGCGGACTGAAGGCTCGCGTTATTTTATTGCGAAGGCTTCGCCTTAAATAACCGCATACAATCGTTCGTCTTGCCCCACAAGTTGCTACAAAGTGCCAAAACTCGACCAAACGAATGGACGATTCCGGATGTTTGACGAGCACCCTTATCGTTGAGCTACGACGAGTCCTAGAGCGCTAGAATACGGCTCATGCTTTGGAACGCCTCCGGGGAAACACGAAAGCCTTGAAGCGGGCCAACCTGCTGCGCGAATACGGGGCCCTCATCGCCCTCGCCCTCCTGTTCGCGATCAACGTCGCGACGCGGGGGACGAGTTTTCTCCAGATCGAAAACCTTCGGAACCTGGTGAGCCAAAACGCGGCGGTGGGAATCATTGCTGTGGGCATGACCCTCGTGATTATCGCCGGCGGCATCGACCTCTCGGTCGGGAGCCTCACCGCGATGTGCGGTGCGGTTGCCATCCTTCTTATCAACAAGCTCTCAGGGACGGGATCGACGGCCCTGATTTTGATCGCCGCCTTGGCGGCCATCGGAGTTGGTCTGCTGGCCGGGCTGTTCAACGGCTTGGTCGTCGCCTACGGGCGTGTCGCGGCATTCGTCGTCACCCTCGGCGGGCTGGCCGGTTTTCGATCGATCGCGTTAGTGCTTGGGAACGGGGGCGAGATTCGATCTCAGGTCTCCGCACTGCAAGACTTCGGGTTCGGCGGGGTGGCGATTCCGTTTGCGAAGGATGCCGGCGGCGGACCGGTGCTGTTCTACTGGAGCGCGATCGCGTTTATCGTGATCGCACTCCTGGCCGAATTCGTTTTGAACCGGACTCGGTTCGGCCGGTTCGTACTCGCGGTGGGGGCGAATGCGAAGGCTTCCGAATACTCCGGTATCAACGTCCAGACCGTGCGGGTGGCGACCTATGCGATCCTGGGCGCCCTGGTGGGGCTCGCCTCCATTCTGGTGGCGGCGCGGATGAACTCGGTCGGGACCGGCTCGGTGGGGTTGTACTACGAACTCGACGCAATCGCGGCCGTTGTCATCGGGGGGACAAGCCTCCGGGGTGGCAAGGGCCGGGTCTGGGGAACGGTCGTCGGCGTGCTCTTGCTGACGCTGATCTCGAACATGATAACCGCGTATCATATCGACACTAACTGGCAAGGACTGGTGCGGGGAATCGTCATCCTGGTCGCCGTGCTCATTCAAAGAGGAAGAAAAGAAGATGAATAAACCGAAGGGATTCTTGGCGGGCTTGGCGTTGATGGCACTAGTTGGATGCCAAACCGGAACCGATTCGAAGACCAGCGATGCCCCCGTTGCCGCGAAGACCGGCAAACGATTCAAGGTGGGTGTCTCGATTCCCGCCGCCGACCACGGCTGGACGGCCGGAGTGAAGTATTGGGCGGACTACGCGACCAAGCAAAACCCGGATATCGATTGGGTGGTCCTGGACGCCAAGGAGCCGGGGGAGCAGATCACGGGACTCGAAAACCTGAAGACGCAGGGCGTCGACGCACTCGTCATCCTCGCCACGGAAAGCGCACCGTTGACTCCGATCGCCGAGAAACTTCACGACGCCGGCATTCTCATTGTCAACGTCGATCGCGGCTTCACAAAGCCGGTCGCCGACGTTTTCATTGAGGGCGACAACAAGGCGTTCGGGCGAAAGTCGGCCGAATACATGGTTCAGAAGCTCGGCGGCAAAGGCAAGATCGCGATCCTGGAGGGGATTCCGAGCACAGTCAATACCGACCGCGTGGCCGCCGCGACCGCCGTCTTCAAGGCCAATCCGGGAATCCAGATCGTCGCCCAAGACAGCGGCATGTGGAATCGGGAGAAGGCGGAGAAGGTGATGCAGAACATGCTCGTCGCCAACCCGCAAATCGACGCGATCTGGGCGAGCGACGACGATATGGCGCTCGGGGTCGAGACCGCCTTGAAGGCGGCAGGCCGAGACAAGAATGTCTGGGTGCTCGGCGGAGCCGGCATGAAGGACATCGTGAAGCGCGTGATGGACAAAGACGCCCTCTTCCCCGCCGACATCACTTATCCGCCCTCGATGATCGGCTTTGGCGTTCAGACCGCCGCCGGGATTCTGCGCGGCGGCAAGGACAACGTCAAGAAGTACACGCCCCGCCATGTGATGATCGACGTCGAACTCGTCACGCCGGAGAACGCGAAGGACTTTTACTTCCCCGACTCGGTTTACTAGCTCTTCGCAGCGAATCGGTAAGAACCGGACCGGACTTCGTAAACCGGCGACCGACCGTCGGTCTTCAGAAGTCGAACTCCGTCCGCGCGCGCGATCTTATGGCCGCTCTCGGTGATCTCCTTCGAGTCCGGTGGGAAATAAACTTGCGCGGTTGATCCGGGGGGAACTTGGAGAGACAGGACGAATTTCTTGTCGGAGAGGCGCCAGTCGAGTTTGATGTCACCCCTTACTGAACGGTAGCTTGCTTTGCTCCAGTTGACGTCTTTCGTGGGCAGGGGCCGAACGATGAAGCGCTCGTAGCCGGGCTTGTCCGGGTCCGGGCTCAGTCCGGCGACATCGCGCCAGAGCCATTCGCCGCAGGCACTGTGAGTCCAGTGGTTGAGGGAGAGGGTCTTCTTATCGGCGTCGAACGCTTCCCAGAACGTCGTGCCGTGCGTCACCATGTAGCCCCAAGAGGGAGCGCTCGTGAGGTTGGCCATTTCCGAAGCTTCGGCCTGGTGGCCGTTCTCGGAGAGGGCAAGCATCAGTTCGAGACTGCTCCAGAATCCGGTCGACGGGTGGCCGTGGTCTCTTGTGATGACATTCAGGAGCCTTTGGACGGCTTTTGATTTTAGGGGCTCGTCGAGGAGTCCGAATAGAAGAGCGAGCGCATAGCTGCCTTGGGCGTCTTCCTCCACATGACCTTCGGAGCCGTAGGTCGCCTCAAGGATCTTAAGATTGCCTTCGAGGTTGACTTTCGCGCCTTCGCGGTACTCGCGCGTGGTTTCCGTGCTGCCGACCGAGAACTTCAGGTGCAGCCGCTTCTCCACCCCCGGGGCGGGGTCTAAGCCGAGCGAATCGTTGCCTACGACTAGATTCAAACTGCCGTCCATCACGAAGCGAGCGACCACCGCCGTTACATCCGCGATCTGTCGTACCGGGGCCACGCGAATCCGTCCGTCCCGCGAAACGAAGCGCGCCGTGAAGGCGGCCCGGATGCGCACGAATAAGTCACCGTATGTGTTGGCGTCTTCGGTGTGGCCGAGCACCCGGGCCATGCGCGCGACGAGGTCGGTGGAGTGAGCGAAGAAGGCGGTCGAACCGATCTCCCTCGGCGTCGCGCGACCCGCGCTGAGCCAGTCGCCCCAATCCATCCCCCGGGCCTTTGACCATATGAGGTCGGGATTTTGGGCGTGGACGAAGTCCACCCAGCGCTTCGCCGCCTCAAAGTGCTCTTCGAGAACGCGAGGATCGCCCGTGTTGACGTACACGTCCCAGGGCAGTGAAACGCCGGCATCCGCCCAACCGGGCGAGCCGACGCAGATATCGGTGCCAGTCAAGTGCGCGTGGGGACAGATATCGGTGAACCGCCCATCGGCTTTCTGATCGTCCCGAAGGTCTGCCGCATATTTTTCGAAGAACGCGGCGGTGTCGAAGTTGAAGAGGGCGGTTTGGACACAGGGGCGGATATCGCCGGTCCAGGCGAGGCGCTCGCTTCGCGCGGCGCAGCCGGCGGGAACGTCGAAGAAGAGGTTCCGCTGCGTCCATTGCGACGCCGACATCAGTTGGTTAAAGAGCGGGTTCGAGCACTCGAACTTGCCGACCTCAGCCACGTCGGAGTGGATGTCGATCGCCGTCACTCTCTCCGGGGCGGACCGTAGCCCCGTTATCTCGAAATAGCGAAACCCGTGGTAGGTGAAGTGCGGTTCCAGGGTTCGAGACCCCTTACCGTCCAAGATGTAGTCGTCTCGCTGAGGCGTGCCCCAAAGGCTGGCGGTGTCGATCTCGCCATTCGCCTGAACGGCCTCGGTGTGCCGGAGGACGATATGCGTTCCGGAGGGTCCACTTGCTGAGAGGCGAACCCAGCCGGTGATTTCCTGGCCAAGATCGTAAACCCAAGCACCGGGACGGATTTCGCGGCGGCTCACCGGCTTCATCTCGCGCATAACGCGAACCGGGGGTGTCTTCTGCGCGACCAATTGTTCTGGTCCGAGTGGCTGCGACCACGCTCTTTGCCAGACGCCCCTAGGGAATCCGGGCTGATCCCAACCGGCTTGCTCCTTGCGGAAATCGCAGGCCTCACCGTCGAGGAGGTCGGACCAACGGATCGGACCGTCGAGGCTCGTCGACCACTGTTTGTCCGTGCCGATGGTCTGCCGATGTCCGTCCGCATATTCGATTTCGAGTTGAGCGGCGAACTGGGGGAAGTAGCCGTAAAAATACGCGTTGCCGCCCAGGTTCATGTGTCCGGCGTACCAACCGTAGCCAAGCAGCGCGCCGATTGCATTTGGTCCCGTTCGAAGTAGCCCGGTCACGTCGTACGTCTCGTAACTGATACGGCGGTGGAAGTCCGTGAAACCGGGAGCGAGCAGGTCTTGACTGACGCGTCGGCCGTTGAGCCTCGCTTCGTAAAAGCCCCGCGCCGTCGCGTAAAGCGTGGCCCTCTTTATCGGCGCAGTCAGGTCGAACTCGCGCCGCAAGAGCGTGGTTCGGGAGGGGGAGAAGACGCCGTCCACCTTGGGGTCCAGAGCGGGCGGAAAGGCCGAGAATTCTATATTCGGGTGGCCGTCGACCAGGAAACTTTTCGACCACCGCTCATTTTCGACCGAACTCGATGCCGTCACTCGCGCGCCTACCGCGACGTTTTCCGTGCCCGAGTAAGCGGAGAATTGAGCGAGGAATACCCCGAAATCGTGGGCATCCCAACCTCCCAATCGCGTTACCAAGAGCCGTATATACCGCCCGCGGGTCGCTGGGAATTTGAATTCGCAGGCGTTGCCGCGTGGTTCGGGGTAGTCGGAATTTCTCTGGTCGGCGAGAACCTTACTGTCCCGAAAGTCGGGGCGGTCGGCGACCTCCAAGACGAATCGCTTGGGAAACTGAACGGTGCCGATATCGAACGTCAATCCATTGGGGCGCGCCGGAGCTAGCACGATCCGATCCACGTTCCGTGCGGAGCCGAGATCGAGAGCGATCCAGCTTGTGGCGTCCGGATTGGAAGTGAGTTCGCTCCGGTAACAGTGGATCGGCGTCCGGGGACGATTCGTCGGATCGGCCAGAACGGGCGAGGTAATCCACTCCGCCTTCCATTCGGAACGACTACGCAAACCGGTGCTGAAGAAGCCGGCTTCGCTCCAGGGCCCAACGCGCCCGTCGGAGCCCCAAGCCCGTACCTTCCAAAAGCAATCCGTACCGGACCTCAGGGTTTTGCCCCCGTACTCGGTACGCTGCGCCGGGGAGTTCACCTTGCCGCTGTCCCAAAGCGAACCTTGATTTCTTGCCAGCTCGCTCGCGGTTCCCGCCACGAGAATTTGGAATGCGGTCTGGCCGTTTCCCCGCCGAGCGGAGGTCTCAAACCAGGTAAGGCGAGGATGCGGCGCATCGATCCCGTGAGGGGCTTCCAGGTACTCCGTCCGCAACCCTACAACACGCAGTGCTTCGGCCGGAGAGGACAAAGGGGCGAGACAGAGTGAGCCAAGGAGGGCAAGAATCAATTTCGGTTGCCGTGTCCCGCGGACCCGATTGCGATCTGCCGCGCCTGGACAATTTGCGCTCCGAGCAAAGCATGGAGACTCGCCAGGGGGTGCTGGCCGTCAACCGAGAGCATGGTGGAATGCTCGTCGGTCAGATACGGATTGTTTCCGAGGTCGATCACGAAGACCCGATGATCGGAGGGATTTGCCTTTCGGTAGGCCTCGACCCCGGAGGTTAGCGGCGCCCGTGCTCGACCGGAAAATGGGACGATGATGAAAAGGTTGGTATCTCCCCCGCTCTCGGACCGCAAGGCGGTGAGCAGCTTTGGCACATCGTCACCGGATGGCCCCACGTTTTCTCCCATGTTGACGAATACGTCATCCGGAACCGGAGCGAGTTTGCCGCCAACAAGCCGGGAATGGACGCTATCTAACATAGACTGAAATGTCATCAAGCCGGGTGTATGACTATCGGCCGCCCGCCTATCCCAAGAGGCGCCACCGTAAGCGACGACCCCGTACTCGGCCCCGATCCCGGATGCGACAACGGACGGATACCCGAGCGTCGCGTCCTGCGTGTCGACCTCGTTGGTGATGCCATGGGCGAAAGTCGCCGTGTCGTCATCTCCGTTGGTAATGCTGTCGCCGAGGAACAGGGCGTTGTGAGGGCGCTTTTCTTCCGTTCGCGAGGCCGGCACGGTCGCGGCTCCCTCGTCCAACGCAAATCCCGTCACGCGCAGGACATTGACCGGAGTCCAGAAGTCCAAGAAGACGTAGCCTGAAACGTACTGCAAGAGCAAGTTGTGGTTGCCAGGCGGAAGGTGCTCGGCGCACTTTAAGGTTATCGTGGCAGATGTCAGTTGCAGCGTCGTCGGAGGTCCACCGTCAACCGAATATCGAACTACCGGCCACTGATTCGCCGGGACTTTTGCCAATGGCGATTCGTCCAAGTTCACCCCGATCTGCGACCCGGTAAATCCGACCTTTAGATACGCACCGGGATTCGGCGACTGGGCATAGGTTGCGGACTTGTACCAGTTGTACGGACTGTAGACGACGTTCGCGTCTGAGACGGGTACTTGATGAACCGTCAAAGTAGCGAGCAGGAGGGAAAGCCAACTGGACATCGGCTTCATTTTGCTTCTATACCGGTACACCCCGCGCAACGCCGTTCCGTAAAGATCTCTAATACCGATGGTCCACTTACTCTCTCGACCACTCGCGGCCTCTCTGGTTTGCGGACTCTTAGCTTCGACGTCATGGGCGAGCACCCCTCAGGAGGCGTGGACGGTCACGGCAGTAAACATCCCGATGCGCGATGGCGTGACGCTCTACACGGTGATTCGGAGCCCCGCGCACTCAACGACTCCGTTGCCTTTCATGATCGAGCGAACGCCCTACGGGACGGAGCTTCCCGCAAAGCTATCCGATGCCGAGCAGAAGCTTCTCGCCGCGGATGGCTATATCCAGATCAACCAAGACATCCGCGGCAAGTTCAAATCGGGCGGAGAGTTTGTCATGCTGCGACCTCCCCACGATCCAAAAGATCCGAAGGGGGTCGACGAGTGCACGGACACCTACGACACCGTCGAATGGCTTATCCACCATGTGCCGGGGAACAACGGAAAGGCGGGAATTACCGGGGTTTCCTACGACGGCTGGCTGGCGGCAATGGCGCTGATTCATCCCCATCCTGCCCTCAAAGCCGCCTCGCCGCAAGCACCGGTGGCCGACATGTTTCTTGGCGACGACTTTCACCACAACGGCGCATTCCGCTTGAGCTATGGATTCGAATACGTTTGGCTTCTCGAATCCGGAAAAGAGCTAAACACGGCTTGGCCCATCGACAAGCCGAACGCATACGACTGGTACCTCGAGAACAGCCCGCTCTCCACGCTTGACGCGAAATTCCTGCACGGCAAATACCCCTCATGGAATGACTTCGTCGCGCACCCAAACGACGATGCGTTTTGGCAACGGCAGGCGATCGCCCCCTACCTAAAGACACCCCTCACGGTTCCGACTCTGCTGGTGGGCGGATGGTACGACCAAGAAGATTTTTACGGTCCCCAACGCATCTACAAGGAACTGGCCAAGCACGACCCCTCACACCTGGCCTACATGGTGCTCGGGCCATGGAACCACGGCGGGTGGGGCGGCCCCGGGAAGCAACTCGGCTCGCTCGATTTTGGCAGCGCGACGGGTGACGACTACCGCCATAACATCGAGAAGCCCTGGTTCGACCACTGGCTCAAGGGAACTGGCACGGGCGAATTCCCCCACGTCCAGACCTTCGAGACCGGAGCCAACAAATGGATTCGGGGCGAAACTTGGCCACCCCGAGATTCCAAACCCACGAATCTCTACCTTGGCGAAGCCGCCTCTGCATCCTTCGAACGACCGGCGGGGGAAGGCTTCGACAGCTACGTTTCCGACCCTGACCACCCCGCGCCCTACCGCACGTCGGCGATCAAGCCCACCTATGGGGATGGGTCTACTTGGTACACCTGGCTGACCGACGATCAGCGTGAACTCGGCAAGCGGCCAGACGTCCTGACCTGGCAATCCAAAATCTTGGAGAGCGAACTGACCCTCTCTGGCGACATCCTCGCCGATCTATTTGCCTCGACAACTGGAACCGACAGCGATTGGGTAGTCAAGTTGCTCGACGTCTCGCCGGACGGAACCGAGTCGATCATCTCCGACGAGGTCTTTCGCGGACGTTTCCGAACGAGCTTTGAGCATCCCCAAGCCCTCATCCCGAACAAGGTCGAGGAGTTCAAGATCGACCTCCATTCGGCCGATCATGTGTTTCTGAAGGGACACCGGATCGGGGTGCAGATTCAGAGCGCGTGGTTCCCGCTCATCGACCGGAACCCTCAAACGTTCGTACCGAATATCTTCGCGGCGAAGGCTTCCGACTATCAGAAGGCGACGCAACGAATCTACCGATCACGCCGCTACCCTACCCATCTCGTGCTGCCTCTCCGGCCTACGGGCGGCGCAGCTCATCAAGGGTAACGAAGCGGTAGCCGCGGCGCTTGCAAGACGCGATGAACGACGCCAAGGTGTCGATCGTGTCTTGCGAGCCGTCGTGGAGAAGGACGATTCCGCCGGCAGAGACTTTGGCCGTCTCCGATTCGAGCAGGACCTTGTCGCCTGGATTCGCGTAGTCGCCGGGGTCGTCGGTCCAGAGGACGGTGGTTAGTCCTTCGCCGTAGGCGGCTTCGAGGACGTTGAAATCGTAGTCTCCGCCCGGCGGACGGCAGTAGCGCGGCGTCTTGCCGGTTAGCTTCTTGAGGAGGTCATTGGTGGCTCGATACTCCGTGTCGGCCTGGGCGTCGGTCAGCTTTGTGAGGGTGACGTGACTGTAAGTGTGATTGGCGATCTCGAAGCCGTTCGACGCGGCGAGCTTGACCATTGCGGGGTAGCTCTCCGCCATGTGGCCGATCATGAAGAAGGTCGCCGGTACGTTGGCGTCCTTGAGGATTTTCACCAGCTTCGGGGTGAAGTCGGGATGGGGGCCGTCGTCGAAGGTCAGGGCGATTTTCAGACCCTTCGTATTGCCCCTTCTGATCACGAATCGGTTCAGTTCAGCTTCTGAGAGCCGCTTTAGCTGGTGATCGACTCGGCCTTGGTCGGCATAAACCTCGCGGGCCGCTTCCACCCAGTCGGCATCCGTCATCAGCATCTTCGCGGGATTGACGCGGGCGAAGGCGACCGCCATTTTGTGGGCTGGCGAAACCTGCTTTCCGGCGTCCTTGGACGGACTGAGCGCGATCAGGAATCCAACGGCAAGCTGAGCCAGCGAAATCATCCTCGTATGATATCAACTTCGCTGACCCAGAATCCGTGCGATCGTTAGTAGCCCACGGTGATGCGCTGGCTCGGGTGCGCGTGGCTCTCCAGTTCGTCGATGAAGGCGATTGCGAAGTCCTCCTCCGAGATCCGGCTTTGGCCATCCTCGCCGATCAGCAGGTCGTCTTGGCCCACGCGGAATTTGCCCGTGCGCTCCCCAGCCGCGATCATGGCGGAGGGCGAAACGTAGGTCCAGTCGAGGTCGGTCGTTCCCTTGAGCACATTCAGGAACGCACGTGCGGCGAGCGCTTCGGGCTTATAGGCGTCCGGGAAGCCGGCGGAGTCGACGATATCCACACCGTCCGGGCCGCGGAGGCTACCCGCGCCACCGACGATCATGAGGCGAGGGACTTTGGCTTGTTGGGTCGGCCCGATGACCTTATCGGGGGAGACATCGGCGAAATGGACGGAGCTGATGACGACGTCATGGCCGGCAAAGTGCGGAGCGATCGAGCCGGGCACATTCGCGTCACCCGCGACGGCCGTGAGGCCTTCGCGAGCGGCTAGGCGAGCCGGATTGCGGACGATTGCGGTCACCGTGTGGCCGCGTCTCAAGGCTTCATCGAGGATTTTCGAGCCAACGTTTCCGCTGGCTCCGAGGTGGGCGATTTTCATATGGATTTCCTAGTTATCAAGCCGCTTCCGCGAGCAGTGCGCGGAGATTCAAGGGTTTTGTGAACATTTGGAGGGCGCCATTGGCGTCTCGTGGCCAATCTGACTCCGGACGGTCGCGATAGAGTTCGACACCGTTCCCATCCGGGTCGGAAAGGTAAATGGCTTCACTCACGCCATGGTCGCTTGCGCCGTCGATCGGATAGCCGGCGTCGACCAGTCGCTTGAGAGCGGTGGCGAGGGCGGCCCGATCCGGATAGAGAAACGCAACGTGGTAGAGCCCCGTCGTACCGGCCGGAGGAGGCGATCCACCCGCGCTTTCCCAGGTGTTCAGCCCGATGTGGTGGTGGTAGCCGCCGGCCGAGAGGAAGACGGCGCTATCCCCATACCGGGTTGTGACCTCAAAACCAAGCA
>Ga0105239_10007891_pt1 | contig 12170 bp, 6 predicted proteins | sample KBSC44metaG_FD_92761 | JGI IMG/M metagenome (GOLD analysis project Ga0105239, IMG submission 92761) | Corn rhizosphere microbial communities from Kellogg Biological Station, Michigan, USA - KBS C4-4 metaG | ecosystem: Host-associated > Plants > Roots > Rhizosphere > Soil | place: Michigan, USA...
TCATTCCACTGCTGGCGGTGCCGGTCTCCATCATCGGCACCTTCGCCTTCATGCTGGCGTTCGGATTCTCGATCAATGCGCTGTCGCTGTTCGGGCTGGTGCTTGCCATCGGCATCGTGGTCGACGACGCCATCGTCGTGGTCGAAAACGTCGAGCGCAATATCGAGGCGGGCCTCTCGCCGCGCGACGCGACGCTCAAAGCGATGTCCGAAGTGACCGGCCCGATCATCGCGATCGCACTCGTTCTCTGCGCTGTGTTCGTGCCGATTGCGTTCATCAGCGGCTTGACGGGCGAGTTCTATCGCCAGTTTGCGCTGACCATCGCGTTTTCGACGGTCATCTCCGCGTTCAACTCGCTCACGCTGTCACCGGCACTCGCGGCGACCTTGCTGAAAGCCCATGGCGCGCCCAAGGATGCGCTTGCGCGCGGGATGGACAAGGTGCTGGGCCCGTTCTTCGGCCTGTTCAACCGCGTGTTTCATCGCGGTTCGGAAAATTATGGGCGTGGTGTCGGCGGTATCCTGAAGCGCCGCACGCGGGCCTTCGCGGTCTATGGAGTATTACTGGGGCTGACATGGCTGGGCTTTCAGGCCGTGCCGCCGGGCTTCGTGCCGACGCAGGACAAGGCCTATCTTGTGAGCTTCGCGCAGTTGCCCGAAGGCGCAACGCTCGACCGCACCGAGGCCGTCATCCGCAAGATGTCGGACATTGCGCTGAAAGAGCCGGGCGTCGAGAGCGCGGTTGCGTTCCCGGGCCTGTCGATCAACGGCTTCATCAACAGCGCGTCGGCAGGCATCGTCTTCGTGACCTTGAAACCGTTCGACCGGCGCAGCGAATCCGGCATGGCGATCGCTCAGAGCCTCCAGCAGAAATTCGGCGGCATCGGCGGCAACGCGATGATCGCGATCTTCCCGCCGCCGCCGGTGATGGGGCTTGGCACCATCGGCGGCTTCAAGCTGCAGGTCGAAGACCGCACCGACCAGGGCGACGCGGCCCTCAACCGCGCCATGCAGAACATCCAGATGAAGGCGCGGCAGACGCCGGGACTCGCCGGAGTGTTCTCGAGCTTCAACATCGGGGTGCCACAGCTCTTTGCCGATCTCGACCGCACCAAGGCGCAGCAGCTCGGCGTCGACGTGCAGGACGTCTTCGACACGATGCAGACCTATCTGGGCTCGATCTATGTCGACGATTTCAACCGTTTCGGCCGCACCTATGAAGTGATCGCCCAGGCCGACATGCCGTTCCGCTCGCAGCCGGAGGACATCCTTCGTCTCAAGACGCGCAACGCGTCGGGCGAGATGGTGCCGTTCGGTGCGATCATGCGGGTGAGCGAAACGACGGGCCCAGACAGCGCCATGCGGTACAACGGCTTCCGTGCCGCCGATCTCAACGGTGCGCCGGCGCCGGGCTATTCGACCGGGCAGGCGCAGGCCGCGATCACCAAACTGCTGAACGAGAACCTTCCCAAAGGCATGAATTTCGAATGGACGGATTTGACCTACCAGCAGATCCTCGCGGGCAACACGGCGCTGCTCGTGTTTCCGCTTTGCGTCCTGCTGGTGTTCCTGGTGCTTGCCGCACAGTATGAGAGCCTGTTTCTGCCGCTCGCGATCATCCTGATCGTGCCGATGTGCCTGCTCAGCGCAATCGGAGGCGTGTGGCTGACCGGCGGCGACAACAACATCTTCACCCAGATCGGCCTGTTTGTGCTGATCGGCCTTGCCTGCAAGAACGCGATCCTGATCGTCGAGTTCGCACGCGAACTCGAAATTCAGGGTCGGCCCACGCTCGAGGCTGCCATGGAAGCGGCGCGCCTCAGGCTGCGCCCGATCCTGATGACGTCCTTCGCCTTCATCATGGGCGTGCTGCCGCTGGTGTTCACCTCCGGCGCCGGCGCGGAGATGCGCCACGCGATGGGCATAGCTGTCTTCTTCGGCATGCTGGGCGTGACGTTCTTCGGTCTGTTCCTGACACCCGCCTTCTATGTTGCGCTCCGCCAGATCGAAAAGCGCATCACCCGCCAGGAAGCGGTGCACCATCATGTTTGACGTTGCCGCTGCTTGGGATGCTTGCGTGCCGGTTTCTTCCGGGTTTTCGGCTTCGGGGCCGTCTTCTTCTTCTTCTTCTTTACCGGAAGGACCGGCCGCCCGACTTTCGGTTTGCCCACAATGCTGTTGCCGGCGTTCTTCCAGCGCTGGCTGTCGATGAGGCCCGACCGCGATATCTTGATGTGGCCTGCGCCTTCGATTTCGCCCATGACGGATTTGAGACTTTTGTAGATCGATTCCGGAAGCCAGGGGTTGATGAAGACCTGACGGATCAGCCTGAGGTCGATCGGTAGCGCGAGCGCGGGGGCCTGCTCCTCGCCGGATTTTGCGATCAGGCGGTATTCGGCCTCGGGCTCAAAACCCATTCGTTTCATGAACGGCAGGCGGTCCGGCTTGCCCTTTGTGATGCTCTCGGCATCCTTGATGTAGAAATATTCGACTTCTCCTGCGCGGATGTCGGGGTCGCCGGCGATGTACTTCTCGAACGCCGCCCGCCGGAACTCCACGCAGGCGCCATCCGCCGCGCCACCGAACACGCGCCAATGGTGGTAGGTCTCCGCAACTTGGGTGAAGCACGCGGCATAAAGGCCCTTTGCCCTGGTGTGCTCTTTGTAGAGAGCCATGAAGTAGCGGTCGTTGCGATCGTCCCAGGTCTCGGGATCGAGGAGCGCTAGCTCCTTCCGGCAGAGCATGTCGATGACGACCGAAATGGATGTGTAGCGCTTGAGCGTGTCGTCGAGTTTCGTGACCATCCGATATCACCGATCTTTGACCGCAATGTATATGCCGCATTCTGGCCAAGGACACGCTGCGCCTGGATCTCAAAGGGCTCAAGGCGGCGATCAATTGCGAGTACGTAAAAGAAGGCAAGATCATGTAGGCGGCAATTCAGGGTTGGCCTGCACCGCCGGACGAGCCGTAAATCTGCCCCGTCGCGTAGCTGGCATCGCTCGCGGCTAGCTGGACATAGATGGACGCCAGTTCGGCGGGCTGGCCTGGCCGGCCAAACGGCGTCTGTGCACCGAACTTTTCCAGCTTTCCCATGTCGGCGCCGCCGCTCACCTGCAGCGGCGTCCAGATCGGTCCGGGTGCCACGCCATTGACACGGATTCCTTTCGACGCAAGTTGCTTGGCGAGCGACTTCACATAATTCATCGTTGCCGCCTTGGTCTGCGCATAGTCGTAAAGTTCGGCGGAAGGATCGTAGGCCTGTTCCGAAGCGGTCGCGATGATGGCCGCGCCCGGCTTCAGATGCGGCAGCGCCGCTCTGATGATCCAGAACGGCGCATAGATGTTTGTCTTCATGGTCGCATCGAAGTCCTCGGTCGTGATGTCGAGGATCGAGTCGTGCGACTGCTGGCGCGCGGCATTGCAGACGAGAATGTCGAGGCCGCCCAGCCTGTCGACGGCTTTTGCCACAAGCTCTTTGCAGAACGCTTCATCCCGCAGGTCGCCGGGGATCGCCACACCCTTCCGCTCGGCACCCTCGATCAGCGCGATCACGTCTTCCGCATCCGGCTCTTCGCTCGGGAAATAGTTGATGGCCACGTCCGCGCCTTCGCGGGCATAGGCGATCGCCGCCGCGCGGCCCATGCCCGAATCGCCGCCGGTGATCAGCGCCTTGCGGCCTTTGAGCCTTCCCGAACCGCGATAGCTCTTCTCGCCGTGATCCGGTGGCGGATCCATGTCGCGCGCGAGGCCCGGCCAGGGCTGCTTCTGCCTTTTGAAAGGCGGTTTCGAATATAGCTCGGTCGGATCTTTCAGCGTGGATTGCATGCGGCACCTGATTTGTTCCGATCAGGAAAAGCACGGGCCCCAAAGCCGTTCCGTAGCTCCGTTCTCCTCGTTGACGCAGCAAGTTCCGGCGCGGGAACGCGCCCGCATCCTGATCATTGCCACCAATGACTTCGAGCAGAAGGAACTGGGGCCGCAAGGCGGACGTTGGTCTGAAAATCGCCGACGCCTAGCAAGGCCAGCATAAAAGTTCCCGGTCCAAGAGTCTGATACCCAACATTTGTAAGCCCACTCAATGGTTTACACTGCATAAAGTTTCCTATGCGATGGTCGGGCCGGCTCGCGCTGAAGTGGTGCGACAAGGACGGCCATGATCTTGGGATTATCCAGACCCAGTGCCTTGTTTCTGCTCGGTGTTGTCCTCTTTGGGACAACCGCCGGTGCGGTTGCGCGCACGGACACATCGGACTGGTCGCGGTTCGACGCCCTGATCGCCAAGACACAAAAGGCGATGATGGCCGATCCGAAAAGCGCACTTGCCGGAGCTGAAGAGGCCAAGGAACTCGCCGGTCATCATCGCGATGCTTCGCGCTACAGGGAGTCGCTCGCGACCAGCCTTTGGCTCGAAGCGGAAGCGTCGATGCGTATCAATAAAGCCCCGCAAGCCCGCACCGCCCTGAAGGCTGCGCAGCAAATCGCTGCAACCGACGGCGAGTTCAACAAGCTCGACGGAGATCTGGCCCTCACGCAGGCGCGGCTGGCCGATAGCAGCGGCGATATCGCGCTCGCACTCAAAAGCTACCAAGCGGCTCACGCAACCTTCGTCCGCCTGGGGATTCCGAGGAGCCAGGCGCTCGCGCTGCTCGGCCTCGGCGCCATCTACGAAAAGGCGCACGATCTAAACCGGCAAATCGCCTATTACCGAAAAGCGTCGCAGGTCTATTCCGAAGATCCGAAACTCGAATTGTCCATTGCGAACAATATCGGCTACGCACTCCAGCAGGTCGGCCTCTACAACGAGGCCATCGATGACTACAAACGCGCGTTGAAAATCGCCACGTCGTTCAAGAGTCCGCTACTCGAAGCCGATATCCTGACCAATATGGCGGCGCCTTACGCCAAGGCGCATCGCTTCGCCGAAGCCGAAGCCGCGGCCAACCGGGCTTTGCAGCTCATAGGAAAACACGACGAGGCCGGGCAAGCGCCCTTTGCGTGGGGTGTGAAAGGCCTGATCGAATATCAGCGCGGCGATATCGATACCGCCGCCGCCGATTTCGACCGCGCCTTTCACGGTATCAATCTGACCACGACGATCACGCCGTTCCGCGATTTCCACGAAGCCGCCTACCGCGTTTATCGGGCCAAAGGGAACTACCCGCTCGCGCTTACGCATCTCGAAGCCTTCAAGCGGCTGGATGATCAAGGACGATCGCTGGCGGCGTCCGCCAATCTTGCGCTGACCGGTGCGCAATTCGATTTCGCCAACCAGCAGCTCGAGATTGCGCAGTTGAAATCGGCGCAGCTCGAACGCGATATCAGGTTGAAAGAGTCGCGCGCTGCGACGCAGGCCATTGTGTTCGCGGCGATTGTGCTCGCGGCACTAGCGCTTATCGCGTGGATCGCATGGCGGCACTTCCTTGTCCGCCGACACCGCAACGCAATCCGGCAGAAAAACAGAGAGCTGACTCGGACTCTGGCAGAGCGTGACCGGGAGATCGCGCGGCGCATCGAGATCGAAAGCCAACTGCGCGTTGCGATGGAAGTCGCGCAGCAGGCGAGCCGCGCCAAGAGCCATTTCCTGGCTAACATGAGCCATGAGCTGCGCACGCCGCTGAACGCCATCATCGGCTTTTCCGAGCTTCTGGCGAGCGGTACGGTGCCGTCCGCCAAGGTGGCGGACTATGCGTCCAGCATTTCGGAAGGGGGCCGCAGCCTGCTTTCGATTCTCAGCGACATTCTCGACATGGCGCGTATTGAGGCGGGCAGGGTGGAATTGGTGGAGACGACGGTCCGTCTGGGCGCTATCGTCGAGCGTGCGATGTCGGTATTGGGCTGCGAGAACCGGCCGGATGGCAAACAGGTTCGCTACAGCAGCACAGATGGCGACACCCTGGTTCGCGCGGACGAGCAGAGGCTTGAGCAGATCCTGGTCAATCTCGTCTCGAATGCGATCAAGTTCACGGGCCCGGATGGGATCGTAGAAATCGAGATCGAAACGGCCAGCGATGGCGTCGACTTGGTCGTTCGGGACAATGGCGAGGGAATCCCCCCCGATAAGATCGAGGTCATCATGGAGCCCTTCGGTCAGGTGGAAGGCACCTTTGCCCGCTCCCATGGCGGCTCGGGTTTGGGCCTATCGATTGTGAAGGCGCTTGTCGCCTTGCACGGCGGTCGCTTTGTCATCGAGAGCGGGTCCCAAGGTGGCACAGTGGCCCGCGTGCACCTGCCGCTGGATCGGGTTGTCGACGTAAGCTCTCGTAACCGAACGCAGGACGCGGCCGCCTAATCGTCAACCGATTGTTAATCGAATTGTTCGGATTCGTTTACAAACTTCGATTCATTTAAGAGCTGTTAACTGCAGTGCCGTCAATTGGCATCCAGACAAAAAGAACAATTGGTTGGGTGGCAGTGCGCAAGCAACTATCTGTATTGGCGGCAGTGCTTTGCCTGTTCGCGGCGGGTAACGCGGCGGCTAAGGGCAACCAAAAGGGCACCGACCAAGGCGGCGACATTACGCCCTTCTATGGCACGGGCGGCGGACCGGTCGATCCGTTCTATGGCCCGATCAATCCGTTCTACGGCGCGATCAATCCGTTTTACGGCACCATCAGCCCGTTCTGGGGCAACATCCAGCCGTTCTGGGGACCGATCAATCCGTTCTACGGCTCCATCAACCCTTTCTTCGGCAACATCGACGCCTTCTGGGGAACGATCAATCCGTTCGGCGGCAACGCGTTCCTTTCGAGCATCTATCCCTATTGGAGCGCGGCGGGTCCGGAATGGGGCGCCATCAACACCAACTGGAACAATCTGCAGGCTTCCGGTGCGAACGATTACTCCGGGCTGCAGGCGCAGCTACGGAATTTCTTTGCCGAGGCCAAAACGGTCTGGGGACCGGCCGTCCAAGCCAACACCAATATGAGTTTCAATGCCTGGGCTCTCTCGATCTTTTCCAAATACGGCGTCGATCCGGCGAGCCAGGCTTCGCTCGCGGCCGCGACGCCGGAAGCGCGCTCTGCAATCTTCTTCAATTTCTATGACCAGCTGATGGGCATGACCCATATCGACCATCCAGACTGGTGGATGGCAGCGATACATTGGTCGCCCGAACTCGCTAAGGCGCAGGGCATCGGAAAGATGCAAACCGGCCTGCTCGATGCGTCGATCGCGAAGAACAACTCCGACGTCAAGAATCTTCAGTTCATCGGCGGTTACCAAGGCTATGTGAACGATCACGGCGCGGCGGTGGCGAGTTTGATCGCCGCGCAGCAGAACGGTATCGGCGTGATGGGAATGGCGCCGTCGAGCACTGTCAAGCTCTACGATCCGTTCGATGGGACCGGCACGGCGAATTGGACTACCGTCACCAACGGCATCACCAAACTCAACGATCAGCAGGCGACGGTCATCAACGCTTCGCTCGGCGTGCCGGGTTGGACATGGTCGGTCGAATGGGGCCAGATCCTGACCGCGCTCGACGCCAGGAAGCACGGACTGGTGCTGGTCAAGGCGGCGGGCAATGAGGGCGTCACGCAGACAAGCGATGTGGCCTGGCCGGCTGGCTACAGCGCGCCGACCAACATCATCATCGCGGGATCGGTCGGGCCCACGAACGAAATCTCGCAGTTCTCCAACACGCCGGGCGAGGCCTGCATCACTGTGGGGGGCGTCTGCCAGGAGCAGAACAAGCTCAAATACCATTTCCTTGTCGCGCCGGGCGAACTGATGCTGGTCGAGGACAATCAAGGCGGCGTGACGCGCATGACCGGCACGTCGTTCTCAGCCCCGCTGGTCACTGGCACGATCAGCCTTCTGCAGACGCGCTGGCCGTGGCTTACGAGCTATGCCGACGAAACCGTGCAGATCATCCTGCGCTCGGCAACCGATCTGGGCGCGCCCGGCGTCGATCCGGTCTATGGCTGGGGCATTCTGAATGCCGAAGCGGCGCAGTCGCCGCTCAACTTCGACAACCTCATCGTCTTCAAGCCGTTCGTTTACAATAACGGCAACGGCCTCAACATCGACAAGAACGGGCCGAACTGGACTGCTGCCGAGCTCAAGGCCGCGATCCAATCGCCGGGCCAGCTCGACCAATGGAAGAGCCAGAAGGCATTCCTGGTTGTGTTCGAGAATATCGGAACAACCTACAGAGACTTCCTGATCCCTTTGAGCCCGTCGCTGATTGGCAAGAACCAGACCCTCAACGACCTCAAACATCCGTTCCAGGCTTTCCTGTATCAGCGGATGCTCGACTGGGCACAACAGACCCCGGGTCGACACAAGAAGCACGGTACAAAGGCCACCCGGCACTAAAAGCCGAAACACGCCCGGCTAAAGTGTTTGGTCCGGCTTGGCCGGGCCCACTATACCAAAGGCCTCGTTCTGACCGATCATCCGCTTCGCGAATCTTCGGACACGATTTCCATGGCGAGCGGCGGGTTTCGGATCAAAGTCGTGCGTCTCATCCGCGACGAATGGTTTCTCGGCGTCAGCTACGCCACCATCGGCCTGTTCTCACTGTTGGGCGAGCACGCGTACAGCAGGCTATCCAATCCCTTCATCCTCACCGCCGTGTTCTGCTGGTTGTTCGGCGTGGTTCTGGGCTCATGCCTCAACGTGGTCCGGCACGCTGACGGCGTGGCTGAGGTCATCGGCGAACCGTATGGAACGCTGGTTCTGACCCTGTCGGTGACGACGATCGAGGTGACGAGTATTTCGGCCGTCATGCTCCACGGCGCCAACAATCCCACGCTGGTGCGCGACACGCTGTTCTCCGTAATCATGGTCATTCTGGGCGGTATGGCCGGTGTGTCGCTTTTGATCGGCGGCTGGCGGCACAAGGAGCAGTCCTACAACCTTCAGGGCGCCAATTCGTACCTCGGCGTCATCATCCCTCTGGCTGTCATCGCGCTGATCTTCCCGAACTACACGGTGACCACGGCGGGCCCTACACTTTCTTCGGTGCAGCAGATATTCGTCACCGTCGTATCGGCCGGACTCTACGCAACCTTCCTCGTCCTGCAGACCGGGCGCTATCGCGGTTACTTCACGGTCGATGGGCCTGAGAGCGCCGCGCGCGAGATGGATCATCCACGCTCACTTACGCGCCATGCCATTTTGTTGGTTGTTTATCTGCTGCCGATCGGATTGCTAGCCGAAGAGCTCGCGCGGCCCATCGATTATCTGATCGAAACGCTGCAATTCCCCGCGGAATTGGGTGGCGTCGTGATCGCCATTATCGTCGCCACGCCGGAGGCGATCGGGGCAACACGGGCAGCCCTGAGCAATCAGATGCAGCACGCGGTCAACATCTTTCTCGGGTCGGTTCTCTCTACCATCGGACTCACGGTTCCGCTGATGCTGCTGATCAGCGATCTGACCCACCATGTGGTATTTCTGGGTCTTTCTGGCGCCAACAACGTCCTTTTGCTGCTGACGCTTGCCGTGAGCGTCGTGACGTTCGCAAGCGGACGGACCAACGTGCTGCAAGGCGCAGTTCACGTGGTCCTGTTTGCCGCCTTCCTGCTGCTGATCTTCGAGGCCTGACGGCGCTATCTCAGGTATTTCTCGAACCATCCGACGATACGGCGGCGCAGGTCGACGAGGTTTGACGGCTTGTTGAAGTGATGGCCTTCGCCTTCATAGATCATGAGATCCACCGGCGTGCCCAACTCCTTCAGTGCATGCCAATACTCCAGCGACTGTGGCGCCGGGCATTCGACATCGCGCTCGCCGACATAAAGGAAAATCGGCGTCTTTGCCTGCTTGATGAACTCGATGGGGGACGATGCGCGATAGGCGGCCGGATCGTCATAGACCGAGGCGCCGAAGAACGGGATCATCCACTGGTCGATTCCGTTCTGGCCGTAATAGCTCGTCCAGTTCGCGATGCCCGCGCCGGCCACGATGGCCTTGAAACGGCGGGTCTGGGTGTCGGCCCACATCGAGAACCAGCCGCCATAGGAGTGGCCGTAGAGACCAAGCCGTGCGTCGTCGACCGGCGCGATCTTCTCCACCGCATCGACGCCCGCCAACATGTCGCGCAGATCGCCGCCGCCGAAATCCTTCACGTTGGCGCGGACGAACGCTTCGCCCTCGCCATAGGAGCCGCGATCGTTCGGATAGAAGATGAAGTACCCCTTCTGGATCAGCTCATAGGCGAAGTCGAAATTGGTGCCATGCTGGCCGCCCGCGGCGATGTAGTGCGGCGTATAGGCGGAACTGGGTCCGCCGTGAACGATCACCACCATCGGATATTTCTTGCCTGGATCGGGTTGAACCGGTCCGATCAGCCAGCCCTGAAGGCGATAGTTCTCGTTCGCCCAGTGCACGCTTTTCACGGAAACGTTTTGAGCCAGGGCGTCGTTGTCGTGTGTGATGGGCTGCGCGCCGAAATTGGCGAGGTGCACCAACGAGATTCCGTAGGTGTGATTGAAGCCTTCCGTGATGACGGCTGCTAAGGAACCGTCGGCGCTATACGAAACAGATGACAGCACATCTTGCCCGCGCACACTTGTCGCGCTGAGGCAGCCTTCGAGTTTATTGGCGCTGTCGCCGGTCGGCGAGAGATTATGGAAGCAAAACGCATCGTCCTCGATTGCACCGCCCATCACCGCGTGTCCGCGCCAGTCGATGCTGCGGAACGAACCCTTGAAGTCTGGGGTGACATTGACTGGCTCGCCGCCCGCGAGCGGCACGGTGTAGACATCGCCACCGATCGATTGCCAGTCGCTCATCAACCCGCCGATGAAGGCGACCGTCTTGCCGTCGGGCGAGACGCGCGGCAGCTCAATCTGCATCTTGGGCGCTGCGATCGGAAGCATCGTGCCCGTTTGCGCATCGATCCGATTGAGCGTCGCCACCCACCAATTGTTATCGCCATTGCCTTTCGCGGAGGTGACGACGAAGCCTTTGCCGTCCGGGGTCCAATCGTATTCGTAGACATAGGTGTCTGCCGGAGACGCGAGTGTCATCGCGCTGCCGCCTGCCGGGACGATCGCGATCCGCTGCTCATCATTGGACTCGCCGATCTCGCCAACAAGGGCCGCGCCAGCTTCCACGGCGCCGATCATTTTGTGCGCACCCACCGTGACGAGCAGGGCAATCCGTGAGCCGTCGGGCGCATAGCGGACCGTGTTGGCCACACCGGAAAGGACCGTGAGACGCCGCGGCTTGCCGTTCTTGACGGCGTAGAGCGCCGCGGTGCCGGCCTTCCGGTCGGTGGCGATGAAGGCGAGCGCGTCACCGGAGGGCGACCAGGCGGTGTCGGAATATTTGCACGTTTTGCAGGGATCGTAGTTGCTCAGCACGGCGCCATGCACGTCGTGCACGACCACCTGGCCATGAGGTTCTTCCGGCAGATTGCCGGGATCGTCCGCCTCCACATCCGCCACGCGGTCGCCTTTTGCCGACAGCGTGAGGTGATTGTGATCCCGGATCACGACAGGGGCGGCTTGTGTGGAGACCGCAAACAGGCTCAGTGTCGCGCACAACGCAAATGTCCGTCTCATAGGTCCCCCTCAGCGCGAAAGCGCCGCTTCGATGAATCCGTCCAGAAAGATGTCGGCGGAAAGTTCAGCGACGCGCACCGGCTTGACCGCGCCCGCGGGATCCATCCAGGTGTGCGTCCAGTTGATCATGCCGAAATAGAGCATCGCCGCAGGCAGGCCGAGCCCCGGTTTGGCTCGCAGTTCGGGACGCAGTTCGGTCAGGATGTCCCGCACGATGCCGATCAATCTGTGCTGGATGTCCACGATGATCGCACGGCGCTGCTTCGGCAGGTGGTTGAGTTCGTTCAGGAGCACCTTTTGCCGCGCCGCCGCGCCCGCATAATGCTTCATGAATTCCGTGGTGATCGCACGCAGCGCCTCTGCGGGGCCGAGACCGCGCGCCACGATCGCTTCGGCCGCGTCAAGAAGTGCGCGGACATGGGAGTGCATGACGTCGAAGAGAATGTCCTCTTTTGACGGGTAGTAATGGTAGATCAGGGATTTCGAGATGCGGCAGACTTTGGCGAGATCGCTGATCGAGGCGCCGAGGAACCCGCGCTCGGCATAAAGCCGGGCGGCCTTTTCGACGATTGCCTCGCGCCGAACTCCGTAATCGGCGGCCTGCGTTCGCGCCATCGAATCCTTCTTGCCGGCGGGGTTGATAATTGACCGGCCA
>Ga0105239_10007897_pt1 | contig 12163 bp, 9 predicted proteins | sample KBSC44metaG_FD_92761 | JGI IMG/M metagenome (GOLD analysis project Ga0105239, IMG submission 92761) | Corn rhizosphere microbial communities from Kellogg Biological Station, Michigan, USA - KBS C4-4 metaG | ecosystem: Host-associated > Plants > Roots > Rhizosphere > Soil | place: Michigan, USA...
AGTTTTTTTATATTTGCCTAGGTGCCTCTTTAATCTATTATCGTAGGAAGCCCATTATATGAAACCGGCCCCGATCTATGATAAAGTGAAGAGGCAGCCTTCAGACTTTTTTCTTTTTTTTTTTTTACAAAAAGTGGCTCTTCTGAGATCGAATGTGGCGAGCCAGGGGGTGGGGGTCCTGGTCTGGTCTCTGAAAGGATGTTGCACACCTTCAAGGGGGTGTGAAGAAAGGGGGTATTTCTTGGGTCGGTCGGGACGTCGCCGCGCCGCGCCCTGATAGGGGCTTGGAATATCCAGAACTGTTGAAGCAAGGGCTCAAGGGCGCACTCATAGACGCCCTCGTGTCTTGTATATACTCTGACGCAAATGAACAGGTGTCCCTCATCCGCATAGTTGATATGGGTGGTCCAAGCGAATTGGAATCGGTTCTGCTTCGAAAGACCAGATTATAGCCGGAAACCCAGCTGGTTGGTGCCGAGCTTCCGTTGTCTGTTTTCAATACTGGCTTGTGGTGCCACCGTCCTTGTCTAACTGAGTGTCGTAGTCAGAACTCAGGAACCCTTGCGAGAGCGGGTTTGATATTCCTTGACGCCCGACGGGACCGCGACGATCAAGGCGGCCAGCACGGCTGCACCTCCGGACGCCAGGGGCACGAAATGACTTGTCTTGCACCCAAAAAGATAGGAGTTCAGGATCTCGGTGATTTGGTCGTCTTCGAACGCGGTTCGAATCTCCGTCGCGCCCGTTTCCAAGACGGTTGCCGGGTTCAGCGTCGGCAGGAGGCGGGAGAGGCTGGAGACGAGGCCGTTGGTGAAGGCCGCCTCGGTGGAGGCGATGAAGAGCGCGGTGCCGACGTTTTCGACGAAGAGCGTCAGTGATGTCACTGCGGCGAGGTCGTCCGCGCCGACGAGGGTTTGGTTTGCGATCATGGGCACTTGGAGGGAGAGGCCGACGCCGGCGGCGATGACGATTTCGTACCCGATCCACATTTTGACGTCTGCATCCGCGTCCAGGGAGTGCACGAGCGCCACGCCTATCGTCGCGCTGATGCCTCCGACCACGAGGAACGGGGTGTAGTGCCGCCAAAACGTCAGGATTGTGTTTGCGATGATGGTCGCCACGGAGACGCCCAGGATCAGCGGGATGAGGCGGATGCCGCTTTGGGAAGCGCTTGCGTTTCCCACGGACTGGAACTGAATGGGCAGCGCGTAGCTCAGCGGGAAGAACAGGCCTGCGAGAAAGAAGATGTAGATCAGGTTGAAAACGACGCCGCGCTTGCGGAGCAGGTGTGCTTGCACCATCGCTTTGCTGCCCATCCGCCATTCATTCGCGATGAAGAGAAGTGTGAGCAGCACGGACCCTACTAGGCAGGTGATGACGCGCCAGTCGCGCCAGCTTGTCACAACTCCCGCACGCTGCAAGGCTAGAACGAAGCATGTCATTGCGGCTGGAAAATGGTATCATCGTCAGTCATTGTGGTACGTTATGAGTATTGAGGGCGCTACCGTCTCCTTACCTGATACCATGAACGCTCCTGGCAGATCTAATGAGATAACAGCCTCTTTACACAGGAAATGGCGAGGCTTAGCAGAGTCGGGCAATTTGAATGCCAGGGTCGTGATCACAGCGGCACAAGCTCCGATGGGGAGGTTAATCCTGCGAGAGTAAGCCACCAGCCAGATGCGCCTTGTACAGGGTGTAGATACCAGAAGCACCATCTCCAGGTAAGCCAGGAGTCCGTCAGCACCCCTCCGAGCAGAGGGCCAACCACGCTGGAGCAGCCAAACGTGACGCCACAGACTCCCATGTAGGCTGCTCGATATTGCGGCTTTGCAGTAAGGGCAATCATGATGAATGAGCCTGTCATGACTCCTCCACCTCCCATCCCTGCGACGACCCGACCAAGGATCAACATGGCACTGCTATTGGAAGTTGCACCGATTACATTCCCGAGCTCAAAAATCGCTATCGTGACCAGGAAGACTCGCTTCAAATGAAAATGTTTGTACTATAGGGCGTTAGGGTTCAGACAATGTCTAGGAAGACCATAGTCCGAGGATTGAGCAGTGTAGTATAAGGAGACTCACCGCTTTGCCCCAGCATGACTGGAACGCAGCATTTGTGATGGCATAGGCACTGCCATACCAACCAACATCTTGTACAGCGCCGAAATGATCTGTGATCTTCGGTATTGCGGTAGATATGATTGTAGTGTCGAGGGCAGCCAGGAAAATGCTCAAGATGAGTCCAACAGTGATCAATACAAATCGAAGTCCTGTAGGATACTGTTCCTCGCAAGCGGGAGCATTAGGGACTTCTACCTCTGCCTCTTCCGTAACGTCGTGTGGCCGGCGCAGCTCAATTGCATCACCAGCGATGCTATTGCGCGGTTTTTGGTTCAGCGAGGTCATGGCTGGTTGTTATGCATCTTAAAATCTGACGAGAGGGAAGTCATCAGACGCATATTTAAAATCTCCACATGGTTACATCGATCGTCACCCTGTCTGGAAGGTGCCAGGCTGTGAAGGGCGGAGTCGATATGATAACGTTGTAATCAGTTAGTAGACGGGTTAGATTTTGGGGGTTGCTCAAGGCCAACCCGTAATATTGTTTGAATGCGACCGCTCTCGGCACGTCCTACCGAAAACTTCCCTAGGTCCAGGTTGACCCCCAAATGCTGCAGCCTGAGTCTCGTTCAGGTTTCAGCCCCTGTTGATTCTTCAGGAGGTCCTATCATGGACACATCGTACTACCACGCCTTTCTCGAAGACAAGGTCCGATCTTTCTCGCAACATACACCATAATTATTGTTCAAGGCACAGGGATTATTTACACACAGAGCCGAGTGCGGCACCTTTCACTTATTGCTGTCTTAGAGGCACGAGGCTCCCTTTGCAAAGGCGTCGACATCTGACGCATCCGCCTGGGCGGGACGATTGGGGCTCACTAACTAAACGCCTGACCTTCCTGTCACATACAAGGTATGTTAAAAGATGGCCCCGTATCACGGGCTTTTATTCGAGTCTCTATTTTGTTGTTGAGGGCGATAGCTCCGTTGAGCACAACATATTGCGTCGCGAGGCTGGCAAGCTGGCGACCGCCGATTCTTTCCGGAGTTCTCTATGCTGTGGACGCATATGCTGGCGCTGAGGTGGCTTTCTATTTCATTTGTCGATTACGGCGATGGTGGTTGAATCGGCCTGCTCCGCAACATAGATTGGAGTTCTCGCCTGAGGAGCGGAAGGAACTGTTCTCTCGAACATGGCAGGCAACACCAAATCCTCGCGGCTACCTCAGCCTTTGGTTCAAAGGTGTTCCCATCGAAGACTTGTGTCGTGAAGACGTCAAGGACTGGATCTCATGGCGCATGTGGAACGAAATCAAAAGGTCTCCCGTCAACGAGGATGAGCTTGATGACCATCTCGCCCATACGGAAAGAGTTCTCAACTGGAAGTTTCCAACCGGTCGGTCTTCGCATACCTCCATGGCAGTGACATTTGAGCCGCTGCCCATTATCCATCGCCCCCTGGTGTGGTATGTGGTGAGTGTACCAAAATATCCGAAGCTTGCGACTATGGGAACTGACCTTTGAGGAAAGTGTTTCATTGGTGGAGCAGATTTCGAGATGTGCGCCTTCATGCGATACTACGGCTTTGCCTTTCATAGTGGTGGGTTCTCGCAACTATTCAAATCACTTCCCATCCGACCTTGGTCGATCCTGACATTTTACCGCTCTCCATCTCCGCAAATCTCATACTGGCATCTCCCACACACATCACCAGATCATATTCCCGTCCTGTTCATCCACGGCGTGGGAGTGGGACTGCACTTCTATCTCAACTTCTTCAAGGATTTTCTCACCGAGCTGAGGCCACAGGGCATTGGCATGATTGCTCTCGAGATTCTTCCCATCAGCTCGCGCATCACAGGACCCTTTCCACAAGAAGAGCAAACGGCACAGCAAATTCGGAAAATCCTGGACAAACATGGTTGGACGCGCTGCATCGTTATGAGCCATAGTTACGGATCCGTGGTCGCTGCGCACTTGCTGCACGATCGGTCAACAAAAGATATGATCGGCCCGATGATCTTCGTAGACCCTGTTGCGTTTTCCTTCCACCCTCCAGAGGTGGCATGGAATTTCCTGCGGAGGAAGCCAACCACCGCGAGCGAGATTGAGCTGCACTATTTTGCTTCCACAGACCCGGATGTGGCGTACACCTTAACCAGACGTTTCATTTGGTCGGAAAATTCTCTATGGCGAGAAGATGTCGAGCAGAGAGCTATTGCCCCAGGCGGCCCGCAGAATAGGTGTACACTCACCTTGGCCGGTAAAGACATCATCACCGATACCAATACTTTGGGCTGTTATTTAACGAGGTCACAAGTCAACGACGAGCCCTGGTATGAGCAAGAGAATGCGTTGAACGATGAGTGGAAAGGCTCTAATTGGACCGGGAAAGCTCCCCTTGAGGTAATATGGTTTCCCGAGTTGAATCACGCCGAGGTATTTGATGATGCTAAGGATCGGAAAGTCCTTTTTCAGGTCTTAGAAATGTACTCGCGCGATGGAGTTCCAGCGGCAGTAGATGAAGTCATCCTTTGAATGATTTACATCCAGGTTCATTACTTCGGCTATCAACACACTTAAAGCCTGTGTGGTTGAAAACTTCAAGTCTGATGATGCTCTTTAGGCTGTCTAACTCCAACTCCCATCAATTTGGATCGCAAATCGCTCCAAAAGCCCTTGCTGCCAGTCCATACGCACATCCTCGTCGCGCTGTCCCGTCTTCGCGACTCAGAGAGTGCTTTCTTTTCTCACTATTGGGAAGGACTGTGGAGTGTCGCCACTCCAATGCCACGATTCAGGACGGAGGCTGCTCATACCAAACAGTCGAGCTTCTCCAATGAGAGTGGCGCCGATTGGCCCTCGTTCTGCTACTGGCCCTCAGCTTGAGCAAAGAGCTTCCTTACTAGCAAAACTTTTAGACATCTGCTTTCCGGTTCGCGACGACTCCAAGGATCGGACAACCATGTGGCGCAGAGATAACAATGGGTCTCACCGGAGTACCAGTCCTGACAGAGGAAAATAATGACCCCAGCTACCGGAAACGCGAGTTTTCAGCTCTCTGACACATCCACACCTTCGAGATAGGGCAGCCAGACAGTCGTATTGTTATGAATTTTGGCGGGTTGAGTCTCGCTTGTTGTTGTGTGGGTTTATTTTCTTGCTGCGTTGGCAACATGATGCATTGGGGACAGTGACTGCAGCAGAGGCTGCAATGTCGGCTGCCATGGATGGAGTATATATTGCATTGTTGACGGGTTTTATGAACCCCATAGCTGGTGCTCTTGATAGACGAGTTGCAAGTCACCGTCCCTATCTCGACCAGAGCCCAACTGGCACATAATTGTACACTCTCAGTCCGAGGCGTAGGACTACCTCCCGGGCTCGGGTGGTTTCTGACCGTAGACGACGTAGCTGTTTGATTTCAGTTAGAGAGAGCGGCTCGGAGGATACTCCGCAATGAAGTGGGCACACTCACATTGGAAAATAAGTGTGCAGCTTTTTGTTTTTCCATTCGGTTCTCACCTTGGCCAACAGGATATCCATCTCTTGAACGGTCCACCCGAGCAATTGAGTATAGACTCTCACGCTCAGGCCGGCAAGACCTTCAAGCAATCCGACGAGGGTCAATAGTCCCGAATGGCGTAGCACTTCATCCTTTGGCCAAGGTCCGATTGGCATCTTGAACGGAACAATGTTGATGTTAATAAAGCCGGCTTCACGCATTTGCTCGGCCATCTTGACTGGATAGCATCTGCCAGTCATGCCGGCCTTCTGTATGCCCTCTTCCCACAAGTCTTGCCATCGGATCACCCAGCTGTCTTCTGGGATGGAGTTGTCGTCGCTGCTGATGTTCAGGTCGAATTCTTGACACTCGATCCACCCTCCTGCCTTCATGGACAGAAATGCCTGCTCAAAGTATTTGGGCCAGTCCTTGATGGAGAACCCGTTCATCTCGCGGCAGTGGACGAAGTCAAACCTCAGGGGCATGTCCCAAGTCTCTTCGAGATCGAACAATTGGAATTCCAGATTGGGAGCCACCCAGCTCGGCTGTGTAGGACTGAGATCAATTCCAAGCACTTGCGCCCCGGGATACGCATCGGCCATGTCGAGGGCCCATCTCCCCGTGCCCGTTCCGACATCGATGACGGAAGTTGGGTTCTCGATCGGGGCGCAAAACAATATATTATTCATGGCGAGGCGCAAACTGTGGTAATGTACTGGGCAAGGGTTAGCACCGATGCAACGGGTTTACCTATATCAGCTATTTGAAACGAGCCGAGTCTCCCAGACTTACTGTCCATGCGTTGCTGCTCGCCTTCGTCGTTAGGCATAACATATTTGCCGGTTTTATGATAAGTCCGTCCATTTTCATGTTCGTACTCGTATATACTGGAAGTCAGCGAAGCGGTCGAGAGCGCATTTTCGTCATAACCGGAGTCAGTGTCGCTATTAAGCGTCAATTCAATGGGATCAATTGGCTGGGCTTCCGGGATTTCATTTTGAGAGGGCGACTCAGCTAATACCCATGTTCAAGTCAGCTCTGATCAGCTGATATGAAGGGAAGAAACTGTCTACCAGAGGCCATGAAGGCTGATTCGTGTTTAACGGGTTGTAAACACTGGAGTTTCGTCTGGTGGTTTCGTAAGTCTCTGTGTCCTACCCAGACTCCTGAGGACGTCGCGTATAATTGATCGATCGATCTGAGGGGCGAGTGGGCACTTTTGAACCAGAGGTCAGTCTATCGTAGAGCCAGAGAATACGGGCCACACCAATTGAGTTTTTAACTATTGACTGGAAGTGACGGGTAAACATCACCGGCAGCCCGCCCCCTAAGCATACCCGTCTTTAGCTGGAAAATCCTGTATTTGACTCTGGCTTGAGGCACTCAATTTTGACGACACGAGTTGGCCAAAGCTGGGCCCAAGCTAGATCGTATTATTATTCATGATAGCTTCTGTTTGCCTGGAAAGCTCCCCACATAAAACGAAACCTGAAAGCTCCCCTCGGTGCACCTAACCAGCCAAGGTGCCAAACTTTCGTTCAAAGTGTGGTTGTGCCGAAGAGCCAATGCCGGGTCCCATCTCCTCGGCCTGTTGGGTCTATGCTTGTTTGATTCGCTTGGATGCAAGTTTGACTTCCGGTGCGGAGAGGGAAGCATGGCCTGATTAATAGTGAAAACAACCAGGTCCGCGTTAGCCAACAGACGAGGTTGCTAAGTATTAGTCCAGGGCATGGCGGCCCCTGGAAACACCCTCCTGTAGCCTCCTCAGCGAGCCAGAGCTAACTAACCAACTAGTGTGACGTGGCAACAGGCAAGCATGCCGTTCCTATCTATTGGCAGACCTCTCGTCAGATCAGCAGTGTAAGGTCGTGTTCGAGTGAATCTTCAACTTTGTCAAGCGATACCCTCCGTGGTGGCATGGCCTATCCCCAGACACCAATCGTGATAGCTCCAGTTGTACTCCGTAATCTTTGCTTGTGAACTCTTTAGTGGACGAGGAACAGCAATGTAACTAACCGACTCTAGATCGATTGCTCGCCAAATCGACAGTACGGAGGGGTTATCAATAGTTAGTGATTGTCGATCGATTGTGTCTTTGCACCTGCGACGTCCCATATCTTTTTGAGCAACCTTGATCTTTTCTTTCTTCGAGCTTCTCTATAGGACTTTGCTTGCATACCCGAGAACTCTAGGACCCAAGATTTTTGTTGGCAGGCGACCCATCATTGAGAGAATAGCCTTCCTGGATTAAGTGAGGGGTCAACATCGGACGGTGGGAATCAAAGCTACCGTACCAGCAACTTGTAGCCATGCCTTCTATCGCGTTGACCGTCTTGCCTCTCGCCTTCGTGGGGTTTGTCATCTACCAAGGAATTACAGCTTATGCCACCTACCGAAGGCTCGCCCATTTCAAGGGTCCACCCCTGGCCGCTTGGACCAGCCTTTGGCTGGCAAAGCAATCCATGTCGGCCAATATGCCGAAAGCACAGCGAAACGCCCTCCGGATGTACGGTGGGTTGAACCCTATCTAAAGCGATTAAATGAAACCTCCTGCCTAACGGAACACTATTTCTACAGGCTCGCCTGCTCGTATTGGTCCGAATCTTCTTGTTACTGATGATTCAGAACTCTTGAGGCACATGAGTGCCCCGAGATCCAAGTGGACTCGAGGAGGATGGTACGATGGTGTAAAACTCGACCCCAGAATGAATAATATTCTCTCTGAACGCGACGAGAAGAAACATGCTGAGATGAGATCTAAGATGATTGGCGCGGTAAGCTCTGTCTCAAAATCAACTCCTGATATTCCATCGCCAGGCGACTAAGTTCTTCAAGTACTCCGGAAGAGAGGTTGAAACCCTGGAATCAGATATTGACAGCGTCCTTGTAAAGGTTCTTGACCTCATTCGCAGAGAATACAATGGTAAAGTTCTTGATATAGCACAGATTGCCTCGTACTTTACCCTGGATGTCTTGAGTCTGATTGCATTTGGAGATTCCTTCGGATTCGTCGAGGCAAATAGCGACCTATACGACTACCACGCCATAGCTAATAAATTCTTTGGGGTTCTCGAATTGGTCGTCAATCATGAGAACCTGCGGTCAATTATCCAAAGCAGGCTCGTGCAGAGATTGATCGCACCTAAGGGTACGGACAAAGTGGGACAGGGGGCTATCATCGGGATAGCCCAGAAAGCAGTCTCTGAAAGGTATCGTCCAGACGCCAAGGTCAAGAAAGATATGTTGGGCCACTTCATGGCAAAAGGTATGACCCAGGAGCAAGCAGAGGTAGAATCGCATCTTCAGATCATTGCGGGATCTGACTCAACAGCCGGCACCCTCCGTACCACGATGATGCTTCTGGTGGCAAATCCGGTAGCGTATCGGAAACTAGTTCATGAAATCGACAGCGCTATGGTGAGCGGCAATATCTCGTATCCAATCATCAAACACAGCGAAGCATCAAAATTAGAATATCTCCAGGCCGTCATCTGGGAGGGTCTAAGAATGTATCCGCCACTCTTTGGTCTCCAGAGTAAACGAGCTCCTCCAGACGGCGAGACCATAAACGGAGTCTTCTTTCCTCCAGGAACGGAAATTGCCATCTGTGATGAAGGAATTGCACGGCGCAAGGATATATTTGGTGACGATGCCGAGATATTTAGACCTGAGCGGTGGCTTCATCCGGACCCTGCGGTTCGAGCGAGATATTTGAGGCACGTTGAAGTAATCTTTGGTAGCGGAAGATTTGTTTGCTTAGGAAAGGACATTGCTATAATGGAATTGAACAAAGCCATTGTTGAGGTTTGTTGCTTCTCTTGAGTTGTTGCATTTCGCTAACAATCCTTTTAAAGTTTCTGAGGAACTTCGACTGGTCAGTCGCGGACCCGATCAATGGAGCAAAGTCGATCGCACATGGAATCTGGGTACAAGAGGACATGAATTTAGTGGCTTGGCCAAGGCAATTATAATGAATTCTGCTGCCTGAGCGCTTCCACAGCTCAAAGAGCCTACCTTTTGTGAATATCCAGATAAGGTCATCGAACTTCAGGACGGGGGTTGTACATGCTTGGCTCACCGCTAGCTGTAAACACCGCAAAAGATCTTAACCAAAGCCCTCATAATATGGTTGAGCATCATCTCCAACTTGCCAGTCAGTTCTGAGGATTTGCTTGTCTTCGTCTCTCGTGAATGTTGGGCTCGGGCTCAGTCCAAAAATGTTTGGGAGCGAATTATCAGCAAAGACAAATCCGGGATCGTTTAGCTCGGAAAGAAAATCAAGTGGTTGATCTGGAGATTCGAAACCAGGTGCTCCTGTGATGTTAGCTGTCTCTGGAGACAAGCTTTGGGAATCACGACGAGGCTCTTGGAGTTTGCTGACTAGGCGTGTAATTTTCAAGGCCGCAGTATTTGCGGTTGAGGAGCCTTCCTGGTGAACAGTAAAGAATCCGATAGCCAGCTCTATTCGCGCGATAACCTCCTGGTATTGTACACCCTTCTCGCAGAGGACCGCATGTATTGATCGATTCTTAGCATAGAGGAGTAATGTCATCGTCGCATTCCATAGGTATCCAATCACGTGGAAAATTGCAGCTTGAATGATACCACTGCTACTGATATGAATTGACTCCGTCGTTATTGCAACGAACGACAATGCCATTTTGACGCAAGATGCTGCCGCCAGGACCAATTCCTGCTGTGCCGTTCTCCCCTTTTTAGTTCTCAATATTGTCAAATTCAGGAAAGCGCGGTGCAAAAGAATTCGAATGTTGAGATACCGCAATCTGAGGATCAAACCATAAGGTTCTCGAGACCACAGAGATCCATGCATCCATGAGTCATACCACTTCACGAAAATTCCATCGTGTTTTCGGAGTTCATCAATCCGGTCACTCATTGTCATATGCCTATACGAAAGACTGTACACCTTCTCATAGGCATCCCATGTCATATGCGAAAACCGCCTCATGGTCTCTATGTATTGCAAATCGGTAGGCGAGGTATCAAGAGGGAAGGGCTCCACATCAACCTCACGCGGCTGAATTGCGCATGGGCGCCCAGAGAAGGTGGCAAGCTCAGTTTCATAAATGAAAAGGCACCACCACAGGGTCTTCATTGTTGTAAGATTCGGATTCTCCAGTTGAGGCAGGTGCCGATGTAGGCCAATGGCATATCCAACACGAGTTGCAGCACCAAGAATAGCATACGACTCGTGAAATCGCTGTTGATTATAAAGCCAAATGAAAGCCAAGAACATGCTGGTCGCTGCAGACAAATCTCCACCACGAAAGGGCACATCTGCAAACGTTGACCTGGCCATTAAAAAGCACATCTCCCCATCTGTGCATTCAAGAGCCCGGATTTTGACCAAGGGATCTGGGTCAATGGTACTGCATTGGTGGCCAAGTGCCATGACCATGTACAGCACCGCGATCCAGAGCTCGTAGCCTTGACCTTCGGTTGGAAGACCTCCCCAGAAATTTTCATAGCGCCGCATGAATAATGGTTTTTCTAAGACCGGGTATAGGTTATGCGATGTCTGAAAGTACCGGTTCACATATCCATCCGCGACCGGCCTTGGTGGGAGGAAAGAGCCAGCCACGTCTGCGAAGTGTAATCCATCTTCCCCGCTTGACCATGGGTCTGGATCGGTTGATAGAATTGTGCCTTCTCTATCCTCAACATCGGGAGCTTCCATTTGTTCTAAAGCTTCAACCTCATCGATGATGGCGTTCAAAGAGGACCCACCATAGAATTCGGGATTCTTAGAAATAGTGAGATGATTCACCCCTCGTAGCAGATGATCCATATCGTCTTCTTGAGTTGTATTGTCATGTTGAGAACCTACAGAATGTTCTCTAAAGACGCTTGAGAGGCTCTTATCCAGTGCCGTAATGCTTGGCTCTGGTCCAAAATCTTCATAGAGCCGGAGTCGTTCTTCCAACTTTGCTATTCTCCTAATGACAGTCAGCAGTCTGTGACGAACCTCGCTAAGAGACTTAATTCACTTCACCGCCCGAGCAAGCGTCAGTCTTTCCGGTGCTCGCGTCTCTCCCCCGTAGCTACATCGAAGACCGTTTTCTAGGCATGTTTGGCACGAGGGGCTACCACCGTTGCACTTAACATTCTCAGCTTGGCTGAAGATGGTCGATTGGGATTGTGAGTGCTTCTGACCTTTCGACGGAGTTTTCTACAGTTGGTACATGCTTGCTCAGTTTTCCGTCTAGGAAGAACCGCTGGCGTCGAGATGGGCCCTAAAGGTCCTGTGGAATCGGATGTTCGATCTGGAGCTATGGACCGATATGGTTTCATGGCCGTCGTTTCGTCGCGTTCAATGACATGCACTCAGTGGGATAAAGGATCACAAGTAAGTACATCTTGAAAAAGCGTCAGAAATGGCGATCCATGAGAGCATGTGTGAGCATTGTTTGAGATCGTCAACAGCATGAAACACACCAAGTTCAGTGGTGTTGGCGGAAATGGTCCGTATGATCCGCCGTAGTGGTCTATTTGCTCCACCGCAATACCACGTGATTCGTGTCTGACCCGAGGCATTTTAGGCATGAAACAGCCACAATACTCCTTGACCC
>Ga0105239_10007898_pt1 | contig 12163 bp, 10 predicted proteins | sample KBSC44metaG_FD_92761 | JGI IMG/M metagenome (GOLD analysis project Ga0105239, IMG submission 92761) | Corn rhizosphere microbial communities from Kellogg Biological Station, Michigan, USA - KBS C4-4 metaG | ecosystem: Host-associated > Plants > Roots > Rhizosphere > Soil | place: Michigan, USA...
AGGTTAAAAGGCCAGGCTCCTGTTGATGGGATTGCTTTTACCGCCGGTACTAAGTTCGCTGCTTTGCTGCATCTTAGTTATTTCCTTAAATAAGGTATTTTATCCTGTTCGTCTATTCATTTATGCTATTCATCGAGTCCTCTTTATTTATTCATTCATGACCTGGTACATTTATCCTTATCAAACTCAAGTTATACTTGATTTGGTGATAAGATTTAGGTTTAAAGCCTCCAGGCTGCAATAGCCAGGGGGCTTTATTATAAACAGGATATTGTATTCTAATCACCAATTACATTAAAACCAATACGGTAAAATATCTAAATGATTGTATCCATTGTAATAGTTGTACTGGCATTAAGCTGTTTAATATGCCTGCTTGCTGTTCGTTTGCTTCCCAGAAAAGATAACTAACAGCACATTAAAGCTTCTTTAATTTTAATCAAAGCAGCCCTATCTATTCAGGTTAGCAGGAGTTTGAAAATCATAACTTATACTACTATTTATCCCCAATATTTAAGCAAGCCGCAGGTCTTTATCTGGATTCATCTATACAAAATAGCTATTCACCGATAGACCATTGGTTGTCTTTTAATCATTTGCCACTTTTAATCAATAATTCAGGATGGCAGGATCCATGAACTATTATGTTCAGTTTTCATTAGGTTGAGTGCCTGCGCAAAGCGCAGGCGCTTTTTATGATTTTTAGAGTCATTGCAATGTATACTTTCAAGGCGGCGCTTCATATAAATAAAACAGATCTTGCAATATTCAATTTTTGCTGTCAGGGCCAGGAATGGTTGCAAATGTTAGCCTTGTGGCTTCAGGTGTGCTTTTTTATTAAATTAGTAGCTATATGATCCGTTCAAAAGCCACTACCTTTTTTATTCATGCCGCCGGCTGGCTGGTATTTTTGGGTTTCCCGCTGTTGTTCATGAACCGAACGCAGCAAAACAGCGCTTTTACTTTTAATGTAGTTCTTTCACCTTATTACTGGCTGTTTTGTCTCACCTATATTTTTATGTTTTACTTTAACGCATGGTATCTGGTACCCCGGTTTGTATTTCATAAAAAATATATCTGGTACGGGCTCATCGTTCTGCTGCTTTCTGGCTGTGTATATTTTTTACAGCCATTTGATAACTTGCTTGGGCATAATTTGCTTAAAAGCAATAAACAAAACTCCATAGCCGGGCAACCAAACATTGGCCCCCAGATTATTCCTGCTGCTGGTGACAGCACAGCCCCCAATCAGCAGAATATGCCCTTTGGTCCGCTTCCGCACGAGGATTTGCGGATGCAGGACCCAAGTTTAAAGCCCTCCAACCGTATTATCTTTATCCATCAGTCGGGCAATATTGATATGGTTGCGCTATTTATTTTCATCATTGTGATGGGATTAGGTATTGCTGTAAGTACTGTACAAAAATGGCAGCTCACCGAGCAAATGGTGATCAGAGCCGAAGCCGAAAAGGCCCATGCCGAGCTTTCGTTCCTTAAAGCGCAGATCAACCCGCATTTTCTCTTCAATACCCTCAATAATATTTATGCCTTATCAGTTACCGATAGTAAGCACACTTCAGAAAGTATCATGAAATTATCTAACATCATGAGGTATGTTACCGATGAGGTGGCCGAGGATTTTGTTTCATTGAAAAACGAGATAGATTGTATCAATGATTATATCGACCTGCAAAAGCTCCGGCTGAGTAAGAAAACGGCTTTGAGCTTTAATTTTTCTGGCGAAACAGATCAGCAGAAAATCCCCCCACTGGTATTAATGACTTTTATTGAAAATGTATTTAAGTATGGTGTAAGCAAACATGAGCCCTCCATCATCCGGATTAACCTGAATGTAATACCTGGCAAAATTTTGTTTGAATGCGAGAATACCATGTTTGAGAACCGGCCAGCTGCCAGCAGGAAAGGTATAGGCATAGCCAACACCCGGCAGCGCTTGCAGCATATTTATCCTGGCAAACACCGCTTAAATATTAGTTCTGTGGATGCACTTTACCGGGTTGAACTAGAAATTGACACTTAATAAATCCTTATATGCAGTTGAAATGTGTAGCCATTGATGACGAGCCGCTGGCGCTGGAGATCATCAAAAAATATGTATCAGATTATCCCTCATTAAAATTGGTAAACACCTTTGATGATGCTGTTTCAGGTGCGGAATATTTAAAAAGGAATAAGATAGATATACTTTTTATTGACATTGATATGCCTGATATTACCGGTGTCGACCTGGTTCGTTCGCTGCAGGAAAAACCGATGATCATATTTACTACCGCGTATAAAAATTTCGCTTTTGAAGGTTTTGAGCTCGAGGCAGTTGATTATTTATTGAAGCCCATTAACAATTCCCGCTTCAATGCGGCGATACAAAAAGCTATTGACTATTACCAGTTTAAGAACACAAGTCATACCGAAGCAGAGGACTTTCTGTTCGTTCATTCAGAATACCGGGTGATTAAGATCAATATAAGAGATATTGAGTATATAGAAAGTATGCAGGATTACATCAAGATCTATTTAATAAATACCGAAAAGCCTGTATTAACTTTAATGCCTTTAAAAAGCGTTATTGAAAAGTTACCTGCTAATCAATTTATTAGAATTCATCGGAGTTATGTGGTGGCTCGTGTCCAGATCAGATCTATTTATAACAGGAAGATCAAGCTAAGTAAGATCGAACTCCCTGTTGGAACTAACTACACAGAGTTTATTAAAGACTGGGCTAAATAGCTACCCCTCTGTTCATTCATCGATACATTTATGTTATTGAGCGACACATGTTTTTATGCTGGTGAAAATAGATTCAACTTTATACTATAAAATAATCGTTGAAATAAAACCTAAGCATCATGGAAACCACCAGCAACAAAAAAAAGATATTGATCCTGGATAAAAACGGTAGAATGTTATCAGCACTTGATGCCATTACGTATTTTGGTAATTTTGACGTCCATTTAATCTATGATCCTAATGCTATATACGATAAAGCAAAAGCGCTAAACCCCGACCTGATCATATTAGATTATTTGATTCCGGATAATGATTGTGCTTTGATTTGTCAGGATTTTAAGGATGATGACCGATTGAAAGGTATTCCGATTATTATTTTAACCACATTCAAAACTAAAAAAGCGCAGGAAAATGCTTATAACTGCGATGCTCTTTTTATAAAGCCCCTGGATATGGAGCTGCTGGCCTCACGTATGGAATATTTAATAGCTTCATAAATAACGGTTTGTTAAAAAAGAACCAATCAAAACATGTTGAGGGCCAATAAATATATTATACTTGGGTAACAGATAGTTTTTTGTAAAACTCATTTGAACCTGCTAAGTTTAACCTTGTAATATTATAAAAAACCGGTACTGTTAAATGAAAATCAAAAGTAATATCGCAACCAGTGAAAATGGGTTTATTTTTAACCCTGCCACCGGTGATTCTTTTTCGGGTAATGCCATGGCAGCAGAATTATTATTGGCTATGAAAAATGGGAAACCCGAAGAAGATATCAAAAAAGATATTCTGGAAAAGTATGATGTGAGCGCTGAGCAACTGGAACGCGACTGGGATGATTGGATAGTGCAGTTAAAAGAAGCTAACCTGCTTGAAATTTAGGCTTATGGCGCCAGATAAGTACTCCGGTTTATGTATTGCGGTTACCGGGCTTAATGCCAACGACAACCCGGGACCGGGTATGGCTGTGATACGTTCATTAAAAGCCGGGTTTGGAGATGGCATTAAAATAATTGGTTTAGCGTATGAATCACTGGAGCCGGGTATTTATATGCACGACCATGTCAAGAAAACCTACCAACTGCCTTATCCAACAGAGGGGACTAAGGCGCTGCTTGATCGTTTAACCTACATCCATCAGCAGGAAAACCTGGATATCATCATCCCTAATTTTGACTCGGAACTGTTTAATTTCATAAAAATAGCTCCTCAATTGCAAGAGATGGGGATATCAAGTTTCCTGCCTTCTCATCATCAGCTTACATTACGGGATAAGGTGCATCTGAAAGAATTTGGATCAAAAAATGGTTTTTATGTACCGGCTGATCATAAATTATTTACTGCCGACGATGTAAAAAAAGCGGCCGATGAATTCAACTTTCCGATGGTTATTAAAGGGAAATTTTATGAAGCCTATGTGGTTTACACGATGGATCAGGCGCTGAAATCGTTCAATCAGCTTAATGCCTCCTGGGGAGGGCCGGTAATAGCCCAGCAATATATTAAAGGTACAGAGATCAACATTGCAGCCATTGGTGATGGTAAAGGCAATAATATCAGTGTAGTTGCCATGCGCAAACTATACATTACTGATAAAGGTAAAGCATGGGCAGGAGTAACTATCAAAGATCCTGAATTTATTGAATTAGCCAATAATTTTGCCCGCGTTACCAACTGGAAAGGCGGTTATGAAATGGAGATCATGAAGAACGAGGAAGGGAATTTATATATCCTGGAAATCAACCCCCGGTTCCCGGCATGGATATACCTAACCGTAGCGGCGGGGCACAACCAGCCTGTTGCATTGGTTAAAATGGCACTTGGGGAAGAGGTAATACCTTACGATGATTACGAAGCTGGTAAATTATTTATCAGGTATTCATGGGATCACATTGCCGATATTAAAGACTTTCAACAGATCTCGGTATTTGGAGAGTTTTAATCTTATTATTATGGAAAAGCTGACTTACGAAAAACCATATATAAAAAAACTTCATGCGGGAGTAATGAACAAATTTGGTACGCGTACCGGTGTTCAGCCTGTAAAACAAATAGATGGGATTTCAGTTAAAAGCCTGATCGAAAGCTATGGATCACCGATTTTTGTTTTGTCTGAAAAGCAGATCCGTAAAAATTACCGGTCGGCTTACAGAGCATTCAGTACCCGTTACCCTAAGGTGCAGTTTGCATGGAGCTACAAAACCAACTACCTGAACGCTGTTTGCAGAATATTTCACCAGGAGGGTAGCTGGGCCGAAGTGGTATCTGGTTTTGAATACCATAAAGCGCTGGGCAATGGCGTGCCCGGAAACAAGATCATTTTTAATGGCCCCGGCAAATCAATTGATGATCTTCAAACGGCAATTGACAATAATTCACTCATCCATATTGATCATTTTGAAGAATTAAACCAGCTGCTTACCCTAAGTAAGGGACTGGTAAACAAGCCCAGCGTGGCTATCCGTGTCAATATGGATACGGGGGTTTATCCATCCTGGGACCGTTTTGGCTTTAACTATGAAAATAATGAAGCATGGACAGCGCTGGAGAAAATAGTTGACTCGGGTAAATTACAATTAGTTGGTTTGCATTGTCACATAGGCACGTATATGCTTTCGACGGCTGCATACGGAATAGCCGCAAATAAACTATGTGATCTGGCCATGCGTTGCCATACCCAGCTCAATCAAAAAATTGAATATATAGATATGGGTGGCGGCTTTCCGTCAACCAATACGCTAAAAGGAGCTTATCTTCCGGGAGCTGATACGGTACCAACGGTTGATGACTTTGCCGAAACAATAACATCAACAATACTAAACTTTGGCTTTGCTCAGGAAGACTTGCCCACCCTTATACTGGAAAGTGGCAGGGTACTTATTGACGATGCCGGTTACTTGTTGGGTACTGTTATAGCCAATAAGCGTTTAGGTAATGGTAAAAGAGCTACCATTATGGATTTTGGCGTAAATATTTTATTCACTTCATTTTGGTATGAGCACCAGATAAGCCCGGCACAGGATTTTAACCCGCATAATGAAAATACCATCATTTACGGCCCGCTGTGTATGAATATAGATGTGATAAGGGAAAGCATTAACTTGCCTTTATTAAGTCCGGGTGACCAGGTTGTTGTTCATAAGGTTGGAGCATATAACATGACTCAATGGATGCAGTTCATCACGCTGCGACCTGCTGTAGTATTGATTGACGAGCAGCAACGTACGCATCTGATACGCACGAATGAAACGCTTCAGTATACCGAAGAACCGGAAAATATACCGGGACATTTAAAATATAGTAAGTGAAACAACGAATTTCAGTATTTATAAGATCGGGTATCAATTCATATTCTGTCCTGTTTTTTTCGCAGAGCCGGATATTGGGGATCATCTTGTTGCTGGTTTCATTTTTCAACCCGGTTTCCGGCCTCGCGGGCCTGGCTTGCGTCATTTTTTCTTTATTAACCGCAAGTCTGTTGAAATTTTCTGACGATAACCTGCGGATGGGAATTTATAGCTTTAACGGTTTACTGCTTGGTATAGCTTTCGGTTCATTTTACCATGTAAACGGCATGTTTGTAATATGGTTGGTGATTGCCTGTATCATGGTTGTTATAGCAGCCATCGTATTTTCACAGCGTCTCGGAAAATTAGGTCTTCCGATGCTTTCACTGCCTTTTATCCTGGTGTTTTGGCTGGTATTGCTGGCTACACACAGCGTTTTTAATACCGGACTGCAGCAAAAAGACAGCTATTTACTGGAGGAGATTTATAGCGGTTCCGGAAATCTTGCCGGTATAGAGGGGTATTTTGCCGCTCACCTGCCTAAATTGCTGAGTTTATTTTTCCGTGCATTAAGCGCGGTCTTATTTCAACATAACATTATCGCGGGCATGTTAATAGCTGTCGGCTTACTTATACACTCCCGAATTTCTTTTAGTTTGCTCATTATTGGTTTTATAGCTGCCTGCGGATTTAATCATTTCACCAATACTTATCCCGAGGGTATTAGTTATTATCATTTGGGTGCAAATATGATGATGACCTCCGTAGCCATCGGAAGTTTTTTCACTATCCCATCCCTGCGCTCTTATTTATTGGCAGTACTGTGCGTTCCGGTAGTGTTTATATTAATTAATGCATTTGCCGCTTTTATGTCGGTCCACCTCCTGCCCATTTTTTCACTGCCATTTTGCGTTATTAATATAAGCCTGTTATATTTTTTAATGCTCCGTAAAAATCCGGGAAAACTTCAATTGATAATTGTGCAGCATTATTCTCCCGAAAGAAACCTTTACCAGTTTTTAAATCATCAGAGCCGGTTAAACGATCTGAAATATTTTAAACTGAATTTGCCTTTTATGGGATTCTGGACCGTTTCGCAGGGCTATGACGGGAAAATAACCCATAAGGGAGAATGGGGGCAGGCCCTGGATTTTGTGATCCATGATGAGGAACAAAACACCTATCAGTATTCCGGCACATTACCTGAACATTTTTATTGTTACAACAAACCGGTGCTGGCTTGCGGCGATGGATTTGTAGAATTGGTGGTGAATCATGTTGAAGATAATGCCGTTGGGCACACAAACCTGAAAGAAAACTGGGGCAATACCGTAGTGATACGACACGCCATAGGGTTATATTCAAAGGTGTCGCACCTGAAAAAAAATACGATAAAAGTTAAACCCGGGGATATCGTGAAACAGGGCGATCTGCTGGGCCTTTGCGGTAATTCGGGCCGCTCGCCAGAGCCACACCTGCATTTCCAATTGCAAACTACACCTTATATTGATTCAAAAACACTGGCTTACCCATTTGCTTATTATTTTAGTCGCCGTGATAACAAAAACAGTTTGGTGAGTTATGAGATCCCGGCAGAAGGAACCTTGTTAAGTAACCCGGAGATCAACCAATCCGTTAAAAAAGCATTTGACCTGCAACCAGGTTATACCGCTCAATTAAGTGATGAAAAGGGGAGGATAGAAAACTGGGAGGTTTTTAAAGATGCCTTAGGTCAGTTATACCTGTACAGCAAAAACACAGGCGACGCAGCCTATTTTATTAACAACGGTACCTTGTTTTATTTTACCAGTTACTATGGTGATAAAAATTCCCTGCTTTATTATTTTTACCTGGCAGCCCAAAAAGTTGTTCTCAGTGATGCCGAAAGCATAGTGGCCAATGATCATCTTCCTTTACAGCTTACAGCGAACAAACCATTGCTTTGGCTGCAGGATCTCATGGCTCCTTTTTACCGGTTCATCAATATTAACTATCAAAGCAGCTGCCGGCTTCAAAAAAATAGTTTAAGTATCGAGGCAAAACAATACCAGGAAATTGCCGGAAAAAAGACACCGGTCATGGATGCTGTTGTAAATATTGATCAAGACAGCTTGCAAGCGTTTAGCATAAGTATAAATGGAGATCATATTAAAGCACGATGGACTACAGAAAATATATAATCCTTTCTGTTTTAATTTTTGCTTTTCTTGCTGCCCACACACAGGAAAATAAATTTGCTGTGGCCGATAGTACTGCTGAGAATTTATACAACAATGGCAATTGGCAACAGCTCATCACTTATGGTAACCAGGCCATAACCGATAGCCTCGATTTTCCTGGCCTGCGCTTTAAAATGGGTTATGCCTACTTTATCACAGGCAATTATAAAGCAGCCATTACCCAATTTAACAAAGTATTAAGTAATGATTCGTACGACTCAACGGCGCGGCTTTATGCATATTACTGCAATACCTACCTCAATAATTATATAGGGGCCTCATACCATGCATCATTCCTGGATAAAGAAATGCTGGGCAACCTAAAACTTACGCCATTTGGCCTGATTGATGCCGGGTTTGAAACCAGTATAAAATTACCCAATAATACGGAGCGCGATAATGGCTTTTATGAACGTATTGGCTTGAGTAACCGTTTATCATGGCACCTGCAGTTGGAGCAATCGGCCATATTTTTTAAGCAGAATATATTTCGCTCAGCATATATAGATTATCCCAATCAAAAAGGCACAACTGACAACCAGTTTGAATACTTTGTAAAGGCAACGTTCGCGCTGAATAAAAGCATCAGTTTTCTGGGATCATATCATTATTTATATACCAATTACCGGAGTAACACGTATAACAGTAATTTAGGTTTATTGGGTGTAAAATATGTGAGCCGTTATTTAGATATGCAGGGAGATGTTAATTTTGGGCTGCTTATTAATAAAACTTTGAAGCAGTATAATACAAAATTGGATTTTTATCCATTAGGTAATCTTAATCTATATAGTACAAGCAGGGGATCTGTCTTAAATTTTAGTAATAAGGATCATTTGATATATAGTCAGGCCATCGGTTTTAAACTGGCAAAAAAAACCTGGCTCGAATCTTCGGCTACTTTTGGAAACCAGGATGATTACCAGGATGCTGACGGGCTCTATGTATATAATTCCATCGATCCTACAAAATTTAAGTGTGGCGAAACTATTTTTTACCAGGCAACTGCTCACGCATTACTGGAATTAAATTATATTTATGAAAAGAAAACAGACATTTACCGTTCTGTAAATTATAATCAAAGTTCTGTTACGTTTGGTATCTCATGGAAATTTTAAAGAAGACGTTTATAGCAGCATTTTTAATATTATTTGTACTAAAACTACAGGCGCAAACTAATGCGGTACTGCAAAAAGCTTTTCATAACAGTTATACTGATGAGTTGAACAAGAATTATGTGGCCGCTATCAATGATATTTATCCATATTATACCGACAATAGTTACGAGGTGAATATACGCCTGGGCTGGCTGCACTATCTTAACAAAAATTATACAGCTTCGCAATCGTATTACCAAAAAGCTGTTAATTTGAAACCTGGCGCTATCGAAGCCAAATTTGGTTATGTAAAGCCCCTGTCATTCTTGCAAAGCTGGGATAAAGTACTTGAACAATACCTGGCCATATTAAAAATTGATCCCCAAAACACACAGGCTAATTATTGGGCAGGTGTTATTTACTATAACCGCAAACAGTATGAAGCCGCTATAAGGTGCTTTAAAGTGGTGGCTACGCTATATCCTTTTGATTATGATGGCAATCATATGTTGGGCTGGGCAAACCTGATGGCCGGTAAAAAAGCCGAAGCCCGTGCCCTTTTTGAAAAGGCCTTGATCATTAAACCTGCCGATGCCTCCAGTTCCGATGGATTGAACCGGTGTAATTAATAGTATAATCTAATTCAACTATGGGTTAAGAGTGCTGTTTATCCGGTCTTGCCCATAAATATCTTTCCTGGTTTTTCGTTTATCGATTTTTAACCCGCATTCATCGATACAATGTTGGATGCGCTACATGCCTCCGTTAATTTCACGCAACCAAAATCGCTTATTTTCCTGCATTAACTGATTGTGAAATTAATTCAAAAAACCATGAAATCCATTTACTTTATGTTATTCATGTTAGGCACGGCAGGCTGCCTGTCATCATGTAAAAAAAGCAGCGACTCTAAATCAACAGGCGCTACAAGCACTTCGTCAACATCTACTACCACTACAGTCGCATCAACCGGAGCTATCGCCGTCAGTTTAGCTACAGGCACTACCGATAGCCTGTACATGGTTGGCTGTTACGGCCATCACGACAAGAAAGATACTGTTGCCTTTAGCGCGTTGCCAACAGCCATCGGTACATATCTTACGGCTAATTACAGCGGTTATACCTTCAAAAAGGCTTATTCAATTACCGATAGCCTTAAAAAAGTGATCAACTACATCGTGACCATTAAATACGATAGTAATTATATCGGCCTCAAATTTACCGCGACAGGAACCTTTGTAAGCGTACTGGAACAAAGAACCGGTCCTGATTTGGTTGGCAAAGGCTGGCATTTGGGCGGCCCGTTTGATAACAGGGATGGTAAACACCGGGACACTATCGCTTTATCTGCTTTGCCTGTAGCCGTAAAAAGCTATTTTTCAACCAACTATCCAACGGATACCCTTTTGCATGCTTCAATTGCATTGGATAGTACCTATATCCTGATCAGTAAGAATAACGGATTGTTTGCAACCGCCATTAAAACCAACGGCACTTTTGTTAAACGTATGCAGATTGACAAACATTTGAGTAATAAACTTACCGGGATAACAGAAGCTAACCTGTTGGCAAGTATCACTACTTATTTAACAACAACATATCCGGGTTATGTATTTGATAAAGCTTACTCATTAAGCGTGGGTGGAGCCATCAAGGTATACGTTGTACTGATCACATCAAACAGTACAAAGTATGCCATAGTATTTGATGCCAGCGGTGTTCTTGTAAAGGCCTTTGCCGTTCATTAAAATTTCTTCATAACCCCTAATTAATACCCGGTCTTCTTTAAAAAGAAGCCGGGTTTTTTATTCATCATCTTATGTACTGTTCACTGGTTAAGAGGTTGTATAAATCAAATTGACTACCCTTGGTGTTGTGCCAGCTATGAATTGAAATTAAGCTGGTCATATTTATACAAAAGTGGATTTACATAATTTATGGTTTACACTGTAAACCCACTTTTTGATGATAAAATAAATTAATTATTTGATTGTCAGCAAATTATAATAGTGTAAACCATAAAAAGTGTAAACCATGTAAACCCAATTTTTGTTAACGGAGTTGATCCAAGACTATACATCAATTTGTGATTGAGTATCCGGATAGATCAAAGAAAAAGAGGTTGATCATGATTTAATACAACCTCTTTGTTTACTTAATTTGCTGTTAGCGCAACTGGTGATAGTTGCCTGGCTGAGCCATCCGGGCCAACCGCTATAATGTTATCAAAAATTACACGCGAACCGGGTTTTATCATATTTAATGCCGATCGCATGGCATCATTCAATGTATTACCGCTTGCCGACTGTATGGAAGCGCTTTCCCGCGGATTGGCTATAATCAGGTTAAACTTCGTGACCCTGAATTTCGCGTCAAAATCAAAATTATCCAGATTGGCATAAAGCGCGTCTTGCGCCTTTAGGGCGACCGTTGGTACATTCCCGCCCGATTTTCCTGAGAACCTGGCAACCGGATCAGGTATTCGTTTTGCCCTGAACTTGGTTTGACTTAAAACCATGGATCTGCCGCCAATTGCTGCTGAAACGGATACCATTACTGTCCCCGGAGTATTGACATGGGCAACATATTTTCCCGAAGAGCCGGTGAGTGAACCTGCCGACATGCTTATCCGCACACTGCTTGATGGGATACCCGGAACAGAAACAGACACCGGATTATCAACCCCGATATAGAAAACATTCATTTTATCGGGTGATACAACGGCAGAAGGCCGCGCCACCATGTATTGCTGTTCTGGAGTGGTATACGTTTTAACGGTTCCATCGGTTTGTTTAACCCTAACCGTTCC
>Ga0105239_10007902_pt1 | contig 12160 bp, 13 predicted proteins | sample KBSC44metaG_FD_92761 | JGI IMG/M metagenome (GOLD analysis project Ga0105239, IMG submission 92761) | Corn rhizosphere microbial communities from Kellogg Biological Station, Michigan, USA - KBS C4-4 metaG | ecosystem: Host-associated > Plants > Roots > Rhizosphere > Soil | place: Michigan, USA...
CACTGACCACGGCGGCCCTGTCGGCCCCTGACTGACAGCAAACCACCGGCAAGTCTTACCACCATCCCGTTGCTGAACCGATCCCGAGAACTTCCTGGCGGATGCAATCTGATGTCGTCTTTTTCGAGCAGTGGATCTCCATGGCATCGAGGTTGCGCGCGGCAGATCTCCATTCCCGCTTTGGTCATGCGGTGGTCGTTGGCGGCAGCATGGCAGGCCTGCTAGCAGCACGCGTTCTGGCCGACCACTTCGAGCGCGTGACGCTGGTAGAGCGGGACCTCCTCCCGGATACACCCGACTATCGGGTCGGCATTCCCCAGGCTCGACATGCCCATGTCCTTCTCACCCGCGGTCAGATCATTCTGGAGCAGCTCTTTCCGGGCATTCAGCGCCAGTTGGTAGACGCCGGCGGAATCGAGTTTGATGTCGCTCGAGATGTCGCCTGGCTGACCCCGGCGGGATGGGGTGTCCGCTATCCGTCCGGCCTTATCGGGGTCTCAACAACGCGCGCCCTGCTCGAATGGACCGTCCGGCGGTGCCTGCGTGAGCATTCAGAGGTGCGAATCCGGGATGGCGTCGTCGTGCGCGGCCTGGTTCGCTCGGCCAACGGCTCGGCTGTGAACGGAGTGCGTTTGGGGGGTCAGCCGGATGCGACCATCCCGGCGGACCTGGTGGTTGATGCGACCGGCCGGGGATCACGGCTGCCCGAGTGGCTCGCATGGCTCCGATTTCCCCGTCCTCCGGAGACCACCATCGACGCTTCGCTCGGATACGCGAGCCGGGTACTTCGTCTGTCGGGTAGCACGCGTCTCGACGGAGTCGGCGTGTTCGTCCAGTCAGCTCCGCCGGAGCACCCCCGTGGCGGCGCGCTGTTCCCGATCGAAGGCAATCGCTGGCTGGTGAGCCTGTTCGGAGGCGACGGGCAGTACCCGCCCACGGACCAGGCCGGCTTCCTCGAGTTTGCGCGTTCTCTCCGAACCCCCATCATTGCCCGGGCGCTCGCGAGCGCGGAACCACTCTCCGAGATCGTGGCAACCCGGGCGACAGCCAACCGCCGGCGACACTACGAGAAGCTTTCAGGCTTGCCCGATGGAGTTATCGCAGTAGGCGACTCGGTCTGCGCCTTCAATCCGGTGTACGCTCAGGGCATGTCGGTCGCCGCGATCGGTGCCGAGGTCCTGGACCTGAGCCTCTGGGCCTTGCGGGCGCGAGCAAGAGCTGGATTGGTCGGCTTCGGTCGCAAGTTCCAGCGACGCATGGCTCGAGTCATCGAAACGCCCTGGAGCCTGGCGACCGGGGAGGACTATCGCTACCCCCGTGTGAAGGGACCCCGACCACATTGGTCCGTGCGCTTGATGCACACCTACGTGGACCGGTTAGTAGTTGCTTCCACGGAGAGCCCGTCGGTGCGGGCCAGACTGATGCAGGTGCTGGGGTTGGTCCGACCGGCCAGCCTGCTCTTCAACCCAGCGATGCTGCTGTCGGCGCTTTGGCAACGAGCGCTCGGATCGGTAGCTCCAACATCCAGGCCACCTCGACCGAGTCGCGAGTTTCGAGTCAGTGGGGCGGTAGCGTCTCCAGCCAGTCGCTAAGCCACTTCCCGGTCCGGGCCAGGACCGCCGCACTGTCGTTGTCGAGAAAGCTGTAACCGCCCCGGGAAAGGCTAGAGTCCGCATAGATGCCGCGGGCCTTCGCCCGCGACCGCGCGTCGAGCAATGCCGCGAGACTTTCGCGAGTCCCGATCCAAAGCAGCCCGTCCGATGCGCGGACGGCGTAACGCAGCGGGATATTGAAGCTGTCAGGCCAGACGTACACCCGGGAAAGCAAGGGAATCAGCGCCGGATCCGTGAAATACGAGAGCAGGGTGAGATAGCGCACCCGGAACTCGAGTGAGTCGGCGGCCAGAAAGCGCTTCGTGACCGAGTCACGCGCGCCCGCGCCGAGCCGCCCCAGGACCCAGGCATCGCCGTGATCGTAGTCGCGCTTGGGGATGCGCGACAGAATGTCGGCCAGGACCGCGGAGTCGCCACGGACGGCCCGCCGGCGCTCGAGCAGGATCGCCTGTACGGAGGGCTCGAGGTCCTGCGACGTGACGCCGGGGTTTCGGGGAAAGGGATAGGGGCCGGCCTGCTCAAAGAATTTGCGGATCCGCAGAGCACTGTCGGCCACCTGCGGATCCCTGAGGACTGCCAGCCGTGTCATCGCGAGAAGGGCATCGTTCCAGGACCCGTCACCGTTGACCGCGGCCGTGACCCTGGCCCAAAGCTTTCGGGTATCCCTAGACCGGAGCAGCGACACCACGGTGTCGGCTGCGGGAGTCCCTTCCTTGAGCGCCTCGTGCAGCTCGGAGTAGTTGGCTCGGTTCGGGTCGCCCAGCCGCACCTGAACCTGCGCCGCCAGCGGCGTCGCGATCATTACCAGCCCGGCCACACAAACGATCCGCAGCAGTACGCCCTTCACGCCGCGGACTCCGCAGTCCCCTTCGGCGAGACCGAGAGCCAGCACGCCGCGGCCACCAGCACCGCGACCGCCGACGCCGTAAGTGCCGTCCGCGACCCCAATCGCTGATAGAGCACGCCGAAGACGACAGCGGCCGGGAGCGCTACCAGCCCCGTAACCGCGTGGTACGCGCCGAATCCGCGCCCGGTCCTCACCGGTGCGAGGCGCGCGACCAGAGAGCGTTCGGCGGACTCCGTAAGACCCGCGACGCCACCGAAAACGAGAAACGCCACTACGACGCCCGCCGTCCCTGTCTCGAGCCCCATCGCGCCGATCCCAATGGCGAACAGGACCGCTCCAGCCGTCACTGCGAGCCGGGGGCCGACCGAATCAACCAGCCAGCCGCCCGGATACGAAGCGCCGCTCCGGACTACGTGCAGTGCGGCCCAGATCAGCGGTATTAGAGCAACTGCGACACCGGCTTCCTGCAGGCGCAGCAGCAGCAGCGCTTCGGGAATCCGGCAGAAGGTGAGCGCGGCCAGTGCCAGGACGGGGGGCCAGAATTGGATCGGCGGGTGGGAAGCGGACGGGGGCGCCCCGGAGCGGACGGGAGGGCGATCCGCTGCCGCCGGCTCCTGACCGCTGCCGCCCGCTCCCACCCGTCCACGCAGCACCACGGCGAGCAGCACGAACGCAAGCAGACCCGGGAGTGCGCTCCAGGCGATCACCTGCCGCACGTTTGCACCACTGGACAGGAAGTACCACGCCGCCAGCGAACCCAGAATGGCCCCGAAATGATCGGCACCGCGATGAAAGCCGTACGCGCGTCCCCGGGCGGCCGGGGGCGTCACTTCGGCGATCAGCGCATCCCTTGGCGGGGTTCGGAGGCCCTTGCCCACCCGGTCGATCACCCTGAAGCCGATCACCTGCGAGGCCGCCCCAGCGACCGCTATCAGCGGACGCACCAACACCGCTGTCAGGTATCCGCCCAGGATCAAAGGCCGCCGCCAGCCCGGCCGGTCCGCCAGCCAGCCACTGACCCATTTGAGGGCGGAAGCCGTGAGATCGGCGGCTCCATCCAGCGTTCCCAGCGCTACCGGCCCACCGCCTAGGGAGGTGGTGACGAACGCCGGGAGCAGCGGATAGACCATCTCACTCGCGAAATCATTGAAGAGCGAGACCAGGGACAGCCCCTTGACGGTGCGCGGGACGACGTTCGTGCGGGCGGTTGGCGAGTCGGAGGTGCGGGTGGCTTGCATGGCGGTGGAATATATGTTTGACGGGTTCTGCTCCAGGTCCGACCACAGGAGAGTCATGGCAACGCCGCCGGGCCCGTTTCGCGAATCCAGCCTGTGGTCGACCCCCATCCGCGACCTCGGCCTCACCATCGAGGGGACCCGCCTCGAGCCGATCCTCCAGGAATTCGGGGAGGAGCTGAAGCATGCTGGGCTCATGAAACTAGAGCCTCGCTTCTATCTCTCCACCGAATGGGGAGTCGCCTTTCAGACAGTGGCCATTGCCATCCCTTTCTACCTGGCGCGGCCGGAGCTCACCGCCATCCATCAGGAGTACCGCGGCCACGTGGAGGGGTTCGACCGCGCCGATATTCTGCGCTATCTGCGCCATGAGATGGGTCACGTGGTCAACTACGCCTACCGGCTCTATGAAGACGAGGAATGGATCCTCCGATTCGGCTCGATCACGCAGCCCTATGAAGAGGACTATCGCCCTCAGCCCTTCAGCCGCCGCTACGTACGCCATCTCCCCGGATGGTACGCGCAGAAGCACCCCGATGAGGACTGGTCCGAGACCTTTGCGGTCTGGCTGACGCCCGGCCTGGACTGGCGAGGTGAATACGAGGGCTGGCCGGAAGCGCTGGCCAAGCTCTCTTATTGCGAGCGTACGGTGGCGCGCATCCTCGATCGAGAACCTCTGGTCACCGATGCCGAACCGGACGAAGAAGTCGGCGAAATCCCCTATTCGGTCGGCGAGTACTATGAAGACGAACCGACACCCCCACCGGAGACCACGTTCCCGCCGGGCCTGGACGGCGCGCTCCGGGCGATTTTCGAGCGGCTGGGCGACGGGACAGCGGCAGGTGGCGCCTCGCTCCGCCGAGCCGACGGGCTCATTCGTTCATTGGAGCGGGATCTGATGGAAAACGTGTTCCGCTGGGCGGGCCACTTCCCGGAACGGACCCGGATGTTGGTGCGTCATCTGGCGGAGCGGGCCGGTTCGCTCGAGCTGGGATATGAGCCATCCCAGGAGAGCGCGGCCAGGCTCGCGGTGACCACGCTGGTCACCGCGCTCGCGATGAACTACGTGCACCGCGGCAGCTACTTGCCTTAGCCCGGGTGCTGGTGGCTGTGGGGCATTGCCCAGATCGCACCAGGATCGTCTGCAAACACGTTCACGTGCACCATCCAGCCGAACAGCTTTGGCATGAACCGGCCGCCCACCGCGTCGCATGCCGCGTCGGTTGCAATCGGACTTGCCGGGCCGAACAGCGGCCGTCCATCGCGAGTTTCCCGCCACCGATCCCGCTCGCCCAATCGCGGAATGCAGATGTTGGTGTGGAGGTGCCAGCGGGCGATAGACAGCGGCACCCGTCGGTCGAGGTCGTCCAGCGTCGACCGCTGTGGAGCCGTATACATCGCCCCGATCAGGCGCAGGCTGCCGTCCGGCTCGCGGCGATACAGGAGCGAGGTCGGTATGGCGGGGTCGAATTCGAAGGCCGCGCGGATTGCGGACCGCCAGCGAGTGTAGTGAACTATGGGCTGGTTCTTGATGGCGGGCGCGAAGGGTCGAAATCCCGCCGCTTCGGCTTGGTGGACATCGGCAAACTGTGAGATCGCCCGCCTGAGCGTGTCGGCGATAGCTGCCGCGCGGGCGGAGTCCGCCGTTGACGCCGGCCGCATAGAGGTGAGGGTGAGCTGCGGGCCATCCGTAATGAGACCGCCCATCTGCTCATCGACTCTGGCGTGCTCCTCCGATTGGCCGGGCAGCGGCCGCGCGCAGCCGAGCAGCCCGGCCGCAAGGCCGAGTTGGAAGAAGACGCGAATTGGTACGGAGTAGCCCGACTGATGCATGCGGGCGCTGACGGCCGGTCGGGCGGGACGTTAAGCCTCTGAGTCCGCCCTAGCTCCGCTTCCCGTTGTACCGCTCAACCGCAAGGTTGACGATCCGCTCGATCAGCCGCGGATAGTCGATCCCCGCCGCCGCCGCCGCCATGGCGAACTCGCTGGCTCGCTCGAGGTAGCAGCTGGCGTTTACCTCGAGCACGTAGATCTCGCCGGTGTCGGTCAGCCGGAGATCCACCCGGCCGTAATCCCGCACCCGCACCGCCCGATAGGCATCCACCGCCACCTTCTGGAGTCGCGCCCGCAACTCGTCGGGCAGCGTCGCCACGATGGTCTTGGTCCCCTTGTATTCGACGCTTCGCTCCTCCCACTTGGCCTTGCTGTCCAGCACCTTGGGCGCGCCTTCCGGCAAGCCGCTGAAATCCACCTCGATCGGAGGCAGCGCCTTCGGCGGAGAGTTGCCCACGACGCCAACCAGGAACTCGCGGCCTTCGATGAACTCTTCGGCGATGGCCGAATCGTTGAGCTCGGTGCGGACGAAGGCCACCTGTTTCATCAGCTGGAGCGCGTCGTGCACCAGCGACTTGCGGCTCACGCCCAGCGACGAATCGGAGCGGAGCGGCTTGACGAACATCGGCATCCGCAGGTTGCCGCCGGTCTCGAGCTCGGAGTCCTTGTTGAATACCGCGAACCGCGGATACAGGATCTCTTCGTAAGAGAGGAGCTTCTTGCTGAGCGCCTTGTCCTGGCTCAGGTACAGCTCGCCGGGACCGCTGCCGGTGTACTGCACGCCGATCAGATCGAGCAGGCCCGCAATCGGAATGTCGCCGAAAAGATTGTCGGCGAACATCTCCATCAAGTTGAAAACGAGATCGGGTTTGCGGCGGGACAATCCGCTGATGAGCCGTTTGACGTCGCCGTGGACGCCGAGGATGGAAACGCGGTGGCCGAGACGTCGCAGCGTGCGTGCGACCTGCGGCACGACCGGATCGTAGTCCTTGGAGTTCTCGTCCGGGCTATCGAGATACGTGAGGACCGTGATCTTCACGTCTTGAAGAATGTCGGAGTCGCCCACGCAATGCTAGTCATGCGGGGAGTCCCATTCCCCATCCAGCAAGGCCGGGCGGCAGTGCGCCGTATTGAAGCAGGTCGGCATGAAAGCGATCGAGTGCGGCGCCGCTCGTTGCGGCGCCGGCCGCGGACCGCAAGGCGAGAATTTCGCGCCGCCCTAGCGCGGCCGCGGAGCCGTCGGTCGGATGCGCCAGACAACGCCGTAGCTCAAGCTCCGCGTTGCCGCGGGAGAATGCGGCGCGGTCGGTCAACAGCGCAATAGCGTCGTCGGCAGTCATCCCGCCGGCGTGAATGCCGACATCCACCGCCAGACGCCCGGCCGCACGCAGCAGGTGCACCAGTCGGAACGCGCGCTCGTCCGCCTCCACATAGAGACCGAGCTCCGCCATCCATCCCTCGGTGTAGAGAGCCCACCCTTCCACCGCGATCGGCGCGCGGAGGCTTTGGCGGACCCTGCTCCCGAGCGTCTGCGCGTTACTCTCTTGCAGGTGACGCCCGGCCAATCCCGCGGCGGCGATCGCGGGCACCGAACTCCGGCTCGACCGATCGACTGGAAGCACGAGCCGCGCTGCATCGCTGTCGAGCGGAGGTGGCGCGGCCAGATAGGTAACGCGGGGAAAGAGGAAGCGCAGGAATGGCGGGGCGACCAAGATCTCGGGGGCCGACGGGACCGGAATCCCGGTCTCGCCCACCAGGCCCCGGACCCGCTCGAGCGCCTCGCCAAGCGCGGGCACCGCGGGTACCATCTCTTGCTCTGCATGGACCAGGAGGTCGCGCCAGCCGCCGGCGGAACTCGAGTTTCGCGCTTCGGCAACCAGCGCCGCCTCGGTCTCGTCCAGCAGCCTGGCCGCATAGCGGCCGAGCTTGGCGGGGGCATCCCGCACCGCGTATCGGTGGTGCAGGCGCCGCTCGAATCGCTCCTCGCCAAGCACCGCTCCTGCCAGCCCTGGCTCAGGCTCGATCTCGGACCGAAGCCAATGGCCGAATCCTGTCAGTGCCTGCAGCGCATTCCTTACCGTCGCATTGAACGCATCCGCTTCGCCCAAGGCGGTATCGGGCTCACCCGGGTCACGCACGCCGGCCGCGACCAGGGTTGCGGCGTGAACCAGAAGCTCTCCCACGGGGCCGAGCTCGGCCAACGCCCAGTCCACCAGCAGGTGTGGAGGGCGGTGGAGCGTCGCTCGCGCGGAAGCGACAAACGTGGGGATCGCGGCGACACAATCAACCAACCCGGCCGCCCCGGCTGGCCCGACCGGGAAGACAAGTGAGGCGAGCGACCGAGCGAGATGATCGATCCAGAATTGTGGATTGCGATCCGGCCCGTGATCCTCCTCCAGCCGGGCGATCGTCACCCGTACATCGTCGAGCAGCGCGGTCCGATCGATCTCGTCCGCGAGATCCTCGACTTCCAGCTCCTCGATCGCGGCGGCGGTGGCTCGGAATGCGGCCACGTGCTCCCGAATCGCGTCGCGGTCGAAGCGGCCCAGTCGCCCGCCGGCCGAAACGAAGCCGGCGGCGTTCGCCGCCGCCGGATCGAGGTGCCGCAGCAAGTCTCCGTAGGACTCGCAGAGTCGGTCCAGCTCGCGCATCAGGAATGCTGCCCTGCCGCCACTTCGGAATGGTCCCCCAGGGTTACGCTCCCCGTCAGCCCCTCGACTAGGACGCTGTTGCCGATCAAGGCGCCATCGAGGCTGACGTTGCGAAGCGTCGTGTCCCGGCCCACGATCGCATTGGCGAGGGTGCTGTCCGTGATCTTGGTCCCCCGCTCCAACGACACATTGGGACCCACCGTACTCCGCTCGATGGTCACGCCATCTTCGATGTAAACCGGTTCCCGGATGGTCACGCCGGGGAACGAGACCCCGCGTGCCGCTCCTTTGCGAAGCAGGATCTCGTTGGTCTCGAGCAGAGTGTCCAGCTTGCCGCAATCGTACCAGCCTCCAACCTCGGCGGTGTAAATGCGCTTGCCGTGCTCGATCATCCACTGGAAAGCGTCGGTGAGGTAGTACTCGCCCTTGTTGGGCGGAGCAGCCAGCACGTGATCGATGCCCTGCCAGAGACTATCGACTGCACGGATATAGTAGAGCCCGATGTTCGCCAGGCGTGAGATCGGCTCCTTGGGCTTCTCTACGATTCGGCTCATGTAGCCTTGCGAATCGGTCACCACCACCCCGAACCGCTGATAGTCCTCCACCTCCTTGGCCCAGATGATCCCGTCGGCATCCACCCGGTTGATGAGCGTCAGGTCGGCCTCGAACACGGTGTCGACGAAGATGATCAGCACCGGCCCGCGAACGAACGGTCGGGCCAGGTTCACCGCGCCGGCGGTGCCGTCCTGCACCTTCTGCTCGATGTAGCGAGACGGATAGGCATACCGAGCGCGGGTGTACTTCTCCACCTGATCCTTGAGATGGCCCGTGATGTAGATCAGCTCGTCCACCTGCAATCCCTCCAGCCGATCCATCACCCAGTCCATCACCGGCCGACCTGCGACCTTGAGCAGGGGCTTGGGCACGAGGTGAGTGTGAGGCCTGAGCCGGGTGCCCTTGCCGGCCAGCGGGATGATCACTTGCACGGATCGGACCCTCGGCCGTACCGATCCTCCAGGCGAACGAGATCATCCAGCTGGGGGGTAGACGCCTCGAGGACGTCACTGTCCTGCACCGCTTCGATCTGGTGGATCAACTTGGGAGGGATGTGGACCGTTTCGCCTGCAAGGAACGGACGGGACACCAGCTGCTCACCCTCCTTGGTCCGCAGCACCAGCTCGCCGCGAAGCACGTGCATGGTCTCGTCCTTGAAGTTGTGGTACTGCAGGCTCAGAATGTGCCCCGCCTTCACATGCAGAATCTTTCCGACGTACTGGTCGGTGCGGGCCCACACCAGCTCGTAGCCCCACGGCTTATCTATCCGGTACGGCACCTCGGCCATCAGCCCTCCGCGTAGTGCAGGGTGAATGCCGGCGGGCGGGCGATGCAGTCGTGCACGCAGACGCCGCAGCCGACGCAGCCTTCCCGCCGAAGCGATGGATGCCCGGACTCGTCGATCACCAACGCCGCCTCACCAACCGGACAGGCGTCGACACAGACCCGACACTCGCTCCCCCGGAACGTGACGCAGTTCTCCGGCAGGAATTCGAGCTCGGCCAGGCGGTACCCTTCCCAACCTCGGGTGGGCACGCTGAGCGCGCCGGTAGGGCAAGCCCGGGCGCAAGGCATGTCCGGACAAGCAACACAAGGTTGGTCTTCCAGCTGGAGAAACGGCGTACCTGCCGCCAGTCCCGCGTTCGAGCCGGCGGTCCGGATTGCTTGCACGGGACACACAGGCACGCACGCGCCGCAACGGGTACACGCCGCGAGGAACCCGACTTCAGGCAGCGCGCCCGGCGGCCGCACGTAACGCCGCTGGACGATCTTTCGCTCCGTCTCCGCTACGAGCCGCTCGAGCCACTCCCCCAACACGGAGTGCAGTAGGTCTCGGCGATCGGAGTGGATGGGCAGCATCGGCGACGTCGTGGGAGAAACGTGGGGGAAAGATAGGCGGGACGAGGTCATGCGCGCATCGCGCCACGGAAGACGTGCTTCGCGAGCGAATCCGCTCCGGAGCGCGCCTGCACGGTGGCGCAGGACAGCGTCCCAGCGAACATCATCGGCCCATGCCCGGCGCGTATGCCAAGTTACGGGTGCATCTCGTCTGGGGCACCCGGGGCCGCCGGCCCTGGCTCGATCCAGAATGGCGCGGCCGCCTGTTCGCCCGGATGGATATCCTCGCAGCGACGCTCGGCGCACGCCTGGTGTCGGCGGGAGCGGGTCGCGATCACGTGCATCTGTATGTCGAGCTGCCGGCCACTCTCGCGCTCGCGCCAGTCATAGACGCGGTCAAGCTCGGCAGCGCTCGCTGGATCCGGCGCACGTTCGCCCACCGGAACGGCTTCGAATGGCAGGGCGGATATGCGGCCTTCAGCGTGACCCCGCACGACGACGCGCGGTTGCTGGACGATTTGCGGCACCAGGACGTTCGTCACCGCGACCGTGACTTTGCGCGCGAATACCTCGCGCTGCTCGAGCTGCACCAGGTCCCATACGATTTGCGCGAGGCGTTGGACTGAACGGCCTGCAAGCCGTTGAAGAAAGAAGCGAGCCCCACCCAAGCGTGGAGCTCGCTGTCCAGCTGATCCAGGCTAGCCTATTTGGAGAGCAACTGCCGGCGCAACCGCGTCAGGCGCCGGCGAACCGAGCCGTCGTACACCCGCTCACCCACTCGCACCACGGCCCCACCCAGCAGCTGCGGCTCGGTGCTGAAGCTGGCGATCACTTCCTTTCCAAACGCCTTGGACAGCCCGGCCTCGAGGCTCCGGCGGAGCGCGTCGTTCGGGGTCCGCGCCAGGGTAACGCCCGCTCGCAGCCGGTTGAACTTGATGTCGAGCAGCGCCGCATACTGGTTGGCGATGTCGCGCAGCCGCTGCGCGCGGCCCCGGCGCACGACGGCCTGAAGGAACAACACGAACTGCTTGGGAGCGTCCTTGAGACCGGCCCCAAGCAGGCGGCTCTTCTCACGCTTGGGCACGCGGGGCGACATCAACATGTCATTGATAGCCGGCGTTGTCTCGACCACGCCAGCGACGGCGTCGATCAAGTCGGCGTACAGCTCCGTCTTCCCGGTCCGTTCGCCGAGCTGAAAGAGCGTTTCCGCGTAGTTCCGGGCAACCGCGGGCGATTTCACCGGCCCGGCTCCAGGGTGGCAAGGTACGATTCGACCAGCTTTCGGTCGGTGTCACTGCCCAGCCGCTCGCCGATCAGCTTCGATGCCGCAGCGAGCGAGATGTCCACCGCCTCGCGCCGCAGCTCCACCAGCGCCCGCTCCCGCTCGGCCCCAATCTCGCGGCGCGCCCGCTCCAGCAGGTCTTCCTGCTCCTGCTTGGTCTTCTGCATCGCGAGGGCCCGTTCCTTCTCGGCCGCCGCTCGGGCGTCAGCCAACAGCCCGCTTGCCTGGGTCCTGGTATCGAGCAGGAGCTTCTTGTGCTCCTCGAGGAGCCGGGCCGACTCAGCCCGGTTGCGCTCCGCCTCGGCAAGCTGCTCCTCCAGCCGCTTCTCCCGCGCTTCGACCGCCCCCAGCAGCGCGGGCCAGGCAAAGCGCTTGAGCACCAGGAACAGGAGCCCGAAGACGACCAGCGTCCAGATCATGAGCCCGCCGTTCACTACCAGCGGGCCGCTGGCCTCTCCCCCCTCTTGGGCGACGGCGGGGACGGCGCCGAGCAGCGCCGCCCCAAGGCCGAGCCAGAACGCTCTCTTCATGGTGTGTACCTCAGAACGTGATCTTGCCCTGCATCAACAGCGCGATGACGGCCACGAACAGCGCGACGCCTTCGATCAGCGCGGAGAAGATCAGGCCGGCCGTCTGGATTCGCGCACTGTTCTCCGGCTGCCGGGCCATCCCCTCGGCCGCCGAGCCACCGATCCGCCCGATCCCGACACCGGCGCCAAGCACGGCGAGTCCGGCGCCCAGTCCGGCCCCGATGAGGCCGTAGCCCTTACCGGCCGTGGCGGCCGCAGCGTCCTGGAGGAAGGCAA
>Ga0105239_10007903_pt1 | contig 12160 bp, 6 predicted proteins | sample KBSC44metaG_FD_92761 | JGI IMG/M metagenome (GOLD analysis project Ga0105239, IMG submission 92761) | Corn rhizosphere microbial communities from Kellogg Biological Station, Michigan, USA - KBS C4-4 metaG | ecosystem: Host-associated > Plants > Roots > Rhizosphere > Soil | place: Michigan, USA...
CGGCCATCCTCATCGTGAGCACCGAGCTCGAGGAGGTCATCGCCGTCGGTGACCGAGTCGCGGTCATGTTCGCCGGCCAGATCGTCGGCATCCTGGAGGGTGAGGCCGCGACCTTCGAGGCCGTGGGCATGTTGATGGGAGGCGCACAGTGAACCGCGCGAGACGGATCCTCGGACCCGCGGTCGTCCCGGCGCTTGCCATCGTCAGCGCGTTCATCGTCGGCTCGATCTTCATCCTGATCACCGACTTCACGAACCTCCAGCGTCTCGGCACCGATCCGATCGGCGCGATCGGATCTGCAGCCGGAGGGGTCGTCGCGGCCTATCAGGCGATGATCGTCGGCGCATTCGGCGATCCCGCACGCATCGTCGCCGCGATCCAAGGCGGGACGCCGCGGCAGATCGCCGGGGCGATCCGGCCGTTGACCGAGACCCTGGTCGCCGCGACGCCGCTGATCTTCACCGGCCTCGCCGTTGCCATCGCCTTCCGGACGAGCGTGTTCAACATCGGTGTGGAAGGCCAGTTCATCCTTGGCGCGTTCGGCTCTACGGTCGGGTTGCTGTTGCTTCAGGACCTGCCGGCGCCGATCCCCTTGCTCGGGGCGATCGTCGCGGGTGTCCTCACGGGAGCCTTGTGGGGGTTCATCCCGGGGTTCCTCAAGGCGCGCACAGGCGCCCATGAAGTCATCACGACCATCATGCTCAACTACGTCGCGATCCAGGTCGTCCTATTCGGGCTGCGCTCCGACTTCCTCCGGCAGGAGGGGAGCTCCCAGCCGATCTCGAAAGTCCTGACGCCGATCGCGCGCGTGCCGGGGATCCTCGACCCGTTCGGCATCCCCAGCATCCGCCTGCACTACGGGTTCGTTCTCGCATTGGTCATGGCGGTCGTCGTTTCGTGGTTCCTGTTCAAGACCACGAAGGGCTTCGAGCTTCGCGCAGCGGGCTTCAACCTGACCGCAGCCAGGTATGCGGGGATGAGTGCGAGCGGATCGATCATCCTCGCGATGACGTTGTCCGGCGCTCTGGCGGCGCTCGGCGGGTCGATGGAAGTGCTCGGGACCGTCCCGCAGATGTCGAATGACATCAGCTCCGGCTTCGGATTCAACGCGATCGCGCTCGCCCTGCTCGCCGGTAACCGGCCGTTCGGCATCGTCCTGGCGGCGCTCTTGTTCGGCGCGCTCAGAACGGGCGGCGGTCTGATGCAGGTCCAGACTGGCATCCCGCTCGACCTGCTGTTCTTCATCCAGGCGCTGGTGATCATGTTCGTCGCCGCGCCCGGGTTGGTCCGCTCGATCTGGCGGCTGCGTGCGCCCCGCACGCCGACCGGCACGGCCGTCGACGGAGCGCGCGCGTGACCGCCGCGGTGATCACGGGCGGGACCGAGATGGGGACCGCCGCGCGTCAAGCGCTCCGTGCGGCGCGCGTCCGCGGCGCGATCATGGCCGTGCTCGGGGTCGTCGCGTTCGCGGCCGCCCGAGATGCGTTCAACACGACTGCGACGTTCGCCTTCTGGGTGGACAAGCAGGGCGGCCAGCTGGCGTCGTTCTCGACGAGCGTCGGCGTGCTGTGGATCCTGGCGGGTGTCGTCATCGGAGCGGCCGGGATCGCGCAGTTGGTGCGGGGACCCGCATTCCCGTGGCGCCGGACGATGCTGATCGTCATCCCGGTCTGGATCGCAGCGATCCTCGGCGCGCTCCTGGACGGCAGGACGGCCAACCTCACCGGTGTGATCGCCGGCAGCCTCGAGCTTGCCGTCCCGATCTCCCTCGGCGCCTTCGCTGGCATCCTGTCAGAGCGGAGCGGCATGCTCAACATCGCCATCGAGGGCAAGTTCCTGGTCGGTGCGTGCGCCGCGTCGGTCGCTGCGAGCGTCACGGGGAGTGTCATCGTCGGCGTGCTCGCTGCGCTCTTCGCTGGAGCCCTCGTCGGGCTGCTCCTCGCCTGGCTCGGCATCCGCTACAAGGTCGACCAGATCATCGCCGGCGTCGTCATCAACATCGGCGCGCTCGGGATCACCAACTTCCTGTTCCTGCGCGTCTTGTCCAAGAACACGGAGCTGAACACGCCACCGACGATCGAGGCGATCCAGGTGCCGGTCCTGAGCAACATCCCGATCCTTGGGCCGTTGCTGTTCTCCGGCACGCCGTACCTGTACTTCACGATCTTCCTGATGTTCTTCCTGACCTACATGCTGTTCCGAACGCGCTGGGGCCTGCGCCTGCGGGCGTCGGGTGAGAAGCCGTCGGCGGCCGGCACGGTCGGGATCGACGTCCTCAAGATCCGCTACCGCGCGATGCTGTTCGCCGGCATGCTCGGTGGCCTCGCAGGTTCGTATCTGAGCCTGTCGACGGCCGGCAGCTTCCAGATGAACATGAGCGCGGGCCGTGGGTTCATCGCCCTGGCCGCGGTGATCTTCGGCGCCTGGCACCCGATCTACGCGTTCGGTGCGGCGCTGGTGTTCGGCTTCTCCGATGCGATCCAGGCGCTGCTATCGATCCTCGGCGTCGATGTCCCGCCGCAGTTGCTCAACAGCGTCCCGTACATCGTCACGATCATCGTCGTCGCCGGCGTGGTCGGGCGGGTCCGTGGGCCGGCCGCGGCCGGCCAGCCGTACGACCAGGGCTGACCACGTGAGCGCGGGCTATCCCGAGCGGTCGGGACGGGCAGCCGCCCTACCGACCTACTACGAAGCGCCGCCCACGCCTCGGAGCGCGCCGGTCGGCACCCGCGAGCACCCGCTGCCCTTGATCATCGACAGCGACCCGGGTCTCGACGACGCACTGGCGATCGGGCTTGGTCTCGCGCGCCCCGAGCTGGACATCCTGGCCGTCACGACCGTCGGCGGGAACGCGGATGTCCGGCACTGCACGGAGAACGCACTGCGGCTGCTGCACGCCTACGGCCGCGACGACATCCCGGTGGCCGAAGGTGCCGCGGGGCCGTTGGTCGGCAGGGTCGTTCGCGCGACCGAGGTGCACGGGGAGGCCGGTATCGGCTCGACCGAGCTCCCGCCGGCGACCGCGCAGGCGGTCCCGGAGCACGCCGTCGAGTTCATCGCGCGGCTGCTGCGCGACCATCCCGAACCCGTGGCGATCGCGCCGATCGGCCCGCTCACGAACATCGCGCTCGTGCTCAAGTTGTATCCCGACCTCGCCGTCCGGATCTCCCACCTCTCCATCATGGGTGGCTCGATAGGCGAGGGGAACTCGACGGTCTCGGCGGAGTTCAACATCTACGCCGATCCCGAGGCGGCCGATGTCGTGTTCCGGTCCGGCGTGCCGATCACGATGATGGGCCTCGATGTCACCCATCAGGCGCTGTTCGATCGGCGCGCCGCGGAGGCACTGCGAGCGTCCGGGACGATCTCGGGGAGGATCGCTGCGGAGCTCACCGACTTCGCCCTCGATCGGAACATGGAATGGGGTGGCCGCACGACCGCCGCGATCCACGACGCGGTGGCGGTCGCCCACTTCGCCGTCGCAGACCTCGTGGAGGTCGCGCCCTACTACGTCGAGGTCGACACCACGGACGGGCCTGCGCGTGGCCGGACTGTGTGCGACGGGTTGCCGTACCGGCTCAAGCGATACGACCGGTCACCGAACGCCGAGGTCGGCATCCGCATCGACCGCGGACGCTTCGAGTCGCTCGTGCTGGACGCCTTCGCGTCGCTGCCCTAGCGGCCGTGCGCTACGTCGCGCTCGGCGACTCGTACACCATCGGGACGTCGGTCGAGCGCGAGGTGCGTTTCCCAGAGCTGCTGACCCGCGTGGAACCGCGATTGGAGCTCGTCGCGAACCTCGGGGTCAACGGGTACACGACGGCTGACCTGATCCGGGACGAGCTTCCCGCCCTGGCGGGCCTCGCGCCCGGTTTCGTCACGCTACTCATCGGGGTGAACGACGTCGTCCAGGCGATCCCAGCCGGGACATATGCGGCCAACCTCATCGAGATCTTCGATGTCCTGCTCGCCGCCGTCCCGACGGACCGCCTGGTCGCCGTGTCGATCCCGGACTACACCGTGACACCGGCTGGCGCCGACTATGGCGATCCGGCGCAGAAACGCACCGCGATCATCGCTGCTAACGGGGTGATGGCCGAGCTCTGCGGTGAACGGGGGGTCGCGTTGGTCGACATCTTCGATCTGTCATCACGTGCGGCCGTGGAACCCGAGCTCATCGCGAACGACGGGCTGCACCCGAGTGGTCGCCAATACGGTCTGTGGGTCGACCGGATCGCGCCGGTCGCCGCGCGGTTGCTCGACGGTCAAACGGTCGCCTAGGCGGTTTCCGTTGCCGCCGGTCAACGTTTTACCGGATCGATGATCCCGCGTTGACTTCCGCAGGTACCATGCGGGCGACTAGGGGGCGGAGCAGGGTGCTCTGATGCAGTCGTGAGGGGGGAACCGTCACATCATGTCCCATCGCCGCGTCAGCGCGCGCGCTGCGGCCGCCATGGCCGTCGTGCTCGCAAGCTCCCTCTGGACGCCCGTCGTCACCGCCACGAGCGCGGGTGCGGGCACGACCAGCGGGACGCATGACGCGACGACCCCGCTGACCGCGGTCGCTCCGCCGCCCTCCGCGCAGGCGACCCTCGCCGACGCCCCCTCGGATAGCGGCGAATGGGGGCCGCTCCTCGACTGGGGCGTCCAGGCCAAGCACATGATCCAGCTGTCGACCGGCAAGGTCCTGGTCTGGTCGACCGGTGACAACGCGCGGGTCTGGGACCCAACGACGGGCACGTTCACGCTGGCGCCGGCGACATTCGGCGACCTGCATTGCGCCGGCCAGGCGACCCTCGCGGATGGACGGGTGATCGTCGTCGGCGGCCAGAACGTCTCGCCCCACAACGGGACCAACATCACGTCGCTGTTCGACCCGATCACGCAGACCTGGACGCGCGGCGCCGACATGACCGACCTGCGCTGGTACGCCACGGCCACGACGTTGGCCAACGGCGAGGTCCTGGCGTCGTCGGGAGATGCCCCGGATGGGACGCGATCCACCATCCCGGAGGTCTATGACCCGGTCACCAACACGTGGCGGCGTCTGACGACCGCGTATCGCTCTCAGGGGCTATACCCATTCATGTTCGTCCTGCCGAACGGCAAGCCCTACGAAGCCGGCTCGACCACGAACACGGCCTATCTGGACCCATCCGGCACGGGGAACTGGACGCCCGGTCCGACCGGCTTGTGGGCGACGAGCGGCTACTCGGAGTCCCAGGCCATGTATCGGCCGGGCAAGATCCTTCGCGCCGGCGGTGGCGACCCCGCGATCGCACGCACTGCCGTGATCGACATGAACGCAGCGACGCCCGCATGGCGTGAGATCGACCCGATGGCGAATGCCCGCCGCCGCATGAACATGATCATCCTCGCGGACGGGCAGGTCCTGGCGATCGGCGGCACGGCATCCGCCGACAGCGAATCGGCGGCCGTGCTCGCGACCGAGATCTGGAACCCCGACACCGAGAAGTGGACGACGGGATCCTCGATGGCCGAAGCACGCATGTACCACTCCTCGGCCGTGCTACTGCCAGACGGACGGGTCGTCGTCGGTGGTGGCGAGGCGGCCGGCCGGCTGCGCAGCCAGATCTACTCGCCGCCGTATCTGTTCAAGGGTGCCCGGCCGACGATCTCGGGCTCGCCCGGGACCGCGGCCTGGGGCTCGAACTTCACGTTCACGAGCCCGGATGCCGCCGACCTCGTGTCGGTGGCCCTGATGCGTCCCTCTGGCTCGACCCATGCGATCGACATGAATCAGCGATACGTGCCGCTGACGTTCAACCGGTCCGGTACGACGATCACGGCGACTGCCCCGGCATCGGGCGGCATGGCACCCCCGGGCGACTACATGCTCATCGTCAAGAACTCGACTGGGGTCCCGTCGGTCGCGTCCTGGATCCGGATCGGGTCGGCGGCGAACATCCAGCCGGGGACGATCTCTGGGACCGTGACGGATAGCGGGACATCCGCGCCGATCAGCGGCGCGACCGTCTCGAGTGGCGGCCGCTCCACCACGACCAACGCGAGCGGCGTCTACACGCTCACGAACGTTGCGGCGGGCGAGGCGCAGGTCACGATCTCCGCTTCTGGCTACGCGACCGAGGTCCGCTCGGCCATGGTCACCGGCGGGCAGATCACGAGCCTGGACGTCGCCATGGCGCGACCGGGCGACATCGCCGGGACCGTGACGAACAGCCAGACCGGCGCGGTGCTGGCCGGCGTCACCGTCGGCTATCCGGGCGGCGTCACCGTCACGGATTCGACCGGGCGCTACGCCGTCAACGGGCTCCCGGCGGGATCCGCGGACCTGACCTTCGCCGCGACCGGTTTCGTGAGCGCTGACCGCACGGCCACGGTCACGGCGGGTTCCGTGACGACGCTGGACGTCCAACTCGCGCCCACGGCGACGTGGGTCAACGGCGAGGTCCGAGACGCGGTCACGACTGCGATCCTGCCCGGCGCCACCATCTCCGTGAACACGGGCCAGACCGCGACGACCGATTCGCAGGGTCGCTATCGGATCGACCTGCCACCGGGCACGTACCAGGTCACCGCCGCGGCGACCGGTTACGTGTCCTCCACAGGGACGGCCGTCATCAACGGCGGCAGTTACGCAACGGTCGACTTCAACCTCGCCCGAACGCCTTCGCCGGGGACGACGCTCACGTTCACCCCGACCGCGGACTCGACCGTGAAGTCATCGAGCCCGACCAAGAACTACGGCAAGGACACGGAGGTCAGGCTGCGTCTCGGCACGCCCTCGAACTCGACGGCCCAGTCGACCTACCTCAAGTACTCGGTATCGGGGCTGGCCGGACGCGCCGTGACGAGCGCCAAGGTGCGGATGCGCGTCACCGACGCCGGACCGCTCGGCGGGATCCTGTATCGCACGGGTAGCGGCTGGACCGAGACCGGACTGACGTACAACAACGCCCCGCCCGCGACCGGTAGTCCGCTGTACACGGTGGGCTCTGTCGCGGTCGGGCAATGGGTGGATCTGCCACTCCCCAACGGGACGATCACTGCCGATGGGGGCATCGATTTCGTACTGATGCCGAACGGATCCAACAGCGTCTACTACTCGAGTCGGGAAGGCGCTGACGCGCCGCAGCTCGTCGTCGATGTGGGCGGCGGCGCGACGCCCACGCCCACGCCCACCCCGACACCGACGGCCACGCCGACCGCGACGCCGACCGGCACCCCGACCCCGACCGCCACACCGACACCCACCCCGACAGGGACGGCAACACCGACGCCGGCGCCCACGGCGACACCGACACCGGCTCCGACGGCGACGCCAACGCCTACGCCCACGCCCACCCCACCGCCCGGTGGCGGTACGACAGTGCGCCAGATCACGTTCGAGGGCGGCCTGCTCGACCCGACGACCGGCGTCGATTCCGCGACAGGCGTCGTGACGCTGGACAGCGCGACCCCGATCCACGGGACCGCGTCTGCCCGGTTCGCGAACACGACCGGGTATCTGCAGGAGTCGTTCCCGGCCACGGCCGACACGTTCCTGACCATGCGGATGCGACTCGTGACGTTGCCGGCGGGCTCGCCACGGATCGTGTTCCTGTCGAACGCGGGGACGACCGTCGGCAATCTCACACTCAGCTCGGCTGGACGGCTACGCCTGCGAAACGCGTCGACAGCGGTCGGCGTGGAGTCGCCGGCCATGCTGGTGGGGAACACCTACCTGATCGGGCTGCACCAGAGCCGCGGCACCGGAGCGGATGCCGTCCTCGAGGCGTTCCTGGCGCCGGACGGTGGCACGTTCGGGGCACCGTTCGCGCGTATGACCAGCGGCACGTGGACGACGTCTGCGGACCGGACCCGGTTCGGCGCGACGAACAGCACCGCGGTCGACGTGACGATCGATGACGTGCTCGTGGGCAGCGGCGCGATGCCGAACGCTGTCGCATCGACCGGTGCGATCGTTCTCGCCGCTGCCGTGCCGGGCTCGTCGTACGCCTTCATCGCGAGAGATGGCTCGGCTGGCGGGCTCGCCGTCAACGACCCGCGCTTCACGTTCGCCTGCCCGGTCGCCGACACGGTCGCGTGAGCTAGCTAGACGACAGGTCAGCTCGGGGTCTGGCCCCAGAGGAACGCGGTGTAGGCATTCGGCGCCTGCGTCACCTGGTGCACGTCGCCATCGACGGTGACGATGTAAAGGTCGTAGTGGTCGTCGTCCGATGTCGTGGCGATGATCAGGAGCGCGTCGCCCTGCGGTGACCACTGACCACAGCAGGCGCCGGGTGTGAAGTCGGCCGTGAGGTTGCGATCGCCTGTGCCGTCCGGATGGACGAGGTGGACATCGTGAAAGTTGCCGGCGGTCGACGGCACGGGTGCAGCCCTCTGCCGGGCCCCGACGGCCCGGCTACCATTGGGCCCCGTGACCCTCGCGCCCAACGACTTCGTCCATCTCCACGTCCACTCGGAGTTCAGCCTGCTCGACGGCCTCGGCCGGATCACCGAGCTCGTGGACGCGGCAGCCGCGCAGGGCATGGACGCGATGGCGCTCACCGACCACGGAGCGCTATACGGCGCAGTCGCCTTCTACCAGGCGGCCCGGAACAAGGGGATCAAGCCGATCGTCGGCGTCGAGACCTATGTCGCGCCGCGGTCGATGACCTCGAAGGAGGGCAAGGCCGACAGCCAGCCCTTCCACCTGATCCTGCTTGCGCAGGACTACGCGGGTTATCAGAACCTGTGCCGGCTCGTGACCGACGCTCACGTCGACGGCTATTACTACAAGCCCCGCATCGATCACGAGCACCTGGCTCGCTACAGCGACGGCCTGATCGGGCTGTCGGCCTGCCTCGGCGGCGAAGTGGCGAAGGCCCTCGAGGTCGAGGACTGGGAGCTCGCTCGAAGCGTCGCCGGACAGTACGGCGAGATCTTCGGCAAGGATCGGTTCTTCCTCGAGCTCCAGGATCACGGGCTGGCCGAGCAGACGCGCCTCAACGGTCAGCTCCTACGCCTCGCGTCGGAGACCGATCTGCCGCTCGTCGCGACGAACGACCTCCACTACGTCCGCGCCGACCAGTCGGAGGCGCATGACGTGCTGTTGTGTGTCGGGACGGGGAACAACCTCGACACGCCGGGCCGGCTCAAGTTCGAGACCCACGAGTTCTACGTGAAGTCGGCCGCGCAGATGGGTGCGCTGTTCCCCGAGCAGGCCGAGGCGATCCTCAACAGCCGCCGGATCGCCGAGATGACGGACCTCGAGCTGCCCCTCGGTCAGCTCCGGATCCCGCACTTCCCGGTGCCCGACGGCGAGACCGTCGAGTCATGGCTGCGCAAGGAATGCGAGGCGGGTCTGGAGCGCCGCTACGGGACCGTGACGCCGGAGCTCCAGCAGCGGCTCGACTACGAGCTCGGCGTGATCATCTCGATGGGCTACGCCGGCTACTTCCTGATCGTGGCGGACTTCATCCGGTTCGCCCGTGAGCAGGGCATCCAGACGACCTGCCGCGGATCGGCGCCGGGCAGCATCGTCACGTACACGCTCGGGATCACGCCGGTCGACCCGATCCTGTACCAGCTTCCGTTCGAGCGGTTCCTGAACCCCGACCGCGTGACGATGCCGGACATCGACGTCGACTTCGAGGACGGCCGGCGCGACGAGGTCATCGCCTACGTCGGGCGCAAGTACGGCCAGGACCACGTCGCCCAGATCATCACCTTCGGCACGATGCTCGCCCGGGCGGCGATCCGCGACGTCGGACGTGTGCTCGGGCACAGCTACGGCGAAGTCGACCGCATCGCGAAGGCCGTCCCGAACCAGCTCGGCATCAAGCTCGATGAGGCGCTTCAGATCAGCCCAGCGCTGCGCGAGCAGGTCGACGCCGATCCGGCGGTCAAGCGCATCACCGACTTCGCGCGGCACCTCGAGGGCGTCGCCCGCAACGCCTCGACCCATGCCGCGGGCGTCGTCATCAGCCGCGAGCCGCTGACCGAGCTCATGCCCCTCCAGCGGGCCACCAACTCGGACTCGCTGATGACGCAGTACGAGATGCACGCGATCGAGGCGCTCGGGCTGCTCAAGTTCGACTTCCTCGGACTCTCGAACCTCACGATCCTGCGCCAGGCGGTCGATCTCGTGCGCGAGAACCGCGGCGTGGAGATCGACCTCGACCACATCCCGCTCGATGACGCCCGGACCTTCGAGCTACTCGCGTCGGGCGAGACGACCGGTGTCTTCCAGCTCGAGTCTGCCGGCATGCGCCGCTACGTCCGCGAGTTGCGGCCGACGTCCGTGTACGACCTCGCGGCGATGGTCGCCCTCTACCGACCCGGACCGATGGACAACATCCCGGCCTACATCCGGCGCAAGCACGGTCAGGAGGCCGTGACCTACCTGCACCCGTTGCTCGAGCCGTACCTGGAGAAGACCTATGGGATCTTCGTCTACCAGGAGGACATCATGGCCGCGGCGATCGCCCTAGGCGGGTTCACCGGGCCCGAGGCCGACACGCTCGGCTACGCGATCCGCAAGAAGAAGTCGAGCGTCCTGCGTGCCCAGAAGGAGAAGTTCGTCACGCAGGCCGCGGAACGCGGTGTCGAGCCCGCCGTCATCGATGCCGTCTTTACCGCGTTCGAGCCATTCGAGCGGTATGGCTTCAACAAGGCGCACGCGACCTGCTACGGGTTGATCGCCTACCAGACCGCGTTCATGAAGGCCAACCACACGGTCGATTACATGGCCGCCGTGCTGACCGCCTTCCGTGCGAACGAGGAAAAGGTCGCTGCGGCCGTCGCCGAGTGTCGGCGGATGGGCATCGAGGTCCGGCCACCTGACGTGCATGCCAGCCACCTCGAGTTCACCGTCGAGGGCGACGCGATCAGGTTCGGGCTCCTCGCCGTCAAGAACGTGGGGCAGGGGGCCATCGAATCGATCATCGCGGCGCGCGAGGAGGGCGGCGAGTTCCACTCGCTGACCGATTTCTGCACGCGGATCGACCTCCGGCTCGCGAACCGCAAGGTCCTCGAGGCGCTCATCAAGGTCGGCGCGTTGAACACGTTCGGACACCCCGCCCAGCTGTTGCTCGGTCTCGACGACGCGATCGCGGCAGCGCAGGCGACACAGCGCGACCGGATCACCGGCCAGACCTCGTTGTTCGACATGGGTGCGGCCGACGCGATGGCGTTCGAACGCCCGCTGCCGTCCGCGACCGAGGTCCCGGTGCGCGAGCGACTGCGCTGGGAGAAGGAATTGCTCGGGCTCTACCTGTCGGAGCATCCGATGGGCGAGGTCGCCGAACAGGTCGGCCGGTTCGTCAACGCCTACTCGGGCGACTTGCGCGACGAGACGCTCGACGGTCAGCGGGTCGTGGTCGGCGGGATCGTGACCGCCCAACGGACCGTGATCACCAAGCGGCAGGAGACGATGGCGATCGTGACGCTCGAGGATCTCCAGGGCTCGATCGAGGTCGTCGTCTTCCCGCGGTTGTACGAGACGACGCGCCCCTTGCTGCGTGACGGCGCGATCCTGCTCATCGCCGGTCGGGTCGATCACAAGGGAGAGGAGGTCTCGTTGCTCGCCGATCTCGTCGCTGATTGGGATGACGCTTCGGCACGCGGTCCCGAGGCTTTTGCGCGTGACGTCGCCGCCGGCGATCGGAGTGGCCGGAACGGCTCGTTCCGGCGGACGCCGGTCGCCGTCGGACCCGGTGCGGCCGCGCCGGTCGCGGTCGGGGCAGGCGCAGGCGCGGGTGGGAGCCAAGGTGGTGGTCCGCCACCCGGCGCGTTCGTCTCACCGCGACGCGACGAGGGGTCGGGTGGGCCGCCCGATGAGCTGCCGCACATCGCGCCGCCGGAACCCGTTCCGACCTATCTGGCGGCGGCAGGTGCCATCCCCGGCCCGATCGAGGATGCGCCGGAGGAGCCGCCCGTGCCGGACGAGGCGCGCGCACGGATCGTCGGGGACGCCACGGATGATGTCCCGGTCTCGGCGGGGCCGGGCGCTGTCCTCCACGTCCGCTTCGAGCGGAATGCCGGGCCCGATCGGCTCGTCCGCGCGATGGAGACCGTCAAGTTGCTGCTCCGCGACCGCCCAGGTGGCACCAGGGTCGTGCTGCACGTCCCCGCGTCGGGCGGTGGTCAGGCGCTCCCCATGGAGCTGCGCTGGGGCGTCGCCTACGACGCCGAG
>Ga0105239_10007904_pt1 | contig 12159 bp, 7 predicted proteins | sample KBSC44metaG_FD_92761 | JGI IMG/M metagenome (GOLD analysis project Ga0105239, IMG submission 92761) | Corn rhizosphere microbial communities from Kellogg Biological Station, Michigan, USA - KBS C4-4 metaG | ecosystem: Host-associated > Plants > Roots > Rhizosphere > Soil | place: Michigan, USA...
ACCAATTGCAGGGTAGCGAAACGTAATATAGCAGTATCGGCAAAGTTGGTCATGAACATCCGCATAAAACGGATGGCCTTAAAATCCTGGATGTTACCTACCTGCGCTTGATAATCGGTTATCGGGATCCTGAATTGGTACCAGTTAACCATTTGCGTACTGCCATTGGCTAGCTTTACCGAAGCAGTAACCTTATCGCTGACATAATTTTGGCCCACTACCATATCTCCGGGGCGTATAGATACTTTATATTGGAAGTAAGAATCTTCTATACTCATGTTATTATCCCGGTTGATATCCTCGCCATCGGGCAGTGAGGTAGCGGCTGAATTTTGTATCCCGAGTTCGGCCTGCGATTGTTCGGCCGTTTTGGAGTTACCGTCGGTACCGTTGTATCTACTATAACGATCCAAAATACCAGCCCGGGCCTGGTCAAGATCGCGCCCCTGATAATATTGATAATCATCAGAAGATGGGTCGGTTGAGAAACTGGTGGCAGCCTGCGCGTTTAGCCGGCTCGTTAGTTGTTGCACAACGGGAGCAAATTTCTTTTTCTCGTCGGCATCATTTAAACCATCTAAACCAACGTCCTGTAACCTGCGCGAATCCGGGTTATTATCAAAGGCATTTATTACGGGTTGTAGTTTTGCTACACGCCCCCAGTTGGTTTCGTCAACCTGCGACAGGTCGCCATTTACTGGCAAGGCGTTCTCTAAACTTTTACGCCCGTCTTTTAGTATGTCTTCGGATATACTGCCCAGGTTAAAATACAGGTCACCACCAGCTGAGTTTGGTTTGTAAACAAAGGGGTCCATCACCCAAAACTCAATGTAGGATACGTTTAATGATTCAAAATCATTGGTTTCCATTTTCCTGAACATGCCGCCCCAACGTGATTTTGGATTTTGCAGCGTACCATCATTATTGATACCGTTAGTGGTATAGTTGTATGGCCCGCGCACGGTTGGATAAAAGGCCAGGTTAAGTGTAGCAATACTTAATTGCTGCCCGGTAGCCGGCTGTTTGTATGGGAATACTTCCTGCTCAATGATCTGCCTTACATAATGGTTTGAAAGTTCAGACTTTGATATAGGAATACTGCCGGTGTTAGTATAAAATATAGGGTCGATATTATAAAATGCAAGTCGCGCCCGGTTATAGCCATAGCTCAGGTCGTTGGATAATCCAGCTTCTGAAAAGAGTTGCGGTGTACCTGATATTTGCCATGTATTGGCACTTTTTACGTCAATTACCGATTGACTATTCTCAAAATCATCCAGGTAGGAAGTACCATTTTTTGAACCGGCAAAATTAAGGGCGCCTGGGCTGCCGGGCAACAACTGTGCAAACTCACCCGAGAAATTTATAGACGACGGAACTTTGGTATGAATAAAGGGGATCTTATCAACCAGCCGCGTAAGCAGTCGCGACTCTGAACTATAATTAGCATCAAAACCCCATATCGTATTGGATATGGATTCTTGGCCTGCAACTTCATTCTGGTTCAGAGGCTGTTCTGTGAGGTGCATGATGGTACCGCCCAAAGCCAGTTTATCATTAACATGGTAATCCAACCTTGACCCATATAATGATTTTTGCTGCACACCAAACAGCTCGTTATTTTCCAGTTTAACTGTGATCGGCTGTCCCGATGATAACAGCGCCTGGTTCAGTATCCGGATACGGCCAGAATTATAATCAACCGTATAATCATTGCCTTCCTGCAGCTTTAATGAGCCGGCGGTTACAATGACTGATCCCTGTGGAATATTAACCGCGTTAAGCTGGTACTCGGAGCCTCCTGTGGAGGTATAAGTACCCTTGATCACATACCGGTTTAAATTGGGAAAATACTGTTGCGCTATGGTTTTGGTGGAGTCATACAGGGGCTGGTACACATACCGTTTAGCCAGATCTGATTCACCAGGCAAAAACTTTTTATTCAGATCGGAGCCGAAAGGTTCCAGTACCGGGAACATGATCCGACCGTTCTGCGAATCGATGGTGATCCCTTCCAAAAAGTCAAAATAGCCATCGGGTTGAAGATTATTTTGTTGATTGAGATTATCCAGGTCCGTTATCTGCAGCCAGAGCTTTCCTTTGGTATTTTGCCCCTCCTCCATCACCGTTTTTTCGATACCGGATTTGTCATCAAGCCGGGTAACCGTGAGTTTAAAATCGGTGGGGCTCACCTGGAAAGCACCTAATGAATAAATATTCTTCATCATCAGTTTCCAGGTAGGTAAATTGGTTTTCAGCAATTCGCCTTTCAGCAATTTCACAAACAACACCTTGGGTGTATTAGGGTCAACGGCTACATCACTACTAAACTCACCCACTTGGTATTGTTGTCCATTAACCGTATACTGGTAAGCTACCGCCAATACCTCATCATTATTTAAAGGGTAATTGAGCGATATATATCCCAATTGAGGGTGCAGGGTATACTCCTTATCGGTAAGTTTACGGGCGTAAGTGAGTTTTGAATAGTTATCCGTGGCTCCTGTGCTTTGAAAATAACTGGATACTGAGTTAGAATTGGTTTGACGCACATCAGCAGGTAAATTATTTAACAGCGAGTTTGATTGCTGCGCAAAACCAGGGCCTTTAAAGCCTGCCGGGTAAACGCTTCCGCCACCTTGTATCCGTGTTTTATTGTAGGGGTTATTTTCGCCCAGATCCAGGAAAGCCAATATATCCCTTGAATCGGTGGTTACGTTGGTACGATTGGTTGTCCAAACCTCAATTTTGGTAATATTGACATTGGAGCTGATAATAGGTATGCGCGATAGCGCCTTATCATAATTATCACGAAAATACTGTGATAAAAAGAAGTGTTTATTGGCCTCGTAATCGGCCGGTGTTACCCGGAACTCCCCTTGCTGCGAACCGTTGGTTATGGTAATGGTTTTGGATTGCGACCGCTGTTGCGATAAAATAGTGGTTACATCCAAGCGGCCAAATTTTAGTTTGGTTTTAAGACCAAACAGAGCCTGGCTGCCCGTAATAAGCGTGGTATTCAAAGGCATACTTACTGTACCTGCCTCTACTTTTTGAATGATCTCATCCGGCGATCCGGTGTAATCCAATTTTATCTGGTTATCAAACTGAAACTGCGCGTCGGTATTATAATTGGTGGTGATCTTTAATTTATCGCCAATATTTCCGGTTACGTTTAACTGTATCTTTTGATCGAAGTTAAAATTAAACTGGTTACGCTGCCTGGTATTAAACAACGGGTTCTGGTTTTGATTTAACTGGCCTGCCAATATCATTTCTGCCGATCCCTGGGGTCTTATATCAATAGTTTGGCCGCCAAAAATTTGTTCAAAAGTGCGGCTGCGTACTTTTATTGATGGTATAAAACCGGGCTGCTGAGAATCATACGCGTAATTATCAGCCAGTTGCTGATAGTATATGCGCTGGTTTGATTTGCTCTTTAACTTTAAATATTGTGCAAATGTTAAATACTGTGGCGGGCGATATAATAAGTTACCAACCCTTTCATATAATATATACCGGTTAGTAGCAGGGTCGTATTCAACTGTTCGTATCAGATTGGGAGGGTCCGGATCAAAAATACCTTCCCGGAGCCTTAGGTTTTTAGGTTCGGTTAGGTTTACGGGAGTGCCCGAGAGCGTCGTATCTCTTTTAGCACTTGTAACGCGTTGTTGTGCATACACACTTCCCAGCCCACTAAATGCCAAAATAAACAACACACTTATAATAATATTATAAGTAAATATTTTTATCAAAGGTCAAGTTAGAATTTGTACGTAATTATAGAGTTTTTAACGCAAACTTTATAAGCTGTTCTACGGTTAAATCTCCATTATTTTTATTGATCTCCTGATCCAATACCTTCTCGGCAGCGTTACGTGCAAAGCCCAGCATTACAAGTGCCGAAAGCGCCTCGTCCTTAACAGTTTTGCTTACAGGCACAACCGTTAAGGTATCAGGACCTTCCTTACGCAACTTATCCTGCAGCTCCAATATAATACGCTGTGCCGATTTGGGACCTATGCCTTTGATACGTTGTATTAAAGCAACATTGCCGCTAACAATAGCTGCTTGTATTTCGGCAGGGGTAATTGATGATAACATCATTCGCCCCGTATTAGGTCCTATGCCGGATATGGATACCAGGTGTAAGAACAAGCGACGCTCACCGTCATCTGCAAAACCATATAAAGTGAGCGCATCCTCTTTTACGTACTGCCAGATAAATAGTTTACAATTTTCTACTTCTCCAACCCTTGAATATGTATTTAACGATATATTAATGTGATAGCCAATACCACCCGCGTCTATAACAACGTGCGAAGGACTTTTGAATACCAGTTTGCCACTAATATAATCGTACATAATATTATTATTTAATTTGAGGGTATCAAGTAGTTAGTATCAAGTATCACGACTAAATACTGAATGCGTTATTTCAAAAATCTTGATACTTGATACTAACTACTTGATACTATTATTTACTTTCCTTTGAGTTTATCAAAAATACCTTTTGGTTTGCCGGCTTCAGCTTTTGCCTGGGCATCAACAACCGCTATGGTGATCATGTTTACAATTTCGCGAACCGAGCTACCCAGTTGTAATACGTGCACTGGTTTTTTCAGACCCAGCAATATAGGTCCTACAGCTTCCGCACCGCCAATTTCCTGTAATAGCTTATAGGCAATATTCCCAGATTCAAGGTTAGGGAATATCAGGGTATTAGCTGGTTTCCCGTTTAAGGTTGAAAATGGAAAGTTATCAGCCAGCAAGTCGGAATTCAGGGCAAAGTTGGCCTGCATATCACCGTCAACTACCATATCCGGATATTGCTTGTGCAGCAATTTCACCGTTTCCCTTGTTTTTTCGGGGATAGGGCCCTCATTTGAGCCAAAATTAGAATAGGATAGTATGGCTACCCGCGGGCTGATATTAAACTGTTTAACAGACCGTTCTATCAGCACGGTGATGTCTACCAATTCCTGTACGGTTGGGTTTTCGTTCACGGTAGTATCACCAAAAAATACCGGGCCTTTTTGGGTGATCATCATATACATACCAGCCACCCTGTTCACGCCATCTTCTGTGCCGATGATTTGCAGAGCAGGTTTAATGGTAGGAACATAGTTCTTGGTCAAGCCTGAAATCAGGGCGTCGGCTCTGCCAAATTGAACCATACAAGCACCGTAATAGTTACGATCGCTCAGCATTTTACGGGCTTCAAATAAGGTTACCCCTCGGCGCTGGCGTTTTTGATACAGGAACTCGGCATACTCCTCCATGTTTTCACATTTCACCCGAGGGTCAAGGATCTGCACATCACCGAGGTCGAGATCATTCTCGCGCATGATACGCCTGATCTTATCTTCGTTACCCAGTAATATCGGGGTAGCTATACCCTCTTCTTTTACGATCTGGGCCGATCTTAATATTTTGTAATTATCAGCTTCGGCAAAAACCACACGTTTAGGGTTTTGCTTGGCTTTATTGGTTAGGTTACGCAGCAGTTTATCATTGGTACCCAATCTTGAACGTAGTTCTTCGTAATAAGCCTCCCAATCGGTTATCGCTTTACGGGCAACGCCCGATTCCATGGCTGCCTTAGCCACAGCAGATGATACCTCAACAATGAGTCTTTGATCCATCGGTTTAGGGATGATATAATCCCTGCCGAATTTAAGATTAGTAGTATTGTAAGCCAGGTTTACTGCTTCCGGAACCGGTTTTTTAGCCATCTCGGCAATAGCATGCGTGGCAGCTATTTTCATGGCCTCGTTAATGGCTGTAGCCCTTACGTCAAGCGCTCCTCTGAAAATATATGGGAAACCCAATACGTTGTTCACCTGATTTGGATAATCAGAACGACCGGTAGCCATAATGATATCATCACGGGTTTGAACCGCCAGATCATAATCAACCTCAGGAACCGGATTAGCCATCGCAAACACGATAGGTTTTTTAGCCATTGACTTTAACATATCCGCATCAACCACATTGGCTGCAGAAAGGCCAACAAAAACGTCGGCGTTTTTCATGGCATCGGCCAGTGTTTTAACATCTGTACGGGTAGTGGCAAATTCCAGCCTGATATCATCCAGATCAGTACGCTCCGGTGTCAACAGACCATTAATATCAAACATCACCAGGTTTTCTTTTTTCACACCCAGTGAAAGGTACATTTTGGTACACGATACAGCAGCTGCGCCGGCACCATTAACTACCAGTTTTATCTTATCAAGCTTTTTGCCCTGTATCTCGCAGGCATTCATTAAAGCAGCACCCGATATAATGGCCGTACCATGCTGATCATCGTGCATAACCGGGATATTCATTTCAGCTTTAAGCCTGCGTTCGATCTCGAAGCAGGTTGGGGCCGATATATCTTCCAGGTTAACGCCACCAAAGGTAGGTTCAAGCGCTTTTACTATAGTCACAAACTCATCTACACTTTTGGCATTTACCTCCAGGTCAAACACATCAATATCGGCATAGATCTTGAACAACAGTCCCTTCCCTTCCATTACCGGCTTGCTGGCCTCAGGACCTATATTACCCAGACCTAATACCGCGGTACCATTACTAATAACCGCCACCAGGTTACCCTTGGCTGTATATTTATATACATCTTCTACATTTTCTGCTATACGAAGACAAGGCTCGGCAACACCCGGCGAATAAGCCATGGTGAGGTCGCGTTGTGAATTGGTTGGTTTGGTAGGTACTACCTGTATTTTCCCTGGACGACCTTGTGAGTGGTAGTTTAAGGCGTCCTGTTTACGGTTGTTCTTGTTCATTTTCTCAAAATTCAAGCGCTCAAAATTACAATTCTTTTTATGGTAACCCGAATAAAAAAGCCCGGCTTTGAAATGCATCAAAACCGGGCCCCTCATATTCAGGTATTTAATCTTTTTTCACTATCAATTTCATTTATAGGTACAGGTTTTTGCACCTAAGTTCTTATATCCTTTAATTATAAAACTCTTTTGCTGTGCGGGCTAACCGCCGCGCTCGTTGAATCGTCATCCCCATTACTTACTTTAATGCTTACCCCAACCGGGGCGCGGTTACTTTTCAAATGATTCCAGACTTTCAGATCCTGCACTTCAACGCCATACTTATCAGCAATAGAGGCCAGCGTTTCCCCTTTTCTAACCCGATGGCGGGAAGGCATTTTACGCTCAGGTTTATTTTCGGTATAGGAAGCATAAGTTACTTTTGACCCTGGCGCAACGGCATCACCACCATTCAGCACATTATATAAAACGGCATAATTCTCTTTGGCAACCTGCGGCAGTATCAACCTGCGTGGCGATGCCGGTGAACCGTTAACTATTAATCTTCTGTAAGCTGGGTTCAGTATAGCCAGTTCATTGATATTCACTTTAAGCGCCTGTGATATGCTACTTAGCGCAACATATTTTTTCACCATAACCGTATCTGTCTTCAGCGAAAAGTTACAGCCTTGTGGAACAATGTTATGCTTGCTAAAATAATGCATTACATAATTCATCGCAATAAAAGCCGGTACGTAACCCCTGGTTTCGGCAGGCAGGTATTGACGGGCGCTCCAAAAATCATTTGCCCCTGCTTTTTCAACGGCGCGTTCTACATTGCTTTTACCGCAGTTGTAAGACGCAATGGCCAATAGCCAATCGCCAAATTCCTGGTAGGCATCTTTTAAATAAGCGGCAGCTGCATAGGTGGCCTGTATAGGGTCGCGGCGTTCGTCAACATAACTATCCATGTTTAAGCCATATAATTTGGCAGTAGTAAACATAAATTGCCACGGACCTGTTGCACCTACTCTTGATACCGCATTAGGATCAAGCTTTGATTCAACAATCGACAAAAATTTTATCTCTTCGGGTATGCCCGCATCGCGGAATGCTTTTTCGTAGATTGGGAAATAATATTTAGAAAGACCTATCACCTGACCCATCTCATCGCGGTTTTGCATGTACAGGTCAATATAGGTTTGTACATATTCGTTATACTCCAGCGGGATGTCTTTACTGATAGAGTCTAACCTGCGCTCATAAATACCCCTTAGTGGCGCTGGGCCGACAGGTTGGGCAACAGCTTTTCTCAGGATGGTATCCTGTGAAATACTTGGCCATTGAAATGTTGATTTTGAAGAAGCGTTTGCGTAAACAATTTGCAGTGATAAAAAGCAGATGGTAAGCGTAAATAGTTTCTTCATTCTTTAGGGATTTAAATTAACCAAAGACTATAACCAACACGGTTATTTTACTAAATTATTAATTTTTTTAAAGCTCAAGGAAATATTTTGAAAAATTCAACAGTTCCTGTTCGTTAAAATGCTTAGCAAGCAATTGTAAACCTAACGGCAAACCCTTACTATTATTGCCAACAGGCAAGGAAATAGCAGGCACACCTGCTAACGATGCTTGTACGGTAAAAATATCAGAAAGATACGTTACTACTGGGTCTTTTTCTTCTTTGCCTATAGCAAACGCGGGCTCCGGAGCTGTGGGTATCAGGATAAAATCATACTCGTTTAATATCTGGTCGGTTTTTTCCCTGATCAGACGGCGTACTTTCTGGGCTTTGGCATAATAGGCGTCATAATAGCCAGCGCTGAGTACAAATGTTCCCAGCATGATACGGCGTTTTACTTCTTTACCAAAACCTTCAGACCGCGATCTTTTATAAGTTGATTGCAGATCATCTGCCGATGGACTGCGATAGCCGTAATGCACCCCATCGTACCTGGCCAGGTTTGACGAAGCCTCGGCCATAGCCAAAATATAATAAGCAGGTACCAGGTAATCCAATTGCTCAAAAGCAATAGAAGTTACCGTATGACCGTCTGCACGCAGTTTATCAATATATTTTATCAGCACATCTTTTACCTCAGCATCAACACCCGGGCTTGAGATGGCCTCCTGTAAATAAGCGATTTTTTTTTTGCCTGTTTTTTCGATATGTTCAGAAAATGCGGGTACTTCTTGCTGGGCCAATGTACTATCATAATCATCAGGGCCGGCCATAACTTCCAGCAGCAAAGCGGCATCTTCTACCGATCTGGTGATGGGACCAACCTGGTCAAATGATGATGCGAAAGCAATAATACCATGTCTTGAAATACGGCCATAAGTGGGTTTTAAACCGATAACGCCACAAAATGAAGCGGGCTGTCTTACAGAGCCACCGGTGTCGGTACCGATAGCTGCATGACACATATTGGCCTGCACAGCAACAGCCGAGCCGCCTGATGAACCACCCGAAACTTTGGTTTCGTCGGCCATATTTTTTACCGGGCCGAAGTAAGAAGTTTCGTTGGCACCGCCCATGGCAAATTCATCGCAATTACAGCGGCCAATAATAACCACATCTTCGGCCAATAAGCGCTCAACAATGGTTGATGAATAAATAGAGGTGAAATCTTTTAATATTTTTGAGGAGGCACTTACCTGGTGCCCTTTATAGCAGATGTTATCTTTTATGGCGATAACCATTCCGGCCAGTTTGCCGGCAGTACCGTTTTTTATACGGTCGTCAATGTTTTTTGCATTGATCAATGCCTCCTGCTCAAACACCTCGTTAAAGGCATTTAAATGAGCATTCTTTTTTATTTGATCCAGATAGTTGTTTACCAGTCCTTCAACGGTAATTTCCGCACGTTGCAGCCCACTCCTTATTTCACTTAAAGAGGAATAAAATTTAGCCATGGGGCTAAAATAAAAAACTTATCTGTTGAAATAAGAAATAATTCAACAGATAAGTTCATATGCAGTAAACAAAAGTATCAAGACACTAGTATCAAGTATCAAGACAGCTACATTAAAGCTTTCAAAAATCTTGATACTAGTTACTTGATACCTAATACTAAATACTAAACTTTAGGTTTTTCTTCAGTAGTTGTGTTGCTTTCGCCGTTTTGCGCGTCTTTAAATTCTTTAACGCCTTTTCCTAAACCTCTCATTAGTTCAGGTATTTTTTTACCGCCAAACAATAAAAGTATTGCAATGATGATCAGAATAATTTCTGGTGCGCCTAATCCACCCATGATTTTTAAGTTTTATGTTATGTAAATATTATTATGACTTGTGTTATTCGTGTTCTGTTTTAACAGGATCTGCGGTTGTTTTCTTAGTAAGGTCGATGTGTGTTTCAGCTACCGGCTCACTTTCATGAGTACTTACGTAAGTATCCGAGATAGGGATTGTGTTGGGCACTGTATTTTCTATACCATGTATAGGGTGCTTCACTTCATTATCTTCTATAGTAGCTGCAGTTGTGTGCTCCGTAGTATTTTCTTCAGCAAGCGGGGTATCTTTTACCGTGGTTTCGGTTTTCTTTTCCTCGTAGTTGTTGATCTGGTTGTTGATCTCACGTTTTACATCCTCAGATGCATCTTTAAAATCGCGGATGCCTTTACCTAAACCGCGTGCCAGCTCAGGTAGTTTATCACCTCCAAAAAGCATTAATGCTGCAAAAAGTATCAGTACCATCTCGCTCGTACCAATATTTAAAAATAAAAAAACTGAACTTAGCATAGCATTTAAATTAAGGTTACAAATATATACAATTAAAATTTCATAAAGTTCATAACTAATTAGTTAGGTGCCAGCCACGTTTTAGGATTGGTTGGATCCTTCACTTTATAAACTTCAAAGTGAACTTCCGTTTCCCCGGTCGACGAATCTGTCGCTACCGTTCCTAACGCTTGCTTGGTACTAACTTTTTGCCCCCTGGCCACACTAACCGATCGTAAATTGGCATACACCGTAAAATATTCCCCGTGAACTATCATCACCAGGTAAGTACCGCTTACGTCAACAACCCTCACTACTGTACCATCAAATACGGCCCTTACCGAGCTTCCAGGATTGGTTCTGATATCAATACCGGTACTTTCGCTCTTTATCCCCTCCGGCGTGGTGTACATACCAAAACCCTGGGTAATCACTCCATTGGCAACCGGCCATGGCAAACGACCACGGTTACCCAAAAAGTCATTTGACAGTTTAGCGGCCTCAGGTGTCGCATTCAACACACTCGACTCGCTCCGTGCCACTGGTTTAGATGGGGCTACCGGAGCAGGCCTGTTTTCTGCCTTTGCTTTAGCTGCCGCTATTCTGGCGGCTTCTCTTGCTTCAGCCTCGGCCTTGCGCCGGGCTTCCTCAATTTCTCTGCGGATAGTTGAGGCAATTTCCCTGTTGGTTTTGGCTATTTTTGCCTGAACCTCCCGTTGCTGCTGTTTCAGCTGCCCTTCGTGTTGCGACAGGTCACTTACTACTTTTACCTGGTTGTTCTTTTCTTTACCAAGTGTTTCTTTTTCCTTTTGCTGATCGGCCAGCAGGTTACTCTTTTCCTGCTTGTTTTTATCCAGCTCGTTTATTTTTATGTGCAGTTCTTTTTGGGTTCCCTGTATATAACCCGCCTGCCGCTCGCGGTAGGTACCAAACTGCTGTAAATATTTTAATCGTTTATAGGCTTGGTTAAAATCTCTCGAAGCAAAAAGAAACATCAGCTTATTGTAAGCGCTTTGATTGCGATATGCAAAAAGCACCATGGCTGCATATTCTTTTTTTAGCTGGTCAAGCTGGCTTTGTAAACTATGTACGGTATTATTGCTCTCAGAGATCTGGTTATCTAAATTTCTTACTTCTGAGTTAATGATATTTATTTTCTCTTCCCTCAGGTTTATCTGCGCTTTTAAAAGACTCAACTGTTTTAAAGTAGCTCTTTTATTTTGAGAGGTTTCCTGGTAATCCTTATTCAGTTGTTCCAGTTCTTCTGATAATTTATCACGTCTGCGTTTTAACTCCTGACTGCTTTGAGCATGCACATCAACCGCTATAAATACCGCTATTATAAAAAATACTGCTTTTAAAAATTTCATCAAACAAACATAATTAATTATTTGGCCGGCTCGTAATTGGCGGGAATATTGAACGGATATTCCTGCGGTACGTCAAAGTCGGCCTTTGTATAATGCAAATTAACCTGTATTTTTTTATCTTTTACTACTGATGCGATATCTATTTGCGATGGCATAACCCGATTAGTTGCCTGGATAAAGCTATTGTTAACCACTTGCAGCGATTGTCCCGCACTTTCATTGGACAAATTTGTTTGGGTAACTTTCAGATCGGCACCTAAAACCAGCTTGTATAACAGATCCTGCAGGCT
>Ga0105239_10007906_pt1 | contig 12157 bp, 9 predicted proteins | sample KBSC44metaG_FD_92761 | JGI IMG/M metagenome (GOLD analysis project Ga0105239, IMG submission 92761) | Corn rhizosphere microbial communities from Kellogg Biological Station, Michigan, USA - KBS C4-4 metaG | ecosystem: Host-associated > Plants > Roots > Rhizosphere > Soil | place: Michigan, USA...
CCGTGTTGCGCATGAACTGGTGCTGCAGCACCTCGACCTCGTGATCGAGGGTCTTGTGCAGCCGGTCGACCAGATCGCTGATCGAAATGTCCTGCTTGACCCGGTAGCCGCGCCCGTAGAAGCCGCGCTCACGCCAGCCCGAGAGATTCAGCACCGTCTCGCGCAGGGTCTTCGACGGGATGGTGCCGGTATGCACCGAGACACCGCCCAGGCGCCGGCCCCTGTCGACCACCAGCACCGACTTGCCGAGCTTGGCCGATTGCACCGCTGCGCGGCGCCCCGAAGGGCCGCTGCCGATGACCAGCATGTCGTAGTCCATGTCCCCGTCCCCTTTGTGCGCCGCAACAAGCTAGACCGGGAAGAATGTCATGTTCAACTGGCAACGCACCATTCCAGCGGCAGGCGAACCCGCCAATGCGGCCAAAAGCACGCGAAACCTTAACCGGACGGCAAGGCTTACGTGCAATGGTCATATCGAGGGACCACTGGGGTAGCAGAGTTGGCGATTTCCAAGAGTGATGCGCTGTCTGGCGCAGAGACTGGTTTTTGGTCCGGTCTTCAGAGCAGTACCGTTGTCACCGATCTGCGCGAAGGCCTGTTCCGCTTCATCGCGCTCGCAGTGGCGGCAGTCTTCATCTATCGCGGCGTGCACAATCTCGTCATCGACAGCGGCCGGCTCAACGTCCTGATGCTGCTGATCTCCGAGACGCTCACCTTTGTCTGGCTGCTCTTGGCGCGCCGCCCGCTGGTGCGTGACTGGAGCCCTTTCACCGTCTTCATCTCGCTGACTGCGGGCTTTGGCTCCGGGCTCGTTTCGCTGCAGGAAGGCATCGCAATCGTCCCGCTTTACGTGGCGGCACCGCTGCAGTTCCTCGCGCTTTGGGTGGTCATATGGGGGAAAATGTCGCTCGGCCGATCTTTCGCCATCCTGCCGGCCAATCGCGGCGTGGTTACAGGTGGCGCCTACCGGTTCGTGCGGCATCCGATCTATGCCGGCTATCTGGCGGGACACATCCTGTTCCTGCTGTCGAGCTTCTCGGTCTACAACTTCACCGTCTACGCGATCATCACCCTGTTCCAGATCCATCGCATCCTGCGCGAGGAGCGCATCCTGGCGCTGACGCCGGAATATCGCGACTATCTCGAGCGGGTTCGCTACAGGCTTTTCCCCGGCATCTTCTGACATCGCGCCCGTCCGCCGGTGCGCACGTTCCTTGAATTCCAGGCCGCCCTCACCATTTGATCAGGCGCAGGCATCCTGATGCGGATGCCGCGATTGAGGAACGGCCATGAACGCACGCGTATTGGACGGCGAGATCATCACGACAAGGTTCGAGGACACCCGCGCTTATCGTGGAGTGCGGACAAGGCGCATCTTTGCCTTCCTGCTCGACTATTTCTTCGTCGCGCTGCTGACCATTCCTTTCGCCATCCTGGTCGCCGTGCTCGGGCTTTTGACCTTCGGCCTCGGCTGGGCGCTGTTTTCCGTGCTGGTGCCGATGGTCGCCATCCTCTACATCTGGAACACGCTGGGCAGCCGCGACCAGGCGACGACCGGCATGAAGATCATGGGCATCCGCCTGGAGAAGCTCGACGGCAGCCGTATCGACGGCATGACGGCGGTGGTGCACTCCGTGCTGTTCTGGGCCGGCAACGTCATCCTGACGCCGCTGGTGCTGCTGGTCACACTGTTCTCCGATCGCAAGCGCACCCTGCACGATCTGCTGCTCGGCACCGTGGTCACCCGCACCGACATCTGACGGTGTCCACGGCCGCATCCGTCAAACGACTGCCCCGCCTGTACCTAAATATGAACAGGCCGAGGACGTCGCGGCAGCACAATCCTGTTGAATTTTTCGCCAACCGGGCCAAAGGTAGGGCGATTCGCAGGAGCGTTTCCAAGATTAGATGACGCAGCATCCGACCCAGTCGCCGCAGTTCTTCCTGACAGCGCCGTCACCGTGCCCCTATCTGGAGGGACAGTTCGAGCGCAAGGTGTTCACGCACCTCGTCGGCGACAAGGCGCCGGAGATGAACGACCTCTTGACGCAAGGCGGCTTCCGGCGCTCGCAGAACATCGCCTACCGCCCGGCCTGCGAGTCCTGCCGCGCCTGCGTCTCGGTGCGCATCCTGGCGCAGGAGTTTAAACCCAGCCGCAACATGCGCCGCGTCACCCAGCACAATGCCGATCTCGTCGGCGCCATGCATGACGCGCAGCCTTCGACCGAGCAATACTCGCTCTTCCGCAGCTACCTCGACGCCCGCCATCGCCGTGGCGGCATGTCGGACATGACCGTGCTCGATTACGCAATGATGGTCGAAGACACGCATGTCGACACCAAGATCATCGAATACCGGCGTCGCGGCCCGGACACTTTCATCACCGGCAAAGGCCAGGGCGAACTGATCGCGGTGGCGCTGACCGACAAGATGGCCGACGGCCTGTCGATGGTCTATTCCTACTTCAATCCCGACTTCGAGGATCGCTCGCTCGGCACTTTCATGATCCTCGATCACATCGCCCGCGCCAAGGCGATGGGCCTGCCCCACGTCTATCTCGGCTACTGGGTCAACGGCTCGCGCAAGATGAGCTATAAGATGCGCTTCATGCCGCAGGAGCATCTCGGTCCGAAAGGCTGGGAACGCTACGACCACGAAGCGGTCAGTCGCTGATCCGCCCCACGCTTCATCCTTAAACTGTTTCAAGGAGGAGGATGCTGGTCTTCCGGCCATCAGGCTGGAAGGACCGCGGCATGGCCGCTTTGCGCCTCCTCAAGATCGTTTTGCGAGACTGCCGAGTGTCAACCCATACCGATCACCAGAAAGGTCTCCTGCTCACCGCCCTCGGCGGGCTGACGCTGACCGTCGATATTCCGTTGATCCGGCTTGCCCACGGCGAGGCCTGGACGATTCTGCTGCTGCGCACCGGAAGCATGTTCGTTGCCGCGCTTGTCATCTGGGCGATCTGGCGCTCGTTGAGCGACAAGGCGCCAAAACTCATCCCAGGCCGGCTAGGTCTGGTGGTCGCCACGCTCTATGGGCTCGGCTCGATTGCTTTCATCACCGGCGTCTATCACACCTCGACCGCCGACCTCGTCTTCATCCTGGCCTTCACCACGATGTTCTCGGCGCTGCTATCCTGGCTGTTCCTGAAGGAGAGGCCGCGGCCGGCGACACTCGCGGCGCTGGTGCTGATGATCGTCGGCGTCGCCATAATCGTCGGCGATTCGATCGGCGCCGGAAATCTGTTCGGCGACATCATGGCGTTGTGCGCTGCACTGTGCATCGCATGTGCCATCACCGTCTCGCGGGCCAGCGGCAGGGAGATGGGCTTCACGTCGCTGGTGGGAGTGATCCTGCCGTTCGCCGTGGCGGTCTTCATGGTGTCGAAGACCGGGTTTCACGTCGACGCGCCGTGGTGGATCCTCTTCAATGGCGCCGTGATCATGCCGATCTCATTCTTCTGCCTCGCCAACGGACCGAAATACATTTCCGGGCCGGAAGTGGCTATGTTCTACCTGCTGGAAACGGTGCTGGCACCGGTCTGGGTCTGGCTGATCTTCGCCGAGGCGCCTTCACGCAACAGCCTGATCGGCGGCACGATCCTGATCGTGACGCTGGTCGCTCATTCGCTTTGGCAATTGCATGAGGGCCGCAAGCGCCGGGCCGCGCTTGCCGTGGTTCACCCGGCCTGAATCTTCCTGGGCTCAGCAGCCGCCTCGATTCGGGGCGGCCCGCCGGCCTCGTCGGCCACTGGCGGGATCTCGTCCATATATTCCACCTCGCGCAACCATTCGCGCCAGATGGCGACGAGCAACGCCATCAGCACCGGGCCGATGAAGAGGCCGAGAAAGCCCATCGTCTTGACGCCGCCGATCAGCCCGAAAAAGGTCGGCAGGAACGGCAGTTTGATCGGCCCACCGACCAGCTTCGGACGCAGCGTCTTGTCGACGATGAAGAGCTCGACCGCGCCCCAGATGAACAGCGCCAGGCCGGCGACCATCTTGCCGCTGGCAGCGAGATAGATCGAAACCAGCGTGAAGGAGAGCGGTGCGCCGCCGGGGATCAGCGCCATGATGCCGGTGAGCGCGCCGAGCGTCACCGGCGACGGCACGCCGGCCAGCCAGTAGGCGATGCCGAGCACCAGGCCTTCACCGATGGCGATGATGGTCATGCCGGTCACGGTCGACGAGATGGTTGCCGGCACGACACGCGAGATGCGCTCCCAGCGCGTCGGCAGGATGCGCTCGCCGAGGCGATCGATCTGCGCGGCAAAGGCCTCGCCGTCGCGATAGGCGAAGAACAGCGCGATCATCATGAACAGCAGCGTGAGCAGCAGGCTGAAAGCGCTCCCGCCGGCGGCCAAGGCACCGCGATAGATGTTACCGATGTTGGAGCCGCTGACCAGCTGGATCAGTTCGCCGATGCCGCCCGGGTGGCCAAGATTTGTCGTCCACTGGCCGTCCAGCCACTCGCCGATCACCGGCATGGTGGCGATCCATTGCGGTGTCACCGCGCCGTGGCGGTTGGTCTCGATCGCCCAGGTCACCCATTCACGCAGCTCGTTGATGGCATAGGTGCCGGCAAGCGCGATCGGCACCACCAGGAAGGTGAGGATGAAGAGTATGGCCAAGGTCGCGCCGATGGTACGATTGCCACCGACGGCGACAAGCAGTTGGCGATAAAGCGGCCAGCTGGCAAAGGCGATGACGAGCGCGGCCAGCACCGGAAACAGGAAGCCGTGGAAGAAATAGACGCCGGCGGCGACGATCAGCACCAGCAGCCAGCGCGCCGCCGACAGCGGCGGGATGACGGCAGACCTTAGCGGCGTCGAAAGACCGAACAGGCGCTGCCCCGGCTTCTGGATCTCAGCCCGCTTCAACCTGGCGTTTCTCCCTGCCCGACAAATTTCCGTGACCGCTTATGCAGCATCATAGTGCAGCAATCGTGACGATAGTCCAAATGATTGGGTGGAGCTGCCAATCTCCTCCCTTGTCGGGGAAGGTGGATCGGCGCCCAGCGCCGAGAGGGATGACGGGTGCTGGAAGGAATGAGCCGTCAGCGTTCCCTGGAGCACCCCTTATCCGTCGCCTTTGGCGACACGTTCTCCCACCAGGGAAGAAGGGGGAGCCTCATTACCCGAACTTGCCCGTCCGCGGGAAACCCTTCGGCACCATGCGGCCGGCCGCGGCGCGCGCCCCGATCCACTCGGCCAGTTCCTCGCGCGACTTGACGAAGGTGCGGTCGGCGGAATCCTGCCAGGAGAGGCCGGTTTCGAGCGTGAAGGTCTTCAGGTCCAGCACGCCGCCATCCTTGTATTTCTGCAGGCGCACGCCCTTGCCGCGCGCCATTTCGGGGATTTCGGCCAATGGGAAGACCAGCATCTTGCGGTTCTCGCCGACGATGGCGAGATGGTCGCCTGAGACAGGGATGCAGCGCTTGGCCTCGTCCGGCGCCTTGACATTCATCACCTGCTTGCCCTTGCGGGTGTTGGCGACGACCTCTTCCTCCGAAACGACGAAACCGTTGGCGTCGTAGGAGACGAGCAGCAGCTTGCGCTTGGGATCGTGGACAAAGGCGGTGACGATGTCCTGATCGTTCTCCATGTCGACGATGATGCGGATCGGCTCGCCATGGCCGCGTCCGCCCGGCAGCCGGTCGGCGCCGATGGTGTAGAACTTCCCGCCGGTTGTGAAGACCAGGATCTTGTCCGTGGTCTGGGCATGGAAGGCAAGCTTCAGGCTGTCGCCTTCCTTGAAGGCAAGCTGCGAATGGTCGGTCAGGTGGCCCTTCATGGCGCGCAGCCAGCCCTTTTCCGACACAACGACGGTGACCGGCTCGCGCTCGATCATGGCATGCGCGATATCGGTCAGGTCATGTTCTGGCGCATCGGCGAACTGGGTGCGGCGCTTGCCGAGTTCGGTCTCGGGGCCGAACTTGTCGCGGACCTTGGTGACTTCCCAACGGATCGTCGACCATTGCTTGGCGTCGGATGCCAGCAGGGCCTCGATCTGCTTCTTCTCCTCGGTGAGGCCATCGAATTCCTTGCGGATCTCGATCTCTTCGAGTTTGCGCAAAGCGCGCAGCCTCATGTTGAGGATGGCCTCGGCCTGATTGTCGGTGAGCGACCAACGGGCCATCATCACCTGCTTAGGCTCATCCTCCTCGCGGATGATCCTGATGACCTCGTCGATGTTGAGATAGGCGATCAGGTAGCCGGCGAGGATTTCCAGCCGCTTCTCGATCTCGCCCAGCCGGTATTTCGAGCGGCGGATCAGAACCTCGCGGCGGTGGTCGAGCCACTCCTTCAGCACGCCCTTCAGCGAAAGGACGTTCGGCACCTTGCCGCGCGACAGCACGTTCATGTTGAGCGGGAAGCGGCTTTCGAGCTCGGTGAGCTTGAACAGCGATTCCATCAGCAGGCCGGGGTCGACGGTGCGGCTCTTCGGCACCAGCACGACGCGGATGTCTTCCGCGCTCTCGTCGCGGATGTCTTCCAGCAAAGGCAGCTTGCGCGCCATCAGAAGCTCGGCGATCTTTTCGATCAGCCTGGCCTTCTGCACTCCATAGGGGATCTCGGTGACGACGATGCTCCAGGTGCCCCTGCCCTGATCCTCCTGGCCCCATTTCGAGCGCACGCGAAAACCGCCGCGGCCAGTCTCATAGGCCTCGAGGATCGAGGCGCGGCTGTCGACGATGATGCCGCCGGTCGGGAAATCCGGTCCCTGGACGAAGTCCATCAGCTTCGCCACCGGCGCTTCCGGGTGGTCGATCAGATGGAGCGCCGCGTCACAAAGCTCGGCCGCGTTGTGCGGCGGGATGGACGTCGCCATGCCGACCGCAATGCCGGAGGAGCCGTTGGCGAGCAGGTTCGGGAAGGCGCCGGGGAGGACGGACGGCTCCTCGTCTTCTTCATTGTAGGTCGGGCGAAAATCGACCGCGTCCTCGGTGATGCCGGCCAGCAGCTCGGTCGCGACCTCGGTCATGCGCGCTTCGGTGTAGCGCATGGCGGCAGCATTATCGCCGTCGATGTTGCCGAAATTGCCCTGCCCGTCGACCAGCGGGTAGCGCATCGAGAATTCCTGCGCCAGGCGCACCAGGGCGTCGTAGATCGACTGGTCGCCATGCGGATGGAATTTGCCCATCACGTCGCCGACGATGCGGGCGCATTTGGCGAAGCCCTGATCGGGGTTGAGCCGCAACAGCCGCATGGCGTGCATGATGCGGCGATGGACCGGCTTCAGTCCGTCGCGCACATCCGGCAGCGCCCGGTGCATGATGGTCGACAACGCGTAAGCGAGATAGCGCCGTTCGAGCGCTTCTTTCAGATCGACCGGTTCGATTTTGTCGCCGCCGCCATTGTCGTCAGGCGGCAAAAGCCTTTTTCCCATGGATTTGGACTAGCCGAGCGGGTGATTCGCGGCAAGCGCCGCGTGAACATCGGCGCATTCGTCGCGGCCGCGAAGGCGCGATCGGCGGTGTGAAGGATTTCACGGAAACGGCGCCGCAGCGGCTGCAATTTGCCGCCGATCTGCAACAGGCTGCGGCGCCATCATGACGCCGGCCAACATCAATCTGTTACATGCGGCCTCTATCTGGCATGCAACGCGCTGGCGGAGGGAAGCCGCGGTCTTCATGACAAATTCACCGCATCGAGCAATGGCTGCCGACCGGCGTTTGCTTTTCATCGCCATTTTCGACAAATGTGCCGGGAAATGCCTTTTTCCCGTCCCGTTCGTCACGGAAGGGTGATGGGAGCAGGCTTCAAAACAATTTTCATCATAGCAAATCAGGACAGGGAACTCGCCATGACAATCCAACGCTCAACGCTCAAGAAACTGGCCTTTTCGACCTTTCTGCTGACGCTGCCGCTGAACGCGGCCTTCGCCGCCGATCCGGCGGTAGCCGAGCGTATCAAGGCCGCCCTTGGCGCCCAGGGCGTCGACATTTCCTGGACCGGCGTCTCCGGCGACGATTCCAACGCCGTGCTGCAGGGCGTTTCCATCAAGCCGGCGGCCGAGAAGGAAGCGCTGCCGATCGGCGACGTGAAGCTGGAAGGGGTTACCGAGGCCAATGGTGGCTTTGAGATCGCCACCGTCTCGAGCTCGCCCTTCGAGCACAGCAAGGACGGCGTGACGCTCAACCTCAGCCCGGTGGTCATCCACGACATGAAGGTCCCGGCCGAAGGCAGCACCGACCCGCTCGGATCGCTGATGATGTACAAGTCGGCCGAGCTGTCCAACATGACGGTCAAGGTCGGCGACAAGACGGCGTTCGCGATGGACGGGCTTGCCGTCCAGATCACCCCGCCGGCCGACGGCAAGGCGATGGACTTCACCGCCAACACCGAAAAATTCACCGCCGACCTGTCGCTGGTCGACGACCCCAAGTCGAAGGAAGCGATCGAGGCTCTCGGCTACCAGAACATCTCGGGCAACATCGACATGGCAGGCAGCTGGCAGCCGAGCGACGGCAAGATGGAGCTGACGAAATATGACATCTCGGTCGAGAATGCCGGCACGCTCGGCATGACCTTCGACCTCGGCGGCTACACGGTCGACTTCATCAAGTCGATGCAGGCCATGCAGAAGCAGCTCGCCTCGCAGCCGGAAGGCGCCGACAAATCGGCGCAGGGCATGGCCATGCTCGGCCTGATGCAGCAGCTTTCCTTCAACGGTGCCTCGATCCGCTACCAAGACGATTCGCTGACCGGCAAGGTGCTCGACTATGTCGGCAAGCAGCAGGGCATGTCAGCCAAGGACGTTGCCAACCAGGCCAAGGCGATCGTGCCGTTCGGCATGGCTCAGCTCAACAATCCCGAGTTGACGGCGGAAGTCTCGGCGGCGGTAAACAGCTTCCTCGACGATCCGAAGAGCCTGGAAATCTCGGCCGAGCCGCCGTCGTCGGTGCCGTTCGCGCTGATCATGGCCGGCGCCATGTCCAACCCGCTCGACCTGCCCAAGACGCTTGGCGTCAAGGTCAAGGCGAACCAGGACTGACCCAGCGAACCCTCGAACAGAAGCCCGGCAGCGATGCCGGGCTTTTGCTTTGCGGTCACAAGAATCGATCGCATCGCGCCTTGGCGGCCTCCCGTTCAGAACGCCCGTCGAACGCGATACCCTTCAGTTCGACTTCGGCCAGCCCTTCCAGACCATGTACATGTTCGCCCGCTGGTAGTGCGTATCCGCCCGTGTCGTCGGCTGATGCTCGAACCCCACGCTCTCATACATGCGGATGGCCGGGGCAAGCTTGGTGTTGGTTTCGAGGAACAGCGTATCTCTGTCCATCCGCTCGAATGCGTGGATGGCATGTTCAAGCAGCAGCCGCCCGATCCCCAGCCCTCGCGCCGCAGGATCGACGGCCATCTTGGTGAGCTCGACCTCGCTTTCGCCAGCTAGCAGAAGCGCGCAGGTTCCCACAACCTCCTCGCCATGCAAGGCAAAGTAGATGCTGCCGCCATGCCCCAGGATGTGCTTTTCAGGCGCCGAGAGCACAGCGTGGTCGCCTTCTTCTATATAGAAGTACCGGTTCAGCCACTCCGCATTCAGCCTGTAGAAGTGGTCTCGTAGCGACGGCTCGAACGGCACAATCTCGATGGCATCGGCACCGAGCCTGCGCGCCCGCTCAGCGACGGCCGCAGCCATCGTTCCATCGAGCATTCGCTCCAACCCTCCGACGGCCGCCATCAAGTCGATACCGTCTGCCTGACATCGCGCGTCCAACTCGTCCCGCAGGGCGCGCCACAAAGGTTTGGCCTTGCGCAGCGCAATCTCCGCCTTCTGCGTAAGCGCCAACTCGCGCACCCGGCGGTCATCCCGGCCTGGTACTGCGGTCAGCCAATCATCCTTCGTTAGCCGAGCGGCGAGCTGACTGATCGACGAATGCGTGAGCCCTGCGGCCTTGGCCAACTCACCGACCGACTGCGGCCCTCGATCGTGGATGGTTCTCAGCACCGGGAACCACCGGGCCTCAAGACCGATTCCATGGGCGGCGTAGATCTCATCGGCGACCGCGTAGAGTTGCTCGCTCACTGCCCGGAGCCTGCTCCCGAGCGCCAGAACACCGACCTCCGCCAGATACGTCATTGCCATCTCCGTTGGCATTTACGTAACTCCTAACATATTTGATCGCGATCGAATTGGCAACGAACACCGGCTAAGCCGGACAGACCGAAGGAATGCCTATATGGAAGATCGATTCATCGAGAGGAAAGAAAGGCTTGGCTCTGAGTCCTAAAGCGCGTCGCGTGAAAACGGATTCAGGCGACGCGCTTTAGGTCTTTGTTTTGATACATGTCGCTGTCCCAGAACCGCTGCGCACTTCTGGGCGACATGCATTAGCCTTCCTTCTTCGCCACCGCGACGCGCAGCGACAGTTCGCGCAGCTGCTGGGGCGTCGCTTCCGACGGCGCGTTCATCAACAGGTCGTAGGCCTGCTGATTCATCGGGAACATGGTGATCTCGCGCAGGTTCTTCGCCCCAACGAGCAGCATGACGATGCGATCGACGCCCGCCGCCATGCCGCCATGCGGCGGCGCGCCATACTGGAAGGCGCGATAGAGACCGCCAAAGCGCTCTTCCACGGTCGCGCGGTCCAGGCCGACCATCTCGAAAGCCTTGACCATGGTTTCCGGCAGATGGTTGCGGATGCCGCCGGACGCGATCTCGAAGCCGTTGCAGACCATGTCGTACTGGAACGCCTTGATGCCCAGCGGTTCCTGGCCGTTCAGCGCATCGATGCCGCCCTGCGGCATCGAGAATGGATTGTGGGCGAAGTCGATCTTCTTCTCGTCCTCGTTCCATTCGAAGAACGGGAAATCGACGATCCAGCAGAGCTCGAACCGCTCGCGATCGACGAGGTTCAGTTCCTCGCCGGCGCGCGTGCGCGCGGCGCCCGCGAAGGTGACGAACTTCTTCGGGTCGCCAGCGACAAAGAACGCAGCATCGCCATCGGCAAGGCCGAGCTGCTGGCGGACCGCCTCGGTGCGCTCCTCGCCGATGTTCTTGGCGAGCGGGCCGGCGCCTTCGAGCTTGTCGCCCTCCTTGCGCCAGAAGATATAACCCAGCCCCGGCTGGCCTTCGCCCTGCGCCCAGGAATTCATGCGGTCGCAGAAGGCGCGGCTGCCGCCGGTCTTGGCCGGAATGGCCCAGACCTCGGCCTTCGGATCGTTGGCCAGGATGCTGGCGAAGACCTTGAAGCCGGAATCGCGGAAATGCTCCGAGACCGCCTGCATCTCGATGGGGTTGCGCAGGTCAGGCTTGTCGGAACCGTAGGTGCGCATCGCCTCGTCATAGGGAATGCGGCGAAATTTCTGGGTCACCGGTTTGCCGGCGGCAAGGGTCTCGAAGACGCCGCGAAGCACCGGCTCCATGGTGGAGAGCACGTCGTCCTGCTCGACGAAGCTCATTTCGAGGTCGAGCTGATAGAATTCGCCCGGCAGGCGATCGGCGCGCGGATCCTCGTCGCGGAAGCAGGGGGCGATCTGGAAATAGCGGTCGAAGCCTGAGACCATGATCAGCTGCTTGTACTGCTGCGGCGCCTGCGGCAGTGCGTAGAAGGTGCCGGGATGGATGCGCGAGGGCACCAGGAAGTCGCGCGCGCCTTCAGGCGAGGATGCCGTCAGGATCGGCGTCGAGAATTCGGTGAAGCCGACCTCACCCATGCGCTTGCGCATCTCGGCGATGATCTTCGTGCGCGCGATGATGTTCTTGTGCAGCGTCTCGCGGCGCAGGTCGAGGAAGCGGTATTTCAGGCGAATGTCTTCCGGATAATCCGGCTCGCCGAACACCGGCAGCGGCAGCTCCTTGGCGGCCGACAGCACCTCGATCTCGCGCGCGAAAATCTCGATCTCGCCGGTCGGCAGGTTCGGATTGGTGGTTTCCGGCAGCCGCGCCTTGACCTCGCCGTCGACGCGGATCACCCATTCGCCGCGCACGGTCTCGGCCACCTTGAAGGCTGGCGAATCCGGATCGGCGACGATCTGGGTCAGGCCGTAATGGTCGCGCAGGTCGATGAAGAGCAGACCGCCATGGTCGCGCACGCGATGCACCCAGCCCGACAGGCGGACGGAACTGCCGACGTCGCTCTTTCTCAACTGGGCACAGGTGTGGCTGCGGTAACGATGCGTGGTCATGGGTAAAGTCCGGAAATTGCGGGC